>Ga0210390_10000843_pt1 | contig 31170 bp, 61 predicted proteins | sample IncBWH11OmetaG_FD_161050 | JGI IMG/M metagenome (GOLD analysis project Ga0210390, IMG submission 161050) | Forest soil microbial communities from Barre Woods Harvard Forest LTER site, Petersham, Massachusetts, United States - Inc-BW-H-11-O ...
AATTAGCTGTTACTATATCGCTGACTAATGTTATAGTACCTCCTCCTGTATTGGTAGGGATATAAGTATGTATTGCATAATTAATAACATCTAATATAGTATTCCCTCGCAATTGAATACCTGTTAATGGAACTGCTGGCGGTACAGGGCCTAATCCATCATAAAAAGGGCCCATTGATGGAGCTGAATCTTCATCGCTTGTTATTGCATAATAAGCATTATTATAAAATATAAGTAATGCCGTATAAGTAGCATAAGGGTAAATCCCATCAATAAGGACAGATGCCCTACCTATTATTTGTAATCCTGTTACTTGATACGTAGTCCCAGATGTGTTAATTACAGATGCAGTTAAAGATGTTATATTTGGAGTATCATATCCTTCTGTGTTATTCGCTGGGAATATTAAATCTTTTGCTGTTTCCATACTTTCAGAAAAAATAGGCACATTGTCAAATGGTCTAAGCACGTCCGATGAGCCTATTGCCGTACCTGTATTATTATAATAATAATTATAATTCAATGATGTAATACCTAAATTTTGGCTTAAAATCTCAACAGCCTGTTGTTGATTTTGCTTATCCCATGTATTAATAATAAAACTATTTACTCCTCCCGTAACTGTTCCGTCTTGTATTCTTACTATTAAATTAACAATTCTAACAGATTCGGGTATTTGTTCAAGTAATGACATTGTAACTTGAACAACATTAAAAATATCGGTAGCTGCATTTATTTTAGAACTTATTGAATACATTCCCAATACAGTTGTTTCATTATCATACCATACATATTGCCATGAAAATTCAAAAGAATTTGCAAAAATCAAATCAACAGGTATTGTATTATCAACTGCCTTTACAATAGAAGGAGCATATATAGGAGGCGGTTTTATAATTGTTATTTCACTAAAATTAATAGGGAATATATAAGCAACTACATCTTTTTGATACGGTATAAAAGAAGGATTATTTGCTAATATAGCTGCATCAATATTTATTTTTCGTGGTTGATTATTCGTACTGTCAACCCAATACAATAAGCCATTTATAACCCTTGCACTATGTATTGGAGATTCTTTACTAAAATTCAATCCTCCTACAACTTGAGAAGATAAAAGAACATCCATTTCAACACCTAAATTTTCATCATAGCAAACTATCTTATCATTTCTTCCTGTTGTATTGAATTTGAATTTACAAAAACGATTATTAGGTATATCTTCTGCTTTGCCTATATCTATAAAATTAATTGAAGGTTGTGGTTGAGAGATAAGCACTGTATTACCTATACTTTCAATTGTTTCAGTAACGCCTTTATCGGTTGTGCCACTTCTTACATTTTCGGCATTCACCCACGCATTAGGAGCAACGGCAAAAGATGCCGAATCAGAATCTAACATCCCGTCCTTACCCCCATTGTATTTTCTTTCTTTCTGCTGCATTTATTTTATACTCCGTTTAGCGTTACGTAATAATCAATCATAGTACTTGATATTATTAAAAGTTCGTTTCCTGATGATACGCCAATATTTATTTCTTTTCGATAAGATTCATTTCCTGCTAACTCTATATAATCTATGTAAACTTGGTCTCCTGCATTTACTATAGCTAATGTTACAATACCCCCGTCACCACTTCTATCAGTTACCACATAAGAAATAATATTACCTCCATCATATTGAAAACGCTGGCTTAAAATAGAACCGCTTGTATGTCCTGAAATAACAGATGTTGCCATTATATTTTTGAATAAGAATAACTACCTTTTATAAATTGATTAAAATATTTACCTATAGATGAAGCACTTACTAATTCATTAAAAACATCTTGCTGTACTCCATTGTACTGATAAGTATTACCACTCTTAAATTCTACCAATAATATTCCTGTTTCTGGGTCATACATAACACCTTCTAAATCACTTGAATTAACTGGTATTAAGTCCATATCTAATTTTTGATTGTGGCGGAATAATTCAACCTAAAAATATTCTTAATATCAACTGGTGTTAAATCATCTTTCCTTGCTCTGAATAATCTTCTTTGATTATGATAATACCTCCCTTCAGGAGACATTTCATTATTCATATTAGGACTAAATTTCCATTCCTGAAACGCTCTTATTGTTTGAAAACATTGGGGGTCTATTTGTGTTGCATTATCGATATTTTGTCCATCACTTATATACATCAAAATAATTGATTGACAACTTCCCATTCCAGCTACCTGAATTTGTCTTCTTTCTCTAATTATGGAATAACCTCTTTCCGTACCTCCGTTTGCTCCAAAAAAACGTCCGGTTGGCTCCATATAATCGTTGAAGTTGAAATACCAGCTAAAACCGAATACGCCAAAATAAAAATCGAAATTAGTATCATTAATTTGGATATTTCTATTTGGATATGGAATGAAATTCCCATTGTTATCTTTCAATCTCAATGGGTTAATGTTGCTTTTATGTGGTATCGGTGTTAAAGTACCTCCAATGCTATTTGAAACAGCCACATCATCAACGAAATCCATAGGCAATTCACCTGCACCTGTGGAATCAATTGGAATTATAACCGTGTTTATTATTTGTAATGAATCAAATGAAAGTTCACGTACACAAGTAGCTGAATTAACTAAAAATTGAGCATAAAAATGAATAGGTAAGCTGTCTTCAAGTAGCCCACGCCTTACTATTTGGTCTATGGTATTTAATATCATAGGTTAGCTTTGAACTTGTTTTATTAATGGTGTACCAGTTTGTTGTGCGGTTGTACTATCTACTAATTTATCCCCGATTGGAGTTTTAGAATATAATTGTACTACCTGTTGTTTTATTGTCCATTCCTGTTCAGGTAGCAATGGTAATGGGTCATAATCTCCATATTGGGAAAAATCTAAAATAGCCAACCTCATAGCACATACGATATTTGGAAATAAAGCGGGTAAATCCTTAGTAAATATTATTTGTTCACCGAAACATTCATAACCAGTTTGTCCCAATAAATTATTTATCATTGGCTGCGATTTTAATAAAGAACCTTGTCCCATTTGTAGTGGTATTGCCTCGTTATCTAAATCATAATTTTGGTTTGTATCGTTCCTGAAATAAACCGCAAACACTCCCATATTACGTGGCAATTTCAACGGCTTAATTGGAAGTGTAGCCATGCTTTTACCATTATAAGATGTTATTGGTATTTCAGTATATAACCCTAAAACAGAACCATTGGGTATGCGTTCCCCCATCTTCTCGTTTATCTGAAAATGTTCGGTTTTTAATAACTGATTTGCTATCTGACAAACAGCTATTTTAATTTCGTTAATGGACGTATTAGAAGATGCGGAAATTTCATCCCCAGCCAACAATTTTAAAATTTCTTCCGAAATTCTATAGAGGGTTAAAGTTGCCATTATCGTTTCACTTTATCTTTAAATAAAAAATCTGCATCCTTGCTTATATCTTCTGACTTCATTAATATATCGAATTGTTCTTGTGATATGTCGTAGTAATAAACTGTTTTTCCTGAATGAGAATGATTGTACTCTATAACACAAATTTTCTTTTCTGTATCATATCCGATTGTTCGGACTTCTCTGCTATTTACTACTTTGAAATTCATTCTCATAAATTTGAGTATATTTTCTTTTATAATTAGCAACGCATTTTTTCTTTCTTCATTTGCAGCGTTACCTATGGCATCTTCAATAAAACAAAGTCTTTCTAATGTATATTCCCATATAGCCACTTTTTACTGATTTAATACATAAGCAAAAACAAGTGGGCATACTATTGTAGCATCACTCTCTATATTAAACATTGGTGTATGAACATCTACCTTGAACCAGCTAATTTTCTCGCTACCACCTGCACCTGAATACCCTCCGTAACTTTGTACTGCATCACTCACTTGTGCATAGTAAGCCCAAAATGGTGTTTCAGGTTTCTTTAAATCCAACTTTAATAATGGAACAACGCATATAGGTGCATCACCGCTCAAGCCACCTCCAATTTGAAAAAAACCAATCCCTTTCCCCTTTGATAATTTTGGGTATAAGTCAATCAAATAAAGCATATAATCAACGCCGCTTTTAATTGTAGATACCTTTAATTCTTTATCGTAACATTCCGAAGTAAAAATATTACCTAATGAACTATCTTCCCACCCAAAACAAACTATTGGTAAATTCTTTTGAGCTGCCGCCAACATCCAACTATTTTTAGGGTCAATATCATAATCTTTTACTAAATCTCCGCTTAACAATATTTTATAGAGGTATTCGTGCGGGAAGTAGGATTTGCCTTTATTATCCGCATCTTTCCATTCTTTTTCTATTAATTTTTCAACTAATCGCATTGCCTTTTTTTCAGGAATTGCACTATCAGTAACCCTATTAAGATGCTTTTTGGTTAATTCCTTATCATCTTCAGGGGTCATGTCCCTATAATTTGGCAACTCTACATAAGAACTTCTTGCAACCAAATTAAATACGTCCTCTTCCAAATTTGCTCCTGTACAGCTAATCATTGATATTTTGTCTTGCCTAATCATTTCAGCCAATGAAATACCTAATTCGGCGGTACTCATAGCCCCTGCAAGTGAAACACACATTTTACCGCCACTATCAATTAATTCCTTGTAAGCCTTTGCTGCTCTTAAAACTGTACCTGCGTTATAGTGCTTATAGTTATCTTCCAAAAACTTAGAAATAGCCCCTTTTTCACTTTGTTCCATATGGGAACGTTTCACGTGAAAATCGTTATTTTGCTTTTTACTCTTAAATAAAGCAGCTACTCCGTCTGTGAATGTTGGTTTTGTCATTTTTCTATAGTCTGTTTACTCCTTGAAAATTTTGCATTGACGCTGTTTGGGCAAAACTTGCAATTTCTTCATCTGATAGGTTTATTCCTATTGAACGAAGGCTTTTGATGCATATTTGCTGAATTTCGGTTACACGCCATTCTAATTGAGTTGATGCAGCCTGATTATAAACTATTACCCTTCCTGAAATTACCGTATATGCAAATACAGGGGCAATAGGTCTCCTAAAATAAGTTACTGTACCTGTATATCCTGAAAGTGGATATAATCGTATATATCTTGGTGCTGTTTGTTCTCCAACAGGACTTGTTACTGTTACTGGGTCAACCTGTGAGTTTAATCGAATAGCCCGTTCATCCTCATTTATCATCTTTACGGGACTATAAACAGTTCTATTGCTTATTTGGTAGGTTATTTGAACATCTAATAAATCAAGATAATTACTATTTGAGGGAATAACTATGTATCCTGAAACTGTATTTGAAGGGCTAAAATCGTATGTGGCTCTGAAAATGGATAACGTATCTTTAACTAATTGAGAAGTCGCATATTTAGGCTTAATATCAGTATAATAAGAAATCTGCCCGTTATCCAATAATGTCTGTAACTCCTGTACTGTGTACCAGCTACCAGTATATTTGTTTATGAAGAAATTAAGTATGAAAAAAACTTGTTGTAAGTCCATATAATTTTACCGAAGCAAATACACTTCCTTGTAAAATTAAACTTCTGTTAAGAGGCTTACGATTATTAATTTTTATTATTTTTTATAATTCGACACCTAATATTTGGTCTTGGCGTATGATGCAGAATTTTTTGTCTCCGATATTGTATCGTTGTACTATGAAAGGATTGAAATAAACAGTATCATTTTGTTTGGCAGTTATTGGTTCTTCATTTTCTTTTGGACTACCAATATATAGCAATTTTGATTTGCTGGCAGATATAAGGCATTTTAAATAGGATGGTAAAATAAGTTTGGATGCTTTAAAGTCCTCAATCATCACATATCCGTTTATCATTATTATTTCTCCGTTCCTTATTACGCCGAATATGTTATCAATGGATGCTTTAAATAATTGTTGCCCTTGATAAAATACAAGATTTTTATGGTAATGATTATCATCTTTTACTGATAAATCCCCCACTACATAATATGAAAATATTGCAGTATCGCCTATCTGAATGTCTTTTGTTGAATATCCGTTATCATGTTCTCCTGTATCAATTTTTTTTGGTATCGAAACTACTTCTCCTGTAATGGTTATATAATCCATTAAGTTTACAGTAGAATTATGCTCCATTGATGCAGCGATAGCTATTGCTGTTTTACTTTTTTGAGAAGTGTATTTTACCTTCACGAATACATCATTATACGCTGCGGTCAACATTAAGTTTAAATTTTAAGTATTTTTTAGATTCTAAATTTATCCGATTAGATAAAAACCAGTTTGCCATATCTTCTAAAGCTAATTGTATTTGTTCTACTACACCACGATATGAAGGAATAAATGCCCCTTGAATCGTACCACAAAAAACTACCTGCATATTATACCCTGCTACTGTTGCTTGCGCTAATGCTTTTTCTACTCTTGTTGTTGAAATATATGCAAGGTAATTAGGAAATGATTTTTGTAAAATATAATAAATTAATTCCCCTTTATCATTAGTCTCAACAAAAGTAATATAAGGTTGCATTAATAAATATATTCTTTAGGTATTATTCCGTTATAGTTTACAAATTCTTTGTGATTTAAACTGAAATTACCTGCACATTGTAAAGCGATAAAAGGGAAACAAGTGTAAAATTCTCCTTTGCCTGCATGAACGTTATCGCAATGTAATTTTTCATCTGTTTCTAACCATGTATCGAAGTAAGAATTATGTACGATTACACAGTGGTTTCCTACCCATTCATTGCACTTTACTAATGGAGCAATATAATTAAGCCTGTTATCAATTAAATAATTTCCTCCGATATATACGCTGTACTTTGATGGTTTATTTTCTAAAAAATATTTCCAACTGTTTTTATTGGGAAAGAAAATATCATCTTCCATTATACAAATCTCATCTTCATTATTTTCTTTTGCTTGTCTTATTACTGCTTTAAAGCTTGCTGATATACTTTCAATAACACTATGACTTAAAACGATTGCGGGAAATATTTCATATTCGATAATACCTTGTTTTTCTAATTGCTCCTTAAACAATGGCAATTTTTCACTTCTTCGATTATCGTAAATTACTACTATTCTCATTCAACCCACTTTTCAACATCAATGAAATTTGATACCGCCGTAGTGTGTGGCATACCTTCTGGTCTGAAATCTAATCTGTATTTAAAAGTATTAAGTATGTCTTTTAAATGATAAACGTAATCTGCCGATTCTTCGGTGTCATGTACGATTATTACTTCTGCCAAATCCTTAAACTTATCCATTAATAATATCCTATCTTCTGCTGGTGCTGCATCACAAAAAAACAAATTACAACTTTGTAAATATATATCATCCCATTTTTTTAATAAAACCATTGCGCCCTTAATTAAGGGATACATTTTTTCAAACCACATTTCATTGGTTTCATAAGATATTAAGTTTCCTTTATCAACAAATTTATCTATTAATACAGTAGAGCCAAAACCACATCCTGCTTCAATAACAAATCCATTATTTTTTTGTAATGCCAAATGTAAAAGTGGACGGTGTGAATCCCAGTCATTAGTAATTTCCCATTCTTCGGATGTATCTATATAAGTTATCGTTTTCATGCTCTTTTACCATTATATTGTTTACCTGTGATTTTAAAATGTCTTTTGCCACTCTTTATTGACTGTATAGTTAATTTTGGTAAATCATATTGTATTGATAACTTTTTTAAGGATAATGGTGAATTAAATATAGTTAATACTAAATCTTTACTTACAGGAGGTCTTTTTGGTTTTTTGTTGTCTTTTATCCCTTTTGCAAAAGCATCATTTACATTTTTTTTTTCTGTACTCCATTCTAAATTCCAAACAGCATTATTTAACTTATTTCCATCCTTATGATTTACCTCTGGTTTATTTAACGGGTTAGGAATAAAATGTAATGCTACAAGTCTATTTACCATGTATCTTTCATACTTAGGTCTTTTAACAAATCTAACTCTTAAATACCCTCCATCAACAACTTCATATTTCATAGCTCTTTCAGGCATTTGTATATTATTACGAGTTGTTATTGCTAATCTTTTAGCAAAGCCCATATTACTAACTTCGTAAATACCTTCCCACCCTTTTACTGAAACCCATGTTTCCTGTTCCATTATTAACTATTTAATAAATATTATTGCGGTTTTCCATGAACATCCTTCATTTTCAAAGTCTGTATGATTTTCTTGAATATGAATATGTTTTTCAAACGGCTCTAACCATTCAATAGCAATAGGACTTTTCCAAACAAAATCTTGCCAATAATTATCACATATTAAAATACCGCCATTACGTTTTTTAAAATAATCTATTGCTACTTCACAACATTCAGTTCTATAGGAATCATCGTTGATAATAACATCAAATTCTGTATCATTTGGTATTTCTAAATAATAATCTGCTTTACCATCGCTATCATTACAAGGACGAAATAAATATGTCATATTTTCGCTTGCTATACTTGCTCCTTTACTATACCATTCTTCCTTTCTTTCTACTATCACTAATTTTTTACAACGTTGGCTTAACCACTTATCACCCATGCCAGAACCGAACATGATTACATTTTTATCACTTAAATCCATTCCTTTTATTTCATCCAAAGCCCCATGAGTAAACCACGGCTGTATTAATCCTTCATCGTAACGCTGTCCAAAACTTAGTTCCATAATTATCTTATAAAAAGTGATATATCTAATTGTTGAGGTGGTATTGCTCCTTGTTGTACTAACCAATGATAAACAATATCATTCTTATTTACAAAATACATTGTGTACTTATAAAATTTATTACCAGTAAATGGATTATATAAATCCTGCGACCATAATAATACTTCCCCACCATCTCCATCAGGGTCAATCCTTGTTGGATAACCAGCTTCCATTATTAAGTCATGCTTTGTTTTACCTATCCAACTATCTAAAGCATTTTTTTCAGTTGCACATGAAAATAAAGTGCAAACAATAGCTAATAAAATTAAGTGTTTCATTCTATTATTTTTAAATATTCGGAATTATATGATGTTAACCAATCGTAATTTTCGTCAGGATAAAAGAACTTTAATAATTTCATTAATTTTTCAAAATTTTCTGCTTCAAATAATGGTCTCCACAAATGAGCGTCCATCGTTTGTTTAGTTAAATCTTTTTCCCAAAAAATATTATCTCTATCACACCTATTCATTGCAAACCTTTCAGGCATCTTAGCTCTTGAGTTTTTAAATATCTTCACCCCACTTCTTGTTATAGTTTGATAAGCAAGCCATTGGTCGTACCCCCAAAAGTCCCCACGAAATGAAATAGATTCAAGATTACCTACTGTATCATCTAATGCCATTTGCAATGTGTCCCCTCTTAAACAAAATATGTCTTTCCATTTATAAACAGGCATCCCTATAAAACACATCGGGAATTGATTCATTTCATCACTTAACAGGTCTGCCCCAATTATTCTAACCTCACTATCCTTAAATTGCTCAAATTGATTACCAAAAACTGCAAGGTCTGAATCCCCTGTTATTAAAATTTCATTTTCATCTTCAACTACAGTTGCACCAAATAATCTACTTGTTTGAGCGTAAGTTGCCTCTTTTCTTTCTTCACATTTAAAAGTATGGAATGAAGTCATTTCACCACAATACTTTTTTGCTAATTCAATTTTACTACCTACATTTTCAGGAGTAAATACAATACTTTTAATTCCTAATTTATACCATGTCCAAACTACTATAGGTAATGGATATGCGTAAAAATCATTTTCGGTTGCGGATAATACTGCTATCATAAACTTTGTATAAACCAAATTATTTTATCAGGATTGTAATTAGTTCCTTTATAGGCAATCATGTCGTTTACTCTTTCATTTTTTAATCCTAAATCCCAAATAGCTAAATTAAGACAACTTTGGTCTTGCCGGTGGAAAAGAAATCGTTTATCTGAACTTTGGTTGTCATGCAATCTGCTACCTTTACTTAATCCTGCATCCATGTATTTTTTCCATCCTTCATAAAGTTTTTTACCATCAGGATTTTCTAAATTAATGCCTACGCATCCGCTTGCCCACTCAATTTGTTGCTCTGCTTCATCTCTTGTTTTACCTACATAATGTAAGGCGTTATCATTTACTGATTGTGCTAAATTATATCCTGAACTAAAAAACCAAAAACCCTGTTCATTCATTATATCAAACATTTGCATTGGATTCCTAACGGCGAAAAAACTTGCATCAACCCAAAGAATATGCGTGAAACCTTGCTTTATAGCTTCTTCAAATGCTGCTATTTTAAAATAATAAGGTATATCATTATGATTTGGGCATTCAGGTAAATAATCAGTCCATGTTAATATCGAACCTCCCCACCCTTCAAAGTTCAACGTCCTTACCAATCTTTTTACTCCTGCCGGATACCAGCCCGTTATTCCTGCCGATATAATTACTGCTTTACCTGATACTAAGTCCATTTAAAATAATCTTTAAATTTTTGCCAAAATGTTGGTTTATTAATTTTATTCCCCTCCGTATAACTGCTATAAGTAAATGAACAATATTTTTCTTTTTTTATGTATAATTTTTCATACATAAAATTATAGAACTCATGCAGCACTAAGTAATATGGGAAATCAAGTGATAAATAAGCTGCCGATACTTGTCCAACCATTACCTCATCAACACCGTATATTTTTTGTTTTTTATCCAAAAGCATTTTATTTCTGTACTGTAAAATGTAGTACATATTTCTTATACTTTCATTGGTATTAGTTTCGCACCATTCATTGTAATCCCATACTCTACTTGTTAATATACTACGAGCTTTATTGCTTAATTTTTTATTTGATACCATACCTTTCATTAAAGTTTGTAGGTTTATGGATATATAAGTATAGTTGTTCAGAAATATGTATCTCTGTTTTCAGATGTTTATGTAAATCATCAGCCCAAAAATTATCTTCTCCGAATCTAACGTGTTTTATGGGTACTGATTGTGCAATTGATGTTTTAATAACTGATTTAAAAAAAGGTGTGCGGTGAAAATGGAAGCCGTCATGCAATAGGTGAGAACCATCCCCATACCATCCTGAATAAGTTAAACTATGATTACTTTTATATTCTTTACCGTCCATATTGCAATATTCCTCGAAAGTTATACAGTCTATTTCAGGATTTGATTTAATCGAATTAAGTATTAGTTCTATTGCATTGTCGGATATATCATCATCGTCATCGATTTGCCAGCTAAATAAACCATTTGCAGATTGATAGAGTTGCTCTCTTTTTTCGCCTATTGTAATTTCTTTATTATCTTTTAAAATTATCACTTCTAAGTTTTCGCCAATTATCCGATATTCTCCGTAAATTAATTCATCAACATTATCATTAAAATGTTTTACCATGAATTTGTTCAACACATCCTCCCTGCCTGAAACTGTCGGAATTAATATACTTAATAATGGTTGGTTCATTTTGTTTCTTCTTTTGGTTTTTCATAAACCATTCCATTCTGATAAGATTGTAGTAAGTTACCAGTTGATTTTTCATCGTCTGTTAAAACATATTTTACTCCATTGATAACTTTATTAAAAACATACAGTATCTTATCTTTTTGTTTTCTTGATTCTAATACTGCATTTTGGCAGGCTTCGGAATAACCATCAAATACTTTTTCCATTGTTTATAAATTAAATTGTTTTAAGTAATTATAGATACCTATTTCGTCTTTTATTTTATAGTACAGTTTATTATCTACATCCCACCCAATATCCTGTTGTTGCCTAAACATGGTATCTTCTTCTATATGTCCATAACAAGGATTTAAATGCTTATAAATTGTAAAACCTGTATAATGGTACTTACCAATGTGTTTAGCGCAATCCTCTATTAAATTATCACAAAACAGAGAAACAAACTGTGGGTCATATATAAATCCAAATCTTTCATAAAACGGTCTGCCAGCTATGTATAAAGTTGATAATGCTGATTGAGTATCTACATCTAAATAAGCCATGTAACCGTCTAATGTTTCAGGGAATACAGAATTAAAATGTACTCTTATATAATCATCCCACATTGGAATATTCCATCGCATATCGTCAGAAAAATTAGCTAAAATATTCCAGTCTTTATGTGATTCAGGCATTATATCAAAATCACGGTTTATTGCGTGGATTTTATTATTACTTTTACCGTAAATAACATGAGCATTTTTGTACTTTGAAATACGTTCTTTTACATCATCATTATTCATGGTTAAATCATCCTCGTCTGCTGTAATTAAAACCCTTATATAATCAACTTGTGAGGCAAGGTTATAAATAGTCTCCATACCCTCAAAGAATCGCTCTACCCTTCCCCTTGTTGCGTACTTTACTAAGATAATAAATGGGAATTTTGGGTTACTCATTTTTTACTTGCTTTTTTATCATCTATTTCGGTAACTATTCCCCAAATTTCGTCTTGTCTTATGTATAGTGAATGTTCTTTATTATAAAATATTCCAACACCGCTACCAACAGGATGTTGAATAATATCTCCAACGGTGTAAACATCACTCAATTCATCACTCACCTCTACCACTTTAGCGTAAGCTAAAACAGTATCTACTATCTCAAGACCATGTTTAGTTACGAAATTTTCTGTTTTTAATGGTAATGCAATTAACTTTTTACCCTGCGGTTTAATCTTTATGCTCATTGTTATTTTTTATAATTTAAAATAAGTTCAACCAACCAAACCCCCGATATTAGAATAAATAAAAAAGATATTAAGTTCTCCCAGTTTATTTTATAATGATAACTACTCATCTTATGTAGTGGTATGTTATATGGTTTGTTTCTTGTACGCATTGCCGTTATCTTGTTGTTTAGTATCAGATATTCCTTTAATTCCTAACAGAGTATTTTGACCTATTAAAAACTTTACCATTGACAACGGTTGTATAAAGGTATATTCACCTTTATTTGTTTCAAATCTTAGTCCACCATCATCCTTAAATATTTTTACTGGTTCACTTACTTCCCAACATTCTTCATCAGGTATTTTATCTGCATACATTTCCTTATGAGTGCCATCTTGTAATGGGATAAACATACCGAATTGCATATATGTCTTTTTTGTTTGGATAAAAACTATTTCCATTCCTTCATCTATAACATTCCCCATCCAATCTTTTATTATTTCAGGATTATCGTTCTTATGGTTACTTATAAAAGTATCCTCCATTTTATTCCATAAGTCAATACCTTCAAGATGGCTATATTCAGGATGAGTAATTTTAAATTCAGAAGGTGTCATTAGTTTATTTTTGTGTTCGTGGTATAATTTTAACTCTATCGTAAATGAATTGTTCCAGTTGTTTTACTTCTTGATGCGGAGCGTTTTGTTTATCTATCCACTCTGCTAATACTTGTGCTTCTTTAAAACTTAAAATTACAAGTGTATCATTAACTACCTTATGCGTAGTATCTGTCTTTACTTTTGTTTGAGCATTGGGGAATAAAAATGTTAGTAGTAGTGTAATGGTAAAAAGTAATTTCATTATTTATTTTTTGGTTTGTTTGGTTTAGTAACTTCTTTCTTTTCGATTTTAGATAACCGTTCAACAACTTGATATTGTTTCTCACCTGTGATAGCAGCTATTAAATTTAAATCCTTCACTGAATCCGTTAAAACTTTTATTGTTTTAAATTTATCGTCCATTTTGTAAAAGTAGTAAAAGTAATTTAATAACCAAATTTATTTTTTAAAGTTCATTAAAAAGACCGAAACACAACTCTTCCCCTTTAGTAATAATCTGTTCTTCTATTTCTGAATTTCTTATGAAGTCGTATATGTTTATGCCATTTATAAATACTGATTGCACATCTACACAAAACCTATTACCATCATCTACTTGTGGAAAGGTTAAGGATATACTATCATCCTGACTGCAATTTGCGTTTACTTCTGCACTTATACCGTTCCTTTCAAAGGTGTATGTGTGGTTTTTATTATTTATCATTATTTATGTTTTTTTAAATAATCAACCGTGTATAATGGTAATCCTTTTGGCATAGTTGGTTTTGAAAATATACCTACTGCACTTTGTAACTGTCTGTTTATTCTACAATACTCTTTAAAATAATATATTCTCCTTTTAAAGACTAACTTCTTTTTTAATCTTCTCTTATTTTGTCTATCGTATCTTAAATCGTTTAATAAATCTACTGTCATAAATCATTCAGTTGAAGTTATAAGGTTTAATACATAAGCACACTTTCTTGCTTTTATTCTTGTTTCTGTATCGGGATAGTATTTAATTAAAATTTTCAATTGGAAAATAACTTCGTTTATCAGTATCAAAAGAAAAACTGCACATTCCTAATTTACCTAACCAGTATTGTTTTATCTTTTGAACGTGTACATCTACCATATTTGTTTGAAAGTCTCTATAAACGCTTATCCCGTTATCTGTTCTATTAAAAAAGTGTGCTGAACCTGATATGCTGTAAAGTGTTGGGACTTCATATTTACCAGTTCCCTTATCCTTTTGTAACTTAGTAGGATGAGCAACTAATATACCATGAACTCTGAATTTCCTTAAAAAATTTATAAGTTTATTTAAGCACTGTAGTATATAATCAGTTCCTTCTCCTTTTGCCTCTATACAGTTCCACGGGTCGAATAAGAACCCGTTTATGCCGTATCTTATAACAAACTCCTCTGCTTTTTTTATAAGCCCATCAATAGTAACGTCAATAATATCTAAATTCATAAACTTAAAATGTTTATCAATCAATCCAATTGCGTTACCTAATTGTTCTCCACTCATTCTATTTGACGGGTCTTTTCTAAATGCAAATGCTCTACCTGTAAATTTTTCTGCAAGTTTTGTTACGTGAAATTCAGGCGCACACTCAAAGCTACAAACACCCCAATTCCATTGATGCCTTTTACTAAGACTTGTCATTATTAAATCTACAAATTCACTTTTACCACTACCCGGTATTCCTGTAACAATCGTTAACTGTCCCGGATAGAATTTTAAATGATTATCAAAATCCATTGATATACCAGATTCATACCCTGCTGGATAACCATTCTCATAAAAATCCATTACCGTTTCAAACATATCATCCATTGGCACTTCACCTTCCAATGGATATACTCTTGCATTTTCAATTATATTAGCTAATGCTTCTTTACCAAATTTAACTAATACCTCATTAGCATCTTTACATCCTTCCATATAATCCACTAAATAACACTTACCATACCCGATACGCCTTGCTAATTCTTCTCTTAACTTATTACCTGCGGTATCATTATCAGTCATTAAAATAACTTTAGTCTTATCGGTAAAATAATTCCAACAGTTGTTTAAATATTCAAGTCTTTGGTTATTACCATTTGCGGCAGCACCATTAGGAACAGAAACAACATTATAAAAACCCGATTCAAATACACTCATACAATCAATCTCTCCTTCGGTAATACAAATATTTTCTTCATCTTTTATTGCATCAAGGTTATATAGTATCAACTCCGCATCCTTCGACATTTTAAAATCCTTATTTGATGCCCTGAATTTAATATTTATTATTTCTTCGTCTCGTATGTAATTAAAACAAACAGCACGTACTTCTTTTTTAGCTTTCGGCATCCACTCTAAAGATTCTGTTACTCCGAAACGAATTAAAGTATTATTACTTATCCCACGCTTTTCAAAGTACTCTATAAAATCCTTATTTAATTTTTCTAAACGAGGTTGCGGTTTTAGTGGTATTTTTTTTACAAATTCTTCTTCAATACTTATATTATTTTTTTCAGCAACCCATTTTATTGCCTCAATAAAAGACATTCTTTCATGATCCATAAGAAATGTTATCCCATTACCTGATTTACCACATCCAAAACATTTATAAATATTTTTAACAGGACTTACGGAAAATGAAGGTGTTTTTTCATCATGGTACGGGCAACAAGCAACATAATCAGTTCCTTTCTTTTTTAAGGCAATGAAACTACTAACCACATCATAGGTTACTACCGAATCCTTTACTAACTGTATATTGCTTTCTGAAATCATAAAGTAAATTGGCTTTTATTTTTATTCCCTTCTATTTTTTGCATTTTAAGCCAGTTTATAAAATGGCTATAAATATCATCCTCTTCTTTATAGAATTTTTTACCTGTTAAATTCTGTATTTTGAATATATTCCAAAGCCCGTCAATCTCTTTTGATGTAATATCTGTCTGTTTTGTTATTTTAAATAATTGAATAGCTGCTCCAACTTTAACTTCTGGTAATCCGTTATATTGGCTATATAATGGTGTTGTATTAAATCCTTTCTTTCCTCCCATACCCTCCTTACTATCCTTATTTATATCTCTATTTATATTTATAATGCTTTTCAACCGATTATAGAACCATTCGGTCAACCGTTTGGTAGCTGTTTCCTTATCAAACGGTATAAAATCATCAATATTGAAGTCTGATTTTATACTTTCTATTGATTCGGTAGGCAAATGGCTAACCGACCTTATAAGTGAAGCAAACTTACCGCTTATCGAATTGGTATGACCTTTGTTTGACCGTTCGTTTGTTATTTCGGTAAGCGTTCGGTTAACCAATCGGTTATCCGAATTTTTAATAAATTTGTGTTTTATACCTTCCCAAAATGGTAAAAATTCACTTTCAGATAAAGATGTAAGTCTACATAATCTTTTTGTATCTAATGGGAGGCTTCCTTTTTGATGTTGATGCGCTAATAAGTCAATATAAACACCTTTCTCTGCGGATGTAAACTCTGCCGTTCCTTCAAGCCATCTTTGAGAGTAAAATAAAAATGCAGGGTCTTTTCCGCTCATAATTTATCGGTTTTGAAAGTTTCGTAATATTTTTAGCAAGGATGTACAAAATATATCATCCGTATCTAATTTGCAAGAAAACGCCAATAAATCTGAAACTAAAAAACCTTTCATTTTTAAAGTATTGGATAAATGTATTTCTAAACCAACCCTATCTTGCTCCTTTTGATGGCACTTTTTACATAATGTTATCAATAAATCGTCAGGATATAGCCACGGTTTTATGTCACCGATATAAATTTTATGGTGAACATCGAATATTTTATCTTTTTTATCGCAGGATGGTGCTTGACAAGTCCAATTATCCCTTTCAAGTATATATAACCTACGCTTTTGCCACGAATCTGTTTTTAAATCATCTTGGTAACTCATAAGCATAAAAAAAGACTATCCCCCTGCTGCTGCATAATCAGTTTACAAATGGTGGCACGTAAACGTACCGTTTGAACGATAACAGCAAAGGGGATAGCCCGTATTTAAGTCGAAAATAAATATTGATTATTCATTTGTAATGTATGATTATGCGGTATAAAAGTAGTAATTATTATTAATTGTGCAAATATATTTTTTCAACGGAAGTAAGTTCGTCCTTTACCGTAAACTATTAATTCACGAATACCATTAACAGTTTTATATATTTTATATGACTTATATCCGTCTGGTAATAAATAAGCCTTTTCGAGTAAAATATTAATGCATTCTTCTGTATTTCGTGTAGTAGTTACGAATGAATATTTATAACCATTACGTCTGGTACATAATTCGTATTTACACTTTTCCATTATCGTTCCTCTAAGTGAATATATATTTGAAGTGGTGTCAATTATTTTTGTTTTAAAAGTGCCTGTATTGAGTTATATTCCTTTCTTATTTTGGTTGCATCTTGCTTTTTTATATCAATACGGCATAAAGCATTTATAGATATTTTAAAATTATCGAAAACTTTTTTTAGTGCTTTTGTAGTTGGATATAAACCATCATTTTTAATATGGTCATATAACTTACTTTTATAACCCATTATAACATCCATTTTACCTGATGTAAAACCATTTGATTTACGTAAATATTCTAAGTTGTTTAATAGTATTTGTTTGGGCATAATTTTAACCTATTATAGCTGATTGTATGTACTTATCCAAAATCAAAATAGTTGTTGTTCTTTGTATTTAGGTGCAGTTTGGTTGATTATATTAGATGCTATATCCGCAGCCGTTTCTATTTTTTTACTATAATCAACCTGTTTAGTTACTGGTTTTATTCCTGTGCTTTTTAAAGCCCATTGGAAGGCACTTCGCCCACTTTTTGTTGGTGTACGTAATCCAGTATTATAAATTAATCCTAAGCCTTCCATTTCTTTCAATCGGCGGCTAATTTTATTGTCATCCAAAGTAAGGTACATAGCTATTTGTTGCCCACTTGCATTACCTAACCTTTCAAGTGCCTTTAATATTTTTTGGTAAATATCTGAAAGCATATCCGGCGTAATAGAACGATATGCTTCATTGCTTGTATCGGGGTTTTTACGTTTTGACATAACCAGTAGTTTAATTATTTATCATTAATGGCATTACAAGTATTTCGTTATCTATAATTATTGCTTTGGTGGCAACTCCTGTATGCTTTATTTCGACAGTTTCATTTTTGCCATTAGTTAATAATGAAGTAAGCATAAATAATGCGTTAAATGCAGCTTTATGTTTTTCTGTATTTGATGATTGTATAGGTATTGTAAATTCAGACTTAATAGACCAATCTACATTGTCAATTAAAATATCAAGTTTATTTTTATTTAAACTTAAAATAACCTGTTTTGTATAACTATTGGAAAAATATTGAGCAATATCGAAATATTCAATTAGTTTTTTTCTGTTAACTGTAAATGAAAACGGGGTTTCAGGTAAAACTGCTTGCCAGTTAGGATAACGTGAATCTATTTTCCTTGAAATTAATTCTACATTATCTGTTTTAATACGGATATAGTTTGCATCAATTTCTAAATTAATATCCCCCTTAAAAGTATTGTATATTATTTCACTACCTCGTTTAGATATTATAATATCCAATACATCATCAACGGTAGTTTTTAAATTTCTATAAAATAACCTGTGTGCATCGGTAGCAGCAATGTATAATTCATTCTTTACACTTACTAAATTAATCCCTGTCATAGACGGACGTAAATCATCATTACTTACATATTTAATAGCTGCTGACATTGCGCTGATTAACTCTTTACCTATAGTGATATTCCTTTTAGGTTCTATAGTATGTTTTTTTGGATATGATTCTGCTTTTTCAGTAGATACACTAACAGTAAAATTATCACAAGTCATTACACAATCATTTCCAACAATTTCGATTTTTATTTCCTCGCTCAAAGATTTATTAAAGAACCATTCAAGATGCTTACCATGCACACAAAAAGACTTTTCGCCACTATATGAAATAAGTTCAGGTTCTACTGTAATATAGTTTTCTAAATCAGTAGCACCCATCCTTACTCCTAACTTATCAATATCGATTACTACAAAGTCTAATATCGGCAATACAGTACTTTGCTTTATAGCCATCTTTAATATCTTAATAGACTTTTTGGCTTCTTTTTTACTTATAACAAAAAATTGTTTTGCCTGAATAATTTTTTCAGTAGCAGCTAATTCAATTTCAGTCTTTGTTTGCATTGTTATTATTTTTTAAAAGTTTAATTTGTTTCCAATCAATATTAAAAAAGTAAGGTATAGGTAATATACTTTTATATCTTTTAGTCCCTAAAAATATCACCCACTTAGTTTCCTTTGGTATATGGGTACTTACTTGTTTAGACATTTAATTTATCTAACATTTTAGTTAGGTTTTTAATAGTCTTTTCTAAACTTGGTTTATCTTCCTTTATGTTTATGAATAAGTTTTTGCTATCATCCGAACTGGTTATAGTTCTAATAGTATTTTCTCTAAAATACGCAAAGGATACAGCAATAAAGTCATTTGTAATATCCTCCTTTTCTCCTACCCACATACCTTTTTCTTTATTCTGTTTACCTAAGTAAACTTTATCTGTTAGTGGTGAATGACCGATACCTTTTTTTATACTCATTATTTAAAGTTTAATTTTTAGTATTTTACCAATAGCTTTTAATTCGTTACTTTTCCAATCTTCCCTTTCCTTCATTCTACGGGATAATTTAACATCGGTAAATAGTTTTAAATTATCGTCATTATTGGTTTCCCCGTACTCTTTTACTTTATCAACGAGCCACACCTGTGAACGACCATCTAAAGCCTTATTTATTTTATCCGAAATGGATATTTCTTCTGTTTCAACTTTAATCATTTCCTATAATTTTTACGAAGATATGTAAATCTAATTAAAAAAAATAATTTTTATTTTTAAATGAAAGGTTATATATTCGCATTATCAAATCAAAAACACTATGACAAGGACAGTAGAAATTACAATTAGCAACGGGGATAGATTCAATGTAGAATATAAGGTAGTAAACCTTGAAGCAGGATTAGGGAAGTATATAGATATTGAAAAAGTATCAATCGGCGTGTATGAACTTGAATTTTACAGTCTAAAAATACTTCAAGAGGACGTATATAAAGAGATATTGGCAGCTTGTGAAAATAGTTATCAAAACACTAAGGACGATTTACAACACGTTAATATAGGATAATATGGAAAAAATAATTATAATACTTTTTTATGTTGCGCACGTTTTTACTTGCAGGTATTTATACATAAAAATAATAAACAAGGATAAATGTGCTGAATTCCCAATAATATCTATTATGTGGTTTATTCCTATTGCTGGAATAATAGTTCACATATTTATGTATGTATTTATTTTCGGAACTCGGATTAAAATTAGTGGATGGTTTGTTTCTAAATCTAAAAAATAATGGCATACAGTAGTATTATACGTAAAAAATGCAAGTGCGGAAAATGCGATAACTATCCTGACATTGGTTTTCAAGGGTATAGTAGGTTTTGTAAGCCCGAAATGTTACAGGAAAAAATAAAAAAACATAATCAAAAACAATCCCAAATATCATCTATAAGGAAATTAGGACGGGGACAAGATAAAGAACTACAAACAAAAGTGGTTGCCCAAACTGGATTAAGTTACTTAATGAATGATTTGGATGATGTTTTTTCTAAGTATATAAGGTTAAAATATGCGGATAGTGAAGGCGTGGTAAAATGCTTTACGTGTTCTAATAAAATATTTTGGAAGCATATACAAAACGGTCATTATACTTCAAGAGCCAACATGGCAACCCGTTACGAAGAAGATAACTGCCGTCCGCAATGTGGGTTTTGTAACTCAAAGCACGAAACAGATACAGCACCATTTAAAAATGCTTTAGAAGCAGAACGAAAAGGAATAACTGAATATTTAGATGAACAGGCAAGACTAACATTTAAGTTTACACAATCGGATTTAAAAGAACTTTTGATTCATTATCGTGAAAAATTAAAATTTGTTCAATCAAAATTAATTTCAAAAACAATAAATACATAAACAATGTCAGTACTAAAAAGCAAAAAAGAAATAGAAGACCAAATGTACAAAGCGCAATCGTGGACATCAGAAGGTAACACGGATGTAAAAGGAATGTCTTACGAAGAGGGTGTAGAGGCTGCTTTACGTTGGGTATTGGGAGAAGAAAGTGAAGAACCAGTTGAAAATGAATATGTAGGAGAATAGGTTCTTTGTATTGAATATATTTATGGTTTTTAGAAAACCAACAGATAGGGGGTTTGCAGCGATGCCTAAGTGTACATAGGGGTAATCATCGGTCTCCTTCGTAAAGGGCTCAAAGGGAATATTGATTTGTGGATGCAATTTTATAAGTGAAATAAATATGTTTTCACCTCCATTAAATTAAACCTTTATAATAAGTAGCCAGACTCGTAATGAAAGGCAAGCCGCCACAGGGTAGCAGGTTCTTCGGTTGGTTCGATTCCAACTACCCTGACAATTTGTGTTTAGTGTGTAGGAGGTTGACGAATACTAAGAATTGTTGTGATACTCAACAAACGCTTCTGACCGAAAATTAAACACAAACTTTCTTTAAGTGTATTGGTAAGTAGTTAATAAAATTACTATGCGGTAATAACCTCGTGCGAGAGGTCAGCGTTGATATAAAAATGAGAATAAAACGCTATGCCAATTTATAGTTGCCGGGTTCAATTGGTTTACCAATGCACTTAATTTTTAAAAGTAAAGCACCATATAAGTATGTGGTGGAATTAGACACATTATCCCACTCAATAGAATTTATGTAAAATCATAGGGCTAAACTTAGAAAGAGTATAACAGTAACGGGAGACAGCCTAGGTGCGAAAGACACCATAAAAAACTAACAAGTCATACAGGTAATATAGGCGTTCTCATAGATAATGTTTATGAGTATATTCCTTAAATCCTGTCATACTAAAGGTGCTTTACTTTTTTAACTTTTAAATAAAATACATAAAACAATGAATTATTATTTATATGAAGAAGGTGTTAGGAAGGAAGTTTCAGAAGGTGAGTTTTTAGATAAATGTAAGGATATTTATAACACACTTAGTAAAGATGCTTTTGAGATGTTTAATAAAGATGAATTAATTGGATATTTTACTGCTATTTTAAGGATGCATAATGATATTCCATCTTACCTTACGCAAGATGAATTAATAAATATATCACGTAAAATAATTATTTGAAATATAATTAAAAATAAATGCTCCCACTAACCCAAATCCCCGATACAGACCTTTGGATAATTGAAGTGCCGAAGGAGTCGAAGGTTGAAATCAACAATGAGTATATAAATAACATTGGCTACTGCATAGGGATTAGTAATATAGCAGGTAAATATAGTAACGGTTTAATTGTTGATGATAAATTTGAACTCATCGGCACTATATCCGAAACAGAAATAGACTTTGATGCAGATAGCATTGTCCTCGATTATGTGTATGATAAATATTGTGAAAATAAGTATCAAGACTATTGCGAAAATTATTGTCAAGGACATTGCTATAATGGTATTGATTATAATAAAGAAATGTACGCTTTTCTCTTAGCTAACGGTTATTGCTGGCAGAATCCGTTGGAAAAACCACGATTTCCAAAAATGGATGATTACCAAAATGTAAAAGATAATCTAAAGGAACAGTGGAGAACTTATGAAACCGCCGAATCCAAAAAGCTAACAGGTAAGATTATTGTACTTAAACTTTTAAAATAAAAAATATGAACGACTATAAACCACCTACAGGTATAAGCCCTTATCCACAACGGATAAATATACAAGAAGGTGTTTGTAAAGGCGAAGTATGTAACCGTGATGGATGTACAGGTATTATTGATGAACACGAAAAAGAAGGTTGTTGCAGTTGCCATATTAATCCACCATGTTCATATTGCACAACTGATACGGCATTTTGTCCTAAATGTGATTGGGAAGCAAGCGATGTTGAATTGCCAACGATTAGTAAAGAGCAGCAGGAAAGGTATCGCTTACAAAATGAACAATGGGATAAGCGAAGAGATTCATTTTTTAAAAAGTATCGTGGTGACGAACCTGCGACAAAACTTGAAATGAGAACAGAATCGCATACTCATTTTAGCCAAAAAGTATTAGGAGTATTCCCCGAAGGAACAGAAACGACATCCACAATACTTCCACGTGTAATAGGCTCATTCGGCGGTAGGTTTGAACACTTTGATAAATACTCATTTGAATATATTGCATACACTGATTAACCCACCCCTTTCAATACATAAGGGGGTATAAAATACTAAACAAAATATAATGATAAACGAACTTGCAAAACAAATTCACAAAAACGCAATTGACAAAGGCTTCTTTGAAAAAGAAAAGAACATCGGCGAAATGTTATGCCTTATACATAGTGAAGTATCAGAGGCGTTAGAGGCAGATAGGAACGATATGTACATGCACAAAAGAATGGAATCGTCACCAATTGGAGCAGTTAATGGCTGGGTATCTGATGAGGACTTTTGGAAATCATTCAGGCAGAATGTTAAAGGTACTTTTGAGGAAGAACTTGCCGACATTATGATTCGTGTGATGGACTTAGCTGCCTATAAAAATATAGACCTTGAGGCTCATATAAAAGCTAAGATGCGTTACAATTCGCTTCGTGAAAAATATCACGGCAAAAAGTACTAACCTTATCCCCTTACATCATTTATAAATAAAAACAACAACATGAATACAAACGAAATTTTACCAGTATTGGATACTGCAATACTAAAAGAAAAAGCAAACGAATTTGCGATGAAAGGTGCAATAGAAACCATTAAAGAATATTATAGTGGTTACAATTCTCCGTATCGTAAAGCTATCGAAGAGGAATTGAAAAATAAAACTATTGGGTACAGCTTGGAATTACCAGACATAATCGCCCTTTTGAATGATTCGTTAAGTAATGAAATTGATGCTATTGCAAATGCTGCGGTTGCTAAAACGTTTATACCAATTGTAAAAAAGTTACTCACAAGAGAACCAGCGGAAATAAAAATGTCTGAATTTCTTAAACAATTTGTTGATGATAGCGACTTTGGAATAAATAATCATGATATGGATGATTATGATGTTTTTGAGGAAAGGAATGATGGCACATTTGTATATCTTGAAATTTCTAATACAGAAAAAAAGTACAGACTAGGATTTCATAAACAAACTAATGACGGGGTAACCTATCACGAATTGTTCACGTTGCCTGAAGTTAATAAAATTAAATCAACAAACCGCTTTATGGATACCAAAACCATGAAAATATCTGTTGATGGGGTTACACTTGAATTGCCATTTACAAAAGACATCCTTAGCGATAATTTCACTTCTTATGTAGCTCGATTAATTATTGCCAAAACAAGAGTAATATTCGACAACATAAACTTCACAGAAGATATGTTTCCTGAATCATGCCATTGTCATTAATTTTAAAACTAACCAACCATGCTAAATAAATCAATCCTCCTGCTTACTGTTTTGGTTTTTGTGGGTAACGCCTATGGGCAGATAAAGCTCGATAGTGCCTATAGTCTATTGAGAGATACGAATCACTTTTATGAACTCTCCTGTATATCTATAAAGGATAGTACATATTGGGTTCATAAAACAGATACTATAAAAAATGTACTATCGGCATTCTATCTTGATGAAAATAACAATATTAAATATCTGAATACTAGATATATTGTTTCAAAATATATACTTCAAAAACATACGGCATCTTTCTTTTATTCTAATTGCGGTAACAAAACAAAAAACTGTATTCTATATGATGATAAGCATCATAGACGAGTATTTGCTTATTACATAACAAAAGAATACGATTGCGATAGCGGTACTTTTCATTTCTTAACTGTCATTACTAAATAACCAACAATGCCCGACCAAAAAACAATCCACGCCGCTAACCTATACGATAGAAGGATGCAGCAAAAAGGACTATGCTCACCTGTAAGAAGGGATGGGTTTATTGATGGGCATGAAATGGGTAGGAAGGATGGTAAGCCTTTATTGGAGGCGTTGGAAAAGGTAGCCGCTATGCACCCTGACGGGAATCCTTTGGAACTTATAAAACTTGCACAAAAAACTATTGATGAATACTTAAAATAAAACAACAATGGAATTATCTTTTTATAAACAACCATTTCATAAGCCAAAATACGGAAGTTGGATATATGATGCTAACGGTAATTTTGTTTTTCAGTTTGAAAGTGAATTTGATGATAAAGGAGAATATACTAAGGGATGTTTGGAACTACAAGACAAGGTTGTAAAATCCCTTAATTCAAATAAGCATGAACCGATAGATGAACTTAAACTTTCACTTAAGGGCATTGAAATAAAAAACAATGGCAAGTTGTTCATCACGATAAGAGGCTGGGGCAACTTAACTGGAACTGGCGCACATAATTTTCCTGTTGAAAAAGCAGTTAAAATACAAGATGACTTCGCAGCATGGATTATTTATAAACTATCAAAAATAACCACCAATGAAAAGTAAGCAAACCATATACGAAGTATGCTAACATATAAACGCAAATTAATATTAACAAAATCGCAGCAAATCCGAATCGACAACTGGATTGGTACGTGCCGTTTTGTGTATAATATGGCGTTGGAAATTAGAATTGAGGCGTGGAAAAATAAACAAGAATCGGTTGGTAAGTTTGAGTTAATGAAACAATTAACGACAATAAAAAATATAGATTGGATTGCTGATGTACCAGCCCAGTCATTACAAAACGTCATTGAAAGATTAGATAACTCATATAATAGATTTTTTAAAGGAGCTGGATTTCCAAAGTGGGCTAATAAAAGGTATTATAAATCGATTTTATTTAAACAAAACTCCGGAATAATAAAATTAAGTGTTAATAATATAAATCTGCCAAAGATTGGCAAGGTAAAAATGTTTAAAGATGCTCATATAATGGGTAACATCAAAGCGGCAACAATAAAAAAAGAACTTACTGGTTATTTTATAACTATCGTTACAGATGTGGTAAAAGATATTCAAAACAAAGACGAGAACCAAGTCATTGGTTTGGATATGGGATTATCGCATTTTTGCATTGATAGTAATGGGAATTTTATCGCAAATCCAAAGCATTTTAAAAAATATGAAAGACAACTTAGGATTGAAAACAGGTCGTTAGTACGTAAGAAAAAAGGCAGCAATAGTTGGAAAAGGCAGTGCAAAAAATTATCGTTACTGCACCATAAAATTGCTAACATCAGAAAAGATTTTTTGCATAAGGAATCAACCAAAATTGCCAAAAACTTTCATACGGTTTACATAGAGGATTTGAATGTTTCAGGGATGAGTAAAAACGGAAATTTAAGCAAGCATATTTTAGATGCTGGGTGGGGAATGTTCGGCGAAATGATTGCATACAAAACTAATTGCGTAAAAGTTAACGCAAGGCATACATCACAAACTTGTAATAAATGTGGTTATGTAGATGCAAAAAACAGAATCAGTCAGTCGTTATTTATCTGCTTAAAATGTGGCAACGAAGATAATGCTGATTTTAACGCAGCTAAAAATATAGAAGGTAAGGGCATTACCTTAGACCGCCAACGTGAAGCAATAGTTCGTGCGTAGGTTTTAAAATCCGATTTTGGATATGTCAGCTAATACTTAAACTTATAAAATAAAATGATGCACGATAACAGACCTATATGCCTTGATTGCGGTCATAAATATCTAACTGAAAAACAACTTAAAGGTGCAGGTGTATGTACATGCTGGAAAGGCATTTGTCGAGAATGTGGAGAAGAAAAACCAGTTACAGATATAAGGCATTTTAATTACTTACAGTTGTCTCAACCAAATTTAACTACCGAACAACTATACACCAACTACATTAACAGCAAAAACAAATAATCATGATAGACAACAAGCTACGTTTCGAAGAATTAATTGAAGAAATTAAGCGTTTATGCCCCGATACTACAACATCAATTAAGATAGTTATCAACTGTGAAGAAACACGATTAACTATGAATCACAGGCATCCAGAGCAATTAAAACAGGCAAATATTTCTATGCGAAATATAAAAGGCAACTTCATTAAATAAATCAACTCACACTAAACAATAGGATATGGGAAAGATTATAAAAAAGGATTTTGATTTTCGCAAGGTTACCCTTACTGAAAGTTATAAACACGCAGTAAGGGAATTGCTTACTGCGCAAATATTAATGATGCGAAAAGTTCCTGGCAATTCCCCTGAATTTTGGGTAATAGGATGTGCTAAAATTAAAGACTTGAATGATTCTTGCGGACTGCAATTAACATTCAGTGGCATAGAAGAAAAAAATGGATGATAAAAGATGCAGATATTTGGGTGGAAGTGCCGCTTTAATCCGCTCAGGCAGTAGAAAAAAAGTAAAACAATAACCCTTCCATCAGTATCCAATCTATTGAGGTGGTGGTAAATTAAAATAGTATGAAAGTAAATATGATCGGATGCACACGGATAGTTTTTGAGTTTAAAAATTTTGTTGTTAAGATTCCAAAATTTACACATCAATGGAGCCACTTCTTAATGGGTCTTATATCAAATATGGATGAATCAAAAACATGGAAATGGAATAGCGGCAAATATGAAAAGGGTACATCTTATTTACTTTGTCCTGTTTTATGGTGTTCATGGGGTGGTTGGATATTAATAATGAAAAAAGCTACCATGCTTACCAGTGAAGATTGGCAAACAACTTTTATTCCTGAACATAAAAAACATTTCGGCGGTGATGATAAATTAGCCAATTATGGATATTTTAATGGCAAAGTTGTAAAAGTAGATTATGGACAGCTTGATAGCTTTTTTGGTGACGATTTTAAACCACAAGCCGCACCCATTAAATAACAACAAACAAAACCTTTTTAATTATGAGCCAACAACGTGAGCATACAGATATTAAGGCAAGTGATTTAAGGATAGGGAATATCGTTCATGTGAAAGGACATGATAAAATGAACCCTCATAACAGCGTTATAATAGAACTGTCTGTATCAGAATGTAGGGTATCAAATGATAGCCCCGTAATTGGTATGGGGATGGCTTGTAGTTATGATAATATTGAAGGCATTCCTTTGACATCTGAAATATTAAAGAAGTGCCAACCGAAATACACTCCTACATATAATGGATTCAGTTTCGACTTTGGAAAACTTAGCATTCATTTACCAAGTGGCTCTTATTTTAATGGTCGCACTTATTTTAATTCATGGTGTATTATGGAGCGAATACCAGTAACATTACATGAGTTTCAAAATTTGGTATACGCCTTAACCCAAACAGAACTAACAGTTAAACTTTAATGTATGATACCAGTTACACAGACTAAAGTTGTAATAACAAATACAAAAGGCGAAATAATTACAAGGGGAAATTGTTTTGCAGCATGTATAGCATCTATTCTTGAAGTGCCAATTACAGAGATACCTAACGTTGAAGTTTTTTATCATTTAGATACAGGATATTGGGCAGAAGTTATGTTAACTTTTTTAGAAAGTAAGGGATGGGATTTGTGCACTGATGACAAGTACTTATCATTCCATTATGGATTTAAGACCATACCTAACATAAATTGTCAAGACGGAAGTAATTACAACAAGGTTTTAGAATTAATGCCAGACCACGATGATAGAAGACATTGGCAATATAAAAATAAACATAATTACTATTTAGTAAGCGGTAAATCACCAAGAGGGTTTAATCATATTTGCATTTTCAAAGAAGGGAAATTAGTTCACGACCCTCATCCTTCAAAAGAAGGTCTAACCACTATATCTAATTTTCAAACTTTAATTAAAAACCAACCCCATGACACCCGAAACAAAGGATAAGATAAGGAAGATGGCTATTGATAATTTCCCATATGATTTTGGAGGCTTAATAGATAGCCCAATTGCTATGGAAAAATTAAAGAGCAATATTGATTGCATTCGTGCCGCATATATTTTAGGAGCAGAAGACTACGAAAAGATGCAGGAGGAAAATGAACAAGCCCCCATGAAAACAGCAGGAGAAATATTGAATAAATATCATAGTAGTGATAATATATACCCCACAGGATTGATACACAAGGGTAGTGCATTGGCAGCAATGAACGAGTACGCCAACCAGTTTAAATCCCAAAGCATACAGCATGAAGCTATGCGTACTGCTTTAGAGCAAATAAGCAAAGCCGGATTAGCCCCTAAATTTATCGTTGATATTGCAAGGAAAGCGTTGAACGAATCAAGCACAAAGGGAGTAACTAAATGAAAAAAGGGATATTTAAATCCCCAAGTTTTCAGTTTTAGTAAAATAAGCATCACAGTCGGTTATTATTCTATCCCTTACTTTCTTTGCTAAGGGGATGTAACCGTAATACCAAATTTTAATCAATTTTAGTGTTCTCATTTTCTATATTCCAGTTTATATTTTTTGTAATATTTATCCCAAAGTTTCTTATCAGCATTTTCTTGCTCCCATTGTTTTTTATGAAGTGCATCTTGGTGTTTAATCATATCCATTAAAGCATTGGCAAGATTAAAATTAGGGTCTATTTTAAATTCAGGTATTTCCATCGCTTCTATATCTGCTAAAATACCATTACCTGAACCAATCTTTTTAAATTCAAGTGGTTTATGCCTATCCGGATTTTTTTCATCCAAATAAGCCTCATGTACTTCATCAGGGATAGATTTATAAGTATGTTCCCATACAAAATATTTAGGATTATTTTCGACTATTTCTTTACATCGGTTGTACATTTGTAATCCCATCAGACCACCAGTAATAGCCATTATCCGATAATACTCTACTACCTCATCAGGCATTTCTTCAAAATATTCTTTACCAGTCATAACTTATCTATTTGTGGTTGTATGTTTATCATTTTTAAATTCTTGTTTAGTGTACAAAGTTGCCTGTTGTAAAAATATTGATGCTGCACACGATTCACAAATAGGAACTGGTTTAAAATCGATATTAAAAATGGTTGTTGTTTTTTCTCCACATACTTTACAAGTATTCATAAATTTAATTTTTATTAGTTCCTTCCCATTGTATTAAAAAGTTACAAACATCTACGTAATGTTTAAGACAATAACCGATTGAGTTCTTTTTATTTGTTGGGTTAATTTTAGAAACGATAAAGTCACATACTTTTTGTAAATCAGCTCCCTTATATTCATTGGGGTAAAATTCCTGAAACTTTTTATGTAATTTTTTAGCGTTAATCATTATACATCTCTTTACTTAATTCTTTGATTCTGTTTTCAAGCCACTTTTTACGTTTATCCCCCAAAGAAGATATTTTTAGTTCCTTTTCATAGGCGGAAATCTTTTCTTTTAAGGTGCGTTTGTTATCCTCATTTAATACATCAACCAATACATCTAACGCAGGCTTATTTATATCGAATGGAGTGGCATTTTCTACTGATTCTAAAATTGACGGAATAATGCCCTTAAAGCCATCATTTTCTTTTTGGCTACCATTACCCTCTTTTTCTTTTTTACCTTCTCCTTGAGGCTCTTTAATGGGTATAATGCTAATAATCTTCGTCATAGTAATCTGGGTTTGTATCGTTATAACAAGGAACGTAACTTAAAGGGTCGTCTATACTTCTTAAATATCCTACCTTATCAAGGAATCTTTGATTATTCCAAGGACTATATTTTCCAATAGAGTCATCCCTATATTCGTATTCGGGTATTTTATCAGGCAATTTAAATCCGTCAGCTTTTAATCTTTCTTCGTCATAAACTTTAAAACCGCTTATTGT
>Ga0210390_10000846_pt1 | contig 31104 bp, 29 predicted proteins | sample IncBWH11OmetaG_FD_161050 | JGI IMG/M metagenome (GOLD analysis project Ga0210390, IMG submission 161050) | Forest soil microbial communities from Barre Woods Harvard Forest LTER site, Petersham, Massachusetts, United States - Inc-BW-H-11-O ...
CGGCTGGCTGATCGATCACCTGATCAAGGGGGGCTATCCCGAAACGCCGGTGCGCAAGACCGTGCTCGTGCTGGGCATGCTGCTCGGCTTGGCGGTGTTCGGCGCCACCTTCACGACAGATCCGGTGTGGGCGATCGTTTGGATCTCGGTGGCGTTGAGCGGGTTGGCGGCGGCGGCACCGGTGGGCTGGTCGATACCGTCCTTGATCGCACCGCGCGGCGGCACCGCGACCATCGGCGGAGTGATGAATTTTTTGAACAACATGATGGGTGTGGTGGCGCCTATAACGACAGGCTACATCGTCGGGGCAACGCAGTCCTTTACCGGTGCGTTCCTGGTCGCCGGCATCGTGTTGGTCATCGGCATCGTCGCCTACGTCTTCATCCTGGGCCGGCTGGAGCCGATCGCGGATCCACCGGCCGCGTGAGCGGCTGGTTTCGGCGCTAAGCCGGCCATAAGCTTCGCAGCGCCACGCTCGCCTTCAATGGGCGGCATGGATTGGGGGGAGGGCGAGGCGGGGGATTTCGATTGCCGGGCAGCGGTTCATGACGACACGGAGGCCGGCGGCTTCGGCGCGGGCGGCGGCAGCATCGTCGCGCACGCCGAGCTGCATCCACACGATTTTGGCGCCGATCGCGATCGCGTCGTCGACCGCGGCCCCCGCCAATTCGCTGCGGCGGAAGATGTCGACCATGTCGACCGGCTCGGGGATGTCGGCGAGTGCGGCATAGCAGGTCTCGCCATGGATCGTCGCGCCGGCGGCGTTGGGGTTGGCAACATTGGGATTGACTGGGAAGGCACGGTAGCCGTGGCGCTGCAGGAAGGCCATCACGCCATGGCTCGGCCGCCGGCGGCGCGGGCTGGCACCGACGACGGCAATCGTCCGCGCGCCGGTCAGGATGTCGCGCAGGTAGGCGTCGGAATAGTGCGCGTGGTCCATGCGCGGCCTCAGCGGTCTTGCCAAACGGGGGCGCGCTTAGCGAGGAATGCGTCGATCCCTTCCGCGGCGTCGGCGGCGACCATGTTGGTGGTCATGACTTCGGCGGCATAGCGATAGGCGGCGGCGAGGTCGAGCTCGGTCTGGCGATAGAACGCCTCCTTGCCGATCGCCACCGTGAAAGCGGATTTTGCGGCGATTTCGCGGGCGAGCGCATCGACCGCCGCGCGCAATCCGGCGACCGGCACGACGCGATTGACAAGCCCGATCTCGCGCGCCCGCGCCGCGTCGACCAGGTCGCCGGTCAGCAGCATTTCCATCGCTGCCTTGCGGCCGACCGCGCGCGACAATGCCACCATCGGGGTCGAGCAGAAGAGCCCGATATTGACGCCGGGCGTTGCAAAGCGGGCGTCTTCGGCGGCGACCGCGAGATCGCAGGCCGCGACGAGCTGACAGCCGGCCGCCGTCGCGACGCCGTGGACCTCGGCAATGACCGGCTTTGGCAGCCGGGTGATCGTCAGCATCAGCTTGCTGCACAGCGCGAAGGTGTCCTCGTAGGTCGCGCGCCGCGGGTCGGCGCGGAGCTCGCGCAGATCGTGCCCGGCGCAAAATGCGGGGCCGGCGCCGGCGATCACGACGACCCGCGTTTGCGGATCCTTGCCGGCGCGGCCAAGCGCCTCGACGAGCCGCTCCATCAGCCCGAGCGACAGCGCGTTGCGCGCCCGCGGCCGGTTCAGGGTCAGCCGCAGCACGCCGGCTTCGCCCGAGGTTTCGAGAAGAGGCGGGGCCTCGTCCATGGTCATCGGCATCGCCGTCATCGCCGCCTTCACCCTTGCCTGCCCGATCCGGAAACGCGACTCTCACGCCGGTGGGACTCGGGCGGCAACAGATATCTTCGGGGGACGGGGTGGACGGCAACGCAGCGCCGCTGCGCGAGGCGTGGTATTTCGCACTTCCCGGGGCGCGGCTCAAACCGCGGGCGATGCTGCCCAAGGTCATGCTGGGCGAGCCGCTGGTGATCGGCCGCGATGCAGCGGGTGCGCCCTTCGCATTGCGCGACATCTGCCCGCACCGCGGCATGCCGCTGAGCGCGGGCGCTTTCGACGGCTGCGAGGTCGAGTGCTGCTATCACGGCTGGCGCTTCGACCCCGATGGCCGGTGCACCGCGATCCCGGCGCTAGTGCCGGGCCAGCCGTTTACGCCGGGCCGCGTCCGGGTCCGCGGCTACCCGGTGCGCGAGGTGCAGGGCAACGTCTGGGTGTATTTTGGCGACGACCCGGTCGCCGCACCCGAGATACCCGAGATCGACGGGTTCGCGGACGCGGCGCCCCGGCTGGTCGAGAGCGTGCGCTTTGCCGCGGCGGTCGACCATGCCGTCGTCGGGTTGATGGACCCGGCGCACGGGCCCTTTGTGCACCGTGCCTGGTGGTGGCGCTCGCGGCATTCGATCCACGCCAAGACCAAGGAATTCGCACCCTCGCCGTGGGGCTTTACGATGACCCGGCATGTTCCGTCGGCGAATTCGCGCGCCTATCGGCTCTTGGGCGGCATGCCCGAGACCGAGATCGTCTTTCGCCTGCCCGGGGTGCGCATCGAGCATATCCGGGCCGGCCGCCACGCGGTTTGCAACCTGACCGCGATCACCCCGGTCGACGACACGACGACCGAGGTCAACCATTGCATTTACTGGACCGCACCCTGGCTTAGCGTGCTGAAACCGTTGCTGCGGCCCTATGTGCGCGCCTTTCTGCACCAGGACCGCGCGATCATGGAGCGCCAGCAAGAGGGGCTGCGCTGGGGCCCGCCGCTGATGCTGATCGACGACGCCGACACGCAGGCGAAATGGTACTACCGGCTGAAGCGCGAATACCGCCGCGCCCGCGCCGAGAACCGTCCGTTCGAAAACCCGGTCAAGCCGCGCTCCCTCGAATGGCGCAGCTAAACACGGTGGATCGGAAATTTTCCATTCAAGTCACTATACTCTTTATCGCCTTACCGGCAAAGGTCAGTATCCACGGTGAAGTGGATCCCAACTTTCGTTGGGATGACGAGCATATCGAAATGGCACGTTTCTCCTTAATCTCACTAGTGGGTCTATTCTGACGCTTAGCACCCGTCTCTCTGCCTCTTCGTCATTCCCGCGAAAGCGGGAACCCAGAGCCTGTCCCTGGCTTGAACAGGGGCGGCGGGCACCGATGGCCTGCCCCCTGTTCGAGCCAGGGGCAGGCTCAGGACCCCCGCCTGCGCGGGGGCGACGGATAGAAGGCGATTGGGGTCGTTTGTTAGGTTCGCACCACCGGATGCTCGCCGCGCAGTTTGCGCTTGTTTCAGGGCGTCGTTTTCGGCCCCTGCCCGGGTCTGCCGTCAGCGCGTCAGGGCCTCGCGGACGAACTGGGCGAAGCGGTCGGTGCTGCTCGATCGCGCGGGCGGGCGGTAGACGCGCAGCGGCCCCTCCTGCTCGGTGACTTGGTGGTGGGTGCGGCCCGCTCCATCGCGCCAAAACCGCAGGCTGACGCGCGACGGGCCGACCCGGAGGTTCGCGAGGGTCAGCTCGGGCAGCCACTCGGGAAGGTCGGGGTCGACGATAAGCGTGTCGCGCGGCGCCAGCGGCAACAGCCCGAGCATCGCGACCACCAGCAGGATAACGGCGCCGGCCGACCACGCCTGCGGGGAGTTCGCGCCCGGGTAAATCCCGGGATGGGGGTGTGCGGGGTCGCGCGCGTGGCCGCCGAACACCTCGGGCAGGCGGTCGTGTTCGAACAGCTGGCTGGCGTCGAACATCGCCTTCGCCAGCCGGTGCAGGTGCGCATCGAAGCCATAGCGCTTCAGGCCGAACCCGATCAGCGCGTTGGACGCGGGCCACACCGACCCGAGATGGTAGGCGAACGGGTTGAACGCCGGGTGGCGCGCCGACAAGGTGCGCACGCCCCAGCCGCCGAACAGCTCGGGCGTCATCAGCCGATCGGCGACCGCTTGCGCCTTGTCGTCATCGACGATCCCATAGGCGAGGCACTGGCCGGGGTCCGACGCGATCGTCTTGACCAGGTTTTTCGCGGGGTCGAGGGCTAGCCCGAAATACCGCTCCTCCGGCATCCAGAAGGTCTCGTTGAAGCGCTTCTTCAATTGTTCGGCTTGAGCGAGCAAGTCCGCAGCCCGGCGGTTGTCGCCGATCGAGGCGAAGGCGAGGCCGAGGAGCTGCTTTGCCGCGTAATAGCACCCCTGTATCTCGACAAGCGCGATCGGGTTTTCGACCATGCGGCCGTCTTCGTAAAGGATCGCCTCGCCCGAATCCTTCCATCCCTGGTTCTTCTCGCCCCACGGCCCGGCCTTTGTCGCATATTCGTAAAAGCCGTCATGGTCGCGGTCGCCGTCGCGGTCCATCCATTCGAGAGTCGCGAGCATCTTGTCGCGCATCCCGAGGAAAAATTCCCGCTCGCCGGTCACCGCCAGATGCCACGCCACATCGACAAGAAATAGTCCGGGCGCCGAGTAATCGCCGTAATAGTGAAGAAACGGGTTCTTTTCGAGCAACGACAACGGGCCGAGCTGGCGTTGGTGGATGACGCGGCCCGGCTCCTCGTCAAAGCGGTCGTCGTACTTGTCGGCGTTCCACTTGGCGAGGAGGCTGAGCGTGCCGCGCAGCATCGCCGGAGACAACAGGCTCGCCTGGAACGCGGTCATCAGCGTGTCGCGGCCGAATAGCGCCACGTAGCTCGGCACGCCGGCGGCCGGGGTGCGCCGCTCGTCGCCCTCGCCGTCGAAGAGCGCAAGCCCGGCGAGGTCCGCGACCGCGCGGTCCCAGGCGCGCTGCACGACCGCGTTTGGCGTCGTCATCCGCGGGCCGGCGGCGGCCTCCGGCGCATCCAGGCAGTTCGCGCCATGCGACGCCGCGACCGGTTCGCCGGAAAACACCGGGACCGCCTCGATGGCGAGAGCGACCGGCTCTCGTGGCGACAACGCCAGCCGGCACGCGACGCTGGTCTCGTCGGCGTTCCAGCTGCCGGGCCCGGAAAAGCGGATCTCGGCGGCGTGGCGAAGTTGGGGATGACAATAGCGCAAAGCGAGAATGCCGCCGCCGCGGCCGGGGCGCCATTCGCGGTTGACCGGGGCATCCTGCTGGCGGACCCCCTGCTCCGCTTCGTTCCGGTCCGCGAAGTCGGCAGCGAGCGCCCAGCGCAGCGTAACCGTGGCCGGGGCCAGCGCATGGTTGGTCGCGACGATCTCGTGGCGCAGGGTCCCGCCGATGCTTTGATTGACCTGGATTTCGATGCCGTGGCGGACAATCTCGCCGCCGCCATGCTCGCGCTCGGGCTCCGGGCCGGCACGGTCGCCCGCCGGCGAGGGCGCCAGATAGTACGCGATCGACGAATGGGTCGAGACGGCGACCGCGCAAACGCCGACCGGCGGACGGCCGTCGACCGCAAAGCGCATCTTCGACAGAAATCGGGTCTGGCGGTAGTAAAACCCCTCGACACCGCCTCCGATGAAGCCCTCCAAATCGGCGATCACAACGGCATGGCCGCGATGAACGATCAAATGCGACGGCCGCGGCCGCAGCCGGTTCAAATCGGGCATGCCAGGGTTTTCTCGAAATTGTCGATCCCACCGGTGTCAACAGCCGCACAGCCGTGGTGGTTGCGGACTGCGCGGGCGGGCTGCTTGTGAGCCGCCCGCCCGCGCACCAATTGAAGCGCAAGAACCGGCCGTGGCGGCTCACCACGCGACGGCGCGGCGCTTGCCATCTGCCCGCTGGGGGGACATGAAGCTTCTCGTCGTCGAAGACGATCGCGAAACCGCCTCCTATCTGCAGAAGGGGCTCGGCGAAAGCGGTTATACCGTCGATCGCGCCGGCGACGGCCGCGATGGGCTGTTTCTGGCGAGCTCGGGGGGCTATGACGCGATCGTGCTCGACCGAATGCTGCCGGGGATGGACGGGCTCGCCGTGGTGGGGGCGTTGCGCGCCGCCGAAATCCGCACCCCCGCATTGATCCTGAGCGCCCTCGGCAGCGTCGACGACCGCGTCAAGGGTCTGCGCGCCGGCGGCGACGACTACCTCGTCAAGCCGTTCGCGTTCAGCGAGCTGCTTGCTCGGATCGAGGCGTTGCTGCGCCGCGGTGCGGCGCTGCCGCAAACGACGACGTTGCGGGTCGCCGACCTCGAGCTCGACCTGTTGACCCGCACCGTCAAGCGCCGCGGCAAGGCGATCGACATATTGCCGCGCGAATTTCGCCTGCTCGAATACCTGATGCGCAACTCGGGGCATGTCGTCACCCGCACGATGCTGCTCGAGCATGTTTGGGACTATCACTTCGACCCGCAGACCAATGTGGTCGACGTGCATGTGAGCCGGCTGCGCCAGAAGATCGACAAGAATTTCGAGCGGCCGCTGCTGCACACGGTGCGCGGCGCCGGCTATTGCCTGCGCGCGCCGGAATAGCCGGCGGCAAAAGGCATGGTCGCGGAGCGGCTGCTTCTCCCCGCCGCGCGCCCGGCGCCGCGGCCGCGGCGCCCGTTCGAGCAGCAGCGGCGGCTGGTGCGGACCCATGCGTTCCGGCTGGCCGCATTGTACTTCCTGGTGTTCGCGGCCTCGGTGTTGAGCGTCCTGCTGTTTGTCTACTGGACGAGCGCCAATTTCGTCGAGCGCCAGACCGAGGCGACGCTTGACGCCGAAATCACCGGGCTCGCCGAGCAATATGCCCAGCGCGGGTTGAGCGGGCTTGTGCAGATCGTGGCGGCGCGCAGCGCCGGCGACCCGGGCGACGCGATGCTGTACCTCGTGACCGCCCCCGACGGTCGGCCGCTCGCCGGCAACATCGCCGGCTGGCCGCAGGGTGTGCCGGCGCGCAGCGGCTGGTTGTCCTTCAACGTCGAGACCAAGGTGCACGGCCAGCTCGCGACCCACCCGGCGCGCGCCAGCCTGATCATCATGCCCGGCGGCTATCGCCTGCTGGTCGGCCGCGACATCAGCGACGCGGCGGCGTTCCGCAACCGGGTCAAGCTGACCCTCCTGTGGTCGGGGCTGGTGGCGCTCGGCGTCGGGCTGCTCGGCGGGGCGGCGATGAGCCGCAACCTGTTGCGCCGGGTCGAATTGGTCAACCGCACCAGCGCGCGGGTGATGGCCGGCAACCTGTCGGAGAGGGTGCCGATCGACGGGACCAGCGACGAGTTCGACCTGCTTGCCGCTAATCTCAACGGGATGCTCGACCAGATCGAGCGGTTGATGACGGCGATGCGCGAGGTCACCGACGACGTCGCCCACGATTTGAAGACGCCGCTGTCGCGGTTGCGCGCGCGGCTGGAGCTGGCGCTGATCGGCCCCGCCGACCCCGGCGCCCAGAGCGAGGCGATCCGCGCCGCGATCGACGAGGCCGACCGAATGCTCGCGACCTTTAACGCGCTGTTGCGGATCGCCGAGGCCGAAGCGGGCGCCGGCCGGGACGGAGCCGAAGTGCTCGATCTCGGCGAGGTGGCGCGCTCGGCCGCCGAATTCTACGAGCCGGTGGCCGAGGAGAAGAGATTTTCACTGATCCTGGCGATCGAGCCCGGCGTCGCGATCCGCGGCGACCGGCACCTGTTGTCCCAGGCGCTCGCCAACCTCCTCGACAACGCGCTGAAATATGCCGGGAAATATGCCGGCGGCGGGGAGTTGGAGGTCCGGGTGCTCCGCCACGGCGAGCAGGCGGTGCTCGAAGTGGCCGACCGCGGGCCGGGAATCCCGGAAGCCGACCGCGAGAGCGTGTTCGACCGGTTTGTCCGGCTCGAGCCGAGCCGCAGCACGCCCGGGAACGGGCTTGGGCTCAGCCTCGTCCGCGCCGTCGCGCACCGCCATCACGGCACCGTCTCGCTACTCGACAACCGGCCCGGCCTGCGCGTCAGGCTCGAGATCCCGATGCTCGCAGGCTGACTATTCCTCGGCGTCGGCCGTGGCGTCGCGGCGGTCGCGGTCGTCGATCCGCCGTGCGGTTTCAACCATCATCTCCCGCAGCCCGTGCTGGTCGAGCCCGGCGCTGCGCAACACGGGCTCCATGACCTCGTCGGCGAGCAGGTCGTCGAGTGTCGGCTGGTAGCGGCAGCAGTCGAAGCGCCCGTCCATGTGTCCCTCCATCTTCCCTGTTCTACGCAGCATCATCCGAAAGCATGACCTCTTTATGTCTTCACATCGGAGATTTCGCGGCATTGGTCCATGCGAGCCGCCTTTTTCCCGTCCCAATGGAGCGGCCGTCCTTGCTGGCGCCAGGATGCGCATGGCTCGATTGCTCCTTAGGCTTTGACACAGTTTCGGACGCGGCAGCCATGCGGCATCGGCCAATTGCGCCCGAGAAAAGTTGAAAAACTGTAAAGGCCGGTGCCGGCGAGGCGTGCGATGCGCTCAAGCGGGCAAATCGGAATAGCTCGTCAGGGTTAGGCCGAGCATCTCGACCTGCCGGCGAACCGCCGGGCTCAGCAGGGCCGCGAGCTCGTCGGCATGCCGATAGCCGGGCATTGCCGCGGCGAGCGCCGGGGTTTGCCGGGTCGCCGGATGAAAATAGATTTCGCTGACCCCCTCGGGCAGGAAGGGCAGTAGCCGCAGCAACCGCTTCTCGTCCATGTTGCCGCTCCACCGCAGACCGAAAACGTGGTCGTTGACCGCGAGGCCGGCACGGCGGAAATGGCGCCGCAGCCGCTCGACCCACGGGCGGTAGAGCAGCGCCGGGACGCGCTCGTCCGGGTAGGCGGCGCGCAATGCCGTGGCCGGCTCGGCCGGAACCCGCATCGCCTTCATGCCAAACTCGGCGCCGATCCGGACGATCAGCCGCGCGACGGTCGGGTGAAGCTGGAAATGCTTGTGGGCATTTACGTGGTCGAGCCTGAGCCCCGTCGCGTGGAACGCCTTGAACTGGGCGCGGATCTCGCGCGCCAGCGCTCGTCGGCTGCGGGGATCGAAAAAAAACCGCACGCCCGCACGCGCCATGTTAGGGTCGAACCGGCCGGCGCCGTTGACCAGCCCGGCCACTTCGACGGCCGGCGACAGCGCGTGCCCGTCGACCAGCACAAGGTGCAGCCCGACGTGCAAATTCGGCAGCCGGCGGGCGCGCGCGACGGCGTCGGCCGCCGCGGGTGCGCCGACCATCAGGCTCGCGGTCGACAAGACGCCGTGCCGGTGCGCCTCCTCGACGGCGGCGTTGACCGCCGGGTCGAGCCCGAAGTCGTCGGCGCAGAAGATCACGCGCTTCACGCGCCGGCTCCCGCACGCGGTTCCGAACGGCTGGGCGAGACGGGCCGACGCCCGCCGCTAGCGAGCACCAGCTCTCGCATAACGCCAGACGCTCTCGACGAGAAGGCCAAGGCAGCCGAAAAGCAGCACGAAGCCGCCGGCGAGCGGGGCGAGGCCGGCGAGGCGCACCGCCGTTCCGGCGGCGGCGATGATGGCCAGAACCCCGATCGTCAGCCATTTCTCGGCGACAAACATGCCGATCAGCTCGACCGCGATCTCTTTCAGCATTGTCATTGCGCGAACTCCAGGCCGGTCCGGCGGGCGACGATCGTTGCGACGAGGCCTGCGACGAAGAACAGCGCGACAAACCCGAGCAGGGCCAGATCCTGGCCGGGCCACGGGATTCCCAGCCCTTCGCCGGTCCAGAACACGCCAAAGGCGGACAGCATGACGCCGACGCCGAACTTCAGCGTGTTCTCCGGGACCCGCGAGAGCGGCCGGTGGACGACGGCGCCGGCGGCGAGAACAATGACGCACGCGGCAGCCGCACCAAGGCTCGCCGGCCACAACAGCCCACGCCCGGCGCTCACGGCGATGACGATAAAGACCACCTCCAGGCCTTCGAGCAGCACCGCCTTCAGCGCGGTGACGCCGGCGGCCCAGCCGAGGTTGCGCTGCCGCCGCAGCATCTGCTCGCGCGCTTGCTCGGCCTCGGCCAGCTGCGCCATTTCGGCGGTGTAGATCGCCTCCTCGTCATGCAGCGGGATGACCCCGGCGGCACGCAGCGCGGCCTTGCGCAGCCAGCCCATCCCGAACAGCAGCAGCAGAACCCCGATCGCAAGCTGCAACGCGCCGATCGGGACACGGTCGAGGAGCGGACCGAGTGCCGCCACGAGCACGGCCAGCACGCCAAGCCCGGCCGCGGCGCCCAGCGCCGCCGGACGCCAGCCGCGCAACGACGCGGCGGCGAGCACGATCGTGAAGGCTTCGACGACCTCGACAAGCGAGGCGACAAAGGCGGCGCCAACAGCCGGTGCTGCGGTCGACCACATCAGCATTGCGTCCTCCGCGTCACAAGGGATTGTTCCGAAAAGAAATCAGCGGTTCTCGTCATGCGCGTCAAAAACCTGCTGCGCGTATTCGTCGAGCAGGCTTTCGCAGCCCTGCAGCCGCCGCGCTGCTTCGACGGCGAGGCTGCCGCCGTAAAAGTCGAGCTTTTTTATCTTTTCGAGCCAGCCTTGCAGCTTTTTCAGGTCGAGGTCGTTTTCCTCGAGCTCGGCATAGGTGAAATGCCGGATCGCGGTCTCCTTGGCGAGCTCGGCTTCGAAATCGTCGCACTTGTCGATGAACTCGCGGTAGGCGTCGTCGCGGTCGGCCTTGAAGCGGGCGACGACCTTGTCCTCCTGCCCGCGATCGAGCGCTACAGTCTCCAGGATGACCGCGTCGCCGCCCATCAGCGCGATGTCGTTCTCGATCATCTTGAGCCGTCGCGCATGGTCGTCGGTCTTGGGCAGCAGACAAACCCCGTTTTGCAGGTAGACGGCGCCCATACCCTTCAGCCGACGCCACATCGCGACCCGTTTCGAGGCCGGCTCCGGCGGCACCTTATAGGTGATCAGTAGCCATGCGGTCGCTTCCATGGCTGCAATGTAATGTTACGGTCGTAACATTCAAGAGCTACGGACGCAGCCTTTGAGATCGCGCCGAGCCTGAGCGAAGAGACTCTTGGAAATTCCGACTACGTCCGGTCGCGACACCGGCTTCAAAGCTTGATTTGCGCGACCGCCGCCCTCAAGGTTTCGGCGCTGCGCTCCAGCTTCATGCGCTCGTCGGCCGTCATCTCGGGCTCGACAATGCGCAGCGGCCCGTCCCGACCGAGAATGGTCGGCAGCGACAGCGTCCCGCCGTATCGCTGGTGGTAAGCGCCGACCGGGATCAGCGCCCGCTCGTCGCGCAGAATGATCTCCGCGATGCGCGCCGAGACCATGCCGATGCCGTGCTGGCTGGCGCCGATGCCTTCGATAATCGCGATGTTCGCGAACCGGACCTCGCGCTCGACGTCGTCGAGGAGCTTTTCGCGGTCCCGGTCGGAATTCGCCAGCACCGCGAGCACCGGCGCCCCCGCGACGCGGGCCGACGACCACACAAACACCTCCGAGGTGCCGTGCTCGCCCAATATCTGCGCCTCGACATCGGCCGGCCTGACGCCGAGCCGGCGCGCCAGGTGCAGCCGGAAGCGCAGGCTGTCAAGATAGGTCCCGGTGCTGAGAACCCGATCATGGCCCAATAGGCGCACCGCGTCGGCGAGCGGGTCGGGAGGATCGGTGACGACGAGTACGAGCGCCCGCGGAGCCGCGGCGTGCAGCCGGGGCACAATCTCCTTGTAGGCCTCGACATTGCTGTCGAGCAGCCGCAGCCGGCCGGCGGGGTCGTTGCGGTCGGTGGCGCCGCCGGATTTCTCGTTGACGCCCGCGGTGATCATCACGAGGGCCGCACCTTCGAGATCGGCGTAGTCGCCGTCGCGCAATTCCACGGCCGGCGCCAGCACGGCGCCGTACTGGACGTCGGTCACCAGACCGTGAGCCCGCTTGCGGTTGCGGTTTACGACGACGATCTCGCGCGCGCAGCCGCGCCCGACCAGCGCCGTCAGGCAGGCCGCTCCAACGGCGCCGGCGCCAACAATTCCGACTTTCATCCGCCGCTCCTCCAGTCACAGACCACGGCCGAGGCATCCGCCCGTCCGCTTGGCTTAACGACTGGCGCGATCGCGATATCCGGGCGCCGCGATCAAAGAGCGCGATTTCGCCGTGGCGGCGGCCGGCGGAGGTTGGCGACTTGGGGAGGGCCGCTTTATGTCAGCCGGCCATCTCGCGGCTGCGAAGGAACTGGAAAAACTCGACGCCCTCGCGCAGCCGGCGACGCATCATTTGCGGGCTCTTGATCATCTCGGCGACGAGCGAGGCGATTTTTTGCCGGCGGAAGTAAAAGCGTTTGTAGAAGGTTTCGAGCGAGTCGAAAATCTCGGTGTGCGACAAATGCGGGTAGTGCAGTGGCGCGATCTGCACCCCGCGCTCGTCGATCAGCTCGGCATGCGAGGTGTCGAGCCAGCCGTTCTCGACCGCCTGGCGGTGCAGGTAAGTGCCGGGATAGGGGGCGGCCAGCGACACCTGGATCGTGTGCGGGTTGATCTCGCCGGCAAATCGGATCGTCTCCTCGATCGTCTCCCGCGTTTCGCCGGGCAGCCCGAGGATGAAGGTGCCGTGGATCGTGATGCCGAGTTCGTGGCAATCCTTGGTGAAGCGGCGGGCGATATCGACCCGCATCCCCTTTTTGATGTTGTTGAGGATCTGCTGGTTGCCGGTTTCGTAACCGACGAGCAGCAACCGCAGTCCGTTGTCGCGCAACACCTCGAGCGTGGCGCGCGGCACGTTCGCCTTGGCGTTGCACGACCAGGTGACGCCAAGCCGGCCCAGCTCGCGGGCGATCGCCTCGGCGCGCGGCCGGTCGTCGGTAAAGGTGTCGTCGTCGAAAAAGAACTCCTTGACTTGCGGGAACCAGGCCTTGGCGAGCCGGATCTCCTCGATCACGTGAGCGACGCTGCGCACCCGGTAGCGATGCCCGCCGACCGTTTGCGGCCACAGGCAGAAGGTGCATTTCGAACGGCAGCCGCGCCCGGTGTAGAGCGACAGGTAGGGGTGCAGCAGATAGCCGATGAAGTAGTCCTCGACCCTGAGGTCGCGCTTGTAAACCGCGCTAACAAAGGGCAGCTGGTCCATGTCCTCGAGCACGGCGCGGTCGCGGTTGTGGCTGATCCCGCCGTTCGGCGCGCGATAGCTGAGGCCGTCGACCGCGTCGAAGCCGCGGCCCTCGGCCACTTCCTTGATCGTGAAGTCGAATTCCTCGCGGGCGACAAAGTCGAGCGCCGGCGCCGCGTTCAGGCTTTCCTCGGGCTCGACCGCGACCTTGGCGCCGACCATGCCGATCTTGAGCCGCGGGTTGGCGTCCTTGAGCGCCGCGGCGACCTTCGCGTCGGACGGGAAGGATGGGCTCGAGGTGTGCAGCACGACGAGCTCGTACTCGGTGGCGAGCGGCAGGATGTCGGCGAGCTTCATGCGGGCCGGCGGCGCGTCGACAAGCCGGCTGCCGGCAACCAATGCCGCCGGCTGTGCGAGCCAGGTCGGATACCAGAACGAGCGGATTTCGCGCCGCGCCTGGTAGCGCGATCCGGCGCCCCCGTCAAAGCCGTCGAAGGACGGCGGGTGCAGAAACAAGGTCTTCATCAGAGCGCCTTTTCTCCGTCGACGACGGTCATGCGGCCATTCGGCTCGACATGCAGGTTCTGATCCCGCCAGGAGACCCGCCGTCCGAAGAAGCTGGCGACAAACACGGCAAAGGACAAGACGTCGCGCAACGGCAACAGCCAGAGTCGTCTGACCGGCAGGCCGAGGGCGCGTGCGAGGGCCCCGGCCGCCGCCCAACGCAGCACGCACGTCGCCGCCAGTAATATGCCGGCGATCGAGCCAAACCCGGCGATGATGGCGGCGAGCAGCGCTATCGCCAGCGGATGCGTCGCGGCCGAGCCGGCGAACCCGATCGGGGCGATCCCGCGCACGGTGCGCGCCCAGCGCAGCTCATGGCGCCACAGCGCGGCGAGCGACGGCTCCCACACCTGCGCCTCGACAAGATAGGGCGACAGTACGACGGCAAGCCCTTGCGCCCGCACCGCATCGCCGATTCGCTGGTCGTCGGCGAGCTCGTCGCGAACCCGGGCAAACCCGCCGATGCGGCGGAGCGTCGCACGGCGGAGCGCGATCGTGGCGCCAAAGCAGCCGCGACCGATGCCGAGCGCGTCGCCCAGCAGCGCGTTTGTCAGAAAACTGAAATTGATCTGCAAGGCGCCGAGGTCCGACCAGAACCCGCCGGTCGAGGCGCCTTTGTAGAGGCAGGTGACGACCCCGACACCCGAATCGGCGAGCGGTGCGGCCACCGCGGCGAGATAGCGGGGATTGACGCGCATGTCGCTGTCGGCCAGCACCAGCGTGTCGTGGCGGGCCGCCGCCAACATGTTTTCGAGGTTCGCGACCTTCTGGTTGCTGCCGCGGATGCGGCGGTCGACGACGAGCGCGACGTCATCGCCGGGAAAGTCGCGGATCAACGCGCGGGCGGCGTCGAGCGCCCCGTCTTGCGGGTGGTTGACCCCGAGCACGATCTGAACCGCCGGGTAATCCTGTTCGACAAAGGAGCGAAGATTTTCATAGAGCCCCGGCTCGGCGCCGTGCAGCGGCTTCAGGACGGAGACGGCGGCCGGCCGAACTGCGGCCGGCAGCGGCCGGCGGGCAAAACGCAACGCAGCGAGCATCTGGCCGACCAGGCACAGCCAGCCGATCACAAGCACAACGACGATCGGCGATGAGAGGGTCATCCGCTCCGCTCCGCAGCCGTGCCGGGAAACGGATGATGCCCGCGGGCGTTCCCAACGGAGAGCCCGTGGAGGCGCGTCAGGTGGCAAACCGGGGCAGTTTGTGGCGGCGCGACAGCGCCCACATATAATCGGGCGTGTCGGCGGGCGGGGCCTGCTATCGGGAGGCGAGGCGAGATCATGCGGGTCGTGCTAGCTCAGCCGCGAGGTTTCTGTGCCGGGGTCGAACGGGCGATTGAGATCGTCGAGCGCGCCCTCGATAAATACGGCCCGCCGATCTACGTGCGCCATGAAATCGTCCACAACCGCCACGTTGTCGAGCGGCTGCGCGCAAAGGGCGCACATTTCGTCGACGAGATCGACGAGGTCCCCCCCGGCAGCGTCACGATCTTCAGCGCCCACGGTGTCGCCAGCGCCATCGAGGAGCGCGCCGGCGCCCGCGGGCTGCCGGTTATCGACGCCACTTGCCCGCTGGTCTCGAAAGTCCACATCGAAGGCCAGCGATATGCCAACCAGGACCGCGAGATCATCCTGATCGGGCATGCCGGCCATCCCGAGATCGTCGGCACGATGGGCCGAATCGTCGGCCGGGTTCATCTGATCTCGACCCCGGCGGAAGTGGCTCGCCTGCGGGTTTCCGACCCGGACAAGCTCGCCTTCATCACGCAAACGACGCTCAGCGTCGATGACACGCGCGCCGTGATCGAAGCGCTGAAGGAGCGGTTCCCGTCGATTGTCGGACCCGACACCAAGGACATCTGCTATGCGACGCAAAACCGCCAGCGCGCCGCGCGCGAGCTTGCCAGGCGCGTCGATGTCGTGCTGGTCGTCGGCGCCCCCAACAGCTCGAATTCGAATCGGCTGCGCGAAATCGCCGCCGAAAGCGGGGTGCCGAGCTACTTGATCGAAGACGCCGCCGCGCTCGACGAGAGCTGGCTCAGGGGTGCGGCGGCGGTCGGCATCACCGCCGGTGCCTCGGCGCCGGCCGAGCTTGTCGAGGCGCTGATCGACCGGCTGCGCGACCTGACCGAGATCGAGCTCGAGGAGTTGCCGGGCGTCACCGAAAACGTGCGCTTCCGCATGCCGGCGCAGCTCGCCGACGACGCCGCAGGCTGAGCGCGGCGCGACCTTTCAAATTTTTTGTGAGGGTATCCTGTGGCCATCCCATTGCGCCAAACCATTCGCGTCGGGGCTTATGTGCTCGGGCGTCATATGCGCGGCGTCGAGCGCTATCCGCTGGTGCTGATGCTCGAGCCGCTGTTTCGCTGCAATCTCGCCTGCGCGGGCTGCGGCAAGATCGACTACCCCGACGCGATCCTGAACCAGCGCCTCAGCGTCGCCGAGTGTTTGGAGGCGGTCGACGAATGCGGCGCGCCGATCGTCGTGCTGGCCGGCGGCGAGCCGCTGTTGCACCGCGACATCGGCGACATTGCCCGCGGCATCCTCGGCCGCAAAAAGTTCGTCTACCTGTGCACGAACGCGCTGCTGCTCGAGAAGAAGCTGGACCAGATCGAGCCGCATCCGAATTTTGCCTGGACCGTGCATCTCGACGGCGACCGCGAGGAGCACGACCGCACCGTCTGCCAGGAGGGCGTCTACGACCGCGCGGTCGCGGCGATCGCGCTCGCCAAGCAGCGCGGCTTTCGCGTCAACATCAACGCGACATTGTTTGACACGGCGCAGCCCGAGCGCGTCGCACGGTTTTTCGACGCGGTGACGGCGATCGGCATCGACGGGATCACCGTGTCGCCGGGCTACGCCTACGAGCGCGCCCCCGACCAGGACCATTTTCTCAATCGCCGCCGCACCAAGGAGCTGTTTCGCGGCATTTTCGCCCGTCAGCGCAGCCGCTGGTCGTTCAACCAATCGAGTCTGTTTCTCGATTTCCTGGCCGGCAACGAGACCTACCACTGCACGCCGTGGGGCAATCCGACGCGCAACGTGTTTGGCTGGCAGCGGCCGTGCTACCTGCTTGGCGAAGGCTATGCCAAGACGTTCAAGGAATTGATGGAAGAGACCGACTGGGCGTCGTACGGCACCGGGAATTACGAAAAATGCGCCGACTGCATGGTCCACAGCGGCTATGAGGCCACCGCCGTCGTCGACTCGGTGCGCCATCCGCTAAAGGCACTGACATCGGCAGTGCGCGGCGTGCGCACCACCGGCGAGATGGCGCCGGAAATTCCGCTCGACCGCCAGCGGCCGGCCGAATACGTGCTCTCCCGGCACGTGGCCGAGGCGATGGCGCGGCTAGGCGGGCGCGACAAGCCCGTGCAGGGCGCGCGCGGGTAGCGCCAGCGCCGCGAGCGCGGTGCGGGTCTCGCGCGCGAGCCCGACCAGCGCCGCGACCTGCCGCGGCCGGCGGACCACCGACGCCAACACCCGCGCCAGCTTTGGCGTGCCGTTTTGGGCAAGCGGGATCAATGCCGCCGGGGGCAGCTCGCGGTAAACCGAATCGGCAATCGTGCGGACGACGACGAACGGGATGCCGGCCGAGGCGGCAATCCGGGCGACAACATCGCTTTCGAGATCGACGGCGAGCGCACCGGTCGCTTCGCGGGTTTCCCGCTTTTCGGACGAGGTCGCGATGATGCGCCGGGCCCCGTAGACCGACCCCTCGACGGCGCCGACCTCGCGCGCCAACCTCGCGACACGGGTCCGGAAGAGGTCGTCGGCCCGCCAGCGCCCGGCTTCCGAGACGACCTCGGTGGAAACCACGACATCGCCGGCGCGTAGCTCCGGTGCCAGCGCCCCGGCGATGCCAAAGCTGACCAGGCACTTTGTTTCCCCGACGGCGCTTTCGACGAGTGCCGCGGTGCGGTTGCGGTCGCCGCCCCCGACCACGGTCGAGAACCCGGCGGCGCGCGCGATCCTTGCTTCGGCCGCAAGCCCGGAGGTGCACAGCACCGTTGTCGGAAATGTCGGCATGACGTGCTTCCCCGCGCTTGGGTCGGCGGGGACGCGTATCAGTCGGACGATCGCCGCAGCGTGACGCGACGGCCGTTTCCCAGCCACCCCCGAGTTCTACCCGTTTTCGGCGAAGCCCGCTACAGCTCAGGGCGTCAACAATCGTCGCAGGTCAAAGACCGAACGGCACGCGGCGCTGGTTTGCCCTCATCAACCGTCGGTAGCGGGCGAGAGCCCACAACGGGAAATAGGCGCGGTAGCCGTGGTAGCGCAGAAAGAACACGCGCGGAAACCCGACGGCGGTGAACCACGGCTCCTCCCAGCTGCCGTCCGGCTGTTGGGCTCGGATCAGATAGGCGATGCCGCGCGCCGTCGCGGGGTTTGCGGCTTCGCCGGCCGCCATCAGCCCGAGAAGCGCCCAGGCGGTCTGCGAGGCCGTGCTGAACGGCGCCTCGCCATGCGGCACACCCGCCCAGTAGGACTCCTCGTTCTCCCCCCAGCCACCGTCCGGACGCTGCCGGGCGCACAGCCAATCGACCGCACGCCGTATCTCGGGTGCGGCGGGGTCGAGACCGGCGGCGTTCAGCGCCGCCAACGCCGACCACGTGCCGTAGATGTAATTGGTCCCCCAGCGGCCGAACCAGCTGCCGTCGGGCTCCTGCTCGCGCCTGAGATAGGCCACGGCACCGGCGGCGCTGCGCGCGGCGCCGCCGAGCTGGGCCAGGAGGCCGAGGCATCGCGCGGTGACGTCGGCGGTCGGCGGATCGAGCAGGGCGCCGTGATCGGCAAACGGGATGTGGTTCAGATAATCGTGCGTGTTGTCGGCGTCAAACGAACCCCAGCCGCCGTTGCGGCTCTGCATCCCGACGATCCACTCCGCCGCTCGGTTTACCGCGGGGCGCCAGCGCTCGCGGTCAAAGCGGTCGAGCGCCAGGGCGGCGGCGGCGGTGTCGTCGACATCCGGGTAATGCGGGTTTTCATATTGAAAGGCCCAGCCGCCCGGCCGCAGACCGGGGCGCACCGCCGCCCAGTCGCCGATCACGTCCAGAACCTGCTTGCCGGCGAGCCAGTCAAGCCCTCGCGCGATCGCGGGTTCCGCCCGCCGGTCGCCGGTTTCCATCAGCGCGTGGCAAGCGAGCGCGGTATCCCAGACAGGCGACAGGCAGGGCTGGCAATAGCTCCGTTGCGGGTCGAGAACGAGCAGCTTGCGGACGGCGGATTGCGCGGTTCGATACGCAGGGTGCTCGGGCGGGTAGCCAAGGCAGTCGAACATCATCAGCGAGTTTACGACCGCCGGGAAAATGCCGCCGAGACCGTCTTCGCCATTGAGCCGTTCGGTGACAAAGGCGACCGCCTTGTCGATCGCCCGCTTCCGCGAACGCGCGGGAAACATCGGCTCGGCCACCCGCAACGCGCGGTCGAGCAGCCCGAACCCCGCCGCCAGCGCCGACCGGCTCGGCCCGGTGACCCAGTCGCGCACCCCCTCGGGGTCCTCGGCAAACAGCTCGCGGATCGTGACCCGCTCCGGGTTGCGCGCCCGCGGCCGGCGCGCCAGCAACACCAAAAGCGGCACGAGAACGGTGCGCGACCAGTACGAAACCTTGGTGACGTGAAACGGCGACCACTGCGGCAACAGCATGATCTCGACCGGCATCACCGGCACCGCGCGCCACGGCACCTCGCCGAACAATGCGAGCAGGACGCGGGTGAAGACATTGCAGCGCCGCGCTCCGCCCTGCGCCAGGATCGCCGCCCGAGCGCGCGCCATGTGCGGCGCCTCGGGGCTGTCGCCAGCCGCCTTCAGGGCGAAATACGCCTTGACCGAGCAGCTAAGGTCGAGCGCACCGCCGCGAAACAGGGGCCATCCGCCATCGGTGCCCTGAGCAGCGCGCAAAAATGCCGCGATGCGGGTCTGAAGCTCGGGTTCGACTTCGCCGAGGTAATGCCCCAGCAGGATATATTCGGCCGGGATTGTCGCGTCGGCCTCGAGCTCGAACACCCAATGCCCGTCGCCGCGCTGCGAGGCGAGCAGCGACCGGGTCGCCAATGCGATCGCCCGGTCGAGCGCGCCCTCGCCGCCGGGTCCGCCCGCCGGACGGTCGCCCTCCGCCCGGATCGGCGCTGCGATGTCGTCGGTCATGACAAATCAGGCTGCTGTTCGTGCCGGGTTTGCGGGGAGGCTGCGGGTGAAAGTCGCTTGCCGCCAGTCCTCGCCGGAAGCCGAGCCCGCCGTTCGGTTTTGACCAGCAGCCGGGCAGCGGCGAACCCCGAGCCGACGGCACCCTCGATCGTCGCCGGCAGCCCGGTGTCGGTATAATCGCCGGCCAGCACCAGGTTGCACCAGCGTGTCGCCGCCGCCGGCCGCCGGCGCAATTGGTCGGGGCTGGCGACAAATGTCGCCCGGCGCTCCTTGACGACGCGCACCGCTGGCGGCGCGCCCAGCGCGATGTCATAGACCGTCGCTACGTCGCGCCACAGCATCTCGCCGAGCTCTTCGGCCGGGCGGTCGATGAGCCGGTCGGCGGCGCTGACCGTCACCGACAGCACCTGACGTTTGCGGAAAACCCACTCCGCGACGCCGCCGACCACCCCGACAAACAACGGCGAGCCGGATGGCGCGGCAAAGCGGAAATGCGCGTTGACGATCGGCGCATGATGGTCCGGGACGACGAGCCCGGGCAGGAGGCGCGCCGCAATCGCCGCCGGCACCGCCAGCACCAGGCCGTCTGCCTCGCCAAGCTCGACCGAATCATTGTCGAACAGCAAGGCCTTGACACGGTCCGCGGCGAATTCGAGCGCGCGCAGCCGAGCGCCCAAATGCAATCCGGCGCCGTGCCCTCGCAGGGTTTCAAGCGCCGGATCGACAAACGTCTCGGAGAGACCGTCGCGCGGCACCAACGGCCGGCAGGCGGCGCCGCCGCGCCCGAGCGTCTCGGCGAAGACCTTCCAGAGGAGCCGCGCCGAAGCCTCCTCGACCGCCGTATTGAGTGCGGCAACCGCGAGCGGAGCCCACAACCGGGTAAACAGCAGGCGCTCGGGGTCGAGAGTTTCGGCCACCGTGGCCGCCGGGCCGGCGCGGCGCAGCGCCAGCGCGGCGAGGTAGTCGCGCGCGTTCGTCTCCGGAACGCGCCGGGCGCGGTGGAAGACCCACCACGGAATGCGCCCGCGGTTCGGGCGCAGGGTCCAGCGTCGCCCGTTCGACACGTCGACAAACGGGAAAACCGCGTCGCCAGGCCCCTCCAGCGTTCCGCGAGCGCCGATCCTGTCGAGATACTCCAGCGCGCGCCGGTTGCCGCCAAGCAGCAGGTGGTTGCCGTTGTCGATGCGGCAGCCGAGCTCTGAGTCGAAATAGGAACGGCAACGCCCGCCCGCGTGGCCGCTCGCCTCATAAACCCGCACCTCGCGCCCGGCAGCGCCAAGGGTTACGGCGGCGGCAAGCCCGGCGAGCCCGGCGCCCACGACATGGGTCCGCCCGCGGACCGACCTGCCGCTCATAAGAGGCCGTGCCGCACGACCAGCCACAGCTTCAGGCTGCGCGACAAGGCGACGGCCGCCGCCGGGTCGCGCCAGCCGCGGCGCAACAGCGCGCGCAGGGTGGCGCGATAGACGGCCCCCATGACCGCGGCGGGCCGCATCGCCCGCCGGTTGCACCGGGTCATCGCCTGCTCGGCGTCGCGAAAATGCCGCTCGGCGATGCTGGCAACATCCCGGCAGACCGCCGGCAACGCCGGGTGGCGCAAAACCGCCAGCGGCTCCACGACGCGGATGCCGTGGCGCTCGAGGATTTCGCGCGGCAGGTAGAGCCGCCCGCGCCGGGCATCCTCGTCGAGGTCGCGCAGAATGTTCGTCAGCTGCAGCGCGCGGCCGAGCGATTCGGCAACGCGGTGGGCGGCGGGGCTCGCATCGCCGAACACCTGCACCGAGAGATGGCCGACGGCGCTCGCGACGCGCGCGCAATAACGGTCGAGGGTCTCGAGGTCGGGGGCGCGGATGTCCTCGCGCGCATCCATCTCCATGCCGTCGATGACGGCGAGGAAGTCCTCGCGGCGCAGCCGGTACTGCAGCATCGGCGCATGGAGGGCGCGGGCGACGAGCTGCCGCGGACGCGCCCCATAAAGCGCCTCGATCTCGTCGCGCCACGCGGCGAGCGCCGCCAGCTTTAAGGCGGCCGGACGCTCGCCGTCGGCGATGTCGTCGACCTCGCGGCACCACGCGTAAATCGCGTACATGCCGTCGCGGCGCTCTTGCGGCAAAAGACGCATCGCCCAATAAAACGACGTGCCGGCGGCCTCGACGCGGTGGCGGATGGTCTCGCGCAGCGCCGCCCCGTCCGGCGGCCCGGCGATGGCGTCGAAGGCGGTGTCGCTCACCCGCGCGCCCCGCGCACGACGCCGTTGACGAACGCGGCGAGAAAATCCGACTTGCCGAGCCGCACCCGCATGGCCAGCGGGTCGTCGCGGCGCAGCCGGCCGAGCAACCGCGCCGCCAGCTCGACGATGACCGCGCATTCCCGGCGCAGCCCGGCTGCGGCGACGCGGGGAGCCAGCCCGCGCGCCATCGCGACCAGCGGCGCGGTTCGGTCGAGCAGCAGGTCGAGCACCTCCCGCAACGCCGGGCTCGCGCCGCCCGAGGCGAGCGCCTCGACCCCGATCCCGGCGGCGGCGAGGTCGGCGAGCGGCAGGTAGACGCGGTCGAGCCCGCGATAGTCGTCGCCGCAATCCTGCAGGTGGTTCAGCACCTGCAGGGCCGCGCAGAGCGCGTCCGAGGCGGGCCATGTGGCGCTGCTCTCGCCATGCAGGTCGAGCAGTTGCCGGCCGACCGGCGCCGCGGAATACCGGCAATAGTCCATCAGCTCGTCCCAATCGCGGTAACGCCGCTGCTCGGCATCCTGCCGGAACGCGCGCAGCACGTCATGGCAATGCCGGTCGGTCGTGCCGGTCGCGAGCAAACTTTGCCGCATCGCCGCGGCGGCCGGCGCGTCGTCCCCCGGCGCGCCGTCGAGCACCGCCGCCATCCGGTCGAGCCGGCGGATTTTGTCGGCCGGCTGCAACAGCGGGTTGTCGGCAATGTCGTCGGCGTTTCGGGCGAAGCGGTAGAAGGCGTGCACGTGGGGCCGCAGGTTGCGGCGGATCAGCCACGACCCGACCGGAAAATTTTCGCCGTCGCGCCATTTTCCGGAGGGCGTTTCGACCCCGCCCCCGACCGGCGCATGGGCTTCGGACGTTGCTGCGCTCATCTGCGTCCCGACAAAACTCACGCGATTTATGTAGGCATCCTCGCGCCTAAAAGGATGCAACACCCGCGCGACAGCGCATGACCGAGAGCGGCTCGATCGTCAAGCGCCGGCTGCGGCCGCGGCCGAGCTGAGGCCCAAGGTCAACCGGAGCCGATGCGGTCGAAGACCTGCTTGATGTCGAGAAAAACGATGACGCCGCTGACCACGAACAGCGCGAGGCCGCCGTCGTGCAGGGCGCCGTAACGCCACGCGGCGGCGATAAACAGCCCCGCCAACCCGATGACGGCAAACAGCGCGATAGCCGCCACCAGGCTTGTCATGTTGTCGACGAGCAGAAAAGCGCGCCACACCAGGGCGCCGCCGTCGAAGCGCTGCTTCAGCCGCAGAAAGCCGACCGCCAACGCGCCGAGGATCACGATCATGCCGGCGGCGTAATCGCCCGGCTCCGCGGCGCCGCTGGCGGCGAATGCGCCGAGCACGACGCACAGGCCGAGCAGCAGAAACTGAACCCAAAAGCCTAGCCACGCCCAGAACGCCCGTTCCGCCGTGACCGGTTCCCGGCTGGTCTCGACCATGCCCTCGCAACCCCGCTCGCCCACGCCGGCGCGACAATGCACGCCGTCCCGACGAGCCCGCAACCGCCGATCGGCGGCTGCGGCGCCGAGGGTCAGTCGCGCACGAAGTGGTTGGCGGCTTGCGACCAGCGCGCGCGGACCCGCATGCCGGGGGCCAGCGCGGACGTTTCGCCTTGGCATTGCTGGTAGGCGATCAGCGGCTCGTCGTTGGCGAGCCGCAGGTAGAGATGGCTGACAAAACCGTGATAGACGATTTCCTCGAGGACAGCCTCGGCGCTGTTCGGCGGTGCAGCATCGTCCGCGACCAGCGGCTCGACCATAACCGCTTCGGGCCGCAGCGCCACCGTCACCGGGCTGCCGAGCGGGCGCGCCGCCGGCACGCTCAGCACCGCACCGCCTTCGACGGCGACGCGCACCCCTTGCGCCGTCACCCGGTCGACCCGGCCGCGAAAGAAATTCGCAGCGCCGAGAAAGCTCGCGACAAACCGCGTGTCCGGACGCTGGTAGACGTCCGCCGGCGCTCCGGCCTGCTCGAGCCGCCCGTCGCGCATGATCGCGATCCGGTCGGCCATGGTCAGCGCCTCGTCCTGGTCGTGCGTCACGAGGACCGTGGTGATGCCGAGCCGGCGCTGCAGCGCGCGCAACTCGACCTGCATCTCCTGCCGCAAGCTCTTGTCAAGCGCCCCCAACGGCTCGTCGAGCAGCAGGAGCGCCGGCTGGATGACTAGCGCTCGCGCCAGCGCCACGCGCTGCTGCTGGCCGCCCGACAGCTGCACCGGCATGCGCGCGCCATAGTCGGCGAGCTGCACCAGCTGCAAGGCCGCCGCTACCCGCGTTGCCCGGGCGTCGCGGTCGATGCCGCGGGCTTCAAGGCCGAAGGCGACGTTCTCCGCCACCGTCATGTGCGGGAACAGCGCATAGTTCTGAAACAGCATGCCGACGTTGCGGCGATGCGCCGGCAACCGCGTGACCGGCCGGCCGTCGAGCAGGATTTCCCCGGCGCTCGGCGCGACGAGCCCGGCGATCATCCGCAACGTCGTCGTCTTGCCGCAGCCCGAGGGGCCGAGCAGCGCCACCATGCTCCCCGGCTCGACCGCGAGCGAGAGCCGGTCGACCGCACGGGTCTCGCGGAACAGCCGGGTCAGCTCGCGCAGCCGCAGCGCTACCGCGCCCGCGCGGAGCTCAGCGCCCGCCCCCGGCTTAGCGCGCGCCCCCGGCTCAGGAGATGAAAACTTGGTTGTACTTTTCGACGAGCTTTGCCCGGAGCGGGTTGATGAAGGTCCAGTCGGGGCTGAAAATCCCCATCTCGTCCATCTTGCTCTCGGGATAGGCAAGGTATTTTGCGACATCCGGTTTGAACTCCAGGCCACTGATGGTCGGCGCCGCGAGCGTGGCTTCGGCGAGCCCCTGCTGCACACCGGGATCGAGCATCCAGTCGATAAAGGCGAGGCCGAGCTCGCGGTCGGGCGCGTTCTTGGCCAATGTCAAAGTGTTGATCCCGGCAAACGTCCCCTCGCGCGGATAGCACATCGCGACCGGCGCGCCCTGGGCGTTGTAGGGGTTGACGCTTTTCGAATAAAACAGCCCGGCGACGTCGGCCTGCCCCTGGATCATCTGCGTGATCGCGGTCTCGTTTTCGAAGATGCTGAGCACATTGGGCTTCAGCGCCGCCATTTTCGGCCACGCCTGATCAATCAAATACTGCGCCTGCGCATAGGGCTTGCTGGTTTCGAGCGTCACCGCGGCGATCAAGAGATAGATGCTTTGCGTCGACTTTGGCGTCTCCATCAGAAAGCGCTGGCGGAATTTCGCGTCCCACAACTCGGCATAGGTTTCGAGCGGCTTTGTCGTCTGGGTCGCATAGGCAAGGCTCGCCATCGACATCGCAAACCCGGCGCCGTAGCCGTCATAGAACACGAACCGCTTTAAGAGCCGCTTCATGTTGGGGATTTCGTCCACCGGCAGTTTTTCGATCAGCCCCTCGCTCTTGCCCATCGCGACGCCGACATCATCGACAAACATCACGCTGTAGCGCGGGTCGTTGCGGGTGGCGCGCAGCGCCGCGATCTGCTCGAGGGTGACGCCCAAGGTCGTGTAGACCTTGCAATTGTGCTTCGCCTCGAAGGCCGGGATGATCGTCTTGCGGACATGCTCGCCCTGCGCGCCGGTGTAGATGCCGACCGTGATCGAGCGCTCGGCAGCCCCGGCGCGCCGCCCGGTCACAAATGGCGCCGCCAGCGCCGCGGCGCCGCCGAGCACGGCGCGCCGCCCGATTTTGATGCTCAACGCTGTTCTCCCTTGTTATTGGTAAAAGATCGAGCGCAAAGAATTTGGCCAGATGAACACTTCACCGCCATTTCCGCGAAAGCGGCAACCCAGGCAGACTACGTGCAGCCGCCCCTGGACCCCCGCCTTCGCGGGGGCGACGGTGAAATGGAGGAATCGCGGGCCTCATCTTGGTCAGACGCCTCACGGTTACATCGCCAGCCCGCGGCGCAGCCCGGCTACCCGCTCGACCACCAGCACGACCGCAAGCGCGAACCCGATCAACAAGGTCGAGATCGCCGCCAGCGACGGCTCGAAGAAATTCGCGATGCGCTGAAAAATCAGCAGCGGCACCGGGTTGTGCTGGGCGTCGGCGAGCCACATCGAGATCGGGAAGTTGTCGAACGACACCATGAACGCAAAAAGCGCGCCCGCGGCGAGGCCCGGTGCGATCTGCGGCACGGTGACCCGGCGAAACACCCGCCAGCGCCCCGCGCCCAAGGTCTGCGCCGCTTCTTCGAGCGTCCGGTCGGCGAGCACGAGGCTCGCCGTCACGGTGCGCACGACATAGGGCAACGTGACCAGCACGTGGGCGACGAAGAGGTTGAGCGCGGTGTCGTCCGAGCGCAGCATCGAAAACAGCTGAAGCAGCGCCACCCCGGTGATCAGCACCGGGAAGACGAGCGGCGACAGCAGCAAGGCCGCGACTGCCTCGCGGCCCGCCAACCGCCCGCGCACGACGGCGAAGGCGGCCGGCACGCCGAGCAGCAGCGCACCCCCGGTCGCCGCCAAGGCAAGCTCGGTGCTGAACACCAGAGAATCGAGGAATTCGGTGTCGTGGAACACCTGCCCGTACCACTTGAACGTCAGCCCGCGCGGCGGGAACACGACAAACGGCGCGTCGTTGAACGAAATCGCGATCGTCACCGCGAGCGGCGCCAGGATGAAAACCAGCACCGCCCCGGTGACCGGCAGCAGCAGCCAGGCGAGGGGCCCGCTCAGTCGGCTGTTCATAGGCCGCGCAACCTTCGGCGCCGGTCGAGCAGCCGCATCGAGGCGATGTTGACCGCCAGCACGATCGCGACGAGCACGCTCGCGACGGTGGCGCCGAACGGCCAGTCGTAGACCGTCAGGATCTGCTGGTCGACGAGCATGCCCAACATTTGCGCGGAGCTGCCGCCGAGAATGGCAGGCGTCACAAACGAGCCCGCGGTCAGCGAGAACACCAAGGTGCCGCCGACCGCCAGCCCCGGCAGGCTCAGCGGAACGGTGATGCGGCGAAACCGCTGCCAAGCGGTGGCGCCGAGGGTCGTGGCGGCGTCGTCGAGCGCCGGGTCGATCTTGCCGAGAGCCGAGGCGAGCGGCAGCACCATCAGCGGAAAGAACACGTGCAGCGAGCCGATCACGACCGCCGTGTCGGTATAAAGCAGCCGCAGCGGATGGCCGACGAGCCCGGTGGCGAGCAGGAGCCAGTTCAAGACCCCGGTCGGGCCGTTGCCGAGGATCACCTCCCAGCCGTAGGTTCGCACGACGACGCTGACGATCAGCGGCGCGATCACGATCATCGTGATGACGCGCGCCACGGCAGCAGAGGCGCGAACCATGACGAGCGCCACCGGGTAGGCGAGTAGCGCGGCCGCCGCCGTCGTCGACAGGCTGATCCGCAACGTCGTCCACAAGACGTGCAGGTAAAGCGCGCTGCCGAGGAAATGCCGGTAGTGCGCCAAGGTCAGCGGCAATCCGACCGTGCCCTGCGCCGACTGCGTCAAAAAGCTGTAGGCGAGCAAGGTCGCCGCCGGCAGCAGGAAGAAAAAGGCGAGGAACAGCATCGACGGCGCCAACTGGACGCAGGCGGCCGCGCCCGGCGGCAACGCCGGCAGCGGCCTCCGGCGGGGCCGGCCGGCAAGCGGCGGGAACTGGGCAGCGGCCGGGGAGGCGGCCATCAACAGACCTCCGATCTCGACGGACCGACGCTCCTCCCCTGACGAGCTGCCGCAAAATCCATGCCATTGGGGTCAGGGGTCGACAGCGGCGGCTTTCCGGCGTATTCGGCGCGCCAGCCAACGGAGGTCCGCTCTGAGCCACGTATTTCGCCCGCGCCGCAGCCTCTTGTTCCTACCGGGCTCGAACCTGCGGGCCTTGGAAAAGGCGCGCGGCCTGCTGGCCGACGGGCTGATCTTCGATCTCGAGGACGCCGTCGCCCCGGCGGCCAAGGAGGCGGCGCGAGCGGCGGTGGCGGCCGCGCTGTCGGCCGGTGGTTATGACGGCCGTGAGCTGGTGGTTCGGGTCAACGCGCTCGATACCGGCTGGGGGGCGGCCGATCTCGCCGCCGTGTCTGGGATGCCCGTCGATGCCGTGCTGCTGCCCAAGGTCGAGAGCGTCGGCCAGGTGCGCCGCGCGCTCTCTGCGCTCGATGCATCGGGTGCGCCGCCGACCCTGGCGCTCTGGTGCATGATCGAGACGCCGCTCGGCATTCTCGATGCGCGGCCGATCGCGGCGGCGAGCCCGCGGGTTGCCGCGCTCGTCGCGGGCACCTCGGATTTGACCACCGCCTTGCACGCGCTGCACACCCGCGACCGCGCCGCGTTGGCGACGGCGCTCGGCACGATGTTGCTCGCAGCCCGCGCGCACGGGCTTGCTGCGCTCGACAGCATCCACCTCGACCTCGCAGACGAGGAAGGGTTCGTCCTAGCCTGCCGGCAGGGCCGGGCGTTCGGCTTTGACGGCAAGACCTTGATCCATCCGAAGCAGATCGAGCCGGCAAACGCCGTTTTTGCGCCAAGCCCCGAGGAGGTCGCGTGGAGCCGCCGGGTCATCGCCGCGCACGCCGAGGCTGACGCGCGCGGCCAAGGGGTCGTGCTGCTCGACGGGCGCCTTGTGGAAAATCTGCATGTCGCGGATGCGCGCCGGGTGGTGGCGATCGCCGAGATGGTCGACCAGATGAAGGCAGAGCGCCCACCAGTCGGGCGAGACTGAACCCGCGGCAGCACCGAGGCTCCGTTGACACCTTCCGGCACCGGGTCTAAGTCAGCGGCCGCGCGCCCAGCGCCGCCTCGCCGCCAGCTTCGCCAAGGATGCGATGCCCCGCTCCCGCCATTCGGTCGCCGGCACGGTCATGCCCGAGCCGGTCCGGCCAGGGGGTTTGGGGGAGAACCGGAAGACCCGATGAGATGAAATCCGCCGAGCGGCCGCTGTCGCCGCACCTGCAAATCTACCGCTGGCAGCTCACTTCGGTGATGTCGATCCTGCACCGCGCCAGCGGCGTCGGGTTGGGCGCCGGCGGGGTGCTGCTCGTGTGGTGGCTGGTCGCCGCCGCCAGCGGACCCGAGGCCTACAGCGCTGTGCAAAGCTTTCTCGGCTCGTGGCTCGGAGTGGCGCTCCTGCTCGGCTGGACCGCCGCCCTGTTCTATCATTTGTGCAACGGCATCCGGCATCTGGTCTGGGACACCGGGCACGCGCTCGACCTCGGATCGACCTACACCGGCGGCTGGATCGTGGTGGGTGCGACCGCGATCTTGACGGCGGTAGCCTGGGCCGCCGGCATTTCGCACTGGGTCGGGTGAGATGGCGCCTTCGCGGTCGCGCGACGCCGCGGCGGCGCAGATGCGCTCGCCGCTCGGCCGCGCGCGCGGTCTCGGCTCGGCCAAGGAAGGGGTCGACCATTGGCTGCTGCAGCGCGTCACCGCGGTGGCGTTGGTGCCGCTGTCGCTGTGGTTCGTCATCGCGCTGATCGAGCTTGTCGGCGCCGATTTCGACGCGATGCAGGACTGGGTCGGCCGGCCGCTGCCGGCGATCTTGCTGGTGCTGCTGCTGATCGCGACCTTTTATCATGCCGCTCTGGGGCTCCAGGTGGTCATCGAGGACTATGTCCATGGCGAGCTTGCGCGGGTCGGGCTGGTAATCCTCACCCGGCTGGCGTGCGCCGGGCTCGCGGTTGCCGGCATCGTCGCGGTGCTGACCCTGGCGCTCGGAGCCGCGGACTAGCTGAACGGGACTAGCTGAACGGGAGTTGCGCGATGGCGCCCGCCTACCAGGTCACCGACCACAGCTATGATGTCGTCGTCGTCGGCGCCGGCGGCGCCGGACTGCGCGCCACCCTGGGCTGCACCGTCGCCGGGCTCACCACCGCCTGCCTCACCAAGGTGTTCCCGACGCGCAGCCACACCGTCGCGGCGCAGGGCGGGGTCGCCGCGGCACTCGGCAACATGGAGCCCGACGACTGGCGCTGGCACATGTACGACACCGTCAAGGGCTCGGACTGGCTCGGCGACCAGGACGCGATCGAGTACATGTGCAAGAACGCGATCCCGGCGGTTATCGAGCTCGAGCATATGGGCGTGCCGTTCTCACGCACCGAAGCCGGCCGGATCTATCAGCGCCCGTTCGGCGGCCACATGACGGATTACGGCGACGGCGACCCGGCACGGCGCGCCTGCGCCGCCGCCGACCGCACCGGCCACGCAATCATTCACACGCTCTATCAGCAGTGCCTGAAGCACGACGCCCGGTTCTTTGTCGAATATTTCGCGCTCGACCTGATCACCGACGAGGACGGTGCGTGCCGCGGCGTGATGGCCTGGGACCTTTCCGACGGGAGCCTGCACCGCTTCAAGGCGCAGGTCGTGATCCTCGCCACGGGCGGCTACGGACGGACTTATTACTGGTGCACCTCGGCGCACACCTGCACCGGCGACGGCAACGCGATGGCCTTGCGCGCCGGCTTGCCGTTGCAGGACATGGAGTTCATACAATTCCATCCGACCGGCATCTATGGCGCGGGCTGCCTGATCACCGAGGGCGCGCGCGGCGAAGGCGGCTATCTGACCAACAGCGAAGGCGTGCGGTTTATGGAAGGCTACGCGCCGCACGCCAAGGATCTGGCCTCGCGCGACGTCGTCAGCCGGGCGATGACGATCGAGATCCGCGAAGGGCGCGGCTGCGGCGCGAACAAGGATTACATCCTATTGCATCTCGAGCATCTCTCGCCCGAGGTGCTGCATCAGCGGCTGCCCGGCATCACCGAGACCGCGCGCATCTTCGCCAATGTCGATATGACGCGCGAGCCGATCCCGATCGTGCCGACGGTGCATTACGACATGGGTGGAATCCCGACCAATTATCACGGCGAGGTGCTGAACCCGAGCGAAGACGACCCCGAGCGCGTCTTTCCCGGTTTGATGGCGATCGGCGAGACGGCTTGCGTCTCGGTGCACGGCGCCAATCGGCTGGGCTGCAACTCGCTCCTCGACATTGTCGTCTTTGGTCGTGCGGCGGCCCATCGCGCGGCCGAGCTCGTCACCCCGGGTGCGGCGCAAAAGCCGCTGCCGAAAGACGCCGGCGAGGAGGCAATCGCCCGCCTCGACGCGGTGCGCCATTCGCGCGGCCCGCGCAAGACAGGCGAGATCCGGCTCGCGATGCAGCGCGTCATGCAGGACAACTGCGCGGTCTTCCGCGATGCCGCAGTGCTGCAGGAAGGGGTCGAGAAGATTAACCGCATTGCCGACAGCTTTGCCGACCTCGGCATCAGCGACCGCTCGATGATCTGGAACAGCGACCTGGCCGAGGCGCTCG
>Ga0210390_10000849_pt1 | contig 31056 bp, 25 predicted proteins | sample IncBWH11OmetaG_FD_161050 | JGI IMG/M metagenome (GOLD analysis project Ga0210390, IMG submission 161050) | Forest soil microbial communities from Barre Woods Harvard Forest LTER site, Petersham, Massachusetts, United States - Inc-BW-H-11-O ...
GGGATGGCAACGCGGCGTTTTGTTGCCGCAGGTAGCGGCGGAATTCAAGTGGCAGGCAGCTCGATTTCTGGAAGAAACCTGTGTCAAGGCGGGTCTGGAACGAGAAGCCTGGCAAGATCCGCATACGCGAATCCAGGCGTTCACTGCCGAGGTTTTCAGCGAATCAGCGCTTCAGCACAACGAGAAGCCCTTGCGCTGAAACCTAGCGTCTGCGCTCCTGGCGAGTTACTCCAGTTCGACGTAATCCCCGACATAGAATTCGCGCAGCGTATAAGTCGCCAACACCGTCGCCGAATTGGAGCCGGTCCGAAGGACGATTCCCTCGCCAATCACTTCGCGCGGAGTGTTGTCCCACGTATATTTGGCCGGAACCGTACCAAATCCGTACACCTTGCCGACCTTCGATAATCTATCGGCATCAAAAGCGTACCGATACGTTTGATACGCGAGTTCGTGCTGAGTGCCGGTGTAGCGGAAGATGCGGAAGTAGTCGCCAACGCGGACGCCCTGCTCGCTGCCCAAATTCACGAAGAAAACGTCATCCGTACCCAACTCGACCTGGAAAGCCTTGCCAATCATCACCATCGCGGTCGCTTTTCCGCTAAACGGCGCAAAGCGGTCGAAGTTCGTTTCCGCCTTCAGTGGCGGCGCTGGGCGCTCCTTGAACGGCAGCAGGACGTCTCCACGCTGCACGTAATTGCAGGAATTTTCCACTTGCGCAATCGAAGTATTCGGCTGAGCCACAACTACGCGGACGCGGCCCTGATCTTCCCACCAGGTTCCCATCTTGCGAATGATCGCGAACTGCCATTTGGACCATTCGATTTCCGTGGGGTCTTCGGCCGGCCGGATTACCGAGAATTCGTCGCCTACTTTGACACCCTGCGCGGCGCCTTTGTTCACGTAAACGTAGTCGCCTTCGTCAAAGGTGATCTTGTAATTGGAGCCTTCGCCTGTGATTACGTAGGTATCGCGCGGCACGGACTCGTTGGTGATAGTTCCCGTGCAGTACAAGTCCTTCTGAGTGGGGGCAGACGCCGCTACTTGGGCGGAGGTGGCGACCCCGGAAAGGCTCAAAATCAGTCCGGCAAGGACAATTTTCCCACGCATAAAAGCAAGCTCCTTTGAATATCGTGCGCCGCGGAATAGGCGCTCCCCGCAAAGCCCGGCAATGACCCGACTGTAATAGACGTACTGGAACCCGTCAAGACAATGGTCGGCACCGCTTTACATATTGTGCACCGCTGGCACAAGCCCAGCATCACCTGTACGATAGGACAGGATGCGGCTTAATTCGCCAGCGTGGACACCTTCGACGGACCTTCGACCCCTCGCTCTTCGTGAGCGAGCGCGATGATTAGCCGGGTCAAAATTTGTGCGGTGGTTGCCGCTGCGGACGCTCGTTCAATGTGGACACAGGTTCGCCGGGCGCTAGACGTCACGCGAACCATCGAGCTGCGGCTCGATTGGCTGTCCGACGACGCAGAAATTGCGAAATTTCTGGCGCGATTGCGCGCCAGTCAGCGGGCTAACCCTGAGCGGGCGACGTTGATCGCCACCTGTCGGCGACGCCAGGCGGGTGGCAAGTTCACCGGGACGATTGCGAAGCAGCTCGTTCACCTGGCCGAGGCTATCCGTGCCGGCTGTGACTGGTACGACCTCGAAATCGAAACGTCGTCAGCCTGTCCGCCGGAGCTGTTGGATGTGCTGCTTGGCGAGGGCCGTCAGATGTCCTCGGCGCATTTTTTCGAGCGTACCGACAAGAATCTGAAGCGAGTTGCCGTCGATTTGGCGCGCACGCGTCCCGACGCTATCAAGATTGCGGCTCAGTGCAATTCGCTTGTAGAGAGCATGGACGTGCTGCGTCTCGCACACGGGCGGAAAAACGTAGTTGCGGTGCCGATGGGCGGTGTAGCGCTTCCGGCACGCGTGCTGGCCTTGCGTGAAGGAAGTGCCCTCGCGTACGCGCCCGTGCAGAACGCCACCGCACCTGGGCAGGTGACGCTCGATGCGATGAAGCATCTTTACCGCGCGGACAGGCTTCGCCGCAAGACCCGCGTCTATGGCGTGATCGGCGACCCCATCGGGCATTCACTTTCACCCGTGTTGCAGAACGCGGGTTTCCAGGCGCGCCAGATGGATGCGGTCTTCTTGCCGTTTCTGGTGCGCGACTTGAAAGACTTTCTGCGTGCAATTGGCCCGCTGGGAATTGCCGGTTTCAGCGTCACAATCCCTCACAAGGAAGCGATTCTGCGGCATCTCGATGATCGCGATCCAATGGCCGCGGCGATTGGCGCGGTGAATACGGTGGTAGTGCGAGGCGGCGGGAAGCTTTATGGCTACAACACGGACTACGTCGGCGTGCTGCGCGCGCTCGAACGGCGGATCCCATTACGGGGCAGCCGGGCTCTGATCTGCGGCGCAGGCGGCGCCGCGCGCGCCGTAGCGTTCGCGCTGGCAGAATCGGGAGCGGTGGTATGCGTTTGCGCGCGCCGCATGAAGCAGGCGAAGGCCCTGGCGCGCGTGGTTGGCGGCGAAGCAGTGGAGCGCCCGCGGCTACGGCGGGAATTTTTCGACGCGATCGTCAACGCGACCCCGGTGGGAATGTATCCGCATAGCGATCGAGCGCCGCTCCGCGCCGAGGAGCTGAATTGCCGTCTGGTGTTCGATTTGATCTACCGCCCGCGCAGCACCAAGCTGCTGCAGATCGCTTCGCGCCGCGGCATCGAGACCGTTTCGGGTATCGAAATGTTCGTGGCGCAGGGCACTGCCCAATGGGAAATCTGGACCGGCGAACGCGCGCCGGAATCGGCCATGCGTCGCGCGGTCTTGCGCGCCCTTCACAACGAAGAGAAAATGGCTGCGCGATGATTCAGCCGGATTTCATGACATTTTCGAAGCTCGCGCGGCAGGGAAACCTCGTTCCGGTTTATGAGACTTTCACGGCGGACCTGCTCACGCCCGTGGGCGCCCATCTGCGCCTCGCGCACAACGCAAAATATTCGTTCCTGCTGGAAAGTGTTGAAGGCGGCGAGAACATTGCGCGCTATACCTTCGCCGGGGCGAATCCCGAAGAAGTGTTTCGCTGCCGCGGACGCGAATGTAGCTTTGAAACTGGCGGCAAGCGCAAGAATTTCACCGCGGACCCCATCGCGAATTTGCGGCAGCTCACTGAGCGCTATCACCCAGTGCGCGTTCCGGGGCTTCCGCCGCTAATCGGCGGAGCGATCGGCTACTTCGCTTACGACATGGTGCGGCTGATCGAGCGCATTCCTGCGAGTGGTCGCGACGATTTGAATCTCGACGATTGCGTGATGATGTTCTATCTCGGTTTGGTGGCTTTTGATCACGTACAGCACCGCGTATGGGTGATTCACAACGTTTTTACTGAGGGCAAAGGGAGCTTGCGGCAAAAATATGATGCCGCCGTGCGCGAAATCCGGCGCACGCGCCCCAAGCTGGAAAGTCCGCTGCCTAGGCAGCGCCGCTCGCGGCGTCGCGGGCCTTTGCGCATCGAATCGAACTTTACGAAGGCCCGATACGTTGCCGCGGTCCGCAAGGCGAAAAACTATATCCGCGCCGGTGACATTTTTCAGGTGGTGCCTAGTCAGCGCTTTTCAGCGCAAACGGACGCTGAACCGTTCGAAATTTATCGCGCGTTGCGCGTTGTGAACCCGTCGCCGTATCTGTGCTATTTGAAAATTGACAATGTCTCGGTGGTGGCCAGTTCGCCGGAAATGCTGGTGAAAGTGCAGGGACGCAACGCCTACTATCGCCCTATCGCTGGAACTGTTCCGCGCGGGCGCACCGAAGCCGAAGACCGCGCATTGGAAGCGAAGCTTCTCGCCGATCCTAAAGAGCGCGCCGAGCACATTATGCTGGTGGACTTGGGCCGCAACGATCTGGGCCGGGTATGCGAGTACGGCTCGGTGACGGTTGAACGACTCATGTTTGTCGAACGCTATTCCCACGTGATGCATCTGGTATCGAGCCTTCGCGGGCAGTTGCGCGCGGATGTGAATTGCCTTGACGCGCTGATGGCTTGTTTTCCTGCCGGGACGCTGTCGGGCGCGCCGAAAGTTCGCGCGATGCAAATTATTGATGAGCTTGAGCCCACGCGCCGCGGCATCTACGCGGGTGCGATCATGTACATGGATTTTTCGGGTAATCTGGATTCGTGCATCGCGCTGCGCACGCTGGTAGCCAAGGGCGGCCGTGCCTACATTCAGGCCGGCGGCGGAGTGGTGGCGGATTCAGTGCCGGAGCACGAGTACCAAGAAACGGTGAACAAGGCGCGCGCGCTGTTCACTGCGCTCGAAATTGCGCATCGCGGAGCGGGCGGCAGTCGCGCGGAATGAGTTCAGCGTAGCAGCGTTTGTCGCGCTCATCCGTGGGCGCTATACGGTGCATCTAAGTCACAATGATTCTGCTGCTCGACAACTACGATTCGTTCACCTACAACCTGGCGCAGTACCTCGGCCAAATGGGCGAGGAATTGGACGTTCGCCGCAATGATCAGATTACCCTCGATGAAATCGAAGCGATGCGCCCGGAGCGCATCGTGGTTTCTCCCGGCCCATGCACACCGAAGGAAGCGGGCGTCAGCGTCCCGCTGATTCAGCGTTTCGCGGGGAAGATTCCGATTCTCGGCGTTTGTCTTGGCCATCAAGCGATCGGCGCGGCCTTCGGCGGACGAGTGATTCGAGCGCCCCAGCTCATGCATGGCAAGACCAGCGAAATACTTCACGATGGCCGCACGATATTTCACGGCCTGCCGAAACCCTTCATCGCCACGCGCTATCATTCTCTGATCGTCGAACGCAAATCGCTCCCGCGCGAATTGGAAATTTCCGCCGAGACCGAGGACCACACCATCATGGGTCTGCGGCATCGCAAACTGCGCGTTGAAGGCGTACAGTTTCATCCCGAATCGGTACTCACAGGCGCCGGCTTTGAGCTGTTGAAGAATTTTCTGGGCATCTAGGGTTATGCGTGGCGCCGCAATTCTCGTTCTGATTTCTATCCTTTTTTTTCTTTCCGAGCCGCTGTACGCACCCGACACCCCAACGCAATCCTTCAATAACGGCGAAGCGCGGCAGCCGCGCACCTATCTCGGCTTCGATGCCAACGACTATCCGGGCGACACGGCTCTGCCCGCGCTAAGAAAAACGTTTTCGTTCGTGGGCTATTGGCTCAACTTGCCACCCGGCACGAAGACAAATTCCTGGAGAGGTAAGCGAGAGGTCGTCTTCAAAAATGGTTTTGGTTTCCTGGTTCTGTTCAATGGCCGCACCGAGAGCCAACTGAAGCCGCTCGTTGCTGCGGAACTCGGCGTCAGCGACGCGGAACTCGCGGTCAATTCGGCTCAACACGAAGGATTTCCTGCACACACGATCGTTTTCTTGGACCAGGAAGAGGGCGGCAGAATGTTGCCAGTCCAGATCGATTACCTGGTTGCCTGGATTCAACACGTCAATTCGTCCGGCTTCAGCGCGGGCGTTTACTGCTCGGGAATGAAGGTGAAGGAAGGGAAGGGGCACTTCATCGTTACTGCAGATGACATTCACGAGCGCACGGCGGCCAAGTCCTTCTTCGTTTACAACGACGCATGTCCACCATCGCCTGGCTGTCTGTACTTGAAGAATCCGCCTTCGCCCTCAGCGAGCGGCGTTGCATATGCGTCGGTCTGGCAATTTGCGCAATCGCCCCGGCGGCACGAATTCACGAAAAGTTGCAGCTCGACATACAATCCCGATGGGAGTTGCTATCCTCCAGCCAGCGAAGTTGCCGCCGCAAATCCTGGCTCCATTCTTCTCGATCTTGATTCCGCTACTTCGCCCGACCCTTCGAAGGGGCGACCTTAGCGTTCAAGGCGCTGACTGCCCGTGCACCGTTTCCGATTGTGAAAACGCGACCAGGGCATCGAGTTTCGCGCGGGCCGCTCCGGAATCGATGGATTCTTGTGCGAGGCGCACGCCGTCCAGAAAATCCGTCGCGCGGCCTGCGGACACCAGCGCCGCCGCCGAATTCGCCAGCACGACGTCGCGACGAGGACCGTGTTCGTGATGGATCAGAGAACTTCCCAAAATCTTGTGAATAATCTCGGCATTGTGTCTGGCGTCGCCGCCGCGAATCGCTTCAAGCGGCGCGCGCCGGAAGCCGAAGTCTTCGGGCACGACCCGATAGCTCCGCACCATGCCATCGCGCAATTCGGCAATCGACGTTTCGCCGCCGATAGAAATCTCGTCCAGGCCATCGGCGCCATGAACGACGATTGCACGCACGACGCCGAGTTCACCAAGTGCCCGCGCCACCAGTTCCGTGAGGCTGGCGTTGTAGACGCCGACCACTTGCGCGGATGCGCCCGCGGGATTTGTCAGCGGTCCCAACAGATTGAAAACCGTGCGCATTCGCAGTTCGCGACGCGCTGGCGTGGCATGTCGCGTGGCCGAATGCATCGCCGGAGCGTACAAAAATCCGATGCCGATTTCCTCGATGGCTTGCGCGACGCGCTTCGGCGCCAGCTCGACTTTCATTCCCAAAGCTTCGAGCACGTCCGCCGAGCCGCAACGTGAACTGGTCGAGCGGTTGCCGTGTTTCGCCACCCGTACACCGGCCCCGGCCACCACAAACGCCGCGGCCGTGGACACATTGAAAGTCCCGCAGCCGTCGCCGCCGGTACCGCAGGTATCGACGATCACGTCATCGGGGCGCTTGCTGCCCGGCGGAAAAATCGGCACCGCGTGACGCCGCATCGCTTTCGCGAATCCGACGACTTCGTCCACCGTCTCGCCCTTGATGCGCAGCGCGACCAACAGCGCGGCAATCTGCTCCGTGCTGGCATGGCCGCAAAGAATCTGTTCCATGGCGGCTTCGGCTTCCGCGCGCGAAAGGTCATTGTTGGCGATTATTTTATTGAGCGCCTCGTGGATCATTGTTTCTCGGTGAAATCTCTATGGTAATGCAGGACTATTGCGTTCGGTCGAAGCCTTGCGCCTTGGCCGCTGCAGCAATTCGCCGCCGCAGTTCGGGCAGAGTTGCTTCATTTGCGCAGAGCATCGGGCACAAAACGTGCATTCATACGAGCAGATGTATGCTTCGTCATCGACCTGAAGCGTCCGACTGCATTTTTCGCACGCAACCCTCATTTCGAGCGCCATGGCGCTCCTTGCCCGCGTCGCGCGTTCCAAGTAAACTGGATCGCTTGATTCGTCCGCAAATTTTAACACTATTCTAGGCGACCCTCAGGAAGCCGATGGAGTCAGCATGAAGATCCACGAATACCAGGCCAAAGCGATCCTCGCGAAATTTGGCGTTCCAGTGCCGCGCGGCGAAGTCGTCTTGAAAAAAGACGAGGCGCGCGCCGTGGCGGAGCGGCTGGGCACGCGAGTCGTGGTAGTGAAAGCGCAGATTCACGCAGGCGGCCGCGGCAAAGGTGGCGGTGTGAAACTGGCGAAATCGCCCGACGAAGCTGCAACTCTGGCCGAGCAAATTCTGGGAATGAAGCTGGTCACTCCACAAACGGGCGAGGAAGGCCGCATCGTTCGGCGCCTGCTGATCGAAGAAGGTCTGGACATCAAGCGCGAACTTTATCTGGGCGTGTTGGTGGACCGCACTGTGGGCGCGCCGATTTTCATGGCCAGCGCCGCGGGCGGAATGGAAATCGAGGAAGTCGCGAAAGACCGGCCCGAAGCGATTTTGCGCGAAGTAATTGATCCCGCGACTGGCTTTCAGCCTTATCAAGCGCGAAAACTGGCGTTCGGATTGAGCCTGACGCCCGAACAAGTGAACGTCGCCGTGCCGTTTTTTCAATCGCTGTATCGCGCTTTCGTCGAGACGGACGCTTCGATGCTCGAAATCAATCCATGCGTCGTAACCGGCGACGGGAAACTCGTCGCGCTCGATGCAAAAGTGACGTTCGACGACAACGCGCTGTACCGGCATCCCGAGTTTAAGGATCTTCGCGACCTCGACGAAGAAACCCCGCTCGAAGTGGAAGCCTCGAAGTTCAAGTTGAATTACATCAAGCTGGATGGCGATATCGCCTGCATGGTGAACGGCGCGGGCCTCGCGATGGCTACGATGGACATCATCAAACTGAGTGGCGGAAGTCCGGCAAACTTTCTGGATGTAGGAGGCGGCGCTTCGGAAGAACAGGTGAAAAATGCATTTCGCATTTTGCTGAGCGATCCCAACGTCAAAGCCGTGTTCGTGAATATTTTTGGCGGCATCCTGCGCTGCGACGTGCTGGCGAGTGGCGTGGTGAACGCAGCCAAAGAGTTGAAATTCAAAATTCCTGTGGTTGTGCGCATGGAAGGTACGAACGTCCAGCAAGGAAAGGAAATCTTGAAACACTCGGGGCTAAATTTTGCGGTGGCTGATGGAATGAAAGACGGAGCGGAGAAGGCTGTGGCTCTTGCGGGAGGCGCCCGATGAGTGTGCTGGTTGATAAGAGCACTCGTTTGATCGTGCAGGGGCTTACTGGGCGCGAAGGCGGATTTCATGCGCAGCAGATGCTGGATTACGGAACGAAAGTAGTGGCGGGAGTGACGCCGGGAAAAGGCGGGACCGAACATCTGGGTGTGCCGGTGTTCAATACCGTTGCGGAAGCGGTGAAAGCGACGAAAGCAAACGCGTCGGTGATATTTGTGCCTCCCCCTTTCGCGGCTGACGCTATTCTTGAAGCTTTCGACGCCGCTCTGTCGCTGGTGATTTGCATTACCGAAGGTGTGCCTACTCTGGATATGGTGCGCGTGGCCGCTGCGTCGAAGAATTCCAAGTCGCGATTGATTGGGCCGAATTGTCCCGGCATCATCTCGCCAGGGAAATGCAAGATCGGAATCATGCCCGGCTCAATTCACAAGGAGGGCCACGTGGGCGTTGTGAGCCGCAGTGGGACGCTCACTTACGAGGCCGTTGATCAGCTCACGCATCTGGGCATCGGGCAATCCACCTGCATCGGAATTGGCGGCGATCCGATTATTGGCACCAGCTTTCTGGATGCGATCAAGCTGTTCAACGAAGATCGCGATACCCACGCGATCGTAATGATCGGCGAAATTGGCGGCAATGCTGAGGAAGTGGCTGCCGAATACATCAAGAAAAATGTAAAGAAGCCTGTGGTCGGCTTCATCGCCGGGCAAACCGCTCCGCCCGGACGCCGCATGGGGCACGCTGGCGCGATTATCAGCGGAGGGCAGGGAACCGCCGCGGAAAAATACAAGGCGATGCGCGCAGCAGGAATTCGCACGGTACAGAGTCCGGCGGAGATAGGGCACACCATGGCCGCAGCGCTCGGCAAATCTGCATCACAATCCAAACCTTCGGCCAAGGAAAAAGCCGCCGGAAAATCGAAGAAGGCAACAAAGAAAAGAAAGTAGCTGAAAAGCCAGCCGGACTGAGTGGCGTCGCGGTGATTTTCAAACTTGGGGGATGAATCGAATGGCTGTCGAGAGAACTTTGGCAATTGTTAAACCCGACGCTGTGGGTCGCGGCCTTACAGCTGACATCATCAGCCGTATCCATGCGGCGAAATTTCAGATCGTTGCAATAAAATCGTTGCGCCTGACGAAGGCCCAGGCCGAGGGGTTTTACGCGGTTCACCGCGCGCGCCCTTTTTTCGGCGAGCTGACCGAATTCATGAGCTCCGGCAAGGCTGTAGTGATGGTGCTCGAAGCAGAAAACGCCATCGCCAAATGGCGCGAGACGATGGGCGCTACCGATCCTGCCAAGGCCGCACCCGGCACCATTCGCAGAGAGCTGGGCGAAAGCATCCAATACAATTGCACGCACGGCTCGGACGCGCCGGAAACCGCGGCATTCGAGATTGGCTACTTTTTCTCGGGCGCGGAATTAGCCTAAGACCGCAGCGCTGATTCGCCGCGAATTTGCGGCAGCTTTCACTTCTTCGCAGCCAGAGCGACTATGCCGGCTCCGGCGCGATCAACGGTCGAGTGGAGTAGAATGTCGATAGTGGCTGCTACTGCATTGGATCCGCTGCGCGAACTCGGCAAAGCGCTCGTGATTTTTGGGATTGTGCTGGTCTGCGCGGGCGTTTTCGTTCTAATCGGAGGGAAACTTCCGTTCCGGCTCGGGCACCTCCCCGGAGACATCGCATACCAGGGGCGCAACGGCAGCTTTTATTTTCCGATCGCGACGTGCCTGCTTATTAGCGTGGCGCTGAGCCTGTTGTTTTGGATCGTGAATGTGTTCCGCCGCTAGAGCCTGATGAGCCAAGCTTCTCTTTTCAATCTGATGCCGGAGCGCCGCACCTGGAAAGTCAGCGAGCTGACGGCGCACATCCGCGAGCTGCTGGAATCCGCGCTGCCGGACGTGTGGGTGGAGGGCGAAGTTTCCAACTGCCACGCGGCGCAGTCCGGGCACTGCTATTTCACGCTGAAAGATAACAAGGCGCAGATTCGCTGCGTGTGTTTTCGCGACCAGATGCGCGGGCTGAAATTCAAACCCGAAGACGGGTTGCACATCACGGTGCGCGGAGCGCTGAGCGTTTACGACGCGCGAGGGGATTATCAGATTTACGTTACGAATATCGAGCCAGTGGGATTGGGCGCGCTGCAACTGGCGTTCGAGCAACTGAAAAAGAAGCTGCAAGCGGAAGGATTGTTCGATCCGGCGCGCAAGAAAGCGCTGCCGCTGCTGCCGCGCTGTATCGGCGTGGTGACGTCGCCGACGGGCGCCGCGATTCGCGACATTCTGCGCGTGCTGAAGCGCAGATTCCCCAATGCTCACGTGAGTTTGTACCCCGTGAAGGTGCAGGGGGCTGGCGCCGCGGCGGAAATCGTTCTGGGGCTGCAGTATTTCAATCGCGTGCAGAGCGTGGACGTGCTGATTCTCGCGCGTGGCGGGGGCTCGCTCGAGGATTTGTGGGCGTTCAATGAAGAGCCGCTGGCGCGTGCGATTTGTGCGTCGGTGGTTCCGGTGATTACCGGCGTGGGTCACGAGACCGACTTTACGATCGCCGATTTTGTGGCGGACCTGCGCGCGCCGACGCCCTCCGCTGCCGCGGAGATCGTGGTGAAGTCGCGCGAGGAATTCGAACGGCATATTGCCGACCACCAGCGCCATTTGATCCAGCAAATGCGCTACCGCTTTTCGCAGTGGCGGCATCGCGTGCGCGATTTGCAGACGCATCGCGGGTTCCGGCAACTGGAGCGCGTGCTGCGCACCCGGCGGCAGCAGCTGGACGAAATGTCCAATTCGCTGGCGATCGGCTTGCGGTTGCGCTTGGCGATCGCGCGTCAGCGGATCACGGAAGCGAACGCGCACGTTGTGTCGTTTGATCTGCGCGGTCGCGCGGCGGTTTTGCGGCGGCGCATCGAGCAGCAGCGCGGAGTGCTGAGCGCCGCGTTCGACCGTATGGTAGCGCGCAAGCATCGCAGGTTCGATATGGTCCAGATGCGGTTTGCGGCGCTCGATCTTCGCGCGCGTGTGGGAATGTTGCGGCGGCGCTGGGAGCGCGATTCCGCGGATCTGCAGGTTAGGTTCGAGCGAGTCGTCAAATCCAGGCGCAAGCTGTTCGACGCGCTCGAGACGCAGCTCAAAGAGCGCGACCCGCTCCGTCTGTTGGAGCGCGGCTACGCCGTCGCCTACGACGCATCGGGGAAAGTGCTGCGCTCGCCAAATCAAGTAGCCATCGGCGACGACATTTCGGTGCGCATAGCCCATGGTGAGCTCGGCGCCACTGTTCGCAACAAAAAGAACGCGTAAGGGATTCTACTGCGGGCTTTGAGACGAATTCTTGTTTTTCGCCATGATAGCTTTCGCCTGATCAACTAAGTCGTCTGCAATTCTTATGTCATTTTCGCGTTCGGTGGGATCGACGTCCATGTCCGCCTTCTGCCGATAGAGAAGATTGAGGTACGCCATCGCATCGCTGTAATCCTGGCGACGGTCTATTGCCTTCTTCATATTTGTCATTCCTTCGTCGACGATTGCGCCATACTTCCGCTGGAACTCGGCCGCCAGCGCCGGAGGCATCGGCTCTGCATTTTTGACAGGTTTATTTGCGCCCTTGTTGTACTCTTCGCGCATTTCGCGATTGCCGCGGAACGCCAAAGACCAATCGATTACGCCGATCCAATAATAAGGTTCGGGGTCCTGGGGTTCGAGCTCGGTGTGCTTTTGATGATAGGACTTGGACTCTTCCATCTTCTCCGGGTCGGATGGCGTGCCTGCCAGGTTATAAAGAATTGCGCCGGCGCCGTCGATCGCCGACAGATTGTCGGGATGCGCTTCCAGAATGCGCCTGAATTCCTGAAGCGCTTGGTTGCCGTGCTGGGCGTTTTCGGGAGACGGGTCACCCGGAATGTACTGGGCAGAGTGTGCCGTCGCCAGGTAAAGCTGAGCATTTAGAAGCGACGGGTCTAGAGACTTGGCGTTTTGGAAATCGTCAATCGCTTCCGCGATTTGTCCATTTTTGTAAGCCTGGACCCCGTCATTTAACCACTTTCGCGCTTCCCTGCGTTGTTCGGTGGCATCTTCTTGGCGAGCAACGAGCAGAGCGTTGCGGCCTTCGACGACGGCCAGCAGGGCGGCGCCGATCAGCACTGTTCGCAGAAGTTTAGTCCTCATGCTTCATTCCTCATCAACGGAGCCGCCCGCGACTTTCAGGACCGCCAGGAAGGCTTCTTGCGGGATGTCCACGCGGCCTACGCGCTTCATGCGTTTCTTGCCTTCTTTTTGTTTCTCCAGGAGTTTGCGTTTGCGGGAAATGTCGCCGCCGTAGCATTTGGCGATTACGTTTTTGCGGATGGCGCTGATGGTTTCGCGGGCGATGACGCGGCTGCCAATGGCGGCTTGCACGGCGATCTCGAACATCTGGCGAGGGATCAATTTGCGCAGGCGAGAGACGAGCTCGCGGCCACGATCGTAGGATTGCTCGCGATGGCAGATGACGGTGAGCGCGTCCACAGGCTCGCCGCCGACCAGCACGTCCAGTTTTACGAGGTCGGATTCGCGATAGCCGGACAGATGGTAATCGAGCGAAGCGTAGCCGCGCGAAACGCTCTTCAGCCGGTCGTAGAAATCGAGAACGATTTCGTTCAGCGGCATTTCGTAGGTCAGCATGATGCGCGTGGGCGACAGGTATTCGAATTTCTTCTGCACGCCGCGCTTTTCTTCGCACAATTGCAGCACGCCGCCGACGGATTCCTCCGAAGTGATGATCATGGCGGTCAGAATGGGCTCTTCGATTTTCTGAATCGAAGCGGGTGGCGGAAATTTCGTGGGGTTATCCACTTCCATCACTTCATTCGCGGTGGTGGTGATGCGGTATTGCACGCTGGGTGCGGTGGTGATCAGCCCGATATTGAATTCGCGCTCCAGGCGCTCCTGCACGATCTCCATGTGCAACAGGCCGAGAAAACCGCAGCGAAAACCGAAGCCGAGCGCCACGGAATTTTCTGGCTCGTAGAAGAATGCTGCGTCGTTGAGCTGCAGTTTTCCGAGCGCGTCGCGAAGCATTTCGTAATCGCTGGCATTCACCGGGAAAAGTCCGGCAAAGACCATCGGCTTGATGGCTTCGAACCCGGGAAGGGGCGGCGCGGGATGGCCGTCTTCGACGACGGTATCACCCACGCGCGCGTCGGCGACGCGCTTGATGTTGGCGATGATGAAGCCGACGTCGCCGGCGGAAAGTTCATCTAGGACGACGGGTTTGGGAGTGAGCACGCCGAGATTTTCCACTTCGTAGGTTTCGTTGCTGGAAGTGAGACGAATTTTCATGTGCGGCATGATGCGCCCTTCCATCATGCGAACGAGCACCACTGCGCCGCGGTAGGAATCGAACCAGGAATCGAAAATGAGCGCGCGTAGAGGCGCGTCGGCGGAACCTTTGGGCGGAGGGACCAGCCGCACGATGGCTTCGAGAACTTCGTCAACGCCGAGGCCGCTTTTCGCGCTGATGGGCAGAGCTTCATCGGCCGGAATCGCTAGTACATTTTCGATTTGTTCTTTAGCGAAATCCACGCGCGCGGCGGGGAGATCAATTTTATTGATGACCGGAATGATGGCCAGATTGTGGCGCGACGCGAGAAACGCGTTGGCCACGGTTTGCGCTTCCACGCCCTGGCTCGCGTCAACGACCAACAGCGCGCCTTCGCAGGCGGACAGCGCGCGGGAAACTTCGTAAGAAAAATCCACGTGGCCGGGCGTGTCAATGAGGTTGAGGCGGTATTCGTGGCCGTCGCGCGCGGTGTAATGCAGGCGGATGCTTTTCGCTTTGATGGTGATGCCGCGCTCGCGCTCGAGGTCCATCGAGTCGAGCACCTGCGAATGCATCTCGCGCTGGCTGAGTGCGCCGGTAAGCTCCAGCAGGCGGTCGGCCAGGGTGGATTTGCCGTGGTCAATGTGCGCGATGATGCAAAAATTGCGGATGTACTGGGGATCCATGGCTCTTTGTGTGTTGGGCCGACGATTACGCGCGTGCGGCGCAAACGTCGCTTGCTCTGTGCGCTCTTGCCGCGCCCTGTAAACTGTCGAGTTTGCCACACAAAGACAGAAAATCGAAATTGGAAATGGGAAGATCGGGAACCCTAAATCGTGCTTCCCAACCCGCGACCGCGCTGGCGGTGTGAGTTCCGTGGCTCTTGAAAACTGCAAAACAGTCACGATTAGAGCGGTTGAAAACACCGATTTTGTTGGGTTTTTGGCGATTTCCAATCGCGGGTTGTGACGATTAGAACGCCAGAGATTCGCGGTTGGTAAATCTTGATTCGCGATGCGCGAAGTGTCTGAAAGTTGGCGATTAAGACGAGGTGCCGTCGTTTGTTTTCTGCGAGTTAGGCTGGTTTCTAATCGCCTGGGTTGGCGATCGAAAATGCCATGATTCGCGACTCGTGATTGGTGACCCGGCTGGGGGTGAGGCAGCTCCGTGAACTGTGATACGCATTTGTAACATTGTAGTTCACAGTCGAAGTGAACGTGCTGAGTTCGCGGACCGAGACGGCTTCAAGCATGGCTTCACGAAGAGAAATTCAAAAGCTCCCACCCTTCCCCAAAAAGACAAGATCGGGAAGGACGGGGCACCCTCAAGATCCAGAGGCCTGTTTGGGCAGAACAAAGGCGTTGAGTTGTCCAAAGTCGATGCACCGAGACAACCGCGAGCCGTGACCCTAGCGCTCGAGGATGTCTTTGTATGCGTTTAGGGTTACTTTTTTGGGTGGGCGGTCTGTGATGAAGTCGATCTTGCGCGTATTGTTTCCGGCTAGGGGGACCTGGCCCAGGCGCACCATGCCGTTGCCGAAGTCGGCGAAGACTGGAACGAGCATGGCGAAATGATCGTCCACTTCGCTTTGCGTGATTTCGGCGCGGATTCGGATCTTACCGCCCTCGGCTGGTTGGACTTCGTAGGTGAAATGATAGCGCGGCACCTGAGTGCCATAGACCCATTCGTTGAAGAACCAATCGAGGCGTCCATTTTGCTGGATGTCCATCGGCTTGGTCATGTGCTTTTCGGCGATGGATTTGAAGGACTCTGTCGAGGCGGGCGAGTCGCGATAGGTTGCCATGTAATCGTGCATCATGTCTATGAAAGGTTGTTCGCGTTTGTCGCTGGAGGTGGCGTGATCGTCGTACATCAGCGAGCGCAGCATGAGCAACACGTAGGCGCCCTTGGCATAGGTGACGCCCTGATAGGCCTGTTCGGAACGCGGAGAAATCAGCCGCTGGCCGAGCCACAGCGGACCGGCGTCGTTCGGCGACACGCCGAAATTATTTTTTTCGAGAATGCGGACGCGCTGGCGTTCCCAGAAGTCGAGGTAGTCCTTCTGCCACTTTGGTCCCACCGCTTGCTGTAAAAACAATCCCGCGGAAAATTCCGCGAAGCCTTCGGAGAGCCACTGATCGTGATAGGAAGCCCAGCCGACTCCGTGGCCGAACCACTGATGCGCCACTTCGTGCGGCGTCACTTCCTGGACGAACCCGGTGAACTGGGTGTCAATGCGGCCGAACATCAACCATCGCTGAGTCGAGTCAATGTACGCAGAAATCGGCAGGTAGACCAGGTTCGGCCACGACTGGCCGAAGTTGAAGTTCGGCTGTTCAGTGACGTCCACGTTGTCGTACGGAGCTTTGCCGAAATAAAACGTGCAGATCTGCATCTGGGCGCGGGTTTGATCCAGCGCGTATTTGGTCATCGCGTTGGGCGACATACTGCCCAGGAATGCGCTGCTTTCGTAGCGCCTCAAGCTGTCGGGTAACGCTTCCAAGTAATATCCGGAGAGTTGGTAATGCGTGATGGTGTCGGGGAAATCAATCTTCTTGTATTGGCCGTAGTTGAAGCCCGCGACGGCGACCGGCACCGGCGTCACCCAGTGGGACACAGCAAAACCGGCTTCGGTGGATTGTCCCTGGAGTTTGCCGACGCTGATCACCACATTCGAGGGAGGCACTTTGAATGTGAGGTCGTAGAGCGATTTTTCACCGAATCCATTTAGATTTGGATACCAGGAGTCACGCGCACCGACGTAGAAGCTGCCGTCACCGGCGTTGGCGAGAACTTTGTCCCCGACATATTCGACGGAGATCGAGTGTTCCTGTCCCATGGCCGGAGGTTCGTCGAGGATGGCGTAGAACGAACCATCGTTTCTACGGTCTTCCTGAATGAAATGCAGGTCCTGGCCGTTTTGATCAGTGACGCGCGTAACGCGCAGAGTGCGCAGCAGGCCGAATTTCATGACACGTTCGCCGGCGACGAGCGGCTCAAACGTGACAATAGTGCGGGCGTAGAGGTGGTCATTCTTTGCGATTACGGTTTCGATGTTATAACGCTTGGTGGCAAAAAGACGCCGATCCTCGAGCGAGTTCGCGGTGCGGGCCAGCAACTCGGTTTTCAAGTGTTGGGAGTACCAAATGCCGTCGTCCAATTCTCCGCCGTTGCAATTGATAAGCGCGACTTCCTCGGGAGAGTCCATTTGCGGAATCGCGCCAACACGCGTGCGCATAAAAAAGCGCAGGTCTTTGTGGGGAGAGCCGTGCATATAGGCGTTTAGGAATGGAGGGTGTTTCGGGTTGTAAATTCCGGCAAGGATGTCGGCGTCCACGTTGTCAATCGTTTCGCCCTGCAGAATCGCCTGGGTGAAGCCTTCGGGAAGTTCATGGCGCTGGCGGACTTTGCTTTTCCAATGCTGAAAAGCGGCCACGGCTTCGGGCGGAATTTCCGTTCGCGTACCCATGGCTGCGACGAATTGCGAATACTGGTTGCCCGTGAAGCGGAAGACAACCTCGCTAAAGTCTTCCTCGGCAGTTGCGCTGCCGGTCCTTCGAACCATCTCTCGCATGTCTATCGCTCCGAGGGGCTTCAGCGTGAAGTGTCCCTGGCCCACGAAGATCGCACCGGTTACAAATCGATTGACCGGCGTGAGGAAAGTGATGGTCCCGGACTTCAGTTCGAAGGTTCCCATGTCCACGGTCAGCGTAAAGTTTTCGCAGTGGAAGGATTCGGCCAGGCTGACGTCGCGGAGTTGGCGGTAGGCGGCATCTGAGTTCGCGAAGGCCGTGCCTTTTTCGGTGACGTTGATGCGGGTTTGCTGCGTCGCGATGGTTAAGGTCAGCGGAAGGTCGGCGGTGCCCTTAAGGTCCACGGTCATGACCAGGTCTTCGAAACCGTCTTTGGTGACGCGGACGGAATACTTGTCGCGATTCAGGTTAGGCACGGTGAACTTACCGGATTCGTCGGATGTCAGTACGAGGGGCTGAGACAGATTGCCGCCCGTGATTTCGATGCGTGCTCCGACAACGACTGCGCCGGAGGGGTCTTTCACCGTGCCGGAAATTGTATCTGCGCCCAGGTTAGCGGCGAGTGCTAGGTAGAGCAGCGCTACGATTGATGCACGGAATAAGTGAAGTAGCCTGACGCGTTTCAACGTCTCCACGGCGCCGTAAGGGTGAGGCTTGCGATCTTGATGGTGCGCTGACTGAATTTGGCTCACGGGCTGGGCTCCCCTGAGAGATTACTCTGGCGTGCCTTGCTGCGCGATGGCTTCGGCTGTCTTAGTGATTTCCGGTTCGGCTCACGGGGAAATCCCAACGATGCGGTAATAGTTGTAATCGAGTGATGGGTCGGAATCAACCGCCGCGTTGAATTCAATTACATAATCGGTTGATGAGCTAGTGGTAACGGAAGGCGAAAGAATGCAGAACCGGTGCAATGCGCAGCGGAAAAGGCTGAAGCTGGAGGCCGGGCTAATTGGCGGGGTGTTGGCGGCGAGGCAAGTCGGTGGCGGCCGACAGGCGCCCGCATTCCGAGAGTGCGATCCATGTTTCGACCGACGGAGGAGTACCTGTGCCACCGAAGAGCACAGCCAAGAATCGCCGTACAGAAGGACGAAGGGGGGCCCTCAGGCGAAAAACGCCTTCGGGGGTGACAGACTCCCTGAGGGCTCGATGCCAGGTAAGGTGTTCGGTAACTCCCACGCCGTGTTACAGGCAGTCATGGATTGAATGGCGAGGGGGGATATCGTAGGCTGTAGCCGGTTTTGGGTGATCTCATAACAACGCCTGATAGTGTCGAAAGCACCCCATCGTTCCAGCGATGGACTGAGGGCAGGCAGGAGTATGTGTGCGGAGGGTTGGAGGCCTTCGAACGATGATCACGGCGCCCCCCAAGGATTTGCCTCACTTGCAGGATCCTTTCAATTGAATACTTTGTTCCAGACCGCTGCGCCGCCGAAGTCTCGACTACCAAAGTTGATCGGCTACGGACTGGCGACCGTCTGCCTATTCTGGGTGCTGCACGATTTTCATATCGTGCAGGCCATGCGCGAACTGGCGAAAGTGGATTGGAAGTGGGTGCTGATCGGCATGGCTTTTGATGTGCTGAGCTACGGGGTGCAAGCGGTTCGTTGGAAGATGCTGCTGAGCCCGTTCGGCAGAGTGAAGTTGACGCACGCGATTCGCGCGGTGTACGCAGGACTGTTTGCGAATTTGATATTTCCGCTGCGGCCGGGCGAATTGCTGCGCTGCTATTTGATATCGGACTCCGACGACATCTCCATCGGGAAAGTGCTGGGATCGGTAGGAGTGGAACGGCTGGTGGATCTGGTGATCGCGACGGCGTCGCTGGCTGTGGTGTCGCTGATGGTGGATTTGCCGCGGAAGTTCAGGCGTGTGGCGGACACACTGGGAATCGCAACGCTGCTACTGCTTGGGATCGTGGTGATCGTGATCTATGTGCTGGAAGTGAAGCTGGCGCAGAAACCGGATTTCGGGGCTGGGCCGCGACGGCTGCCGGGACGGTTGATGGGGGCGCTCTTGGGTTTGCACGCGATGGGGACGTCGCCGAGCTTTTATTCGGCGGTGCTAGCGTCGTTGCTGATGCCGTTCTGCCAGGTGCTGGGCTTGTGGGCGATGATGCAGGCGTACGGGCTGCACTTGCCGTTTCTGGCGGCGATTGTGGTGCTATTGGTGATCAATCTGGGGGTGTCCTTGCCGAATGCGCCGGCGAATGTGGGGTCGTACCAGTTTTTCTGCGTGCTGGGGCTGAGCGTGTTTCAAGTGGATAAAACGACGGCGACGAGTTTTTCGATTTTCGCGTTTTTGGGGCTGACGATACCTTTCATATTTTTGGGATTTGTAGGGTTGGTGCGCAGCGGATTGTCGCTGAAGTCGATGCGCGAGAAGGTGAAAGGCTTGCCGAACGAGGCGCGCGCGTAACGCAGCGAAGCAAAAAGTGTGTCGCACCTAGGGCGCTCGACACTGCTTTTGCGGCTTACTCAGCGCTTACGCGCCGGGCTAACTTCTGCCGCGCCTACGGCGCTGGGCCGCCGTGGTTCGGGCCACGTTCTCCAGCTTCCGATGCGGTGGTACGTACAGCGCTGGTTTGGCTTCTAAAGCCAAATCTTAATCCCACCTTGCCCTAGTATCTTTCCTTTATCGCCCATATGGGCACGCTGGCTCGATTTCGTTTTGAGAGGGGCTTGGCGTCCGGTATATAGTGGTTGTTCGACCCGCGCGGAAAATCGGAGCTCGTGAAAGCGTGTTGACGAAGCTCGCGGGCGGACTTCCCCAGCAAGCCCGCAACTCCCGAGGGACGCCCGGACTCCCATGGCCCAGGACGTTAACAAACATCTCGAACGGGCGCGCAAAAGCCTGGAGAAAAATAAGCTCCGCGAAGCCGCAGCCGAATATCAGGCGGCGTTCGAGGAGGCTCCCGCGAACCAGGAAGCGCTGCAGGCGCTCGCGGATATCTATACACGGCTGAACGAACCGTCAATCGCCGCGGAATATTACGGGATTCAGTTCGACCGACTCGTTGAAACTGGCGACGGAGCCAAGGCCTCCGCAGTCTTCGTTCGCTTCCTTCGCAATTTTCCGCAGCCTGCCGACCGCTTGATGCGTTACGCGACGTTATTGCAGAAGCAAAACCGCACATCGGAAGCCATCGAACAATTTGGAATTGCCGCGGAGCTTTACGGCAAAGAGCAGCGCGACATCGAAGCGCTGGCATGCTACGAGAGCATGGCCATGCTGGACCCCGAAAATCCGCAGCGGCATATCGTGCTAGGCGAACAGGCAGAGAGGCTGCGGCACGCGGACCTGGCGACGCGAAGTTATTTGCGCGCAGGACAATTGACTCTGGCAGTAGGGGCGCTGGACGAAGCGCTGGAATACTTTGGACGAGCGAACCATCTTTCTCCCCACGACCGCTCCGGCGCGTTGCTTTTCGCGGAAGCGAAGCTTCGTAAAGGCGACGCCGAGGGTGCGGTGCTGCTGCTGGAACCGCTTTCTGCGAACGAGCGGGATGCTTCGTTCTTGGCGCTTTACGGCGAAGCGCTCTTGCGCACGGGCCGATTAGACACGGCGCGAGATGTTTTCGAGGCTTACTACAAGCAGAAGCCGGAAGGATTTATCAAACTGTTTGAGCTGGCCGCCGCGTATCTGCGGGCGGGTCAGGACACCAAGGCTGCAGAGCTACTGGTACAAACGAAATTAACGATGCGCAGCCTGCGCAAGGAAGTGGAGCTTTCGGCGAACCTTGACCGGCTGGCCGCGACTTATCCTGGTTCGCTGCTGCTCGCGGAAGTGGTGGCGAAGCTTTATGAAGAGCTGAATCGCGAAACGAAATATTTTGAAGCGCTGGTAAAACTGTTTGATCTATACCTGGGCGCGGGGCGGCTGAAAGAGGCTTGCGATTCGCTCGACAGGCTCGTGGACATTGATCCTTACGACTACCGCAACCACGAGCGGATTTCCAAGCTCGAAGGCAAAGCGGACCCTGCCTTTCTGCAGAATATTCTGGCGCGCGCGGCGAAAGCGGCGACCGTTTCGACGCGCACGGATGGTTTTACCGGGGCGGGGCGGGAGCCATCACAAAATTCCGCGGGGATACCGGAAGAACTGCGAGCGCAGCAAGCATTGGAAGACTTAATCGTACAGGTAGAAATTTTCTTGCAGTACTCGTTGCAGAGCAAAGCCGTGGAACGGCTGGAGCGCATCGCGGAGCTCTTTCCCAACGAGGAAGAAAAGAATGAGCGGCTGCGCGCGCTTTACGAACGCGCGAATTGGTGGCCGAAAGGAATCGCGCGCAAGGCTGCGCCGCCGAAACCCGCGGCGCCCGTTGCCGTGGAACCGTCTCCTTCGCCGCCGTCACCGGCGCAGCAACTGGAAAATTATGGAACGCCGCCTGGTCCTACCGCGGCGGAGACGCACCGCGATTTGGCCGCGATCGCCGAAATAAACCGACTGATGTACAGGCAGCCGACGCCGCGCGAGGTACTGGCAACCACGGCCGCGGAAATTGGGAAGCACCTTCACACCAGCCGCTGTCTGGTGACGGTTGGCGCTCCAGGTGAGGGCGCGCAATCGACGGCAGAATATTTTGCGCCAGGATTATCCGGAGTGGGCGCGGGAAAAATTTCGACGATTGGGAGCATGGTGACCAAAGTTGCGCCGGATGCGCTCGGTGGCGTGGAACTGCAGGCGGCCACGCTCCCGGCATTGCGCGATTTGGGGCTGGAATCCGCGTTGGGCGTGCTGCTGACGGACAAAGAAACCCAGGCACCATCTGGGGCGTTGTTGATTGGGGATGTAAGGCTGCGGAAGTGGAAGCCGAACGAAAGCTTCTTTCTGCAGGCGGTGGGGGACCAGCTCGTTTTGTCGGTGAACCACACGCGCCTGCGTTCGCTGGTGCGATCTCTGGCCGTGGCGGACGAGAAGACTGGATTGCTGAGCCGCGGAGCGTATATTGATTGCCTGCTGGTGGAGTCCAACCGCGCGCGCGCGCAAAATACGCCGATCTCGTTGATCGTGCTGCATGTGGATCGCGGCGGCGAACTTCTGCGGCAGCACGGAGACGCGGCGCTGGATCATTACATCGAGCAATTGGCGCGGGGACTTTCGTCCGCGATTCGCCAAACCGACGTCGCCGTGAAATATACGGCATGGTCGCTGGTGTTCATTCTTCCGGATACGTCTCTGGACAACGCGCGCACGCTCGCGGAGAAGCTGCGGCAGACGGCAGCGTCCGTGCGGCCTTCCTGGGGAATGGCGGATTTGACGATTAGCGCGGTGGTGGCGGAGGCTTCTTCGCGGCCGGGCGACGAGACGGAGGATCGCGTCACCGAGTGGATCAATCGCGCCGACGCGGGACTAGAAGACGCGCGGCAACGCGGCGGCGATACGCTGGTGGAATTGGCCACACCTTGATGATTTAGCGATTTGTATTGCGATTTAGATCGGCCGCTGAGAAATTCCACAAAGTCTCGGCGGGCACGCCAAAGCAAGGCCTCTTCGGGTACCATACCAGTGGTAAAATCCGGAAACTTACGATAGGAAACTATGGCCTACGATAATTTGTTGTTCGAAGTGAAAGATCAGATTGCGCGGCTTACGCTCAACCGGCCGCAGGTATTGAACGCGCTGAATCGCAAAACGCTGGATGAATTGGACGATTGCCTGAAGGCGGTGCGCTCGGACAGCGCGATTCGCGTGTTGATCGTGACGGGAGCAGGTGAGAAAGCGTTTATCGCCGGCGCGGACATCAATGAGCTGTCGCAGCACACGCCAGTGAGCGGCCAGGAATTTACGGTCCACGGGCAGGAAATTATTCATCGTTTCGAAACGCTGGGAAAACCCTCGATTGCCGCGATCAACGGGTTCGCGCTGGGCGGCGGATGCGAATTGGCGCTGGCTTGCACGATGCGCATCGCCAGCCGTAACGCGAAACTGGGCCAGCCGGAAGTGAAGCTCGGCATCATCCCGGGCCTCGGCGGATCACAGCGGCTGCCGCGGCTGTGCGGCAAAGGCATTGCGCATGAATTGATTCTGACTGGCGAAATGATTACGGCGGAAGAGGCGTTGCGCATCGGGCTCGTGAATCGCGTGGTGGAGCCGGCGGACCTGCTGGCGACGGCGGAAACGATCGCGAAGAAAATCATCGCAAACGCGCCGTTGGCGGTGCAGTACGCAATGGAAGCAGTGGAGCGGGGCATGGAGATGCCGCAAGAAGAGGGCTTGTACCTGGAGGCGACGTTGTTCGGATTGTGCTGCACGACGAACGATATGCACGAAGGCACGCGCGCGTTCATTGAAAAGCGCCCGGCGAAGTTCGAGGGGCGCTGAAGGATGGCCGAAACATTGAAGCCGGCAAATTTGCGCGGCGGATTGAAAGCGGCGGGGTTGCGAATTGGAATTGCGGTGAGCCAGTTCAACAGCTTCATCACGGACCGGCTGCTGGCGGGCGCGCTCGACGCGCTTGAACGCTGCGGAGCTGAAGAGAAACAGATTCAGGTTGTGCGCGTTCCGGGATCGTTTGAGCTTCCGATTACGGCGAAAAAATTGGCGGCGAGCGGGCGATTCGATTCCATTATTTGCATTGGCTGCATTTTGCGCGGCGAGACTTCGCACTACGATGTAGTGGTGTCTGAGACCGCGCGCGGCATTCAACTGGCGCAGCTCGATACCGGCGTGCCGCTGATTTTCTGCGTGCTCACTTGCGACACGCTGGAGCAGGCGATTGACCGCGCGGGATTGAAATCAGGCAACAAGGGTTACGAAGCGGGCCTGGGAGCGGTAGAGATGGGGCAATTGGTACGCAGGATTGCGAAGGATTCCGGTTCGAGGGCTGCCGTGGATAAGAGCGGCCGGGCGCGGCGCCGTTAGAATGACGCTGCGCCACAAATCACGCGAGTTCGCTTTGCAAATGCTTTTTGAGTGGGACATGACGCGGCGAAAGCCAGTGCTCGTCGAGCAGCATTTCTGGAAGCAGGCGCGCGCCGCGGATTCCACGCGCAAATTCGCGAATCAATTGTTCGAAGGCGCCGTGGCGGAAACGGAAGCTAGCGACAAGTTGGTGGAGAAGCTGTCCGAGAACTGGCGGCTCGAGCGCCTGGCCGCCGTGGACCGTAGCATTCTACGGTTGGCGATCTACGAATTGCGATCTGGAACAGCGCCGGTGAAAGTGGTGATTGATGAAGCGCTGGAATTGGCGAAGAAGTTTTCTTCGGCGGAATCGCCGGCGTTTTTGAACGGGATTCTCGATGCGGCATTCAAGGCGATCGAAGGATAGTGTTGCGCCGCATGCACAAACCCGTGCTGCTTCAGTTCTAATCCGCTTGAATCGCTCGTTCCGACCTCGCCCTCGGAGGGGGTTTTGCCGCCCCTCCTTGCGCAACGCGCTTCGTATCATCTGCGCACTCCCGTTGCTGACTTCTCTCGCGTGGCCGTCTGTTGCGGCCGGAGCCATTGCAACGCACTCACTGCGCTCGCTTTTTCTTGCGCAGGACCAACACACGGAAACCGCATCTCCGTCTGGCAAGGTTCGACAATCCGAAATCGCGGCGCTATTTACGCAAGGCGAAGCCGCGCTTCGTGCCGGGGAACTGGACCGCGCAGAAGCGGACTTCAAGAAGGTCCTGGCAGCGGATCCCACCGCCGCGGGAGCCTACGCGAATCTTGGCGTGATTGCCATGCGCAAGCAGTTGTGGCAGCAGGCGCTTGATCTGCTGCGCAAGGCCGATCGCCTGGCCCCGACGGTCACGGGCATCCGCTTGAATATTGGCCTGGTCTATTACCGGCAGAATGAATTCCGGCTGGCGATTGCACCGTTCGAATCAGTCGTGCGTGATCAGCCGCAATCCGTACAGGCGCGCTATCTGCTGGGGCTCTGTTATTTCTTCATCGAGCGGTACTCCGACGCGGTGCAGCTTCTCGATCCGCTGTGGCCGCAAGAGTCCAACGATTTGAACTATCTCTACGTGCTCGGCAATGCGGCGAACAAGGCCGGCGAGTCCGATATCGAGGATCGTGCGCTCACGCGATTTCTCGAGCTGGGGCAGAACACTGCGGAATATCACATGCTGATGGGCAAGGCCGCGCTGAACCGCGATGAGGACGGCAAAGCTATCGAAGAGCTTCGGAAGGCCGTGCAACTTGATCCCAACCTGCCCTATGTGCATTTCAACCTGGGCCTCGCGTATATGGCGCGAGCGGATTTCGAGCGTGCCAGGGATGAATTCGTGCGGGATGTGGCTATCGAGCCGGATGTGGCGTTCGATTACGACCGGCTTGGCACGACGTATTCGTATCTGCAGGATGATGCGAAGGCGGCAGCAAACTTCAAGCAAGCGCTACGGCGAGACTCACACCTCGCGAGTTCCTATTTTGGATTAGCGCGCGTTTATCAGCGCCAGGGCAACTTCGCCGATGCGCTTGCGGCGGTCAATTCTGCCGACAAAATCGATCCGGATAATGCGAACTATCACAATCTCAAAGGGCAGGTTCTGATCCGCCTGGGGCGAACGAAGGAAGGGCAGGCCGAGATGCAGAAAGCCACGCAGCTGCTGGAAGCCAGCCGCGAGCGCCGTCACAACGAAATGAACGAAGGCGCATTGCCGCAGCCGGAGCTAACCGCCGAGCCAAAAGTTCAATGAGGCCGCGCTAGGATTTGCGGCAAGCAAAGGCTGAAACACAGAGTGCACAGAAAAAAACCTGAGTGCACGGAGACTCTTCGTTGGCGGCTCGATTTGCGTTTGTTGCGGGCTATCGTTGCGTTTTCAGAAATGCAGCAACTTCGCGCGCCGACGGCATCGAGGGTTGCGCGCCTTTGCGCGTGACTGAAATTGCCGCGACTGCCGCCGCGTACCGCGCCGCCTCCAGTGGTTTCTTGCCTGACAGCAAGCTCACCGCGAAACCAGCATTAAATGCGTCGCCTGCAGCAGTCGAATCAATGGCCTTCACGTTGAACGCCGGAGCCATCTGCCGCGTGCCGTGCGCGATAGCGAGATAGACTCCTTGCGCGCCCATTTTAATCAGCACGTTTTTCGGCCCGCGCTCGAGCAACAGATTGGCGCATTGTGCAGCCGTAGCGGGTGTTACGGGTTCGCGCGCATCTAGTCCGCAGAGAATGCGCGTCTCACTTTCGTTGGGCGTGATCCACGTCGTCACTTGCAACAGCCCTGTGGGCAGCTCGCGCGCCGGTGCCGGATCGAGCATCAGGGGGATGCCGTGCCGGTGAGCAAAGGCGCCAAGAGTTTCGAGTGTGATCAGCGGGATTTCGAGTTGCGCCAGCAGCAACCCGGCTTTGCGCAACAGCGCCGCGTGCCGCGCGATATCTTTCGGCAACATTTTGCCGTTTGCGCCCGGCACCACCACGATGTTGTTCTGCCCATCGTTGCCGATATTGATCAGCGCTACGCCCGAAGATCCTTTGACGGCGTGCACGGCTTTCACGTCCACTCCGGCGTCACGCAAGCCGTTTTTCAGTGCTGCGCCAAACGAATCGTCGCCGACTTTGCCCACCATGCTGACGGGATAGCCGAGCCTGGCCACGCCGACCGCTTGATTCGCGCCTTTGCCTCCATGAAATGTGCAAAAATCCTGTCCGGTGATGGTTTCGCCCGGCAAAGGCACGTGGTCGGCACTTGCGACCAGATCGAGATTGATGCTGCCCACCACCACGATAGGTTTCCGCATGCCGGAGATGCCTCCTCGCCAGCCGCTAAGGCTACCACCAACCAATCTCATGCGGTAATCGTGCGCATAAACTTCGTGAATGGGGACACGTGCCTCCGGCCGTATGGCGTGATAATCTTTTGCGGGGTTTCGCACAACTTCGCCCGGGTGGCGGAATGGCATACGCCGGGGGACTTAAAATCAGTTTTGAAGCTCTTGCAGCCATCCGCACTAAAACGCAGCACAGCGAAATCGCCTTTATTTGCAGTGCTTCTCCGCATTCGTCTAACGCATGGCCGAGCACGTAGACGCACCAAATTGCAAACCCAACCGACACCACTACCGACACCAGCGAAAGAGCGGAAGTCGGCAATTGTGGGCTTTACCGAGCAGGTCGAGCGGGTTTTGCGCAACGGTTGTGCAACGAACGGGCAACCGCTATCGGTCCACTTTTTTCAGTCGACGTATAGTGGACAGTGCATCATCCATCTGCTTCCGCTCTTCTCTAGAAACAAGGGCATCGTACGTACGCGCCTTAATTGCATCCTCGGCTATTTGCAAGCGAACCTTGAGTAAGGCGAGGTCAAGCTCGAGAATTGCGTCTCTGTACAAATCTCGCCAGTTACTTTCGAACATTTCCGATTCCTAAAGCGGTGAAGCACCCTTCGAGCGTGCTGTGGTTAATGAGGAATTGTGGGCCCAACCTGCCATACGGAGCTAAAACATCACTGCGATTTAGAACCGCGACAGCGTCTAGGGCAGGGTCGACCAGCCTGCAATGATGTTTAGGAACGGTTAATCTGGTCCAGGTCGCGCGCTCTCACAAGCCATGCCCTAGTCCGCGTCACTTCCCGGCGTGATTTCAATTCACGCAACGTTGACCGTGCCTCATCCATGTCTATTCGCTCGTCGCGCGGGACCCAGTAGCCGTCGGAGGTCCGCGCGTTGATCGCGGCCAAAGCTTCGTTCACGCGAATTTGGAGCAGGGAGGAGTTAAGTTCAAGGACTGCGGCTCTGTACAGTTCTTGCCAGCTACTTTCATTAGTTTCATTCATTTTCAGACTCCTGAAGCGGTGAGGCACGCTTCGAGCGTGCCGTGATTAATGAGGTCCGAGCATTTCATGCTGGATTGATTCTGTCGTTGCTTCTGCGCAACTTGGACAAGACCGCTTGCCGTCCCTTTAGTGAACGCGCTGAGCGCTCAGCGCGTCCTCTCTCGCATACCTGCCATGGAGTCGTGACAATGGCTCCACGTTTCTGATACTTAATGCAATTAAGATGCCAGCCAGCGCGCGCACTCAATGTATTGAATCCTCGAACAGTTATGGGAATGCGCGTTCCGAGGCAGTGGTCGAACGGAGACTCGTTGGAGACAGTGGGCTCCAGGGTGTGGGCACAAACGATTACGACTCCCAGGCAATGCGGAGTTGCTGGAAGGGGATGGGACTCTCAGATTCCTACCGGGGCAAAAGGACCCCTCGGTTTCACCGAGAATGGCCACCGGGAATCCCCGATTAAAAGTGGAAGTGCATCCGGAAGTCTATGAGGAAACATGGTCTGGAGCGCCATCTTGTTTCTTGCAATGGGAATACTAGTGTTGGTTGGTGCGATTCTGCTCGCCGTTTCGTTTATCAAAAACCGCCGCGCGCCCGCTTCTTCGCGTAGCTCCTGATAACGTTAGTGCTGATGACATAACGAGGTCGGCCTCGCAACGGTCCGAGTAAGCTATCGAAGGCGCGCTTTTCGCAAACGAGTGAAGTTGGGCGAGGTGCTCTGTGCGGGTTCGATAGAGCCGTCCTCTGGATTCAAGTGATTTCCGATACCGCGACGCACCAAGCGTTAGCCAGAATTGTGCTATAAGTCTGCTTTCCGCTGCACTTTTGATGGAGAGCCTTATTGAGCGAGGTGGTTTTCGAACCGCGAGTCGGAGCCATAGAAAACGCTTATCGCGGCCTGTCTGCAAATTTGGTTATGTTTCGTGAAGCCTCGCTTCCCGACGTTTGTATCGTGTGTGGCACTCCTGCGGGCGGCAACCTTTATCGGGCTGAATTCGAACCACATCATCACCCTGTCTGGCATGTGCCGGTTCTTTATGACGTTGCCTACTGCATTGTAGGCAAGCGCTATGTTGTGAATTTCCCTTTCTGCTCAATCTGCAAGCCTGAAGATTTTGATATTCACGCGACGCGAATCGACGAAAAGGTCGGATTCTTCAACGATGTCAGCAACACGTTCTTGAAATTACTTCCGAGCATTCCGCTGAAGTTAGCAGCGGAGTTGGAAGGGACCTGGGCGCAGCGAGCATTGCGATTTTTCATGCGTTGAGAGAGGGTGTCGGTTGGCTGCTGTGTACGACACCACTACCGACACCGTGGCTATGACGCAGGCCGATGCTTCGGCGGCCATATTGCAGTAAGACTTTTGATAGTATAGGTTTGCAGTCCGGCGCCCGGGTGGCGGAATGGCATACGCGGGGGACTTAAAATCCCCTGTCCTTTACGGGACGTGTGGGTTCGACCCCCACCCCGGGCACCAATTTCGTTCAAACAAAAATACTTAACTCCTATTTCCTGTACCAATTGGCACTACTGTACCAATTGAAAGTGAGACGCGCTCCATAGCGACACGCTGCGACTCGGGAATTGCGTGAGCGTACACGCGCAGCGTTGTCTTTACATCTGCGTGGCGCAACTGCTGTTGAAGAACCGTTAGAGGTACGGAGGCCTCAGCCAGTTCCGTTGCGAGCCCGTGTCTGAACGCATGAAGCCCGACATCCTTATCAGGGATTCCGAGCTTACGGAGCAGCGGCTTTAAACCATATTGCACCACAGATTCACGGTTACGTGGCCGCGTGCCCTCGCGATTCGGAAACAGTAACCCTACCAAATTTTTCTGCCAGTGATGCTCGATGTAATTCCGCAGCGTTGCCTCAAGCGCCGATGGCATTGGGAGGGTCGCCACAGAGTTCCTTGTCTTGGGTTGCCGGATTTCACGCGTTCTGTCATCCGATGATTTGTTGACTCGGATTGTCTTTCTCTCGAAGTTGAGGTCATCACGATTGAGCGCAAGGATTTCTCCCGCTCGCATCCCGGTATTCCACGCAACATCAAAAATTGTTTTGTACGGCTCCTCTGCCGCCACAACAATCCGTGTGGCTTGTTCGCGGGTGAAGAACGGAACGGTCACACCACCTGCATCCGTCCCGAGCTCCAGGTCTTTGAATCTGACTTGGGGAACGCGGAAACCGCACCGTCCGGCGTAATCCAGTATCGTGAACATCGTCCCGTACGTGTTACCGTAATTTTTTTCGTGGTGGGGACGTGCGGAGGCGTGAACGATTGGCGGGAATTGTGATTAGCAGCGCGTGAGCAGTTCACGCCAGCAAACCCAGTGACGCATCCATCCAGATTGGGCCGTTGGTCGGGCAGCTTGACATCTGCGACCGTACTCTCTGCGCTATGCGCGGTGGGTGAGCTGGACCGCTCGATGGCATAGCACGGCGTGGGGCTGGCGGCTGCTAGTGCGAACGGCGCTGAGCGAGAAGCGATACCAGAGTCTTGCCAGACGAGACAGCGCTTGCGCATCCCGCTGATGCGAACGAAACCGCGATTGCTTGCCATGGCACCGCGCTGTTATTCGCGTGACCTGCGGTCCTTACGCTCGCAACCGAACGGTAGGCGTTTGGTGTCTCCGCATAGTGACGCGCAGAATTGGCCGTTAACCATTTTCGGATACGGTGACGTGAGCACCGGTAGTTCTGGAACTACCTGCAGCCGATAACAGGGAGTTTTTGACGTCAGGACCACCGCATCTCTAGAGCAATCTCCTTCGTTATCAGCCGACGCAAGTTATGGAGTGAACGGACCACGACCCTCCGAGCGAAAAACTTGGCCGCATGACGAAGGTGTTTCCTAGGCGGCGAACTGGCAGGGACGATGTGTACACCGAAACATTGGCTGTCGAATTGCGATTGACAGGGTTGCGGGCTACGAGAGGCACACCCCTCTCCCTCCGAGGACGGCGACTTCTGGGCTTCCAGAGCCAGCCGAGTAGCCCGCCCACGTTCGGAGGTGTAGCTTTGGGCCTTCAACTCTTTGTCCGTCGTGCTGCCGATGTCGTCATCGTTGACCTTACGGGAATAGCGACGAT
>Ga0210390_10000850_pt1 | contig 31048 bp, 19 predicted proteins | sample IncBWH11OmetaG_FD_161050 | JGI IMG/M metagenome (GOLD analysis project Ga0210390, IMG submission 161050) | Forest soil microbial communities from Barre Woods Harvard Forest LTER site, Petersham, Massachusetts, United States - Inc-BW-H-11-O ...
GAGCCGCGTACCGCTTCGGCCGAGGCGAGCCGGTCGTTCTTACCGGAGGCGTGAAGAACCAGCTCCGCGTGCCCCTGGACTTTATGGCAGTAACGGACCATGACATCTGGCTGGGCGAAGTGTCGCTGTGCACCGACCCGAAGGAAGCGGTGTACGACAGCGAGGTTTGTAAGGGAATTCGCGACTATGCCAAGAATCCGGGGGCCGCATCACCGCTCGACTTCGGCCACTTCTCGGCGCAAAATCCAGCCCGGCGTGATGAGCGCATCTGCGGCAGCCCGGACACGGCCGCCGGTAACTGCAACGACCGCGCCAAGACCGTATGGAAAGATCTGCAACAAATTGCTCAGGAGTTTTACGAGCCCGGCAAGTTCACAACTTTCATCGGCTTTGAGTGGACGGCCAATATGAAACGCATCGGCATGCTGCACCGGAACGTGATCTTTCGCAGCACAACGGTTCCTGATGCTATCGCCAGCGCGGTTGAGTTGAACAATCGGCCAGAGCAGCTATGGCAGTGGCTGGAGAAAAGCTGCACCGGCGACTGCCAGGCGCTGTCCATTCCACACAACACCAACTTTGGTTGGGGCGTCGCGCTCGACACGAAAAATAGTGACGGCACTCCGTTCACCAGAGAGATCCTGCAACGCCGCGCCCGGACGGAGCCGCTAATCGAGATCTTTCAGATGAAAGGCAACTCGGAGTGCGCCCCGGGTCTGGGGACGACGGACGAACAGTGTTCCTTTGAGCAAGTATTCGAAGCCTGCAAGCCGGGCGAAGATGCTTTTTGCGCGGTTCCCCGTGACTATGTGCGTAATGCCTTAAAAACTGGGCTGGTGCTGGGCGATCAATTCGGCGTGAATCCCTTTCAGTATGGATTCATCGCCGACACAGACACGCATTCGAGCAACCCCGGTGCTACGGAGGAAAAAGGCGAGCTCGGGTACGGCACTCCGGTCAAAGACGACGCAACATTGAGCAAGGATTTCCCCATTAACCGCGGCGCATTCAATCCCGGAGGACTTGCGGGTGTGTGGGCGGAGCAGAATACGCGGGAGTCGATCTTCGACGCATTGAAGCGGCGCGAAACCTTCGCGACCAGTGGAACGCGCATCCGCGTTCGATTATTCGCTGGTTGGAACTATCCCAGCGCCCTCGACAAGCGGCAAGACCTGGTGCAGGTCGGCTACAAGGACGGGGTTCCGATGGGCGGCGAGCTTCATGGTGCGCACGGGAAAGCTCCCAGGCTGGTGGTGTGGGCGATCAAGGATCCCAACAGCGCCAACCTGCAGAAGATACAGATTGTCAAAGGTTGGTCCAGGGGCACAGAGACGTTCGAGAAAGTTCTTGATGTTGTTTGTTCGGATAATCTGAGGCCTGATCCGCAATCGCATCGATGCCCCGACAACGGCGCCACAGTCAATCTTACCGACTGCAGCGTCACAGCGAATAAGGGCGCCGCCGAGTTGTCAGTGACTTGGACCGATCCGGCGTTCGAAAAATCGGATCGCGCGTTCTATTACGCGCGCGTGTTGGAGAACCCCACCTGCCGCTGGAGCACGGAAGCCGCTGTGCAGGCCAAGGTGCCCTTGTCGGCGAAGTTCCCGGCCACGATTCAGGAACGTGCCTGGAGTTCGCCGATCTGGTACACGCCGGACGGCCGTTGACGTTGTGCCCCTGACGTGGCTGAAAATGAATTGCTAGCGGGACACCCCGTTTCGGGCTACGCACAAAATTCCAATAACGGAGTTCCGCGTCTCTTCGCCGATCTCATCAGGCCAGGGTCTCGCTCGCCTGGAGTTTCCCCTGGGAGTCCTCTGGGGCATCCAAGCGGACTTCGCAGAGTTCCGAGATAAGATTGCCGGCCCAGCGGTAAATGTTGTGCTCTTTCACGGTGCGGCGCATGCGGTGCATGCGCAGTTGCTTGTCTTCCGGTTCCATCTCGAGCGCAACCCGGATCGCGTCCGCCGACTGGTCGATGTCGTAGGGATTCACCAGCAGCGCATCGCGCAGTTCGCGCGCCGCGCCAGTGAACTGGCTCAGGATGAGCACGCCGCGTTCGTCGCTGCGCGCCGCCAGAAATTCCTTTGCGACCAGGTTCATGCCATCGTGCAGCGAAGTCACCATGCACAGATCGGCGGCGCGGTAGTAGGGCGTGATCTCCGCGTGGCTGTGCTGGCGTTTGATGAATACGATGGGCTTCCACTTGTCGGACTGGAAACGCCAGTTGATTCTCTCGGCTTCCGCTTCCACCTCGGCCAGCAGGTCGTGATAGCGCTTGAGGTGGGTGCGGCTGGGTGCTCCAATCTGCACGAAGGTGAACTGTCCTTGATAGCTGGAATATTTTTCGAGGAAGCGCTCGATCGCCAGAAAGCGCTCGAGAATTCCTTTCGTGTAGTCGACCCGGTCGACGCCGATCCCCATGAAAGTTGCTTCCACTCCGAGACTGCGCATCAACGCCGCGCGTTCGAGATACATGAAGCCGTTGTTAGCGGCGGTCGCCGGTTCGTCGTCAGTAAAGTTCACGCTGATGGGGAAAGGACGAACCATGGTGCGGTGGTCCTGGCGCAGCACCGAAAAGTGCTCCCAGTCGACGCGCGACTCCACTACACGATCCACGGTCTGCAGAAAGTTATTGCAGTGCGACTGCACGTGAAAGCCGATCAGATCGGCTCCCAGCAGGCCATCCACCAGTTGACGCTGCCAGGGGCAGATGCCGAAGGCCTCCGGATTGGGCCACGGGATATGCCAGAAGATGGCCACGCGCGCGTCGGGCCGCTTCTCTTTGATCAGCCGCGGCAGCAGTGCGAAGTGATAGTCCTGCACCAGCACCACCGGGCTGGGCGTGTCCTCGATTTCCTCGAGCACTGCTTCCGTGAACTTGCGGTTGACCTCCTGATAGTGCTGCCAGTCGGACGCACGAAAAATGGGGCGCGTGTGGGCGATGTGGCAGAGCGGCCAAAGACCCTCGTTGGAAAACCCGTAGTAGTAGCCTTCCTCTTCCTGCTTGTTGAGCCACACCCGGCGCAACGTGTACCGAGGATCATCGGGAGGAACGCGGAGACGATCGTGAGCATCCACGGTTTCGAGGTCTGCGTCGCCGCTGCCATGCGCGATCCAGGTGCCGTCGCACGCGTTGAGCACCGGTTCGAGCGCGGTCACCAGGCCGCTGGGCGGCACGATCACAGTCACGGTCTTCCCGTTGCGCTGGTGGATGTAAGGTTCACGGTTGGAGACGACGAACAGCCGGCTGCCGGCGAGGCGGGTCTGAATGTGCACCGAAAGCCGGTCTGCGGTCCACAGGGACTCGCCGGCTTCGCGCAAGCGGGCCTCATTTTCGGCGGCGCTGCGCGCCAGGCTCAGGCTTTCGGCCATGGTGGCAACTTCGTGAGCCAGCGGCCGAAACATATCGAGGTTGGGCATTGCCTGCGATGACGGGATTCTTCCCGTGCGCATCGCGCGCATCCACTGCGCGGCGCGCGCAATTGGTCCGCTGATGCTCCAGCGCACGATCAGCAAAGTGATCAACACAATCAGAAACATCTGGGCCAGCACGCGGAAAAATGCTTCGCGCCATACATGCAGCATCTGCGCCTGAATGTAGTCCGCGTCGTGCACAATAGCGAGCCCGCCGGACACTTCATCGTCGTGGTGAAGCGGCAACGCGAAAATCAGCACGCGAGTGTTTCCGAGCTTCGTGAACGCGCTCTCATCGTGATCGTCGTGGATGGCTTGGGTCAGCGCCTGCGGGCTCGTGGTGAGTGACTTGCCCAACTCCGCGGTCATGGCGACGAGTTGGCCCTGCCGGTCATAGACGGCGACGCCAATCAGGTGCTCGCGATTGCCAAAGCGCTGCACCAGTCGCTGCAAGGCCTGGGTCGAACCGGTTCCCCAGGATTTTTCGACGTTGCCGGCCAGGCTCTCGCCCAGCACTTCGGCGCGCCGCTCCAGGTCGGCGCGAAGCGCGTGCTTTTCCGCGACCACCTGGTAATAAGAGAACCCCAGCGACACCAGCGTTATGCCGACGATCAAAGAGAGGATCAGCCGAACACTCAACAACCGCATGCACTTACCCCCTGCAAGCAAGTCTTGTGATGTTCCAGAAATCGACGAAGCAGCCAGAGATTAACGGATTAATTGATCGAGTAAATATCGAGTAAATCGAGTAGATATCGACTAAATATAGAGTAAATAATGATCGAGCGACTAACTTTCGACAAATCAAACGATCCACGAAGAGGCAGGCGCTAAGCGCGTGCTTTTCAGAAGATCGACCAAATGAAAAGCGAGGGGCGGAGGCGCGCGACCGTCCCTCGGTTCAAACTCGGTTAAAACAACGTTTACGACGGGTCGATCGAAGTCACGCGAATCATGCCAGTGGCGGCATCCAGAACACCAGTCACTTTCACGTCCTGATTCACGAACCCCTGTGCCTTCTGCTGATCGTCGAGCTGGTAGGTCTTCTTGCCGGTCTGATCGGAAAGAACCAGCAGGTTCCCGGTCTTCACGATCTTTCCGGAGAACGTCTTTGTATCCGCGGTAGGTTTCTGCTGATCCGGTTGCTGCATCTGATCCTGAGCAGACGCCGCGCTGGACGGTTTCGAGGTCTGCGCGGATGCCACAAGATAGCCGAATCCGGCAATCAAAAGAACCGCGGGCAGTAGCGTCTTAAACTTCTTCATAAGCACACTCCTTAGGGTAGGGAATTGTCGTATCAAGGCATGATGCAACTGTTCTGCCAATGCCAAGATGTTCCCCTAAGTCATTGCAGTGTCCGTTACTTAGCAAACCCTGGAAAAGTTGGCACAGTGCAAAGATGGCGGGTTCCGAGGAAATTGTTCCAACCGCCGCGGGTGACAATCCGGGGTGATAATCCGGGTGACAATCATTGAGCCTGGTGGGCGCCTGGACTGCCGGGAAGTCATGCGCATAGTGGTGAGCGGAGCTTACACTTCCTCGGACGGAGCGTCTAAGCTTAAGTTACGCCCCCCGGGAGTTCCTCGGCGAGCAGGAGACCAGAGCGCATGAGACTGGACATTTTTGCGCAGGACCTGAAGTACGCACTCCGCACCCTCAGCCGCGATCGTGGATTCACGCTGGTCGCCTTGGTCATCCTGGCGCTTGCCATCGGCGCCAACATTGCTGTTTTCAGCGTGGTCAACACGCTGCTGCTGCGCCCGTTGCCATTCCCTGACTCGCGCGAGCTGGTGTGGATCTCCCCGCTGCCCAGCGACTGCGGTCTGTCGTGCGACACCTACTCGGCTGACGCCTATGAAGAGTTGCGCGACCAGAGCCGCGTCTACCAGGGCCTGACTGGATACATGGCTTTCAGCACGCCGGACAATCTCCGCCTCACCGGTCGCGGAGAGCCGCAACCGGCTACAAGTTTTGAAGTCATCGGAAATTTCTTTCAGGTTCTCGGCGTCCAGCCCGCTATGGGCCGCCTGTTCACTCCCGACGAAGCTCGCGGGGGCCCTCATCCGGTTACGATGCTGGCCAACGCCTACTGGCGTCAGCAATTCAATGCCGACCCCCAGATCGTAGGCAAGGTCGTCGAACTGAACGGAACGCCGATCACCGTCGTGGGCGTCTTACCTGAAAGCTTTGATTTCGGCGCGGTGTTTTCGCCCGGAGCGAAAGTCGATCTGTTTACTCCGCTGGACTTAAATCTGGAACGGAACTGGGGCAACATCGTCACCCTAATTGGCCGGCTCAAGCCGGGCGTAACCGTGGCGCAGGCCCTCGACGACGCCAACCGGGTCGCGCCCAACATGTATTTCAATACGAAATATCCCCAGACGCTGGGCCGTTACAAAGGCGATCTCATTCCGGTACCGCTGAAAGATTACGTTACCGGCAAGCTGCGGCGGTCGCTGATTGCATTGTGGTGCGCCGTGGGCGCGATCCTGTTAATCGCGGGCGTGAATCTCTCGAACCTGCTGCTCTCCCGCACCGCCGCGCGCGCCAAGGAGTTCGCCGTCCGCGGTGCACTCGGAGCTAGCCGCGGCCGCATCGTGCGCCAGTTACTCATCGAAAGTCTGGTGCTCTCCAGCTCGGGCGCGGCGCTGGGCCTCGGACTGGCGGCAGCATTGATCGCATGGCTCGCGCACCAGGGATCGCTGGCTCTGCCGCTGCTGAGTACTCTGCGGATCGACAGCCAGGCGCTGGGCTGGACCGTACTCGTCGCCGTCTTCACCGCCATGATGTTCGGGCTGCTTCCGGGGTTCAGGATGGCTAGTGGCAATCTGCAGGAAGCGCTGAAGGACTCTGGCGCCGGCGCCGGCCTGGGCCGCAAACACGAGCGTGTCCGCGCCGGGCTGGTCGTGTCTGAGGTCGCATTGGCCTGCGTGCTGCTGGTGAGCGCAGGCCTGCTGATGCGCAGCTTCCTGAAGGTGCTGGATGTCGATCTAGGATTTCAACCCGACCGCGCCGCATCCATAAAAGTAGACTACGACGACAGCGCCCCGTCTTATGAGGCCAGCGTGGCGAAACGATCCGAAATTTTTCAGCAGGTTCTCGCCCGAGTGAGTGCGTTGCCCGGGGTTGAAGCCGCAGGCATGGCCGATTATCTTCCGCTCGGGCCGAACCGTGAATGGGACACTCCCGTCCCGAAGGGAAAGATTTTTGCTCCCGGCCAATTGCCGGATCCCCTGGTGTATGTGATCACGCCCGGATTCATACGTGCCATGGGCATTCGCCTGCAAGGCCGAGATTTCACCTGGGCCGACGGGCCCCATAGCCAGCGAGTAGTCATGATCAACGCCTCCGCCGCTCGGGTCTACTGGCCGGGCGAGGACGCAGTCGGCAAGATCCTGATGCGCGACCAGGAGGAAGACATTGTCGTCGGCGTGGTCGACGACGTCCACGAAGAAACGGTGGAGAGCGGCGCGGGCTCGCAAATTTACTACCCGGCAACTCAGCAAACCCCGAACGACGCTCAACTCGTCATCCGCACCAGCCTGCCGCCGGCGGCTCTCGCCGCGCCGGTTTTGCGCGCCCTGCGGGAGTTGAATCCAAAACAGCCTGCCGCCGAGTTCCGGCCCATCCGCACCATTGTCGACCGTGCCGTTTCGCCGCGCCGCTTCTTCATCCTGCTGGTGGCCGCCTTCGCTACCCTCGGACTCTTGCTGGCCGCGCTCGGCATCTACGGCGTCATCTCCTACTCGGTGACCCAGCGCACGCAGGAGATCGGCATCCGCATGGCTCTGGGTGCAACCACAGGTCACGTGCAACTCGGCGTCATCATCAGGACGCTACGCTTGACTCTGATCGGAATCGCCACGGGAATCGTTGCCTCGCTGGTGGTGGCGAGGGCGATCGCCGCCCTGCTTTTCAACACAACTGCGACCGACCCGATCACGTTCGCCGCGGTCGTTCTCATGCTGGCCACGGTCGCGCTCTTTGCCGGATATCTTCCGGCCCGACGAGCTTCACACATCCACCCCATGGTTGCGCTGCGTAACAATTAAAAGGGATAAAAAAACTGCTGTCCGCCAAACCGTAGCCTCGAAGATTCGCATCTTTTACCCGAAGCGTCTAATCTATGTGTGAAAATTTACTCGTGAGGATGCTTATGCGCCCAGGTGCCACCAGAATTATCCCGGCAGTTTTCTCGTCTCTCCTTTTCGTTGCGACTCTGCAAGCCGACAACAAGCCGTTTCACGATGCGCCGGCGTCGGCAAAATCTCAGAAGAATCCTTTTGCGGGCCAGCAGGCTGCGGTCGATGCGGGCAAAACGGTCTACGTACGCAACTGCGTGGCTTGCCACGGAAAACTGGGCAAGGGCACGGGCAACGTCCCCTCCTTGGTCGACGGCAAACTCAAGGGCGTGACTTCGGGCGAAATCTTCTGGTTCATCACCAAGGGAGACAAAGATAATGGAATGCCCTCGTGGGAGTCGCTCCCGGAAGATAAACGGTGGCAGGTTATCACCTACGTAGAAGCCATGGCGTCGGGCAAGACCTCCGCCAGCACGGGCTCTATGGCCGAAGTGGATACCGGCAAAATCAAAGACGCATCTCCGACCGCGCCTTTCACCGACTTCCGCTACGAGACTCCGGGCACCATTCGCAAGATCACGCCCAAAGATCTTCCTCAGCCCTATGCAACTTCATCGTCGAACAACGGCGCCGAGGTGGTGGCGCGTCCGCAGAACGCCTGGCCGGTCGCCGCGCCCGGTTTCAAGGTGGAACTTTTCGCTGCGGGACTCGAGAACCCGCGACTGCTGCGCACCGCCCCCAACGGCGACATCTTCCTGGCTGAGAGCGAACCCGGCCGCATCCGCGTGTTCCGCGGAATGACCGCCGACGGCAAACCGGAGCAGTCTGAGGTTTTCGCCAAGGGCTTGAAAGAGCCCTACGGGATTGCGTTCTATCCCCCCGGCCCCGACCCACAATGGATTTACATTGGTGACACTAACGAAGTCATTCGCTTCCCCTACCACAACGGAGACTTGCAGGCCACCGGCGCATCGCAGCACATCGCCGACCTGCCGGCGGGCGGTGGGCACTGGACCCGCGCCGTCGACTTTTCTCAGGACGGCAAAAAGCTGTTCGTCGCCGTGGGCTCGGCCTCGAATGACGACGATACCGACACTCATCCCGGCGAGAAAAATCGCGCCGACATTCTCTGGTGCGATGTGGCGAGTTGTCAGCTGCAGGTATATGCCTACGGCATTCGCAATGCCGGCGGCGGCATTCGGGTAAATCCGCAGACCGGCGAACTGTGGTGCTCCGTCAACGAGCGCGACGCGCTCGGCGACAACCTCGTGCCCGACTACATCACGCATGTCGAAGAGGGCGGATTCTACGGCTGGCCCTGGTGGTATATCGGGCAAAATCAAGATCCGCGGCAGAAGGGTAAGCATCCCGAATTAAAAGACAAAGTGCTCGTGCCCGACGTGCTGCTGCAGCCGCACAACGCCTCGCTGGAATTCACTTTCTATGATGGCAAGCAATTTCCGGCAGAGTACAGCGGCGAACTGTTTGCTTCGGAACACGGCTCGTGGAACAAATCGGTCCGGGTGGGCTACGAAGTGATTCGCGTCCCGCTGCATCAGACCGGCCATGCCACCGGCGAGTATCAGGATTTCCTGACTGGCTTCGTGCTGCCTGACGGTCATGTGTGGGGCCGTCCGGTCGGAATCACGGTTGCGCCCGACGGTTCGCTGCTGGTGAGCGACGATGGCTCGAACTCGATTTGGCGAGTGAGCTACACAGGACCCTCGAACGCCGCTAATGCGCACTAGCAGGGGACGAGAGTACGATCTGCTGCTCGTCGCCGCTTCTTACGGCCTGGTAGAAATTGCGCAAGGTCGGGTAGTACTTCGCCTCGAGGAATGCAATATTCATCATGAGGTGTCGGCTGATGTGGAGGGCGCCGCCCTTGTTTTCTGCTGTCAGACCGTAGACGCACAATTTCACGTCGGCCTGTTGCGGCGCCGGCAAATTCGAGGCCTGCCAGTCCGGTGGCAGGGTGATGGTTACGTTGTCGACGTCAGTGAACGGATAGTGAAAGTAGAGCGGATGCACCCGGTTTGCGCTCTCGAAGACGTGCTTCTCATCTCCGCCGAATAACTCTGCCGGGAGGAGTTTGCGACGGCCTGCGGCTGAACCCCAACCTGGCACTTTCACCCGAAACTCTGCCACCAGCGTATTGGACGAACTGCTCCAATCGGGTTGGTTGGTGAGTTCGGCTTCGATCGGCACAGGCACGTACTCTTTGAGTTCATCCTCCAGGGATTTCTTACGCTCGGCGGCATCTGCCTCGTTCTGGTCGAGGCGATGTCCAAGGGCGGGGATGCCGTTGTAGGTGACGGTCACTCTTCCTTCGAGCGATCCCTCATCGTCCAACTGAAAGTCCGCATCGCGCTGAATGCCTGAGGTCGTAGGGTACAGGGCGGTGGTGGTGATCCATGTGCCGCCCTCCTTGTCGATAAGCATTCCCGGTACATCCGTTTCTTCCCAGGGCAGAACCGCGTAGGGAGCGAAGGCAACACCGGGGTTGAAATAGACTTCCTTGCCATTCACCTTTGCCATGACAATGCCGATATTGAGATCGTCTGCATTCATGAGCTTGGACTGAAAGAAGTTGGTATCGCGAGTGGAAATGAGAACGGGGCTTGCTTCGAATCCCGCCGCGCGGGCCATTGCCAGGAAGAGCCAGTTGATGCCCAGATCACCGCTATAGCCGCGTTTCCAGATGTCTTCCACGTTCTCAACGCTCTTCAGCTTTTCGCGAGCGGCCTCTTGCTGGGTTTTCTCATGCTCGTAGCTGGTGTTGCGGATCTTCTGGCAGCGCGCGTAAAGTTTCTGCAGCTTCTGTTCCGGCGCATCTCCCGGAGAGACAATCTGCGCCACCGCCTGCTCCATGGCTTTGCGTTTGTCGATGAACAACTCGATGCCGCGGTACCTGCGTTTCGCTTCCTCCTTCCAGAACTTATCCGGGTCTTTTTCGAAGCTGCGCTGGTAGCGGAAGTCCACGCGATACTTCATCTCATTCTGAGGAGGCATGTAGTCTTCGATCTGAAACGCCGGGATGTCTTGCGCCTCCAAACGGATCATGTTGTGGTCATCTTGCGGGGGATTGGTCCCTACCGGCAGCCCAGCCGGGAAACTCCAGGCGAGGGCATAGAGGCTGCTGCAGTGCAGAGAGAACTTGGCGCGCTTGGTAAACAAATCCTCGCTTAACAGCCACTGCGAATCGAAGATGTAACCCGCCTCGAAGGTGCGCGTATAGCGGTATTCGACAATGCTGCCTGCCTGTACGTCGGGTACCGTGAACGTCTTGGCTAAAAATTTGACACCCTTGGCCTTGACCACCATCTTCTCGTAGACCTTGCCTTCAAAGTTGACGATGCTGCCATCCGGATGGATGGTACGAGCCTGGATGTTCTTAATGTCACCGCGTCCCTTCACGAAAGGAATTTCCACGTCGGCATAGCTGCGGCCCTCGTCAGTGAAAATCTTGATGCGATCGTAGTGCTGCTCCCGTTCCAGGGGGTCGTCGCGATCAAGTTGCCGATAAAGGTAGATGGCTTGGGCTCCGGGAGCCTTGAGTTCGCTGGTCATCTTCAGTTCTTCGGGCGTGACTGGCAACCAGTCTTCGCCAGCGCGGGCCGGAGTCGGCAGAGCAAGCGCCGCGAGGAATCCGAGTAGGACGAAAATCACGAAGCGCAAGGGAGCGGACATCGGAATGTCCTTTCTTCGAACTGGATGCTCTACAGCGATCGTGCAGTACGGTGCGGGTGACAGTCGGGGAGAGAAATTGCTCCGGGCAGAGTGCACGGCCCCGTTTTGTTTCTCGGAAAATGCCTGGCGCAGATTCACAGGGAAATCTAATCGCGAAAGGCAAAGACGTCAAGAGAGACTGGGCCTGACCACGACTAGGTGACCACTACTATCTGTGGGCACTAGATTCGTCCGGGAAAAACTGTCCTTAACGCAGCCAGGAACTTCCCGGCGATCTTGTCAAACCCCGGCGGCGTGGGATGCAACTCGTTCGCCCAGTCGCTCGGAGCGAGCGTGCCTTGGGTCTCCACATAAATCACATTTTTGTGGGCGGCCGCGACCTGGGTGAGCATGCTGCGGAATTGCAGCAGAAACTCTTTGACGACCAGCGTTCCAGTTGCCGTATTCGTCCAGCCGCGGTAGACGAGAGAAGGCTTCAGCCAGGGGCCAATCAGGTTGTCGCAAATCCCGATATTGGTGGGCACGGCAAAGTCGTACGCGTGAATGAAGATGGGACACTCGGGCAAGATTTTGTCGCGAATGGCAATCAAGTCCTCGAAGGCGCTGCGCACGACGCCGAGCACCGCCGCCAGGCGCTGGACGTTGATACCCTGACTCGGCGTCATCCCAGAAACGTAATCCTGGATCCACAAACAGAATTGATTGCCAACCGTGTCGTTACCGCCGCCGGAAAATAGAATGGCGTCGAAGCGGCCGTTATCGAGATCGCGGAGATTGTCGATGATCCGTTGACGCCGCTTGACTCCAAGCAGGTCGCGGGCCTCGTCGCCATAGTGGGCGAGGTTGAGGATGAGCGGATGCGGTTTGCCGTGACTGCCGATGGAGCGAATCACGTCATTGCGCGCGGCGGGCGGGAGCGGATAGTCGAACCAGGAATCGCCGTCGGCGAATAGATTCAAACCCTGGACAGCGCCCGGAGTTGCTGTAAGGAGGGCTCGGCGTTCGGCCACGTCCCGCTTGTGCTGCGCGATGCGTTCGCTGCGTTCCTGTTCAATGAGCTCCCGCTGAAGGCGGGTTTGCTCGACACGTGCGAGGTTCTTGCCGGCATCCAAAAGTTCCACCATGGCGAGGGCTCCGCTTTGCGGCCAGCATGTTAGCAGGAACTCCAGCACTCAATGGAAGTCATGCGAAACAGTTTCGGCTTTCGTAACAAACAAGGGCTGAACCCGCTCGGCGCGCACAGAGATAACGTTGTCCTGATTTTGCAGAATGCCTTCAATGGCCAGAAAGCGCTCGCTGGTCAGCAGCAGCCGATTCTGATGAAACAGGTCCGGCGTGATGATGGCGTTGGCCACGCCGGTTTCGTCTTCCAGGCTGACAAACACGAATCCCTTGGCAGTTCCCGGCCTCTGGCGGGTAATGACGCAACCTCCAATGCGCAGCCGCTTGCCGTTGGGCAGGTCGCGCAGATCGCTGGCCCGGCGAATGCCCATAGCATTGAGCCACTCGCGGCGATAAGCCATGGGATGCGGGCCGACGGTCAGTCCCGTGCCGCGGAAGTCGGCGACCAACCGCTCTTCGTGGTTCATAGGCTGAAGCGGCGACGGTAAATCCGGTTCCGGCTGAGCTTCCAGCAGCGGCCCGGAAGCGCGGACGGCGCGCTCTACCTGCCAGAGCGCGTCGCGCCGGTGAAGCTTCGAGCTGCGAGTTGTGAGTCTCGAGTCCTGAGTCCCGAGTTGCGAGTTCCGAGATTCCTTCGCCTCTCGTGTGCGGTCGGAGACCGGAATGACAAATCCATCAGGGTTGTTCTTGTGAAAAGGTTTTGGGAAGGGCCTAGTTGGGGAGGGCACGGCTTCAGCCGTGCCGCTAGGGGCGTTAAAAGATGTGGGCTTCAGCCCCTGAGGATCGCAAGCCTCGATCCCGATCGAATTCATGGCGCCAATTTCAGCCAGCGTGCTGAGTTCGTCCTTACGTAATTCAGGAACCCGCCGCGTAAGATCGTGAATAGAGACGAAGGGAGCACGCGTCCGTTCGCGAACCAGCGCCTCGCCCGCTTCTTCCCGCAACCCGCGAACATAGCGCAATCCCATGCGCAGCGCAATTTTTTGCTCCGCGGCCGGGTTCTGACTGAGAGCTGGGAACTGAGAACTGAGAACTGTTTCCAAAGCACATTTCCACTCCGAGCACGTCACATCCACCGGCAACATTTTCAATCCATGGCGCTGCGCATCCTTCACGATGGTTGCCGGAGAATAAAATCCCATGGGCTGGTTATTGAGCAGCGCGGCGGTGAACGCAGCCAGATAGTGGCATTTCAGATAGGCGCTGGCATAGGCAATCAGCGCAAAGCTGGCGGCGTGCGACTCAGGAAATCCGTAGAGCGCGAACGAAGTGATGGAGAGAATAATTTCATCCTGAGCCTTCTGCGGAATTTTATTTTGCGTCATGCCGGCGCGCAGCTTGGCTTCAATCTCTTTCATGCGGGCCTGCGAGCGTTTGAATCCCATGGCGCGCCGCAGTTCCTCGGCCTCGCCTCCAGTAAAATTGGCGGCAATCATGGCCAGCCGCAGCAACTGCTCCTGAAACAGCGGGACGCCGAGCGTGCGCTTCAGCACGGGCTCGAGCGAAGGATGCGGATAGGTAACGTCCTCGCGTCCCTGACGCCGTTGCAAAAACGGATTCACCATCTGGCCAACAATCGGCCCCGGCCGGATGATCGCGACCTGCACCACAATGTCGTAAAACTTTTTAGGCCGCAGGCGCGGCAGGCACGACATTTGTGCCCGGCTTTCCACTTGAAACAGGCCGATGGTGTCGGCCTGCTGCAGCGCGGAATACACCGGCGGGTCATCTTGTGGCAGATGCGCCAGGTCGACCTCTTCGTCATAATGCCCGCGAATGAGTTCGATCGAATCCTTGAGCACGGCCATCATGCCCAGGCCGAGTAGATCGACTTTGATGATGCCCATGTCGGCGCAATCTTCTTTGTCCCACTGCACGACCACGCGCCCCGGCATAGACGCGGGTTCGAGCGGCACGACGGAATCGAGTTGTCCCTGGCAAATGACCATGCCGCCGGAATGCTGCCCGAGATGGCGCGGCATGTCCTGCACCGCGAGGCACAGCTCGTAATATTTGCGCAGCCGGGGATGGTTCAGGTCGAGTCCGGCATCGCGAAAGCGGCGGTCGAGCGCGTCGTTTTCGTCGCGAAATTCCCAGGTTGCGACGGCAGCAGAAATTTTCGCGAGCGTCTCCGCATCGAACCCCAGCGCCTTGCCCATTTCGCGCGCGGCCATGCGATTTCGATAAGTGATCACGTTGGCGGTCATGGCAGCGCCGCGCTCGCCATAACGTTGGTAGACATACTGAATCACTTTTTCGCGTTCATCGCCGCTGGGCAGGTCGAGATCGATGTCCGGCCACTCCCCGCGCTCTTCGGAAAGGAAACGCTCGAAGAGCAACTCCATGCTGACGGCGTCGACCGCGGTAATACCCAGCGAGTAGCAGACAGCGCTGTTGGCAGCCGATCCGCGGCCTTGCACCAGAATGCTTTGTTCGCGGCAGTAGCGGACCAGGTCCCAGACGATGAGGAAATATCCAGCGAGTTTAAGTTTTTCGATGAGCTTTAATTCTTTTTCGATTTGAAGACGGGCGCGGGCTTGCAATTCGATAGGCTTGCGGCCGTAGCGATCGTGAAATCCTTTCCAGGCGTGCTCGTGCAGAAATGAATCCATAGTTTCGCCCTCGGGCACGGGATAGCGCGGGAATTCATAGCCGAGATCGTTGAGCGTGAATTCCAGGCGAGAAGAAACTTCCATCGTGTTGCCAATGGCTTCCGGCAGGTCTGCAAAAAGTTGTTGCATTTCCTGCGCAGATTTCAGAAAGCGTTCGGAGTTGCGTGCCAGCAGGCGTCCAGCGGTTGAGAGAGTGCGGTGATGGCGAATCGTGGTGAAAGCGTCGCAGAGTTCGCGAGCTTTGGCAGTGGCGTAGCAGACTCCGTTGGTGGCCAGCAGAGGAAGATTCAGCGAACGCGCGATATCGATCGCCGCGCGATTGCGGGATTCTTCTTCGCGCTGGAAGTGACGCTGCAATTCGACGTAAACATTGCCAGGCCCGAAAATTCCGACCAGTTGATCAACGTGCCGCCGGGCCTCGTCGATGCCACCCTGCCGCAATGCCGCGGCCAGCGGGCCTTCCGCGCCACCGGTGAGGCAGATGAGGCCGGAAGCGTGCTCTTGTAATTCGTCTGCACAAACCGCGCCCTCACCTTTCTTCGCACGCAATTTCATCTTGGTGATCAGTCGGCAAAGATTCTGGTAGCCGGCGCGGGATGAGACTAAGAGGGGAAGACGGAAAAGTTTTTCATTCCAAATAGAAGACTTGTCATTCCCGACGGAGCGAGGAATTCCTGCCCGCGGAACGGCCTGCTGGTGACAGGGATCCTTCGACTCCGTCAGTGTTGCACTTCGTGCAACGCTGGCTCCGCTCAGGATGACAGTGCGGAGTGGGCCGCATGTGACCTCCGCGCCAATATGCGCATTGATCTTTGCCTTGTTCGCGGCCAAGTGAAAGCGCGGCGCGCCGTACACGCCGTCCGTGTCAAGCAGCGCCATGGCGGGCATCCCGAGCTGTGCGCACACTGCCACCAGTTCCTCGGGCAGGGAAGCGCCTTCGAGGAAACTAAAAGCCGAGCGGGCGTGAAGCTCGATGTACATCAGGATTAGGGACTAGGGATCAGAGATCAGGGGTCAGCAAAAACGGAGGGCTTACTAGGCCCTAGTCTCTGATCCCTAATCCCTCGCTTTTCAGTCATACATTCCTTCCACGAACCAGCCACCGCCGAGCAGATCGTGCACCAGACGGCAAAAGGAGATGTCTTCTCCGTTGCGCAGAGCGTTATTTTGCAAGGCGAGATCCCATTCATCCCGTGACCAGGCTTCGCGTTCCCACCAGTCGCCGGAAAAGCGCCAAGGGCCGGCTCGCCAGAGCACGTCGCCCAGCACCTCTTTCTTCTGACACACCAAATACGTAGGCTGGCCATTTTCCAAAGTTACATGGACACGCCACGGTGGACGAAAGCGGCGCAGAGCCGTGACCGTCGGATGTTCTTCTGCCGCGCGAGGCGTCTTCTCGCGCTCACTTTTTCGCGGAGCTTCGGCCACAAAGGGTCGCATGCGGAAGCCCTCGGGATGATGCGTGTCGAGCATTTCCAGCGCGCCGACTTTGTTTTCGCCGACCATCCCCGCGATGCGGGCGAGCGTGACCTCCAGTTTTTCCGGCTCCGGCGATGGCGGCAGAAACAGCCCGGCCTGCGCCGAGCGCGGCCGCGCCGGTTCGGCCGCCAGATGGATCTTTATGATGGGCGCGCCCGGAGGATGCGCATTCAAATCCAGTTGCAGCAATTTTAAAAATACTTTGGTGTCGAGCATGGGAAGAGGCAGGCGCAGGGTGCGCACAAAGTTGACAGAGGATCGCTGATGGAACGGCGAAAAGTTTTCCAGTTCGAGCGTGAGACGCAGCTCCTGCGTGGCCAGAGCCCGAAAACCCAATCGCGCGCAGATTTGTTCGAGCAGTCGATTCAGCAGGAAGGCCAGCGGCTCGAGCAGGACGATCGGGTGCTCCAGTTCGATGGACTCTTCAAATATCGGAGGCGATTCCACCGGAACCAGGGTGCGCGAAGCGGCACCCCGCGCCAGTTGTTGCAGGCGCAGACCTTCCTGTCCGAGACGTTCGCTCAGCGAAACTTCCGGCAGCGCGGCCAGTCCACGCAGGTTGCGGATGCCCCATCGGTCGAGGGTTTCGAGCAGGCGAGCAGCAGCTTTTTTCTCGTCCCCTTCTATCTGCTCTTTTGTGCGTTCTTTCCCAAACAAAACTTTCGTTGGCAAGAGGCCTAATTGCTCTGCCTCTTTGCCCGCAGGAATTACAGTGATGCCCGAGAATCCTCGAGCAGCGAGCACGGCGGCATCGGGATTGGAAGCAACAGCAACATTGGCCTCTAATCCAAGCACGGCCGCGCGGCTGTGAATCGCGCGCGAAATTTCCGGCAACGATCCCAACAGAGATTCCATGCCCGCGAGATCGAGCAGGGCGGTATCGCAGGCTGCGTCCTCCACGCACGGCGAAAATGACTGCGCGCAATCGAGCAACGCGGCGTGCGCGGCGGATTCCTGCAGCGCAGAACGCGGGCGCAAGGCGAGTTCCGCGCACAGTTCGGCCTGCGCCTTGGTCATGCCCAGCGCAATTCCCATGCCTGCAGCCTTTTCATTGACCGCGAGAATTGTTTCCAGCGGAGGTTTGCCTTCGAGAATGCCGACGGCACACGTCCGCAGTTCCGGTTCGCAGCGCAGGGCAGCCGCCACGGGAAAATTCGGCACGTAGATGCAGGCAAACGGCATGGCGACATTGAGTCATTCAGTCATTGAGTGATTGAGTCATTGATTTCATTTTTTTCATCCCGTCCACGCGGTCTTGCTGGCGAAAGCCGTAACGGAGCTGGCGGGTTTTCGTTCCAGCCGTGAACGGATGAGTTCTGTGGTGATGTCCAATCCGGTGAACAATTGCGCATGCGCCGGCTCGGCATCCATTTGCTGCAGTGGACGACCGGGCGACCCCAGCTGCAGCAGCAGTGAAGAGCAACTGCCGGCAATGGGACGCTGCTCGATGGCCAGCAGAATCGTAGGCGTGTACTCAATCGCGCGGCGAAAGCGGAACCACGTAGTCAACGGAATACGGCGTGCTGCCTGCGGTGGCAGATCGCCGAGATCGAGAGCGATCAGGCCGAAGCCTCCGCTTTCAAGCAGAAAATCCGTTGCTCGTAGAACTTGATCCAAAGAATTTTCACATAGAGATTTTGGGGTTCGTGATCCAACTCGACGTCTAACTCGATCAGAATCCTGATTGATTTGACTCGATTCTTTCTTCATATCGGAGCCTGCCCTGAGCGAAGTCGAAGGGTGCCTCCGTGGTGAGCGCTCTCTCTGTGATGAACTCTCGCCGCAACGTACCCACAACAGCCGTTCCAGGTCCATGCCGGCGGCGGCCACTGACTGGGGATCGAGCGCGTCACTGGCATCGACCACCGCGCAGAATTCTCCGCGGCGCGTGGCGGTGGCCAGAGCGGCCAGCAGCAAGGCGGTGCGTCCCGAGGACGCGGGGCCGCAGACTTCCGTCAGGCACCCGCGCGGCAGGCCGCCCGTCAGAGCGTCAATGGCGGGGATGCCGCTCGAAACCATCTCCGGCGCGGGACGTATTTCGAGCTGCGAGGCCGGAGTTACACGCGCCGGAGGAATCTTTGATTGCTTATGATTGACTGCTGATTGCAGCCGCGCGATGGGTGATTCCGGGCTAGCAGGCCGCACGTTAGCAAGCTCGCGACCCAGGACACTTGAAGGCGCGCACACCACAGGCTCTGCATCGGCGTCAAAGACAAAAGGGCGGCCCTGGGCCGCCGGAGTGGAAACCACTGCGGAAGACATAAAATTCCTCGGGAAGATTTCAGGGAACGCCGGGGCTTGGATAGAGACTGGAGCCGCGGAGGCGTATTCGCTTTTTATTCGCCTTTGAGGATTCTGCTACTGTGGCCAGCTTTTGTCAAGTTCCGGATGGTGAATGGAATCTATGACATGATGGAAGCATGAAGAAACAATTGTCCGATCAACAATTTCACGACCGCCGCTACCAGGAGCGGAAACGAGCCGAAGCCGCCCGGCAGCCCGCCAAGAAGAAACCCGCGAGCGCAGATGCCACTAAAACCGCGCCCAGCTCTGCGAAGGATGTAACGAAGGAATAGCGTTTTCCGTGGAAGGAATTCAGATTGCCGATCAGACGACGGACTCTGATTGGGAGTTTCAATCACAATCAAAAATCAGCCATCAACTTCCTATCCAGTATTATGCAGCCCCGCCGCGATGCCGTTAATCGTCGCCCCCAACGGATATTCCAAGTCTGAGCTCTTCTGTCCCTGCTGCTTGCGCCGCAACAGTTCCACCTGAATCAGGCTCATCGGATCGACATACGGATTGCGCAGGCGGATCGAGCGCGCCAGCACGCGATTGCGTCCCAACAATTCCCGCTGTCCTGTGACGCGCAGAATCATGCGGCGCGAGCGCAGGAATTCTTCCTCCAGCATGGAGAACACGCGCTTGCGCAGTGCGGCATTCTTCACCAGCCCGGAATAATCGCGCGCGATGCCGAGATCCGCCTTGGCCATGCCCAGTTCCACATTGCGCAGCAGTTCGGAGAACACCGGGAAACCGCGTGCGATCTGGCGCAGAAGTTGCTCGTGCCCAGGACCACTCTTTGCGAATTGCTCTAGGGCGTGGCCCACGCCAAACCACGCGGGCACGGCGTGGCGACTCTGCATCCAGCCAAAAACCCAGGGGATGGCGCGCAGGTCTTCTAATCTTCGACCCTTAGTGCGACGCGACGGACGCGACCCAATGCGCGCCGAATCCAACTCGTTAACCGGAGTCGCCTGCTCAAAATATTCCAGCACGTCCGGACTATCGGCGATCTCACGCCGATACACGCGGTACGCCTCCTGCGACATCTCTTCGACGGCTTCCTCCCAGCCAGCGGGAGACTTTTTTTCACCATGCAGCGTTAGCGCCTCCAGGCTGGCCGCGATCATCAGCTCCAGATTCCATTCCGCGAGCACCGGATCGGCATATTTCCAGTTGAGCACTTCGCCTTGCTCGGTGATGCGAATCTGGCCCGAAAAACACCCCGGAGGTTGCGCCAGAATCGCGGCGTGCGTAGGCCCGCCGCCGCGGCCGACAGTTCCACCCCGGCCGTGAAACAGGCGAAGCTTCACTCCATTTTCCTGCGCCGCGCGATGCAACTCGCGATGCGCTTTGTAAAGCTCCCAGGTGCTGGTGAGCATGCCACCGTCTTTGTTGGAGTCGGAGTAGCCGAGCATGACTTCCTGCCAGCGTCCCCAGGAATCGAGCAGAACCCGATACGCGGGATCGCTCCACAATCGCCGCATCACGGCGCCAGCGGCCCGCAGCGACTCGATGGATTCAAACAGCGGTACCGGCATCAGCCCCGGGTCGCTATCAGATCCCGCAACCTCAACTCCCGCCATCTTTGCTAAGCGGATCACCGCGAGCACATCACCCTCCGATTCGGCTCCGCTGATGATGTAGTTGCGAATCGATTGCGGCGGATAGGTTCGCTTCAGTTTGGCGATGATGCGAAATGTATCGAGCAGTTCGCGGCTCTCGGCCGAGTTGGTGCTGCGTTCGGGTGCGTCCCCAAGTTCCTCGAGGGCACGCGCGTGCACCCGCGCATGTTGACGGATGTCGAGCGTCTGCAGGTAAAAGCCGAACTTCCGCACCATGCGCAGCAGCGAGCCGAGGTAAGTTCGAGCCAGCCGCTCGCCGCGGTGCGCGATCAAGCTATTCCAGACCAGCAGAAGATCCTGTTCGAACTCGACAGCATCGCGGTAAGCGCCAGTAGTCTCCGCTCCCTCGCGAGTCCGTTGCAGCCGGTGAAACATGTACGAAAGAAAACGGCGGTAGCTCTCGGCCTGATTGTCAGGGCCCCAAGCCAGGTGCACGCCCGGAATGGTGCGCTCGTACAACGTGAGCCGTGCCAGCAATTCTTCCGAGACGGAAGTCTGCCGCCGCGAGGAGCTCAGCCGGTCACTCAGTGCCTCCACGCGGTCAAGATATTCGCGCAGGATCAAGGCTCGAGCCATGTCCAGGGCGTCGCGAATGCACTCCGGTTTCACCAGAGGGTTACCGTCCCGATCGCCGCCAATCCATGATCCGAAATGAACCACATTCGGAACCGAGGACTCGTCGAGAACCACTCCATAAATATCGCGGAACGATTCCACGATTTCGTCATACAGCCTGGGCAGCGAGGCGAATAACGAGAAGCGGAAATAGCGCAGCCCCATGCGAATCTCGTCGTCCACCGTAGGTTTCGCCGTGCGAACCTCGTCGGTCTGCCAGAGTGACGTGACTTCGGCGCGAATATTGTTCTCGCAGTCCTTCGCATCCTCGGATGTCAGCGGAAGCCGGTCGAGGCGTTCCAGTTCCTGCGCGATGCGGCGACGCTTCAGCAGAACGGTCTGCCGCGCGACCTCGGTCGGATGCGCCGTGAAAACCGGCGTAATCGCGATCTGGTCGAGCGCTGCGATGGCGGCCGCTGCCGGGATTCCAGCCTCTTTCATGCGCATCAGCGTCCCGCGAAACGAGCCCGCCAGCGGCGCATGTTCACGGTCCAATTTGCCCGCACGCCGGCGGCGCTGGCGGTGGTTGGTCTCGGCCAGATTGGTGAGTTCGAAGTACGTCGCAAAGGCCTTGGTGACCTGGTAGGCGTGGGACAGGTCCATACGCGCTACGATCTCGTGAGCCTGGCTCATCAGTTCGCTCGAAGAGCCTTGCTCCGGCCTCTGTCGCGCCGTTTCGCGATGTTCAATCAGGAGACGCCGCAATTCTTCCACGGAGTCGAACAACTCCTGGCCAGACTGCTCCACCAGCACCTGCCCGAGGATCGCGCCCAGCGAGCGCACGTCCCGCCGGAGAGGATTGTCTTTCGCGGGTTCGTCGGAATGCGCAATCAGTTCGGCCAGTCGCGCCTGCTGGTCGTCGGCTTTCCACAGTGCTTTGGGCTCGTTCGGGGCCATGATAAGGCTGTAGGCAGAATAAACGACTCAGCCGGAACGTGCGATGAAAAGAGTCAATCGCAGTCAACGAAGTGCGGAAGACCACAGCCAGACTCCGTCAGAGTTATGCTGGGAAGGCTCGACCACCGTTGACCGGATCGCCGGCACCGGTTTGTCCGGACCGCAAGGGGGAAGAAGAGACGATGAAACAAGTTCCGAGCGGAACTGAACTCGCACGCCCATTCGTACCTGCAAGAGACTTTGATCTATCGAAGAAGTTCTATGAGGCATTGGGCTTCGAAAAACTTCTTGACGAGGATGTGGCAATCTTCCGGGTCGGCTCCGGCGGTTTCATACTTCAGCGCCATTACCAAAAGGATTGGGCTGAAAATTTTATGATGCAGCTCATGGTCGATGATCTTGACGCTTGGTGGACGCACATCAGTCAGCTCGATCTGCCCGGAAAATTCAATGTCCCACCGCCGAGCCCGCCGGCCCTGCAGCCCTGGGGGCTTCGGATCGCCTATGTCGTGGATCCCTCTGGAGTGCTTTGGCACATTGCGCAACGACGAGATGGAACAATACACGATTGAAGCTCAAGAGGTATGGGACTTGGCAGGTTATTTCGGCACTTCGAAGCGGTAGCCGATGCCGCGCAGGGTTTTCAAATACTGCGGGTGCCGGGGGTCAACTTCGATCTTCTCGCGCAGCCGGCGGATGTACACGTCGATCGATCGCGGGGTGACGAACGGTGTCTCTTTCCACACCGCGTCCAACAGCTGGTCGCGCGTGAGCACGCGCCCGCGATGCGTGGCCAGGTATTCCAGCAGGCGGAATTCGCGCACGGTCGTGAGCACGTTGCGTCCCTTGGCCTGCACGGTCATCGACGACACGTCAATTTCCAGGTCGCCCAGCTTCATCACTTCGCCGACTGCCGGGACTTGTCCCAACCCGCGCAGCACACTGCGAATGCGGGCCACCAGCTCGCGCGGGCTGAAGGGCTTGGTGATGTAATCGTCGCCGCCCAGTTCGAGACCTTTGACGCGGTCGGCTTCCCCCGTTTTCGCGGTCAGAAAGATGATGGGAGTGGCCGAGAGTACCGGAGTCTGGCGAATGTGCCGGCACAGTTCAAAGCCGTCCGTCCCGGGCAGCATCACGTCGAGCAGAAACAGCGCGGGCATTTCGCGCACCGCCTCCGTGAGCACGGAAGCCCCGCTGACAAAACTCTGCACCTCGAACCCCGACGCCTGCAGATTGTGCGAGATCAGGCGGGCGATGTCCTCATCGTCCTCCACCACAAAAATGACGGGGCGAAACGAGCTTGCGCTGGCAGTATTCCCGGACGGTTCGTGGACTTCGGCTGGCAAATGCATTTTGGCGTTTCAGAGTACCCCACGAAGTGTCGGCACTATCCGGCTGAAAGGGGGACGCATGGAAGACTCTATTGGGAGAATGTTGCGCGAATGTTTCTCGCATGTTAATGAACGATGAATTTGTAGGAAGGAGAGTGGTAGCCCACGGCCCTCATCTTTTTCGCGCGACCTGCCGATAGAGAGACGAAGGAGTCAACATGTCCCGCTTCGGAATCTCGATCGCTCTAGTTACACTGTCTGCCAGCCTTGCCGCGCAGACCGCATCCCCGGGTCAGACGGACGCGAAAAGCAGTCAAACCGCCGCGCCGGTCCCGTGGTTAGATCCCTCGTTGGCCAATGCCTCCGACAGGGCAAAAATGCTAGGCATCAGCGTCGCCACGGTTCACAGCTGTTCCGCGAGTTCATCGGCAATCTGTTACGGACTGTGCGCTCCCAACCCAGATCAGGCGAATAGCGAGCAACCGGCTGTCGGCAAGTCCGCGCCGATCAAACAGCTGGACGCGATCAAGAACGAGGCCACAACCCCAGTACTGAGCACGGAGAACCGGAAACCTAAGAACTAAGAACTAAGGACCGGGAACTGCCCTAGTTCGCTGCCTTCTTCTTCGGCATATGCCGCAGGCTGCGGCCCTCGATCAGGCTATAAAGATCCTCGGCCAGGTTCGTAGTGTGGTCTCCGGCACGCTCCAGAGCCTGCGCCATCAGCAGCACATCGAAGCCCGTCGGTTCTCCCTGCGCGACTGTCTCGGCCAGGTGCTTTTGGAAGAGTCCATGACAGACTCGATCAATTTCTTTATCCATCTGCAACACTTTGCGAGCGCACTCCAGATCGAGCGTAGAGAATCCCTGGTGCACCAGGTCGAGCATATCGCGCAACACCGCCGACATTTCCACCAGCCCGCGCACATCGGCGGCGGGGATCTTTGAGGTCCGGGCCTGCACCCGCATCGCGACGCTCATCACCAGGTCGCCAATGCGCTCCAGGTCGGTCGTCGACTTCAGGCTGGAAAGCAACTGACGGGCCCGCGCTTCATTCACCCGCGTGATGGCCTCGGGCAGTCGCTCATCGATCTGCCGCTCGATCAGGTCGAGCTCCTTTTCGCAATCCTTGATGGCGAGAAATGCCATGCGCGAATTGTTGGTCACCAGGTCACGCACATTGAACGCTGCATCGCGGGCAATCAGGCAAGCCTTCAGCGCAAGCCGCGCCAGATCGTCGGGCCCGCCCAGCTTCAGCTCGCCAGCGGCTTTCGTTGGACGTGAGACAGATGCTGCTTCACCTCCGGCAGCGGGTTTTCGAGACGTCGGTGGTTTGCGTGGCATAAGAGATCAGACTAAGAACACCGGGTGCCCCATGTCTCGCGTTGTGTGCGAGACGTGGGAATTTTGATCGTTCCCAGATGCGGTGCAACCAGAAAGTCTAGCCCTGCAATGTGAAAGGATGGTTACAACATTGCCTCAGGCAATCACCACAGACTACATTGTTTAAGTCGCCGCACGCACGCGACGGAGGGCGATTCTGTGAATCTTGCTGACTATCTACGCCGACAGTTCTCCTACGACGAATGGGCGAACAAAGAGGTTCTGGCCGCGATCCGGGCCGCCGGCGGCGCCGATCCAAGTTCCGCTGATAAAAGCTCCCCCAGTCATCGCTCTTTGCAGCTCATGTCGCACATTCTGGCCGCCGAGCGCTTGTGGCTGGAGCGCTTGCAACAAAAGCCGCAAAGCGTCCCCGTATGGCCCGAACCCGATCTGGCGCAGTGCGAGGCAGAGGCCGCGACACTGGGCGGGCTCTGGCTCGAATTTCTCGACCTCATCACCGCCGGCGACGTTTCTCAGTCCATCTCCTACAAAAACAGCAAGGGCGAACCGTGGACCAGCACTATCGTCGACGTCCTGACCCATGTTGTCCTGCACTCCGCCTATCATCGCGGGCAAATCGCCACCCACATGCGCGCCAGCGGACAAACTCCCGCCTACACCGACTTCATTCACAGCGTGCGCCAGGGCCTCGTCAAATAGGGGTCTGGTGAGAAGGCAGCGGACTCGCGATGCAAAGCCGATTGCGAATGTGTTTCCTTCGTGGTAAAGGGTTTGAACCAGAACGCCGACCGGAATCCCCACGCTTGGCCGTCGCCCGTTCGAAGACGTAATATCTGAGCAATGAAGAAACCGTTTCTCTCTCTTCTCTCTCTCCCCTTGGTGTGCGCCGTTTTCCTGTTGGCGGCCGATCAATCGAAGATTCCGCCCATGCCCGTTGAAGTTTCGGGCAACGCCGTCGCATCGCTGAAAGGCGGAATCGAAGTCTATTCCATGATGGGCATCGGCCCCAAGAAAACCTGGAACGATATTTCGAACCAGCTGTTCGTTCTGCGCTTCAAGACCGGCAAATGGACCCCAGGCCCACCGGTCCCCGGAGTCGCTGGCCGGCTCGGCGCCGCCGCCATCGGAGCCAAAGGGAAAGTTTATCTTTTCGGCGGCTACGACGTGGACGGCCAGGGTGCCGAGCTCACCGTCGGCGACGTCAACGCCTATCTGGCCGACGAACATCGCTGGTACCGCGGCGCTGACATTCCCGTCCCGGTCGACCGCGCCGTCATCGGCGTGAATCACGACCGCTACATTTATCTGGTCGGCGGACGATCGAAGAACGGTCCCGTCAACAACGTGCAAGTGTACGACGTCGAGAAAAATACCTGGAGCCAGGCCACGCCTTTTCCCGGACTGCCGGTCTTCGGCCACGCCGGCGCCCTCACCGACGACGCCATCGTCTATGTCGACGGCGCTAAGAAGAACCCAGCGGCGGGCAATCCTTACGTCGCGTCAGACGAGTGCTGGATGGGCAAGATCGACAAGAAAGACCCCAAGAAGATCGAGTGGAGCAAACTGCCGCCTCATCCCGGGTACGGGCGCTTCGGCATTGTGGCCGGCACAAGCGAAGGTCACAGAGTTCTTTTCTCCGGCGGCACCACCAATCTGCACAACTACAAAGGCCTCGATTACGACGGGAAAGTCGCGGAGATCTCCCCCATGACCTTCGATTTTGAAGTGCATGGCGCTCGCTGGGAGACGGTCAGCGAAAACACCTTCGACGCGCGCGCCGACGCCGGAGGCATCCTCAACACTCCGCTAGGCCCGCTGATTGTTGGTGGGATGCTGGAAAATGGTGCGATTTCAGGGCGGGTGCTGGGTTTGCCGAAGAGATAGTGAGCAGTTTCTTACGTTGAGCCCGCCGAAAGGCGAATTCCGTTTCCGTAACAGGATCATTCCCAAGATCGAACTGACTCAGTGGTCCGGAACTCCGAAAGTACCTTCGTGACCTCACCCCGCGCGTGCGGTCGCGTTTAGCATGGCCTTGTTCCAGTGGGCGAACATCACTCACACCTCCTGAGGAAGCGGCGGATGGGCTCCGACCATCCGCCGTTTTACTGCGGAACCGGCGCAAGGTGGTAGTGGCGCAGTTTGACGGAGGGTCGCTGGAAAAGCAGAAAATCTGACGCCGCGACCTCCGACTCGAAGCGAAAAACTGGGGCGGGAGGAACGGTTTCGAACCGTCATCTCCGGGATGGAGCCCCGGCGCATTGCCGTGGTTATGCTACTCCCGCGTACGAAATGTCTAAAACCGAGGCACCAAGGTATTGCATGGTGCGTCTTCTGTCAATACAACTCCCCTTCTCAGTTCGGTTTGCACAGATCAACTTCGCGCTATCGCGACAGCACCGTAAACGAAAATCGAAAGAAGCATTAGTGCTCCGATGACCCGGAGAACCCGATCGTACCAACGCAGACGATCTTGCGGCGTGCGTTTAATAGCCGAGCGCAGTAAATCCCATCCCGCAAGGGGCGTAGCGGCCAGCAGCAGGAGGACGAATAAACCGATAACGATTGTGAGCATTTGCGCTGGCTTGCCTGTTTTCCGGATGCTCTCAGGACGCCGATTTTTCCGCGGTCTACCGAGCCCGCGCCAGAACCAGCGTCACATCGTCCGGCTGTTCATTATCGCCGATCCAGTTCTCCACCGCCAGCATCACAATCTGGCTGATCTCGGGCAGAGGCAGTTCGCGATTATCCCGCACCAGATCAATCAGCCGCTCCTCGCCAAATTCCCCAAAATCGTTCTCCGGCTCCGTCACTCCGTCGCTATAGGCCAGGAAAATCTCGCCGGGATGCATCTGGACCGCACCCTCGTCATATTTCATATGATCGAACAGCCCCACGACGGTTCCCCCGGCTTCCAGCTTCCGGATGCTGCCATCTCTCGCGATCAGAATAGGAGGCAGGTGCCCACCGTTGCTGTAGGTCAGCTGGTGCGAGCGCCCGTCGTAGATCCCCAGGAAAAGAGTGGCATACTTCTCCGGGGGCGTGCTCTCGTAAAGTTGATGATTGAGCAGGCCGAGCAGCGCTCCCGGAGAAACCTCCACGCCCTCGGGCCACGCCGCCATCACCCGGCCCGCGCCCGCAACCGCGCCCACGGCCACCGGTTCCCGCATCTGCGGCAGGCTCTCCACGCTGTAAGCGCGCACCGCCGAGTGAATCGTCGCCATCAGCAGCGCCGCAGAAATTCCTTTTCCGCTGATGTCGCCCACCGCCAGAATCAGCTTGTGCGAACTCGCGCTCAAAAAGTCGTAATAGTCTCCGCTGACCGTGCGCGCCGGACGGCAGAAGCCGTGCACCTCCAGCGACTCCAGATCCGAGACTTCCCTTGGATACAACTGCGCCTGCACTTCCTGCGCAATCGCCAGCTCGTTCTCCAACCGCTGTTTCGCTTTTTGCTCCTCGATCAGTTTCTCGATCGAAGCGGTCATCGAGTTGAACGACACCGCCAACTCCGCCAGCTGATCGCTCGACTTCACCGGGATGCGGTGGCTGAAGTCGCCTCGATCCACGTGCCGGGTAGCATCGTGCAACTGCGCCACTGCGGCCGTCACGGTCCGCGTCATGCGCGTGCCAATGATGAGCGCAACCAACTCGATGATGGCGAAAAAACCCGCCACGACGATCAGAGCATCCACTACATACCCGGCAAATTCGCCAAGCGCCGCAAACAAATGTCCATAAAGCTTGGAGGGCCGGGTTCTGACTTTCAACAGTATGTCTCGACCGACCGTGGCCCCCGAACCCCAATCGACAGCCTTGAGAGGAGTGACGAAGGGAATTTCCTGATCCATGAAGCTCGTGGGCTGGGGGGACGTGCCGACCGTGAAATTCGGAGACAGAACTTCCGATGAGCGCTGTTCGCCGGAGCTTTGAGTGACCACCACGCCGCTCTTGTTGTTCGCGTTAAAAGAGAAAGACGTCTTCACGCCGGAACCTTGTCCGGCAGGTGTGATTGGCCCGGCAGGTTCATCGGGCGCGAGATCCGCGTAGAGAGTAATCTCCCCCAGGTCTTCGGCGATTTTCCCTACCAGGGGCTGGTCGAGCGGTTCGCTCGTAACTACAGTCAGCGAAGCCGCGCCAACGGGAAGAACCGAGACAACCCGGAGATAGAGCTTGCCGTGGTCGCTCACAATCTCATGAAACGGCTTGCCCTGAAGCAAAGCGATGGCGTATGCATTGTCTTTCTTGTCGAAAAAGGCGGGATAAGAAAAAGCGGACGTTGCCGGGTTTTCGCCAGAGAGCAACAGCGGCTTCGTTCCCTGCCATGCCTGTACTTGTCGCCGCCCCCAGGCCCGGTCGCGCTTTTTCAAACCGGATAAGGACTCTGCTGTCGGACTGTTTCCGCGTGCCAGCCCTGCGGCCAATTCGTTGCTGATGGCCGCATTGACGGCCTCTACGCTGCGAAGTTGGGTGTTGAGTTCCGAAATCACAACGTAGCTGGCGAACTGCCCGGCAAAAAGAAATAATGAGAAGCCAGCCATGGCAACCAGCAGCACCACGGGAATCACGCCGATGAATACATAGGTGACGATCAGCCGGTTCCGCAGTCGCCACAGGATTTTTCTCTTCAGCGAACGGAAGGCGAGAACCGAATACAAGACTGCGGCGACGAAACCAAGGAATCCGACCCAGCCTCCCAAATGTTCACCCCACGACTTGGCGAACGTCGCCTTGGCAAACATCCCCAGCAATTTCTGCAGCGCAAACAGCACCGCGGCCATGCCCGCCAGATAGCAGGCCAGCCGCGCCAGTCGACCCTCCGGCCACAAGCCGGCCTTGATCAACCGCCGCCGCACGTCTTGATAGGACCATTGCATGCTGTTCGTCAGAGCACTCCACCAGACTTGTCATTCTGAGCGAAGCGAAGAACCCCCTGCCAGCCGACACCGCGAGCGGCCCAGCAGGGAGTTTCCATCCCGAAATCAGATCTCCGGGTAAAGATCAAAGAACGCTTCCAGACTGGTGCGCAACTGTTTTTCGATCTCTTCCTTGCTGCCTTCGAGCACGTGCATGGTGACGTGCGCCTCCCGGCCATTCTTCAGCTTCACGGGAGCCTGCCCCACCTCGGCCACATCCTCAGACGGCAACAGCCTCATGCCATACACCAATGTCAGATTCGCCATGAATCAATTCTACGACGAGCCAGCGGGCTCCCGCGAACCGCGAATCGTTTCGCGCGGTTGTTTCGAACCGCTGTTTCGCACCGACGTTTCGCACTTAAGATTCCGGCCGTTCTCATTTAGAATTCTCGGGTGCCTAGCATGCCGCCCAGAATCCTGCTTCCCACACTCTTGACGAGCCTTCTCATCGTCGCGCTGGCGTCGCCCATCGCGGCCCAGGAGCCGCCGGCCACCCCGCCCGCAACTCCGCAGGTGAAGGTGAACATGCTGAACGTGTGCACGCCTTCCGCCGACGAGCAGAAAGAAATTGCCGCGGCGCTGGCCCGCATCCCCAAGCAGCCGTTATTCAGCGCCGATTTTGAAGTCAGCCGTGGCCGCTCGACCCTCACCGACATGCCCAGTTTTCTAGCGGCTCAACAGCCCGGCCACGTAGCCGGTGAACCCTCCGTGGCGAACTACGTCCGCATTCGCCGGGAATTTTCTGTGCAGGCGCTCTTCGCCAGCGTGCAATATTCCTTCAGCAACGATGGCGCGAACATGGTCGAAACCCTGGTGCTGCACGTGCGCGATCCCAAGGATCTGATTCAGGTCGCGATCGAAGACAGCGCGTCGTCCGTCACCAGTTCCGAAGCCATGCTCTCGTCCAACACTCCGGCCAACCGCGTGCGCCTCGAACGCTTTGGAAAATCATCCATCGCGCTCGCCCGTTGTTCCGCCGCTGACAGCGGTGCGGCAATCGACCAGAGCGCCTACGAACCACTGTTCCGCGGCGCATCCGACGTGCTGGCGAACTATCGCGCGCTGTTGAACGTAAAAAAAATCGTGCCCGAAGAATTGGCAGCCATCAGCGAGTCGAAGCAGAAGGCCGCGCCAAACCCGAAAGCAACGAAGCCCGCGGGCGAAAAGAAATGATCAGGACTGTCGACAGAAGATCCATGAACCACGCAGGACACGAAGCCTTACGAGTGGTCCGATTCCATGAGATTTCCTTCGTGAACCTTCGTGCCCTTCGTGGTTAAGGCCCTGCAAGTGCATCGAAATCGGAACCCAGCCATCTAACCAGCAGCCAGAAAATTATCCATGAGCGAAACCAGAGAAGTCGTCATCATCGGGTCCGGATGCTCCGGACACACCGCCGCGCTCTACACGGCGCGCGCCAACCTGAAGCCGCTGGTCATTGAAGGCCACGAGCCCGGCGGACAACTTTCCCTGACCACGCTGGTCGAGAACTTTCCCGGATTCCCGGAAGGCATCCTCGGTCCGCAGCTGGTCGAAAACATGCGCAAGCAGGCCGAACGTTTCGGCGCCGAATACCGCATGACGCATCTCACCAGCGCCGACCTCAGCCAGCGCCCGTTCACGCTCCACCTGGGC
>Ga0210390_10000851_pt1 | contig 31045 bp, 25 predicted proteins | sample IncBWH11OmetaG_FD_161050 | JGI IMG/M metagenome (GOLD analysis project Ga0210390, IMG submission 161050) | Forest soil microbial communities from Barre Woods Harvard Forest LTER site, Petersham, Massachusetts, United States - Inc-BW-H-11-O ...
CGCCCTTGCACGGCACGCAATTCTTCTTCGCCAGCTCGCTCATAATTCGCTCCCTCCCAAAGTCATCGCCACGCGCAATTCTACAAGAAGCAGCCTCCCGTGCGATATCCCGCGCCAAGCGCACACGAAAAATTCCTGCGATGGCATCGCCGCGCCCCCTTCTGCTATTCTCTTGCGCGACAAATCCCCCGCGGCCCCGCCGCGACTCGTCGAAGCTCCATTTCCTGTGAGGACCACACATGCCCGATGAAATCGGCGAACTCAAAGAACGCGCCGAAGAAGGCGCCCACGAACCCAGCCTCGTGCCCGTTACACTTACCATGGCCATCCTCGCCGTCCTCATAGCCACCGTCACGCTGCTCGGCCATCGCGCTCACACCGAAGAGGTCCTGCTGCAATCGCGCGCCGCTGATCAGTGGGCTTACTTCCAGGCCAAGGAAATTCGTCGCCGCAATTACGAGCTCTTCCTCGACGAGCTTTCAATTTTTTCACTACAGGATGCCAAGCAAGTGGACGCCGTCAGGGAAAAGTACAAAAAGCAAGTAGACCGCTACGCCGACGAACTGAAAGAAATCGAAACCGAAGCCCGCCAGAAGGAAGCCGAGGTAAAAGTCGAAGAAGCCCGCGCCGATCGCTACGATCTTTCCGAAGTCCTGCTCGAAGCCGCCCTGGTAATCTCCTCCATCACCCTGCTAACCCGCAAAAAAATCTTCTGGCTCTTCGGCATCGTGCTAGCCGTAGCCGGAATAGCCCTCGGTATCACCGGCCTGATGATCCACTAGAACCTGTCCTGCGAGACATGGCAGGGGCGCTGCTTGTGAATCGCCCTGCCGGGGGATTCATCCTGAGAACCGGCGGTGCCGGTTCGAAGGGCCGCGCCCCAGCTTGGCACGGTGTCAGCCTCGAGCCCCGAGGAACGTCACTCTTACCTCTTCCCCGAAGCTGCCGACCGCGCCTCCAGATACTGCCGCACGTACTCCCCGAACGCCTTCTCCAATTTCAAAGTAACCGCGCCCGGCGCCGCCGCAATCTTCTGCCCGTTCACCTCTCCTACCCCCAACAAATTCCGGTTCGTCGAAGAAATAAAAATCTCATCAGCCGCGTACAAATCCTCCGGCCGCAACACCCGCTCCTCCACCGGAGCACCCGCGCCGGCTCCGATCTCCAGCAACACGCTCCGCGTAATACCCTGCAAACATCCCGCCGCCACAGGAGGAGTCGCCACCCGACCATCCTTCACGCAAAAAATATTCGCCGCCGTGCATTCCGCTACTTCGCCCCGCTCGTTCAGCAGCACCACTTCATCGAATCCCGCCTGCTGCGCCTCGTAATAATTCCAAACATTGTCCAGCCACGAAATCACTTTCACTCCAGCCAATGGAGACGCCGCATGCCTCCCGTGCTCGCGCAATCCCAACCGCGCCGGCTCGCGATAAGCAGGCAAATCCGCGGAACACAGCAGCAAATCCACGCGCGGAAAATTCTCGTCGCTGCGCCAGAATCCCACCTGGTTGTAAATCACATACACCCGCGCCGCGCCCTCCCGCACCTGATTTGTGCGCAGCACCTCCGCCAATTTCCCCCGCACCACATTTTCCTCAAATGGAAACGGGCAATGCGTCCGCTCCGCATCGCGCTGCAATCGTTTCCAATGCCGCTCGAACGCAAACGGAATCCCTTCGTAAATCCGCACCGTCGTGAACAAACCCCAGCCATTCAGCAGCCCGGCCTGCCCCGGAGACAGCCGCACCTCCGTCACCGGCAGCAAACGGTCATTGTGAAATACAAAACGGTGAATCATCCAGCCTCCAACGTGCTACTTATTCTAGCGCAGAACCCGCGCCCGGCACCGAGCTTCGGCAAATACCAAGCGAAGCCCGCAAGCCTCGCGCCAGCATCGCGCTATATCGATTCATCGTCCTTCGTTTCCGCCCGATGAAGATGGGTTCAAGTCTATTGACACCAGCTGTTTCTGAGCCTAGATTGATTCTGTGTTTATAGGAGGTCGCCGTGCGATACATCCTTAAATCATTCTTAGTGGCTGTCCTCTCCGTCGGTTTGATCGGCCTGCCTAGCTTTGCCGCAACGGAAAAGCCCCTAGGCCTTGTCACTCAGGCACAAGAAGCCCATTTGGGTTCTGCCACGGTCGCAATCGGGACCACGGTGTACCCCGGCGATACGCTCGCAACCGATGAAGGCGGCACCGTTCGCCTCAAAGTCGGCGGCAGCCAGTTCTACTTGCTCTCTTCCAGCGCCGCCACCCTTTCCGCAAGTTCGAATGTCGTGAACGCCTCGGTCGCGCGCGGCACAGTAGGCTTTTCCTCAAACGGCACGGATCAACTCTCGCTTGAAATTCCCGAAGGCACTCTGCGCGCTGCAAACGGCCAGCCTGGCTACGGCCAGGTCACCATTCTCAGTTCGCGCGAAGTAATCATCTCTGCATATCGTGGCACGCTCGTCCTCGACAACGACGGTGATCTCCACGAAATTCCCGCTGGAAAATCCTATCGCGTCACTATGGACCTGGATCCCGCAACTGAACCACAAGGCCCCGCCGGCGCAGGCGGCAACAACAAAGTAGTAGCTCCCCGCCATCGCCACCTGCTCTTCGACCTGATCGTCCTAGGCGCAGCCGCAGGCGCAGGCGTCGCGCTCTGGTATCACCTGAGCGAAAGCCCCTCCAACCCAAATCAATAGTTAGCTGCTTCAGAATCGCACGAAGTCTGTAGTTCGTAGAAATGTGCCAATACGGGTAAAGCCGTGGTTTTTCCCTGCGCCGTCTGCGCTCCTATCTCTGCGGCTTCTGCGTTGAATCTTTCCACCTTTCTCTTCGCCCGCCTTCATCAATGCCTTTATCAGTGTTCATCTGCGTTCATCAGTGGTGATTTTGACTTTCCTCGACACCTCGCACCACCTCTCCCCTACATATGGCAAGCCCGATCCCCAGTCTTCTCAAAATACTGCTGATGATATTCCTCCGCCCGATAAAACTCCCCAGCCGGCACAATCTCCGTCACAATCGGCTTCTTGAAAACGTGGTCCTTCTCCAGCACCGACTTCGACGCCCGCGCTTCCTCCTCCTGCTCCGCATCATGATAAAAAATCGCCGACCGGTACTGCGTCCCCACATCCGGCCCCTGCCGGTTCACCGTAGTCGGGTCATGACTCTTCCAGAAAACCGCCAGCAATTCCAAATAAGAAACCTGCTCAGGATCAAACTCTACGTCCACCGCCTCCGCATGCCCAGTGCGCCCCGTGCAAACCTCTTTGTAGTTCGGGTTCTTCGCCGTCCCGCCCGTGTAACCCACAGTAGTAGAAGTCACTCCCGCCACCTGCCGAAACGCAGCCTCCACTCCCCAAAAACACCCCGCCGCAAAAGTCCCCTTGGCCATAATCTGAAAGCTCCTTCGCCGCCAATTTAAAACGAATTACGATTCCGCGCCGCGAATCCCCATGTCGCCACACCGCGGCAAATCGTTCGAGACGCCGCAATCACTGCTTCGCCGCGCGCGTCCGCTGATTCTGCGCCGCAGGTTCCGACGAGAACAACACGCCAAGCCCCTCCGCCAAAGTCGGATGCGTCAGCACCGCATCGCGTAGCGCCGTATAAGGCAACCCCGCGATCATTGCAATCTGCACGACCGCCATCGTCTCCCCCGCGCCCACCCCGAACGACGTAAAACCCAGAATCCGCTCGCCGTCGCCTTCCACCAGCGCTTTCATAAATCCGCGCGTTTCACCCAGCGTCCGCGCGCGCAGCACCGCCTCCATCGGAATCTTGAACAACCGATACGAAACGCCCTGAGCCTTAGCTTCCTTCTCGCTCAGCCCGATACGCGCGAATTCCGGGTCCGTGAACAGGCAGAACGGAACTTGCCTCCCAGTCGTCATGCGCTTACCGCTGCCGCTCAAGTTGTCATGCACCACCCGAAAATCGTCCACGCTGATGTGCGTAAACTGTGGGCTGCCCGCCACCTCGCCAATCGCCCACACGCCCGGCGCCGTCGTGTGCAACCGCTCGTTCACCTTAATGTATCCACGCTCGGTGACTTCGATCCCGGCCAATTCCAGCCCGATTCCCTCGGTGTTCGGCTTCCGCCCCGTAGCCACCAGCAGATGACTTCCCTCCAGTGTTTTCTCCACTCCATTTTGCTCGATCACTATTTGTACCGCGTCACCTGATTTCCCCGTTACCCGCTTCAGCTTCGCGTTCAAAAATATTTCGATGCCCTCATCCCGGAACGCCCGGGTAAGCGCCTCCGAAACATCGTCATCCTCGCGCGACACCAGCTGTTCGCTGCGTTCAATCAGCGACACCTTGCTCCCGAAGCGCCGCATCGCTTGCGAAAGTTCTAATCCGATGTAACCGCCGCCGATCACCAACAAATGCTCGGGAACCTCGCCAAGTTCCAGCGTCTCGATATGCGTCAGCGGCTGCGCCTCAACCAGCCCAGGAATCGGATCGATCGCAGCACGCGTCCCGGTGCTGACGATCACATTCACCCCGCGCAATCGCCGCACCGATCCATCCAGCAAGGTCGCTTCCACGGTCTTCGGCGCAATAAATTTCCCAGTCGCCAAAATAAATTGCGCCCCGGTCTTTTTGTAATTATCCAGATACATCTCATTCATGCCCGCCACCATCCGGCGTTTGCGCCCCCGCACCGCGGACATATCAATGCTGAACTCTCCCGCGGTTATCCCGAACTCTTCGCTCTCGCGAACGTACGCCGCCACCTTCGCGCTGTGAATGATATTCTTGCTCGGCAGGCACGCGATGTTCGGGCATGATCCCCCGATATATTTCCGCTCAACCACCGCCACGCGCTGCCCTTCGCCCGCAAACGTCCACGCCGCGAGTGTTGAACCCGTCCCGTCGCCCAGAATCACCAGATCGTACTCTTCCGGCTCCGTACCGTTAATCAATGCAGCTGAAACCACGCCTTCCTGTGTGCCCATATGAAGTTTCTCCTTCGAAGTGTAAATATGGATGGAAGATTATTCAGCGTGCCGCCCGAAGGGCCACAAAACCTCACCAGCTACAGGTCCGGCCCTGTCGCACCAAGCCACATAATACGATAACTCTCAGAACTATTCGACCGACACGGCTTTCGCATGAATCCCCTACTTACCCCGCCATCGCGTGCGGGCTTGCCGCCCACGCCCAATCGTCGCCCAAAACCCAGAGCCAATCAGCTTCTGCATCCAGCACGCCGGTGGTACCATCGGCTTTCCCCGAGTTTGACGACAAAATCTTATGAGACAGTCGGCCGACATCATGTCGCGAAAAGACCTCGGCACCGCGGCGCTTTCTTGCGACGGTTCGGACAAGCCGGAACTTTCATGACTCCACGGCCGATTGCAAGTGTCGGGCTCCTGGCCACCTTGATGGCCGGTGTCGGGTTCCTGTGTGCCGCCGCGGCCGGGCCGCAATCTGCCGGCGCGCCGGATGCAGCGGGTCAGGAAGTCAATTCTCCATCGGGCGCCATCCGCGTCACCACCAAACTCATCTCTGTAAGTGTGATCGTTCGCGATAAACGCGGGCAACCAGTCACCGACCTGACCAAAGACGATTTCGTTCTGCTCGACGCCAAAAAACCGCAGTCAATCCAAATATTTTCGATGGAAAAGACCGAGGTTAAGCCGCGGCCTGCGTCCACCACCCTTCCCGATACATATTCCAACGAAATCGGCGGTGGCGACAGCACGCCTTCGAACCTCACCATAATCCTGCTCGATTCGCTAAACACTCCGTTCTTCGACCGGGCCTATCCCCGCAACCAAGTGAGGAAGCTGCTCCTCACGCTGCAACCGCAGGATCGCGTCGCGTTGTATGCACTGGGCCCCCACCTGCGCGTGCTGCACGATTTCACCAGCGATGCAGCCAGCTTGCTCGCCGCGCTGAAAGAAAATAAGGATTACGAGCTGCTGGACGTTGATGTGACCCACCCAGCCGCCGCGAATGCCATGAATCACCAATTGGAAGGTCTTGCGGACGAAAATCTGGCCGCCCAAAGCGATCAGCTCACACAAAATCGCGCCGCCGCGACGGCCGAAGCGCTACGTACCATCGCCGACCACGTCAGCTACTTGCCTGGCGGTAAAAACTTGATGTGGGTTTCGGCGGACTTCCCGTTTTATCTCGAATCGAATAATCTGGAGCGCTCACCCGATGGTAAGAAGCTCGCCTATCCCACCGAAAGCGAAATGGTCGAGCGCGCGCTGGCCAATGCCAACATCGCAGTGTTTCCAATTGACGCGCGCGGCCTCGTCGCCGGCGGAGTAGACGAGATAGCCAACAAGAGCCCCGACAAGCTCGTCGCCGATATGGCCGAGGCTTCCAACATGGAAATGTTGGCGCGCCGAACAGGTGGCCGTGCTTACCGTGACAACAACGGAATCGCAGGCTCCATTCGCCAAACGATCGATGGCTCTCGCGTAACCTACCAATTGGGCTTCTACCCGGACAACGTTACCTGGGATGGCAGCTTCCACAAGCTTCAGGTGAAGGTCAATCGCCGTGATGTCCAGGTGCAGGCACGCGAAGGTTATTTCGCGCTGGCGCAGCCCAATCTGACGCACGAAATGGTGCGGGAACTTCTTTATCAAGCCGCCCACAGTCCGATCAACGCGACCGGCATCCGTTTCAGCCTCCACGTCGCGCCAGTCAGCCCCGCGGCCGACAACAAGCTGCGCTTGTCGTTCTCGCTCGCCCCCTCGCAGTTTGCTTTCACATCGCAAAACGGCGAGTTAAAGGACGCTGTGGACGTCGCCTTCATCACCATGGACGCGAACAATCACGCCCTCCAGACCACGATCCTTCCTCTTCCACTCGCAATTGATGCGCAGACCTACGAACATCTCGTGCAGGCGGGGCTTCCCCTTACCAGAGAAGTTGCGATTCCTGCGAACGCTTCTAAACTGCAGGTCGTTGTCCTTGACGAGGGAAATGGCCAGGTCGGGTCCGTTCTTGTTCCGCTCTCATCCTATCTTTCCAAGACGGCAAACTAAAAAATCCCGCGTCATTGGCATCCTCGCCTGCGGGCTAATGGTCGTGTGGCCAACACTTCAAGTGAAGTTAACGATCAGGATTTCACAGCCGCGAACGGCTCAACAATCTTCTCGGACTTCTCCAAAACCTGCTCCAGCATCCCCGGAATCTCAAACACCGCCCTGTTCTTCAATCCCCCAGCATTAGCCCGAAACCGCGCCAAATTCGCTGGCTCGATCATCCTTCCCACCGCTGGCACAATCTCACTAAAACTCCGCAGCACCACCCCCACTTCCTTCTCCAGCACCCACTCCGCGTTATAGCGCTCCTGCGGCAAAGTCCACGCATTGCAGGCTACAATCACCGGCAACTGCATCGCTAAAGCCTCGCTCACGCTCCCCGGCCCCGGCTTCCCAATAAAAAAATCCGCCAAATGCATATACCGGTTCACATCCTTCGTAAATCCTTCCACAAACCGCGGCAATCTCGATCCACCCACGCGCAGTGCCGAAGCCAATTTCTCATTCCGCCCGCAAATAAAAATTAATTGCAGCTCGAGCTTCGAATCATCCAACCGCTCCGCAATCTCCAGCATCGCCTGCGATCCATAACCACCAAACAGCACCACCGCCGTCGGCAAATCCGCGCGCAATCCCAATCGCGCTAGTCCCGCAGCGCGCTCTTCCACCACCGGCTCATAAAATCGCGGATGCAAAATCATCCCCGACGCGCGAAAAATCCGGTTATCCATGTGCCCGCGCTCATGCGCCTGCTCCACCGCCCGCTCCGATCCGCAAACCAAATACTGCCTCTGCCGCTCAATCCAGAAATGCGGCGGATAATCCGCTATGTCCGTCAGTACCGTGACGAATGGGCGTCCTGGCCACACGTTCGCGAAGCTTTCACATAGCGCCCGATTGAAGTGCGGAATGAATGACACAACCATGTCTGGCGCAGTTTCCCGCCAGTGCCGCTCGAGCACCCGCACCGTGGCGGCATGCCGCGACCAAATCGCAAATTGCAACACTTTCATCAAATAGACGCTGCCCAGGGTCCATCCGCTGCGCAGCATCCAGTTGTACTGGTCCTCGATGCGTATCCCCGCGAATCTTTTGAGGATATCCAGCTCATCGAGCAATTCTTGAATGTTGAGCAGGCGAACGTCCCACGAACGTTCTTGCGCCTGAATGGACATCTGCAGCGCGGTAGCTGCCGCGCGATGCCCGCCGCCGGCGTCGAAAAAGCAAAACTCGATTCGTTGCATGCGGGCGGAGTCTCGCATCCGGAATGCCGAGATCTGCTACGGAACTGTTAAAAGACCATTACTGTGTCGAAAGAGTTAAATATCTGTATTTTCAGAACTTTAGCACGCATGTCATCTGCCGGTAACACGGCCCCGCTATCTTTGTTCACGTGAGATGCGACCTGCATGTTCACTCGTACTTCTCCGGACCAACGACAACCCCCTTTGCCCGAAAATTTTGCCGCGAGTGTTATAGCAATCCCCAGGACGTTTATTCCCTGCTGCAACGCCGCGGCATGAATCTCTTCACTCTCACCGATCATGATTCCATCGAAGGCGCCGAGCAATTGCGCCAGCATCCTGATTTTTTCGTAAGCGAAGAATTAACCTGCAAAATGCCCAGCGGTACCGAAGTCCACGTCGGCGTGTACGACATCACCGACCGTCAGCACCAGCAGCTGCAACAACGCCGCAACGATCTCGTCTCGCTCCTCATGTATCTCACCGAGCGCCGCCTCTTCTTCAGCATCAATCACGTTTTCTCCGCCGTCACCGGACGCCGCGAACGCGAAGACTTCGCCTGGTTCCAGGAATATTTTCCCGCCGTCGAAACGCGCAACAGCCACATGCTCGAAAGCGCCAACCAACGCGCCGCGCAACTCGCCAAACAATGGGACAAAATCGCTATCGGCGGCAGCGACGCGCACGCGCTTCCCTCCGCCGGCACCGCCTACACCGAAGTTCCCGGCGCGCGCGATAAAGATGAATTTTTCGAAGGCTTGCGCGCAGGCATGGGCCGCGTCGCCGGAGAATCCGGCAGCTTCAGCAAACTCACGCGCGATGTTTTCTGGATTGCCTACGAAATGATGCGCGAAAAACCCTGGACCGCCCTGCTCTCGCCGCTCGCCGCGCTCATCCCGGTCATCACCTACTGGAATTATCACGACGAACGCGTTTTCGGCCGCCGCTGGGCCGCGGAAATTCTTGGTGCGCCCGAAACTCGCAAACGTACTCGCTGGATATCGCTGCCGCAATCTGCGGCGGAGGGATCGGTATGACCGTCGCCAAGTCTGTCTGGAACCAGATTCAATCGAACGACTATCGCCTGATGCGGCGCGTGCACCGCTGGCGCGCCCCGCGCTGGTTTCGCATCCTCATGATATTAATGACGCGCATGGGCGACGGCTGGCTCTGGTATTCGCTCGGCCTCATCCTGCTCGTCTACGGCGGCGAACATCGCTTCGCAGCCATCGGTGCAGCCACCGCCGCTGCGTTCGTCGGCATCCTGCTTTTCCGCGCCCTGAAAAAAACCAGCAAACGCCAGCGCCCCTGCGAAATCGAGCCGCACTGCTGGTCCCTGATCCTTCCCCCCGACAAATATTCTTTCCCCTCGGGCCATACGATCACTGCCTTCGCCATCGCGCTGTCGCTAGGCCTTTTCTATCCGCACATTCAAGGAGTCCTGCTAGCCGTAGCCCTGCTCATCGCGTCCTCGCGCATAATTCTCGGCATGCACTTCCTAAGCGACGTCCTGGCCGGCTCCGCCATCGGCATCGCCCTCGGCACCGTCAGCTACCACATATTCGCCACCCTCTAACCGCATGAGACACGAGCGCTGGCGACTCCCCGCCGCACGTTTCGCGAGATTGCGCCGCGGATTCGCACTGAAAAATTTTCTACCAGGTGTGAGTACTACGTGGAAGGCCTGGCCTGCGCCGTTTCCGGGATTCCTTCGTCGCGCAACAGCTCCACGACGCTCCGATACAAGCGTCCGCGCACTTCGTGCCGCTCATCCGCGCGCGTCAAATACCGCACCCGTATATCTACTCCCGCGCCCGACGGCGTCACGCTAAGCGATGGGACCGCCGAAAAAGTTTTCTGCGCATAGCTGGGCGTCACTCGCTCCCACTCCTTCTTCGCCAGTTCGGCATTCTGTTTGGTGTCTTCCGCGGCCAACTTCTGTATCGCCTCCGCCACCGCGTACGGATCCTTCCCCGCGGGCGCCTGCACTTCAATTTCGTCCCACAACCACTGCCCCGAAGTCGAAAAATTAAAATAATGTCCCTCAATCGCAAAGCTATTCACGAACGTCACTTTGCGTCCCGTGGGATGCCCCGCGTCCGCCCAGCTCCCCGTTTCCAGAATCACGGTGTGTAGCAAACCCACCTGCAGCACTTCTCCCGCGACTCCATTAATTTCCACCCAGTCACCCGGACGGATTCCATTATTTCCCATCAGCACAAACCATCCGAAAAATCCCACGATGAAATCCTTCATCGCTACCGTGATTCCCGCGCCGGCCAGCGCCAGCACCGTCGCGAAATCGTTCGGCATCCCGAAAACAATCAGCAGGATTAAGCAGGCGCCAATCACCTGCACCGCGAACATCGTCACTCCCTGCATCGTGTGCAGTTGCCGCCGGTCCATCGGGAGCTCGGCAAATAATCGCTGCACCCAGATGTTCGCCACAAACACAAACAGCACGACCAGCGCGATCCACAATATGCACAGAAACAATCCGTGCAGAAATGCATGCCGCCGCGCCACCACCAGCGCCAGCCAGTTGCTGTACGTCGTCGCAAGCGCTTCCTCCGCTTCCATGCGCTTGTCGTACAACGCCAAAGTCTTCTGGTCCGCGCTCAAGTGTTTTACGAATGTCAGCTGCGAAACAACAGCCCCCGCCGCGTCCGTCGGCGCCGCAGCGGAATTCGCGGGTGCATTGACAGGCGGATTGACGGGCGCATTTCCGAAAGAAGTAACCGGCGGAGTCGCGGAAGAATTGTCAGAAGGTTTACTGGAAGGATTACCGGGCGCATTCGCCGCTGTATTCGCCAGACCGTGTGCGCCTGCTCCTGATGATTTCGCTCCGGCATTAGCAACCGGACGCCGCCGCAATATCCGCTTCTGCGCTTTTTCGTCATCCAACTGCTTTTCCAGTGCCTCGTGTTCCGCCGTATCCTTCGCGATCCGCGCTAGCGCATTCTGCCGCGCCTGCTGCAGCAGGCTTTCCTTCGTCCGCAGCGAGAAAATTGCTTCCACCTGCGCCACTAAATTCGCCGCGCGCGAAGATTCCGGCGACGCCGCTTGCCCCGTGCCACCACCGCCGCCGGCGGCCGATTTTCCCGTATGCGCCTCCGAAGCCTCGTGCTGATCCAGTTGGTCCTGCACCAATGAAAGTTTGTCGCCGCCCGCCCGCGTTAAATCCTCATGCGCATCATCCAACTCATCCTGGTCCAGCGACTCCTGCGCCTTCGCCAGATCAATCTGATCCTGCACATCATCCTTGGCGCTCGGCCGTGCCTTCGCCAACGCCTCGGCCAGTTGTGCCACTCGATCCTGATCCACGTTCAACCGCGCATCGGCATCCTTCACTCGCGCGGCCAGGGGCGCCGTTTCCGCCGTCAGGGGCGCCGGATTTTCCTTGGCATCTTCCAGCGCTGCGTTGAAAGACAAATCCACGGACCGGTCCGCCAGCCGCAGCGCCTGTTGCGCATACTCCTGCTCCCAGTGCGTCACCGCCAAGGGAGCGACCTGTTGCGCCGTCTGCAGCGCGCTGGTATCCACAATCTGTGGCGAGGCGTGCACCGCCCGCATCTGGTCCGCGTGCAGCCGCCGCGCAGACGTAGCCCAATCACGCGTGTACAATATCGCCCAGGCCGTCGCCGCCACCAGCAACGTCAACACCGCCAAAACCGTTTTTTGCCCGCGCGTCATCTGCAGTCCGCCAGGCGCAATTGTAGTACGCTCCCGCAACTTCCTGTGGCATATCTCAAGAAAATGGTAGGGGGCGTTCCGAGCTCTGCTTTGTAGCGGCCGCACGGTTTCTAGGCGGGCGTCATTGAGGTTGCTGGAGAATCCGTAGCTCGTGGCTCCAGTTCATCCTGAAGGCCTACCGGCAGCAGGATCGAAGGGCCACGACATTAACGCAGGAATATTACTGCGGCTTTAACCGCCGAAGTCCCGCCTTGCAGTTCTCAAATGAACTCGCCGCGGAAACCTCGCGCCCGATATTAGTCATCACTAATCACTTCTTAGCCCCTCAATCCCATGCACCATCACAATCACCGACCGCGCCCCCGCCTTCCGGTCCTTCGCAATCTCCTGATACTCCTTCGACTCCGCCCAATCCCGAAACGCCCCCTCATCCGGAAACGAAAGCACCACTATCCGATTCCCGTCCCAAGGTCCTTCAAACACCACCGGACTCGAGTCCGCCGCCAGCACGCTCCCCCTATATTTCTTGAACACATCCATGAACCGCTCCACGTACCGCCCGTACAGCGCCGGGTCGCGTATCCACAATTGCGCAATCGCGTAAACGCTCATCACTCCTCCTCGCGCCATCACCGGCAGGCGCTACTCACCCCACCCGCATGAAATCCGTGACCGCCAAGTGACAAAAATTTTGCTTCCTCGTGACAACTGCTCCGCTTCCTACCGCCACACTACTCGTCCAGAAAGTAATGCCGCAGCAAGGTTTCCCAAGGATCTCGCCGCGGATTTACCGGTTTGGCTTCATAGGATGTTTCCGGATGGGTGCGCCTCAGTTTCTTGGACGGGTTCTGAGGCGCATCTTTCCGGAAACAGTATTACGGAACATTAGAACCGCCCGCGCCGCGGCAACAAACAATCTAATTCCCCGCGCACGCTGCTGTCCGCACTCCCCCAGTCGCAACCCCGTACTGATTCGATCCTGCAATCCGCGTGCCGCCGCCCAGCAGCACCACGCTGTCCGTCGGGCTCGGCCAATTCATCTCATACAATCCTCGCGAAGCATCCACCGCACGCCACGTTCCGCGAAACGTACCGCTCGTAAACGTGCCATTCGGCTCCACGTCCACATTCCATCCGTTCGCCCAGTGCCACGTTCCCACCAGGCCCGTGCTCCCCGTCACGCGCCCGCCCGAAATCGGATACCCGTACTGATTTCCCCCGCTCATCGTGCGTTGGTCCGCCGATACCGTCAGCGTCTCCACCATCACCGGCCACGTGAACGTGTACGCTAGCCTCTGCCCATCCACCAATCGCCAGCGCGCCGTGAACGGCCCTCCAGTCACCGTGCCGTCCGCGTGAATCACCACCGGCGTGTTGTTGAACCATTGGTAGCAGCCCACGATCGGATCCACCTTCGCGTTCGCGGACGATGACTGCCGTGCAGGCTTCTTTGCAGCAGGCGCTGCAGTATTTCCGCCGCCGGCACTCGGATCGCCGGTCGCGTTTCCATCTCCCCCGGGATTCGTAACAGCCGGCGTGTCCGGCCCGGTCGCCGAATTCCCACCCGAAGTCCCTCCCGAATTTCCACCGCTATGCGAATACATCACCACCAGCGTGAGCAACACCACCACCGCCGCCACGCCAATCCAAATCTTCTTAGCCGATGATCCGCTGCCGCCCGCGGCAGCCACCGCTCCCGTCGTCGCCGTCGTCGCAGCACCAGCCGACGAAGCACGACTCGCCGCGGCCACACCCGCCACGCCGCGCTGCCACATCACAGTTCCATCCAAACTGCCCGCAGACGTACCGCCCGGCCTCAACTCGTCCCCCTTCGCCGGAATCAACTTGTGCACCGTCGCCGCCAGATGATCCAAATGGTTTTCCATCGGCGGCGTCATCGCATCCAGCCAATGCACAGACCCGATGAAATAATCCAGCGACTTCCCCGGCGCCACATCCTCAATCCGAAAAGGCAGAATTGCGACGCCGCTGCTCACCGCGCGTTCCACTTCCTTCGGAATGTGCCCCGAAGCATTCGCGCTCGACGAAAACACCAGCACCATCACTGTCGCGCCGTGAATCGCATCTATAATCGCTTCGCCGTAAGACGTCCCCGCCACAATGTCTCGCGGCGCGATCCAGCAGCGAATCCCCGCAGCCTCCAGCCGCGCGCACACCGCGTCCGCCACAATCTTGTCTTTTGACGCGTAACTGATGAACACGTCGAACGCCACGAGAACGCCCTCCGAACTCCGAACCGGTCAGCAACCGATAATTTTCATCGCCCGCCGGCTGCGCACCAGAATCTTACCATTCGCTCACCAAACCATAATTTCCGATTTCCGCCGCCCTGCCAGCGACCAGCCCGCGCATCGTACGCTGCCTCGCTCCCGCGCACAACGAATTCGCCAGCGAACACTCACCGGCGCCATATGCATCCCACATTCAACGCATTTAGCTAAATATTGCCGAGACCTTTCAACCCAAAATTTCATCTATACAGACAGCACACAGCACTGTGGAGTTGTGCGATGCGATCTGGCGAGAACACGTAGGTTTTCACCCGGAGGAATGTACATGATGTTCAGCAACTCACGCGTCGCCTGTTTTCTTGTGGTCGCTCTCCTCTGCACCGCTGCTGCTTCAGCCCAACAGGCCAGCCCGCAAGCCCAGGCGACCGGTGGCAACATGCACCTCGATATAGTCGTCACTGCCAAATCCGGCCCGCCCGTCGCCGACCTCCAGCAACAAGACTTCACCCTGCTGGATAACGGTTCCCCGCAGGCCATCACCTCTTTCCAGGCCGTCACCGGCCGCCAGGCTCCGGCCCAGGTCGTCCTGGTAATTGACGCGATCAATGTCGATGCCCAAGCTATCGGCTACGAACGCGTTCAGATCGACAAGTTCCTTCACGCCGAGGGAGGTCGCCTCGCATACCCCGTCGCCATCGTGGTTGCCACGGACACAGGCGTGAAAGTTGCTGAGAATTTCTCGAGCGACGGCAACGCCCTCAGCGCCGCTATGGATCGCGATCAGATCGGTATCCGCGACATCGGACGCTCCGCCGGTTTCTACGGCGCGACCGAACGCTTGCAGTATTCCCTCCAGGCGCTGAGTCAACTTGCTGTCAGCGAGCCTGCCCGTCAAGGACGTAAAATCCTGATCTGGATTTCTCCCGGCTGGCCTCTGCTTTCCGGCCCAAATATCGAGCTCGATTCCAAACAGCAAGGAGAGATTTTCGCGCAAATTGCAAGTCTCTCCACTCAACTCCGCCAGGCACGCATCACTCTCTACAATGTCAATCCTATCGGCGCTGGCGAGTCTGTTTTTCGCGGCACCTACTACGAGGAATTCCTAAAAGGTGTCAGCAAGCCCAGCCAAGTTAATCTGGGCAATTTGGGACTCCAGGTGCTCGCCATTCAGAGTGGCGGTCTCGTTCTCGACTTCAATAACGATGTCCCCACGCTCCTGCAACAGTGCATCTCTGACATCGCTCCCTACTACGAGATATCCTTCGCCGCCGCCCCATCGGACCATCCCGACGAATACCACCACCTCGAAATAAGAATCGACAAGCCAGGCCTAATCGCGCGCACTCGTCAGAGCTATTACACGCAACCCGCAAACCACAACTAACCGGCGCACAGCGCGGGTAAATCAGCTGTCCGCCTCCGCAACACGCCTATCCCAATACCGAGCATTCCCGAACCGGCACTCGCCCCACCTATCTCCAAGTAGCTGATAATTAATCTCTTACAGCCGCGCCGCAAGGTACTTCACGTGCCTCCACGGTCATTGAATATATGAACTCAACGCTCGTGGTGTAGAATCCCGCATCCACCCGCGGCAACCCGAGTAGCAAGGAGGCCGAAAACCAATGCTCAATCTCGATTTGCTTCTCCGCGACCTCAAAGTCGCCCTCCGCTCCCTCGCCCACACCAAAGGCCTCGCGATCACCGTGATCCTCACCTTGGCGCTAGGCATCGGCGCCAACGCCGCTATCTTCAGCGTCGTCCGCGGCGTGCTCCTCCGCCCGCTCGTCAACCGCGACGAAAACCGCCTCATCTACATCCGCCAAAGCGCCCCAGGAATCGGCGTCGAAAATACCAGCTTCTCCGTGCCCGAAATTCAGGATATGCAGTCGCGCGTCAAGACCATCAGCGAGTTCGGCGACTTCTCCACTGTCGGCTTCAGCGTAGTCGGCCTCGGCGAACCGCGCCAAATCCGCGGCGGCGTCGTGGACGGATCCTATTTCGACGTCATGGGCCTGCACCCAGTCCTCGGCCGCCTGCTCGATGCGCACGATGACGGCAATAACGCCTCCGGCGCCGTCGTCCTCACCTGTCGCTTCTGGACCACCGCCCTCCACAGCGACCCCACCGTGCTCGGCAAAACCATCAAACTCGACACCGGCGACCCCGCCGGCGCCCGCTCCGCCACCATCGTCGGCGTTCTCGAGCCGTCCGTCCCCTATCCCGCCGAGACCGAAATTATCGCCAACGTCGTCACCAGCCCCCACCATCTCTCCGCCACCATGGTCACCGGCCGCGTCCATCGCATGACCGAACTTTTCGGCCGCCTCGCCCCCGGCACGACCCTCGAACAAGCCCGAGCCGAGCTGAACACCGCCTACGGCTCGATGGTCTCCCAACATCCCGAAGCCTATCCACATGGTGAGAACTTCCAGATCAGCGCCGTCCGCCTGCGCGATCAGATCACCTCCCGCGCGAAGACCGTCCTGCTCGTACTGCTCGCATCCTCGATACTCGTCTTCGTCATCGCCTGCTCCAACGCCGCGAACCTCATCCTCGCCCGCACCGTCCGCCGCGAAGGCGAACTCTCCATCCGCGCCGCGCTAGGCGCCAGCACCGCCTCGCTGCGCCGCACACTCTTAATAGACAGCCTCCTGCTCTGCGGTACCGGCGCCGTTCTGGGCGTGTTAATCGCGCGGCCCATGGTCGCCATCCTCGCGCGCTACGCTTCCCGCTTCTCCATCCGCGCGCTCGATCTCACCGTTGACTCCAGCATGCTCTGGGTCGGCGCGCTGCTCGCGGTCGTCGCAGCAGTGCTTCTCGCGTTCGTCCCGCGCCTGCCGTCAGCAGACAATTCCAACGGCACGAACCTCTCCAGCGGCGGCGCGCGCATCACCGGCAGCACCGGACGCCGCCTCCGCGTCTTCGCCGTCACTCAAATCGCCGCCTGCTTCATGCTCCTCGCCGGCGCAGGCATGCTCCTCAAAACGCTCCTCGCCCTGCAAACCGTGCACACCGGTTTCGACACGCACAATGTTCTCGCCATCAACGTCCCTGTGGTTTCCTACGGACGCACGCCCGATCAGATCCTTGATTTCTACAAAGAAACCATTCGCCAGGTCTCCACTCTCCCCGGAGTAGATCGCGTCGCAGTCGGTACCGCCGTCCCCTGGCGCGATAAAGGCATCTTCGGCCCCGGCTTCCAATTCACCGCACAAGGCCACGTGCGCGCCAATGGCGAAGAAGATCCCCACGCGCAATTTCGCACCATCTCGCCCGGATTTTTCGCCGCCCTCGGCGTGCCCCTCATCGAAGGCCGCGACTTCAACGACCTCGATCGCAAAGACAGCGAAAAAGTCGTGATCATCAGCCAGAGCGTCGCCATAAAAATGTTCCCCAACACCTACGCGCTCAATCAACACATCATGTGGACCGATCCGGTGATGAAATTTATCGACGTCAGCCCCGAGCCGCGCCGCATCGTCGGCATCTCCGCCGATGTGGACGACGAAAATGTGGTCCCCGGCGCAACGCTAACGGTTTACCACCCGCTCGATCAAGAAATCGGCGGAGGCCGCCTCTTCGTCCACACCCACAGCGATCCCTATGCGCTGGTAACGCCGATCACCCGCATCATTCGTGATCTCTCAGTGGACCAGCCGGTCGAAAAAGCCGCCACACTAGACGACGTCCGCGCCGAAGTCCTCACCCCCGATCGTCTGAACGCGTTAGTCTTCGGCGGCTTCGCGGCAGTAGCTCTCGCAATCGCAGTAATCGGCGTAGCAGGCGTGCTGGTATTTTCAGTAAGCGGCCGCACCCGCGAATTCGGCATCCGCCTGGCTTTAGGCGCGCAACCGCGCAGCCTTCTCACCAGCGTGATAGCCCAAGGTGCCCTGATGGCCGCAGTAGGCATAGTCGCGGGCGCAGCATTCGGCTACCTGCTAGCCCGCCTCGCAAGCAGCTACATCGTAGACATGCGCATGCCCGACACAATCCCAGTGGCAGCCTCAGCAGCAGTCCTGTTAGCCGCCGCGGTGGTAGCGTCAGTCCTCCCAGCAGCCCGCGCCGCCCGCATCGACGTAATGGACGCCCTCCGCTCCGAGTGAGCCGAGCCGCGCACACACAGGTTTTGACTTTGTAGCGGCCACCTTCAGGTGGACGCCTTTGACGTCGCAGTTGATATCGTAGGGCCAGGCATGCCGTGCCTGCCTCCTGGGAAGGCCGATCCCTCGATTGGCGATCCGCGCCAAGGTTTCGAATCCCGCCGCGTCCCTGAATAAATTAACGAACACTACAATCACCGCGAAAGGGCTGGGGATTAGACGCCATCCCACCAAACCACCTCACAATGCTATGCTCTACGCCGCGCAATCCTCTCACGCACCAATAAGGAGTCCGCAATGAGCGCAACCTGGAAACCTCACGAGAAACACGGGCTGCTCACCAAGCAAAGTGACTTGCCCGACTCCGTCTTCGCCTTCCCCAGGCAACGCAAGGAACCGCTAACTGACGCACGCCACGTCCGCAACGCCGTCGCGCGCTTTGATCAAGTAACCGGCGTCTCCGATGCCGATCGTGCCTCGGCTTTCGCCAACATCAAGAAAGCCGCCAAACACTACGGCATCAACCTCTCCGAAACCTCATGGCACGATCTAGGCGTCCACCCCCAGCGAAATCGAAAACAGACCGCCGCCAAAGCCGTTGCCACGCGCAAGCGCAAGAAAAAAGCGTAAAAATCAGGCGCGCGCCGTTGCAATCGCAATCGAAGGGGCACGGCATGCCGTGCCCGCTCCCTGGGAACGCGAATCTGCTGATTGGCGTGTTTGCTTAAAAGTTTTTTGGGCCAGTGAGTACTAGTTCTGTACCACTTCTGTCCGAACGTACAGCTGCGCTTTTCGCCCGCCCGTGTTAACTTCGGGCGAAACTAAAAAAAATGATTACTCTTCAAAATTCGCCCGCCCCCGGAAAACCCGCACCTCCATCCCAAACGATAAATCCGCGCCCCGTACTCGACATCAGCGGTGAACCGCGCCCGCTCGCTCACCGACAAACTACAAATGCGTACAAATCCACCGCTCGCTCGTAAAACTACGCACGTTTCTAATCAACGGGCAAAATATTAGAAATCACCGTAAATGACTGAGAACAAACAACCGCGCCCAATTCTAATCGCAAGTAATTCGCCAATTTTCTCCGTCCCGGCTCACCCACTCCAAAATTACCACTCTTGCCCCTGCGTATTTTTTGGCGGAGAATCCCGGTGTCAATGAAAACCCCACTGGCACGAAAAACCGGTGCGTCGCACCCCGCGGTCGTGAGCATCTCGAAAGGTCGCGCGAATTCGCTCGGTCCAACCGTCGCAGAACGCATGGCCGCCGGCAAAGCGCTGCGCGACCGGGTGCCACGGCCTGCGCATGCGAAGTGGACTCCCGCGGCCGATCGCCCTGATCCGGTCGCTGTGCTGAAGGAATCCGACCGCGGACGATTGGCTGATCTCCTGCCGATTCGCTATGGACGAATGCGGGTTTCGCCGTTCGCGTTCTACCGCGGCGCTGCGGCGCTGATGGCTTGCGATCTTGCAAAAACTCCCAACACTAAGATTCGCGTGCAGGTCTGCGGCGACTGCCACCTGCTGAATTTTGGGGGATACGGCTCTCCCGAGCGCCGGCTGGTATTCGACATCAACGATTTTGACGAGACGCTGCCCGCGCCATGGGAATGGGACGTAAAGAGACTGGCGGCCAGCGTGGTGCTGGCGGCACGGGAAAAGAAAATGAGAGAAGGGCGTTGCTCCGACGCAGCGCGCGCCATGGTGGCTTCCTATCGCACGCACATGCGCGAATATGCGCAGATGCCCGCGCTGGACGCGTGGTATTCGCATATTGATGTGGACATTTTCGTCCAGAAGGCGAAAACCTTCAAAGACAAGCAGTATTGGAAAAAAGTGGAGCGCGCCGCCCACATGCAGACGGCCGAATACCTCCTTCCGAAAATCACCAAGGTTTCCAAAGGCGAGCGGCGCATCATTGACCACCCGCCGCTGATTTATCATCCGCGCGACTTTGCCAAAATTGACGAGCACGTTCGAGCCTTGTTTCATCGCTACAGTTTGACCCTGCCGGAAGAACGCCGTGTGATTCTGGACCGTTATCACATCGTGGATATCGCGCGAAAAGTGGTGGGTGTGGGAAGCGTGGGCACGCGCTGCGACGTCGCGCTGCTTTTGGCCACTATGGATGACGCCATGGTACTGCAGCTGAAAGAGGCGCTGCCTTCCGTGCTGGAACAGTACGCAGGCAAGAGCCGTTATCCGAACCACGGGGAGCGAGTCGTCACCGGCCAGCGCATGTTGCAAGCCGCCAGCGATGTGTTCCTCGGCTGGACGCGCGCCGACGACGGCCGCGATTATTATTTCCGCCAGCTGCGCGACATGAAAATGAAATTTGATTTGGAGAGCATGAACAAATCCGAATGGCTGGAGTACGTGCAGATATGCGGGTGGACTCTGGCGCGCGCGCATGCGCGAACCGGCGACGCGGCGCGCATCGGCGGCTACTTGGGCAAGAATGCAAAATTCGACGACGCGATCGGCAATTTTGCGGTGACGTATGCGGACCAGACGGAGCGGGACCATGCCGCGCTCCTGAAAGCGATTCGCACGGGTCGCGTGCATGCGGCCGAAACTCCGGCGGAGTGATTCATAAATCCAGCGGCAGCGGACTTTTTCCAGTGATCAATCGCGCCGAGCGATCGAAAGTGATGTACAACCACGCCCATTGCAGCATCACGAGCAGACGATTTTGAAATTGTATGATGTAAATCAAGTGCACGAAAACCCACATCAGCCAAGCAGACCAGCCTGAAAGTCGCAGCCAATTTAAATCCGCAACGGCTGCGCCGCGCCCGATCGTCGCCAGATTCCCTTTGTCGAAATAATGGAAGGCCGGAGGTTTTTCTCCGCGCAATCGCGCGCGAATTAATTTCGCCACATAATTTCCCTGCTGAATCGCCGGCTGTGCCACTCCCGGAAGCGGTTGTCCAGTTTGATGGCTGAAATTCGAGAGATCGCCGATCACGAAAATCTCCGGATGCGCGGCGATGCTCATGTCCGGCTCCACAATCACGCGGCACGCGCGATCGAGCTTCGCTCCGGCTTCCTGCGAAAGTATCACACCAAGCGGCGAAGCCAGCACGCCTGCGGCCCACAGCACTGTGCGCGTGGGAATAACTTCGTCGTGATCGCCCACGCGAATTGTGACGCCGTCCGCGCGAATGTCGGTGACCATCGCGCCGGTTCGAACCGTCACACCGAGCCGCTCCAGCATCCGCTGTGCGGCTTCGGAAAGTTTCGGAGGGTACGCCGGCAGCGCGCGGTCCGTGCCTTCCACCAGGATGATGCGCGTTTGCGACGGATCGATGGCGCGGAAATCGTGGCGCAGTGTGTCGTGCGCGATTTCGCCCAGCGCGCCGGCCAGCTCTGCGCCCGTAGGTCCCGCGCCGACGATCACAAACGTCATCCACGCCTGCAGCTTTTTCGGATCGCGCTCGCGCTCCGCCGCTTCGAACGCCAGAAGGATGCGGCCGCGCATCGCCGTGGCGTCGTCCAGATTTTTCAGCCCCGGCGCGAACTGCTCCCATTCGTCGTGGCCGAAATATTGATGCGTCGCGCCCGTGGCGACTATCAGCGTGTCGTAATCCAGCGCGCCATCGCTGAGAATCACGCGGCGCTTGGCCGCGTCAATGTGGACTGCTTCGCCGAGCAGGACCTGCGTGTTTTTTTGTTTGTGCAGGATGTCACGCAGCGGGCCCGCAACGTTCGCGGGAGAAAGCGAGCCGGTGGCGACCTGATAAAGCAGCGGCTGAAATAGATGATAGTTGCAGCGGTCCACCAACGTAACCTGGACCGGGGCATTTTTAAGCGACTGCGCGGCGCTCAGGCCGCCGAAACCGCCTCCGATAATTACGACCTTGTGGGCATCAGCCATTCGTGAGCGAACTCCCCGGCAAGCTCGAGAATAAGTCAATACGATCGCGCGATTGCGCGATTGCGCTGGGCTGCCTGTCACGTTATCAGATGCACTGACGCGACTGGAAGACGCCGCATCACGAAATCGCGATTGCGGCGCGAAAAATGCATCCGGGATAAACTGAACCGCGCGAGGAGCGCAACGCAAACGATGAAACGAGGACTGCTGAAGGCGGCGACGTCGCTAGCGCTGATCTTGCTGATTGCGCTGGGAGCGCGCGTAACGTATGCGTGGAATCAGGAACACAAATTGCGCGCCGATCTCGTGGGCCTCGTGCCGTTCCTGAACGAGACAGGAAACATCGCGTTTTCGCTCGCCAAGGGACACGGATTCAGCTCGCCGTACTGGCAGGAGACGGGGCCTACAGCCTGGTTGACTCCCGTGTATCCGGCGCTAGTTGCGGCAATTTTCAAGATCTTCGGGATTCATACGCCGCACTCGTTTTTTGCGATCGTTTTTCTGAACATTCTATTTTCGACGGCAACTTGCGTGCCGCTTTTTTACATCGGCAAACGCGTGGGCGGATTGGGAGTAGCCAGCGGCGCCGCATGGCTATGGGCAATTTTCCCCAACGCGATCATGATTCCTTACCAATGGGTTTGGGATACGTCTCTTGCGGCATTGCTGATGGCCACGATCTTGTGGGCGACGCTGGAACTCGCCGATAAGCAATCAGTGCGCGCATGGTGCGGGTACGGGCTGCTATGGGGATTTGCGTTGATGACCAATCCTTCGCTGGGCACCGTGTTCCCGCTGCTTCTAGGTTGGGCCGCTTATCGCGCGTGGCAAAAAGAACAATTACATCTGAGCCGGCCGCTGCTGGCCTGCGCGATCGCCGTGATGTGTTGCGTCCCTTGGACGGTGCGTAATTATTTGGCGTTCCACCGCTTCATTCCTCTGCGCTCGAACCTGCCTTTTGAATTGTGGCTGGGAAACAACGAACAGTTCGACGAACAATCGCAGGTGGTGCCGCCGTCGGATCCGGAACGCACCGAGATTCGCAATTATGTCCACATGGGCGAGACGGCCTTCATGCAGGACAAGTGGGAGAAAGCGACCGCTTTTATGCGCGCGCACCCGCGATTGGAAATTACACTTTTCGCGCGGCGGTTTATAGCGACCTGGACCGGGGTGGAAAATCCCATCGACAGTTTTCGCGATACTGATTCGCCGCTGGTGCGCCTGGTGATCGTGAGCAATACCCTAGCAGCGCTCGGCGCGCTATGCGGAATTCTGGCGCTGCTGCGCTCACGAAATGTTTACGCTTTTCCGATGGCCGCCGTGCCGATTGTGTACCCGCTGATTTACTACGTGACGCACACTTCGCTCCGCTACAGGCACCCGATTGATCCCGTGCTGATGTTGTTGGTGGCAATCGCAGTTGCGGCGGCACTCCCAACCCGCCGTGTTAACGCTGAACCCGTGTCGCAACCCTACTGAACTGATTTGGAACAACTTTTTCGCCTCTATTTCTTTACGAAATCCTTATGCCCCGCTTACGGATTCCTGAGGCAACACAGGTACCGTAGAACTTTCCGCCCTGTGGAACATCTAAGTTTCGGGTGCGAATGAGCGGGGCAGGTGTGCGCCTGGAGGGCTCAGGCGGAGTGACGGTCGCAACTGCGCTGCGGTCAGGTCGTCTGCACTCGAACTTGCTGGCGCGTTGAGGGACGAGTTTCATGGAAGTTTTTGTTTTCTTGGTGGTAGCGGCGGCGTGCATCTTTTTTGTGTACGCACTTGTGCAATTCTCTCTGGAAGAAAGGCACCTGCGGCAGAGGAGAGAAACGCCGCTGGGGTTTCCGGTGATTTCCTCCGGACAAATCGTGATGCCACTGGAGACGCCGCGCAAGAAGCGGCGCGAAGATTCAACAAAGCAGAAAACACACAACTAGAAAAGGAGAGGTTTTTTCATGTTGAAGACGTTGACGAAGCACAAGATGGCGCGCGGATGGCACGGACCAGCCGCCGCGGTATTTTGTATTATGGTTTCCCCGTGTTCGGTGTGGGCGCAGAACAGCGTGCAGCAGACCCAGCCTAGCAACGCGCAAAGCCCGGATACCAACGCAAAAACGGCGGCAGACAATACGAGCGCCGCGGATACAACTGCCGCGCCGCCCGCGCTGCCGAGCGCTGCGGACAGCGCAGACGCCAACGTGGATCAGAGCGGAAGCGGTTCTTCGCAGACGGCCTCCGCCGCCTCGCCGCAGCAAAATTCGTCTGCACAGGCGAGTACGCAACAGACTGCGACGCAGAATCCGTCGCAGGACCACGTGCTGGAAGGAAATTTCTTTCAGCGGCTCGCGCAGTTTTATCGTCAGGATTGGAATGGCACAAATCCAGCCGGTCCGACGATCAAGAAGCGCGGACTGCCGGCACCACTAGACTCACCTCCATTCCCATCGTCAGACTGGATATACGGAGGCGCGCCCGACATCGGCGCTCCTGATGGCAACACCTATCCGTTAATGAGCGCGCTCCACCTGGAGAATAGCCGCATAAAAGTTTACGGATGGGTTGCGACCAGCATAAATTTCAGCACCTCGGCCCAGAATAATTTCCCGGTGTCGTACGACATTTTTCCGGACAAGATCGAACTGAATCAGGCGGTCGTTTACATCGAACGCCTGCCCGATACCGTGCAAACCGATCACTTCGACTGGGGATTCCATCTCACCGCGTTCGAGGGCATCGACTATCGCTTTACCACCGCGAAGGGTTACTTCAGCCAGCAACTTCTGGCTTCGAACAAACAGTACGGATTTGATCCGGTCCTGGAATACCTGGACCTCTATTTCCCGGTCAAAGCCGGTCTGAACATCCGCATCGGGCGCTTTCTTTCAGTTCCGGGGATCGAAGCGCAATTGGCGCCGAACAATTACAACATGACGCACTCGTTGCTCTACACCATTGATCCCTTTACCGACACCGGGATCTACGCCTCCCTGAAGCTGAACTCGCAATGGATGATTCAGGCTGGCATATCGTGCAGCCACGACGTTGCGTGCTGGACCACGGACGCTACACCTTCAGCGATTTTTTGCCTGAACTATTCCACGGCGAGCAACAACGATAATTTCTACGGTTGTGCGAATGGCATAAACAGCGGTAAGTACGCCTACAACAACCTGCAGGATTATGACTTCACCTGGTATCACAAGTTCAACAGCAAATGGCATATGGCGACTGAGACTTGGTACATGTATGAACGCGATGTACCGAACGTTGCCGGGAATGTGGCCAATCCCATCCCGATCGAACTCGGCGCGAATGGCGCATTTTGCAGGGCCGGCGTGCTGCGGTGCACCGCGCCCGAATGGGCGGCCGTCAATTATGTGAATCGCAATATCAATCCAAAGTTCTTTGTCGGATTCCGGTCTGACTTCCTCGACGACAAGAAGGGCCAGCGAACTGGGTTCGCCACGAAATATACGGAAAACACGCTTTACGCGACCAAATACATCGGCACTACGGTGATGATTCGTCCCGAACTCCGCTTCGATCACTCGTGGGATCTGGCTGCATACAACAACGGCAAGGCCAGAAACCAGCTCTTTTTCGGCATGGACTTGATTTACAAGTTTTGAGTTCCGTGACGAGACGGGCAGCCTGGTTGGCGGAAATGGGAAACGGTGTGACGTGTTCTTGTTGGCTGACGATTTCGACGCACCGTTTCTCGCCGCTGTGAGGAGTGAAGAGCAATGATAGACGCAATATTCGTGGTAGTGACGACCTGTTTCTTTGCGGTCGCGCTCGCGTATGTGCGCGGGTGCGACCGCCTGAAGTAAGGGGAACGATAAAATGCTCGGTAACATTTTCTTGCTGGTGGTTTGCGTTTTGATTTTGGCGTATCTGTTCGCGGCCTTGCTGTGGCCGGAGAGGTTCTGACGATGACGGCAAATGGCTGGCTGCAAATATTCTTGTTTTTGCTGGTGATCTTCGCAGTGGCGAAGCCAGCGGGGCTTTTCATGACGCGAGTGTTCGCGCATGAGAAGACATTTCTGGATCCGTTGCTGCGTCCATTCGAGCGCCTGCTGTACAAAGTGACTGGCGTGGATGAAAAGCGTGAAATGCGCTGGACGGAATACGCCATCGCGATGCTGCTCTTCAGTGGCGTTTCGATGGTGCTGCTGTACGCGATTGAGCGCGTACAACAATGGCTGCCGTGGAATCCGGAGAACCTTGTGGCAGTGCCGACCGATCTGGCGTTCAATACCGCGGCTTCGTTTACGACCAATACGAACTGGCAGGCCTATACCCCGGAAGTAACGATGACTTATTTCACGCAGATGGCGGGGCTGGCCTATCACAATTTCACTTCGGCGGCAGTGGGAATCGCGATGGCTATAGCGATCATTCGTGGAATCGCGCGGCGGGAACAGGAGACCATCGGCAATTTCTGGGTGGATCTGACGCGGGCGATTTTGTGGGTGCTGCTGCCAGTGTGTATGGTGGTTGCGATGATTTTTGTATCGCAAGGCATGATTCAGAATTTGCGGCCGTACACGCACACGCAACTGGTGGACGCGCAGACGGTGACAACCACGGGTACGGACGGCAAGACGACGACGCAGGTGGTGAACGAACAAACGATTCCGCAGGGTCCAGTGGCTTCCCAGGAAGCGATCAAGATTTTCGGCACGAACGGCGGTGGATTTTTCTACGCCAACAGCGCGCATCCTTTCGAAAATCCAACGCCGTTGACGAATTTTCTGCAGATGGTGCTGATTTTCGCGATTCCCTCGGGACTTACGTACACGCTGGGGCGGATGACCGGGTCGCAGCGGCACGGTTGGGCGGTGTGGGGCGCGATGGCTGTGCTTTTTCTGGCGGCGGTGGTTTCAGTGTACAGCGCGGAGGCGCGCGGGAATCCTTTGCTGCACGGCGTGGACCAGCGGGCGAGCGCGACGCAGTCCGGCGGCAACATGGAGGGGAAAGAGGTGCGGTTCGGAATCGCGAACTCGGCGCTGTTCGCAACGGTGACGACCGATGCGAGCTGCGGCGCGGTGAACGGGATGCATGATTCGTTCACACCGCTGGGCGGAATGATTCCGCTGATTAACATCATGTTGGGCGAGGTTGTGTTCGGCGGCGTCGGCTCCGGGCTTTACGGAATGATCGTGTTCGTGATTCTTTCTGTATTTATCGCCGGGCTGATGGTGGGAAGAACGCCAGAATATCTGGGGAAAAAGATCGAAGCTTATGACGTGAAGATGGCGATGCTTTCGGTGCTGATTTTCCCGCTGGTGATTCTGACGTTCACGGCGATTTCCGTGGTCGCTAAATCGTTTGGGATTCCTTCGATTTCGAATCCGGGCCCGCACGGGCTTTCGCAGGTTCTGTATGCGTACACTTCGACTACCGGAAATAACGGTTCGGCGTTCGGTGGATTTAACGGCAATACGCTCTGGTACAACACCACGCTCGGGTTCGCGACTTTGTTCGGGCGATTTTTCGCGGTGATTCCGATTCTGGCGATCGCGGGGAGCCTGGCGAAGAAGAAATACGTGCCGGAATCGGCTGGGACTTTTCCGGTGACGACGCCACTGTTTTCGGTGCTGCTGGTGTCAGTGGTGCTGATCGTGAGCGCGTTGACATTTTTCCCGGCGCTGAGCCTGGGACCGATTCTGGAACATTTGATGATGCACGCGGGAAAGGTGTTCTAAGGATACATGGCCACTAAAACTGGTAGTAAGGAAAAATCGCGCTGGGGACAGGAAATTGTGGTGCAGGCGGTGTGGGAGTCGTTCGTAAAGCTGAACCCGCGCACGCTGGCGAAGAATCCGGTGATGTTTGTGGTGGAGGTAGGCGCGGTGCTTACGTCCATTGATTTGGTGCGCGGAGTGGTGCAGCACGGGCAGGGATTCGGGTTTTCGCTGCAGATTACTTTGTGGCTGTGGTTCACGGTACTGTTTGCGAATTTCGCGGAAGCGATGGCGGAAGGGCGCGGGAAGGCGCAGGCGGAGGCTTTGCGCAAATCGCGCGCGGATACTATGGCGCGCAGGCTGAAACAGGACGGCAGCATCGAATCGATACCGGGATCACAATTGCGTGCGGGCGATTTGGTAATGGTTACAGCAGGGGAATTCGTTCCGGGTGATGGTGAAGTGATCGAGGGCGTCGCTTCCGTGGACGAATCCGCGATCACCGGGGAATCCGCGCCAGTGATTCGAGAATGCGGCGGGGATCGCTCGGCGGTGACGGGCGGGACGCGCGTGCTGTCGGATGAAATTAAGGTGCGAATCACTTCGAATCCCGGCGAAACATTTTTGGATCGGATGATCAAGCTAGTGGAGGGAGCTTCGCGGCAGAAGACGCCGAATGAGATCGCGCTGAATATTTTGCTCGCGGGACTGACGATTATATTTTTGCTGGCCGTGGTTTCCTTGCAGCCGATGGCGATTTATTCGGGAGCGCCGCAATCGGTGTTCGTGCTGGTCGCGTTGCTGGTGTGCTTGATTCCGACGACGATTGGCGGATTGCTTTCGGCGATTGGGATCGCGGGGATGGATCGCGTGCTGCAGAAAAATGTGCTGGCGATGTCCGGGCGCGCGGTGGAAGCGGCTGGGGACGTGGATACATTGCTGCTGGATAAGACCGGGACGATTACTTTGGGGAACCGGTTCGCGACGGAATTTATTCCGGCACCAGGCGTGAGCGAAAACGAATTGGCTGATGCGGCGCAGCTGGCTTCTTTGGCGGATGAGACGCCGGAGGGGCGTTCAATTGTGGTGCTGGCGAAAGATAAATATGGTTTGCGCGGGCGGGAGCTCGGCTCGGTGGCGGCGACGTTCATTCCGTTTTCAGCGGTGACGCGCATGTCTGGCGTGGACATGGATGGAAGAAAGATTCGCAAGGGCGCGCGCGATGCGATTGTGAAATATGTGAAGGATGCGGGCGGGACGGTGCCGCAGGAAACGATGGATGCGGTGGATCGCATATCGAATTCTGGGGGGACTCCGCTGCTGGTGGCGGAAGATGCGCGGGCGCTGGGCGTGATTCACCTGAAGGACATTGTGAAGGGCGGGATGCGCGAGCGGTTTGAACATTTGCGCGTGATGGGAATTCGCACGGTGATGATTACGGGCGACAACCCATTGACCGCGGCGGCGATTGCGCGAGAAGCTGGCGTGGATGATTTTCTGGCGGAGGCGCGACCGGAGGACAAGCTGGCATTGATTCGGCGCGAGCAGGCGAAAGGCAAATTGGTGGCGATGACGGGCGACGGCACGAATGACGCGCCGGCGCTGGCGCAGGCAGACGTGGGCCTGGCGATGAACGCAGGAACGCAGGCAGCGAAAGAAGCCGGGAACATGGTGGACCTGGATTCGAATCCGACGAAATTGATTGAAGTGGTGGAAATCGGCAAGCAATTGCTGATTACGCGCGGGGCGCTGACGACTTTTTCGGTAGCGAATGACGTGGCGAAATATTTCGCGATTATTCCGGCGATGTTCGCAGCGGCTTTTCCGGAACTGGAAGTTTTAAACGTGATGGGGCTGAAGAATCCGCAGTCGGCAATACTTTCAGCGGTGATTTTCAACGCGCTGATTATTATCGCGCTGGTGCCGCTGGCTTTGCGCGGCGTGAAATACCGGCCACTGGGTGCGGAAGCTTTGTTGCGGCGGAATTTGCTGGTGTACGGGCTGGGCGGAATTATCGCGCCGTTCATCGGGATTAAATTGATTGACGTGATCATCACACACATCGGGTGGGCCTAGAGGCGAGCGACTTATGAAAAGGAACTTCTTAATTTCGATTTGGATGACGCTGGCGACGACGGTGCTGCTGGGGATTTTGTATCCGCTGGTGGTGACCTTGCTGGCGCAATGGGCTTTTCCGCGGCAGGCGAATGGAGGAATCATTCACGTGGGCGGGAAGTTGGTGGGATCGAGCTTGATTGGGCAGCCGTTTACCTCGGCGGGATATTTTCATTCTCGCCCTTCGGCCGCGGGAGCGGCTGGGTACGATGCGGATGCGTCTAGTGGCGGAGCGTCAAATTTGGGGCCGACGAATTCGGCTTTGATTACGCGGGTGAACGGCGATGTGACTAGGCTGCAGGCTGAAAATCCCGAGGCGAGAATTCCGGTGGATCTGGTTACGACCTCGGGATCGGGATTGGATCCGGATATTTCGCCGGCGGCGGCGGAATTTCAGATTGTGCGTGTGGCGCGGGAGCGCGGAATGAGCGAAGGGGATGTGCGGGCGACCGTGGTGCGGCATACGGAGGCGCGGCAGTGGGGATTTTTGGGCGAGCCGCGGGTGAATGTGTTGGAGTTGAATTTGGAATTGGATGCGATGCATCCGTTGCATTAGACGTTGGAGTGATCTGACGGCGGTACGGAAAGGGCTGACGGCGTTGCAAGCTGGGGCGCAGCCCTTCGAACCGGCACCGCCGGTTCTCAGGACGAATCGCTCTGCAGGGCGATTCACAAGCGGCGCCCCTACCGAGTAAGGACGAGCGCGCCAGCGGGGCGAACTATTTTTCGGGGCGGTGGGCGCGGGATTTTGGTTTGGGTGGGTCGAAGCGGTAGCCGATCCAGGGTTCGGTATGGATGTAGCGCGGATGGCGCGGGTCGGGCTCGATTTTTCTTCGCAATTGATTGATGAAAACACGCAGGTATTCGGTTTCCTCCCCGTAGTCTGGTCCCCAGACGGCTTGCAGCAGACGGCGATGCGCCTGAGCTTTACCCAAATTCGAAACGAGCTGGCGCAGGAGTTCGAATTCTTTCGGCGTGAGGCGGACGGGATTATCGTGCACCATGACGGTGCGCTTCTCGAAGTCAATTTTCAGATCGTCGGAGATGAAGGGCGGAGTGGC
>Ga0210390_10000852_pt1 | contig 30997 bp, 21 predicted proteins | sample IncBWH11OmetaG_FD_161050 | JGI IMG/M metagenome (GOLD analysis project Ga0210390, IMG submission 161050) | Forest soil microbial communities from Barre Woods Harvard Forest LTER site, Petersham, Massachusetts, United States - Inc-BW-H-11-O ...
CCGGCGTGCTGGTCATTAAGATTGACCCGCTTCAGCTCATCGTCGGCCAGTATCATATCGCAATCGACGTTGCTGCGGCTCATGCCGGGCAACCTCACGCGGACGATGGCTGGATGGAGCACCTGCTGCCCGCCTCGTCCAGCAATCCTCAGCTGACCATGAATTTCACCCGTCGCAACTTCGACACCGACATCGAGATCGACCTGCCCCACGCAGAATTCATCTTCGGAGTCCACGCCCATGGTGGATTCGGTCCGAAAGAAATGCTTGGCTACGTGATGGCGCTCAAGGTAGGAAACAGGATGATGCTCGGCAAGGGTTACCACCGCTTGTACAGCCGGATATCGGCAACCGGGGGCAGTTTTCCCGAACGCCTCTCTCTCGTCGCCCTCGATCCGGGCACTCTCACGCCGCCATCGCGCGAAAGCTCTACAGGTCAAGGTCTCGATATTCTGGGAGCCCGACCTGCCCTCTTCGCCGATTTTTTTACCGAGGGTCTGGCAATGCCCGTCTACCTCAGAAAGAAGCGCTACCGACTGCAGGTTCAGGCCCGGTGGATGGCGATCAACGAATCATAAAGTTGGCATTTGGTGGTGGGGTAAGTTTCACGTCAGGTCTTTAACCGCAAGAGTTGATCTAAACTGGGGGCATGTGCTTCAGAATTACGCCCGCACAGCGAGAGTACTTCCATTACCGGGATGTATCCGCAGAGGTAGAGCGACGAGGACATGGTTCGTCCCGGCCTGAGCTTGCCTGGGCCAATCGACAGGAACGACACAAGCGGGAAAAACCTGAGGACGATCATCAAGGCCTTGATCTGGATTCGCTCAGGACGCCAGATTCAGACTGATCTACTACCTGGCATGTTTTGGTTTTGACTGCCTTCGACTCTTCGTGTAGTGTCACGATTCGTCAACTGAAGACACTATTCCTGTAGCCGAACACCCGGTTCATGCGGCTTGTTCAGGACAGTCACGCAAACGCAGTCAGAGAGGATCTTATGGAAAAAGTACCTTTGGCTGGAAGCCACCGTCACCCTGCCCGTGGTGCCGAAAAAATCGGCCCTGCGAACCCGTCAGACCAGGCCCATGTCACTGTGTATATTCGCGGTAAGGACAAACCCCCGCCGGTTACCCAGCCCGGACACTACATAACCAGCGAACAGTACACGGCAACGTATGGCGCGAGCGAAGAGGACTTCCAGGCGATTCGCGACTTCGCGAAGCAGTACAACCTCACCCCCGCCAATGAAAATGCGGCCACACGATCCATCGAGCTTTGGGGCACCGTCGGCGATCTCAGCAACGCCTTCGGGGTCACCCTCGATCACGTAAAGATTAAGGACCGCGTATATCGCGGTCGCGAAGGGGATGTGATGATCCCCCAGAATCTTCTCCCCATCATCACCGCCGTCTTCGGCCTGGATAACCGCCCTCAGGCGGAGCCGCATGTACGCAAACTCCACCCCAGAGCGGCCAGTGAGGCCCTGGTCGCGCAGGCTTTTTCACCATCAGCCATTGGGCAGCTTTACGATTTTCCTGCCGGCCTCGATGGCACAGGTCAGATCATCGCCGTGATTGAATTAGCCGGCGGCTTTCTGCAATCCGATCTGGACACATATTTCAAGGGCGGAGGCCTTCCGACGCCTTCCGTCAGCGCGGTCTCCGTCGGAGGGGGACAGAACAGCGTCTCTGCGGGATCAGTGGTTAGCGACGAGGAACTGGAGGTCGCGCTCGACATCCAGGTTGCCGGTGCGCTCGCTCCGGGCGCGAAACAGCTGGTCTACTTCTCCGGCACCAGCGATCAGGCCTTTCTGGCCGCAGTCAATGCGGCGATTGTCGGCAGCCCGCAACCCACGGTCATCTCCATCAGTTGGGGCAAAGCGGAAATCTTCTTCACCCCTCAGATGCGCCAGCAGTTTGAATCTGCCTTGCTGCATGCCGCGCAACTTGGAATTCCCGTCACCGTCGCGTCCGGAGACAACGGCTCATTCGACAACAGCGGCTCGCTGAATGTCGATTTTCCCGCTGCTGCTACCCACGCCCTCGGCTGTGGAGGCACCAACCTGCTCGCCAATGGCAACTCGATCGGCAGCGAAACCGTCTGGAACGCCGTTGTGAATGACGCCAACGGCAATCCCGTCCGCGAGGGCACAGGCGGCGGCGTCAGCCAATTCTTTCCCAAGCCCGACTACCAGTCGTCTGCCAATATTCCTTCGCAACCTACCGGTACCGGAGGAGGCCGTGGCGTGCCTGACGTAGCGGGTGCCGGCGATCCCGCCACCGGCTACAACGTCTGCTGCAAAGGCAGCGACATGACGGTCGGCGGCACCAGCGCAGTCGCGCCCCTGTGGGCCGCACTCATCGCTCGTTTTGGACAAAGGCTCGGAAGACCGGTGGGCTTCCTCAATCCACTCCTTTATCAGAGCAGCAGCGCCTTCAACGACGTAACCCAGGGAAACAACGACAGTCAGGGGCAGGGCGGTCTATATCAGGCTGGCCCCGGCTGGGACCCGTGCACTGGCCTCGGAAGCCCCAAAGGATCTGCGCTCCTGCAGGCGCTGCTGGAAACCGTGGGTGAAGGTCCCGGCACAGGAAGCGCGGGCACGACCTCCAGGAATAGCACCACCGGCACGCAAGGACCGCCATGAGTTTATTGCATCTGTGCTAAGAACGCGGCATACAAACAATCGGACGGCCAAAACTTCGGCGCAACAAGCTACGGTACGGCCTTGATCTCAACGCCGCCGTCATATATGTGTCCCATCTTCTCCCGCTTGATCTTCAGATAGCGCTCGAAGGTCTCCTCCGGCTCGATCTCAGCAGAGATGCGTTCAGCCACGATAATTCCCGCTGCTTCCAGAGCCTCGACCTTTTCGGGATTGTTGGTAATCAACCGCACTGAGCCGACGCCAAGCTGCTTCAGAATTGCGGCGGGCAGCTCGAACTCCCGGCAGTCCGGTCGATAACCCAGCTCCACATTAGCTTCGACCGTGTCAAAACCTCGGTCCTGCAGCTCGTAGGCTTTCAATTTAGCCATCAAACCGATGCCTCGACCCTCCTGCTGTTCATAAAGCAGGATTCCCGTCCCCGCATCGGTAATTCGAGCCAATGCCAGCTCCAGCTGTTGCCGGCAATCGCAGCGCAACGAATGGAAGACATCGCCCGTCAGGCATTGTGAGTGGATCCGCACGATCGGCGACCCGGAGTGGATGTCGCCCATCACCAGCGCAACCGCGCCCTCCGTGCGCACCGGAGGAGCCGTCCCGCCCGGCTTGCAGGGCTCCGGTGAAACCACTTTCCCCTCGAAGCCGAGAATACGAAAGTGCCCCCAGCGGGTAGGGAAATCCGCATCGGCAACTTTACGAACACTTTCCAATGGCATAGCAACATTATAGATGCGTTAAATCGCGCATCGATTCCAAGCCGATGCCCCCCTGTGGCAGTCCGGCATAAAGCCTCCCACGCTGGGCGTAAAGTAGAGACGTGATCGAGCCAAGACTCATCCTCATCACTTTGCTCATCAAGCTCGGCGTGGCTGCCGCCGTATCGAGCGCGCTCGCCCGCGCCCGCACCTTCCAAAACCTGCTCTTCACCCAGAACCGCACGCCATCGCAAACGTTAGGGTTGCTCGCCTTCATTTGTGTCCCTCTGGGACTGGGTGTGTGGGTCCGGCTTATTGTCCCTAACTTCTTTGCAGCCGACATTTCCTTTGAGACCACCATCATTCTGGGAGTCCTGTTAGGACCCCTCTCAGCGCTCGCCGGCGCGGCCGTATTGTCGCTTCCAGCCATGCTTCACCACGAATATCTCTCGCTGCCGTTCAATCTCGCCGTTGCCGTGATCGCCGGGCTCTATGGAAAATTCGTCGAAGAAGAGGAGGTCTGGTCGTTCTCTCCCTTCGTCGATCTCAGCATCTATCGCTGGATTCGCCGCAACCTGCGCAAGCCACGCTTTGACCGGCAGGCCTTGCTGCTGATTCTGATCGTCGGCATGGAGATCGCCCGCGCCTGGATTCACGACCTGTATCCGACCCGCCTCTTCGCCCTCACCACCGATCGCTGGCCCGTTCGTCTGGCTACCTGGGCCTGCGCCGCCGTGGTGGTCGGCATTCCGCTCAAGATCTGGAATACGATCCGTACCGAACGAACCCTCGAGGAGCAAAAGCGCCTCCTGCTTGAAGCGCGCCTCGATGCTTTGCAGCGCCAGATCAACCCCCACTTCCTCTTCAATACGCTCAATTCCATCGCGTCGCTCGTCCGCTTCCGCCCGGAGCAGGCCCGCGAGCTGATCGTCAAACTCGCTAACATCCTGCGCGCCCTCCTCAAGGATCACGACTCCTACATTCTGCTGCGCGACGAGCTCAGCTTCACCGACGACTACCTCGGCATCGAAGTCGTCCGCTTTGGCGCCGACAAGCTGCGCGTTGTGAAAGAGATCGATCCCGCGACGCTGGACCTGCCCGTGCCCAGCATGCTGCTGCAGCCTTTGGTTGAGAACAGCATCAAGCACGGCCTTGAGCCGCGCATCAGCGGAGGAACCATCACCCTCCGCAGCCGTATCGAGAGCGGCAAGATGATCATCGAGATCGAGGACGACGGAGTCGGTATAGCGCCCGGGCGCTCGCACTCCAGCGGCGTGCTGCGCGGAACCGGCATTGGCATGAAGAATGTTCGCGAACGCCTCGAAGTCCTCTTTGGAGGAGCTGCCCTATTTGACGTCGCCAGCCGACCCGGGCGCGGCACCAAGGTCACGCTGGCCATACCGACGAGCCAGGAAAACGGCGACGAACCTCAGCTGACCCCTGCCGCCGCCCGCTCCAGCACGCGCTCGTAGTAGGCCTCATATTGAGGAATGATCCGCGTTGCGCAGAATTTTTTCTGCGCAGTCTGCCGCCCGGCCGCTGCCATGGCTTCGCGCTTGGCATCGTGGCTCAAAAGCTCGATTGCGGCGTCCGCCATCGCGTCGATATCCCCCACCGGGAACAGCCGGCCGTTCACGCCGTCTTCAATCAGCTCGGGAACTCCTCCCACAGCAGTTGCAATCGTTGGCACGCGGCATGCCATCGCTTCGAGCGCCGCCAGCCCGAAGGACTCAAGCTCGCTCGGCATCAGCATCAAATCGGCCAGCGGCAGCACATCGCTCACACTGGGTAATTTGCCCAGAAAGTGAATGCGGTCCTGAATGCCCTTGGTGCGCGCCAGCCACTCAGCCTGCGATCGGTCGGGCCCATCGCCGATCAGCAGAAGGCGCGCCGGAATCTCCTCGGTCACGCGAGCAAAAACCTCGACAGCATCGACCGCGCGTTTCACCGGCCGAAAGTTCGAGAGATGCACCAGGATTTTCTCTCCCGCCTCGGCAAACTGCGAGCGTCCAGCCTCGCGAACCTCATCGTTCAGCGGCGTGTAGACGTCGCAGTTCACAAAATTCGGAACCACCTCGATCTCCCGTTTCACCTTGAACTCCTGCACCGTTTTGTCGCGCAGGTAACTGGAGATAGCCGTGACTCCGTCGCTCTGATCGATCCCAAAACGCGTAATCGGCAGATACGAGTGGTCCAGTCCCACCAGCGTGATGTCCGTCCCATGTAGCGTTGTCACAAACGGCAACCTGTGATTGCGTTCCATCAGCATCTGCCGCGCCAGATACGCCGAGATGGAATGGGGAATCGCGTAGTGAACGTGCAGCAGATCGAGATGGTAGTAAGCCGCCACCTCTGACATGCGCGTCGCCAGCGCCAGATCGTACGGCGGGTACTCGAAGAGTGGGTAGTTCGAAACCGGAACCTCGTGGTAGAAGATTCCATGCTCGCGCCCGGTGAGCCGAAACGGCTGCGAGTAGGTAATGAAATGAACCTCGTGCCCGATGGCCGCCAGCTCAATTCCCAGCTCGGTAGCCACCACGCCGCTGCCGCCGTATGTCGGATAACAGGTAATGCCGATCCTCATCTGTTTATTCGCTCCGTTTCCTGGGCTCACCCGCTTCTTGGACGTACCGCATAGCCTGCCGGATTCAACCATGCTTCACAAGGTCTTCATCTCATCACGCCGCGCTCGCCGAAATGCGTCAGACGAATCTCCGGATGCGCCCTTACATGTGCCGGGATTGTTTCCAGCAGCGCCCCATGTTCGATGGCTCGCGATTCCCGCAGCCGGGTCCGCACTCCATTCAGAGCCGCATCGCAATTTCCCGGATGACAGACCAGCTCCCATGTGCCCTCGGGTATTGCCGCCAGCAGTCGGCGCAGTGACTCCGCATCGAGCGTGCCCGTCGCCAGGACGCCGATTGCGCCGTCGGTGGTCGCCAGGCCGGCATCCCGCACCAGGCGGAGAAAGTCGTGGCGTCGCATACGCAGCACTTTCACCTGCCACCGTCGGCCCAACGGTGCGTTCGGAGTAGCGTTCAGCGCCCAGTCCGCCTCGAAGGGATTGCGGATCGCTGTTACCCCACACGCCTTTGCCGCCCCCAACAACGGACGCAGCACGCGCCCAAACATGTGCGTGTGTTTATGCGTGTCCAAATGCGTTACTTTGACGCCAGCTCCCTGCAGGCACCGAATCTGCGCGACTGCCTCTGCCTCGATCTCGTCATCGCGAATGCGACCCCGCATCAGGTCCCTCACAAACGCGCCCAAAGTAGTGCGAAACTGGCCTGAAGGCTGTGACAGAGTGGGAATATCCGTCCGCGCCAGCGCCGGTTTCCCATCCACCAGGACCACATGGCATCCCACTCCAAGCGTTGGATGTTTGATCGCCTCGTCAGCCGCTGAACTGAATTCATCCGCGGTGGCCATAAGCGTTGCGGAGCTCAGAGCTCCAGCCTCGTGCAGTTCAATGATCGATTGGTTCACGCCCAGCGTAAGTCCGAAATCGTCGGCGTTGAGAATAAGGCGAGTCACGCGAAACCAGTCTACAACTGGGTTGTCCCATGTTCCTCTATCGACCTCACCAACCGGTAACACTCACGTGGGATTGTCGCCACCGTCACATTTTCCTACACTGCGATTTGTGGATTTTAGCGACTAGCCGATTTTGGGAAACAGATTTCCGAAAGGGGTGGTGCGACGGTAAGAACGGGATAGAGATTACGTTCCCGGACAATGCCCGCTCTTGAACGGATGGTAGAATAGAGGTAGAAAAGTTGCCAACCTGTCACATTCAAAAGCACAGGCGCTTCTATTCTTCCGGTGCAGCCCGGGCGGTTAGCTCAGTTGGTTAGAGCGCCTGCCTTACAAGCAGGAAGTCGGGGGTTCGAGTCCCTCACTGCCCACCAGCAATTTCAGCGCAGCGTTCCGGCGATTTTCGGGCACTCTTCCCTGATCAGCAATTTAAAAAAGCACAATCGTTCTTACCTGAAGAATTCTTACTCTGTTACCCGACCAGCTCTCGAATTGGGAAAGATTTCTGCCGATATAGCAATTTCAGGGTTACTGTAATGCGGAGTAGAGCATCTCGAGTGGATTTCCACAAAAAGACACCCTGATACTCTCCGCTACGGTACGGGAATCCCTGAATTGCTTTAACACCTTGGTTGTGCATGCAAAACACATTGCTCGACATTCTGATCCTCGGGTTGCTAGTGCTGCTCTTCGGGTCGATCTACCGAACCCGGCCGACGCCCCGTCTTCGCTATTGGATCATCGGGTGGCTGTGCGTGCTCGCGCATTTTGCCGTCCTGCTCAGAAATCCCGTTACCGATTTGGGAGCGGCACTCGTCGGATCGCTCGGATTAAGCACCCTGTTGTTGAGCGCAGTGTCGTTCATGCTGGCTGCGCACAGGGTGCGGCTGGGGCCGAAGATCGGACTCCTGTACTGCTCGCTGCTGTCCGCCCCTGCGATCCTCTATATCTTCGTGACGCAGTTCCAGGCCGCAAGTCCTTCCTTCCTATCCGGGCTGACCCTCGTGGCGGAAGGTGCCGTCATCCTGGTTGTCCGGCAGTTATGGTTGCGCCACCGGCTAGTGCAGAAAGCCACCCTTGTGTTCGCGGTGGCAGCTACGGTATGGATCGCCTTCGTGGTGATTCACGGCCAGCCGTGGATCGGGATCTACGCCTTCCTGACGCAGTTTTATCTCATGAATGCAATGCTTTACTGGCAAGACTTCAAGCGTTGGTCTATGGGTGTAATCACTGCGGTTGGAGGCTTGGTTGCTTGGGCCGCGGTCTTTCCCTGCGCCTTGTCATTGGCCGCGTTCTTCCCTCATCACTCAGTTTCCAGGGAGCTGTGGAATATCCCCAAGTTCTTCGTCGAATTCGGCATGATCCTCACTCTCCTCGAGAGCGAAATCATCGCCACCAGCAAGCAGCGTGAGGAGTACCGCGTGCTCTTCGACGGCAATCCACACCCTATGTGGATTACTGATCTTGAAACGCTGGCTTTTCTCAAGATCAACCAGTCCGCTGTGTTGCATTACGGCTATACACAAGATGAATTTCTGGCCATGTCCCTCCGCGACATCAGCCCGCCGGAAGACGTGCTCGAACTCGAGCGCCGGTTGAAGGATGTGACCGAGGCGACTTTCATTTCCGGCCCCTGGACCCATGTGAAAAAAGACGGCCGAAGAATTCAGGCTGAGACAGCGTCACACAGCATACTTTTCGAAGGAAGCAGGGCGCGTTTCACTTTGGCGCAGGATGTTACTGAGCGCCAGCAATTGCACGACCGGCTCCTTCATCAGGCTAATCACGACGCCCTTACCGGGCTCCCGAACCGGTTGCTGCTCAAGGACCGCATGGAGCAGACACTGGCTTCCGCTGCGCGTCATGGCAACCTGGCTGCGGTCATATGCCTCGATCTCGATCGCTTCAAGCAGGTCAACGACACTTACGGCCATGTGGTCGGCGATCTCTGCCTCAAAAAGCTGGCGGACCGCCTCTGTGCTCGTTTGCGCGCCTCTGACACAGTTGCCCGCTCGGGCGGCGAGGAGTTCACCGTCCTGCTGGGCGGACTTACGACGCCGGCGGACGCCGAGCTGGTGGTTGCCGAGTTGCTCACCGGCATCCGCGAGCCTTTCGCTGTCGATGGTTACAACCTCGAGCTTTCCGCCAGTATCGGAATCGCGATTTACCCGGACGACGGCACCGATTCGCCGGCTCTCTGGCGGTCGGCAGACACTGCGATGTACCGGGCAAAGAACTCGGGAGGCAATCAATATCTCTTCGTCTCGAATGACATTTCCGCCGCCGCTTCCGAGGCCAATGAAATTGAAGTCTGGATGCGCCGCACCCTCAAGGAAGGCGGCTTCGAGGTCTACTATCAGCCCCAATACACAATCGACGGAGATCTCTACGGTCTCGAAGCGCTTCTCCGGCTACACGATCCTGTCGAGGGCATGATTCCGCCCCACCGCTTCATCCCCATCGCCGAGGAGAGCGGACTGATTGTGCCTATCGGCAACTGGGCGCTCGAAGAAGTCTGCCGGCAAAGCGCGGAATGGCAAAGTCTGGGCCTGCCGCCGATTCGCATCGCGCTCAATGTTTCCCCGCTGCAGTTCATGCGTTCCGATTTTTCCCTCCAGGTCCGGGCAGTACTCGCCGCTTTTCAGATGGACCCCGGGCTGATCGAAATCGAAATGACTGAATCCACTGTAATGAGTAAATTCGACGAGATCGCCAGGCAGATGCTCGACTTGTCCGAGCTGGGCGTGCAATTCTCCGTTGACGATTTCGGAACCGGCTATTCCTCCCTGCGGCATCTGCATCAGCTTCCTGTCAAAACGCTCAAGATCGATCGCTCCTTTATCGAGCGAATTGGCGATCCCAACGGCACCTATGCCATCGTGCAGGCCATTCTGTCCCTGGCCCACAGCCTGGATATGCGGGTTGTCGCCGAGGGCGTCGAACGCGAAGATCAGGTGGAGATTCTTCGCGAACTAAAATGCGACATCATCCAGGGTTTCCTGTGGGGCCGTCCGCAGCCGGCGCGTTTCATCCCAGGCCTCATCGCTTCCGGAACTGCGCATGTATCTCCACAACCAACCGTGGGTGACCGTTCGAGAGCAGGGGACTAGCAGGGACCAGGTCGTCGTCCCGACCGAAGCGAAGCGAAACGGGGGGACCTGCTTCACGTCATCTCAGTCTGCGATTGCTTCTCGCTAATCCCCAATCGCTAGAATCGCTAATCGATAATCCCCGCTTTCCGATCGGCTATAATCCGCAAGGTCGCCTCGAATGACTTCCCGCTCATTCGAAACCGGATTTGGGTCGTTGAATCCCCGGAGGATTGGCACTTGAAGGTCACGCCATTTTTCGCTCGCCCTGCAGTTCTTGCCTCTCTGGCTGTTCTGTTCTTTACCGGAGTCCTTCGCGCCCAATCCCCGGAGGACATTGCCAAAACGCTGCCCCCGGATGCCCAGAAAGTGATTGCGCGTCTCGGCGGGTTGAGAAATTTGCCGTCGGGCGACTGGCGCTTCCACGAAGGCGACATTGCGCATGGCGAGAGTCCCTCCCTCGACGACTCCTCTTGGACTGTTGTGAAACCCGGCACGGAAGGACCGACCGCTGCGGCCTGGTACCGGCAATGGATCGAAGTGCCGAAAACTCTCGCCGGATACGACCTTACCGGAGCGCGCATCTGGTTTCAATTCGAGGCCACTGCCAATGGCCCCATGCCCGAAATCATCTATTTCAATGGTCGCCGCGTCGCACTCGGAGACGACCTCGAACCCATCGTGCTCTTTGACAATGCTAAGCCCGGAGACCGCGTGTTGGTGGCGGTGAAGTTGCTCACCACGGTCGACAAAAAGACCTTCCGCGGCTCGCCCATGAAGATCGATTTCTCGGAAAACCGTCCTAACCCCGAAAACGAACGCAAGGAATTCCTGTCTGCGACACTGCTCGTGCCCAGTCTGTCAAAGAACCCGTCTGCGGACCAGGCCACGCTGGTAAAAGCCATCACCTCGATTGACCTGAGCGCCCTCGACGCAGGAGACCAGAGTAAGTTCGACGCCTCGCTGAGGGAGGCACAATCCACCCTCGAAGCGCTTAGGCCCCTGCTGCGACAGGCGACGCTGCACCTCACCGGCAACTCGCACATCGACGCCGCCTGGCTCTGGCCCTGGACGGAGACCGTAGACGTCGTCAAGCGCACCTTCTCGACCGCTCTGCAGTTGATGAATGAGTACCCCGACTACACCTTCACGCAGTCCGCCGCACAGTACAACGCGTGGATGGCCGAAAAATATCCGGAGATCAACGAGCAGATCAAGCAGCGCATCAAGGAAGGCCGCTGGGAAATCGTCGGCGGCATGTGGGTCGAGCCTGACCTTAATATGCCCGACGGCGAATCGACCGCTCGTTCGCTGCTGGTGGGCAAGCGCTGGTACCAGAAAGAGTACGGCGTCGATGTGCGCATCGGCTGGAACCCGGACTCCTTCGGATACAACTGGCAGTTGCCGCAAATCTACAAAAAATCCGGCGTCGACTACTTCGTCACGCAGAAGATGACCTGGAACGATACCAACAAGCTTCCCGACTACTTCAAGCTCTTCTGGTGGGAATCGCCCGACGGCAGCAAGGTCCTCACATACTTCCCGCACGACTACGCCAACAATAATCTTGATCCCGTGCGCCTCTCCGCCGACCTCGCTCAGGCGCGCAAACTCGCCCCCGGCATGACCGAGATGATGGACCTCTACGGTATCGGCGACCACGGCGGCGGTCCTACCCGCGCCATCCTCGACGAAGGAGTTCACTGGGCAGCGGGCGACAAAGTCGTCCCGAAGATGCAGTTCGGCACCGCCCAGAGTTATTTCTCTTCCATCGAAAAGCAGCTCTCACCGTCCTCTCCCGAATGGGACTACAAGAGCATCGCTGCCGGCTATCACCCTCCCGAGGCGCCTGCGGGACAGATTGCCATTCCCACCTGGAAAAGCGAGATGTATTTCGAATACCACCGCGGCGTAATGACCACGCAGGCGAATCACAAGCGCAACATGCGCGAGAGCTCGGAGTGGGCGCTCAACGCTGAGAAGTACGCATCGCTCGCCTGGCTCGACGGCAAAAAGTATCCCGGCGACGAATTGACTGAAGCCTGGAAGAAGATCACCTTCAACCAGTTCCACGACCTCGCCGCCGGCTCCGGCATCGGGGTCATCTATAAGGACGCGCAGCGCGACTACGATCAGGTGCGCTGGGCGACGAACGAAATTTCAGCCACCGCGATGAAGACCGTCGCGTCGCGGATCAATACCAGCGCCGCCCAGGGAGTTCCTGTGCTGGTCTTCAACCCGCTGGCGTGGCAGCGTTCCGGACTGGTCACTGTCAGCGTGCAGATGCCCGAGGCAGCAGAGAGCGTCTCGATACTGGACACCGAGAATCATGTGCTGCCTTCGCAGGTGCTGTCGAGCAACGCGACAACCCACACTTTCAAACTGCTCATCGCAGCGCAAAGGGTGCCGTCGCTGGGCTATGAAGTGCTGCACGTTGTTCCTGGCAAGCACGCCTTCGCAAGCGACCTCAAGGCCGCAGGCCTTACTCTCGAAAATGCTTCCCTGCGTGTCACTTTAGATAAGACGACCGGCTGCATCACCAGTCTCTACGACAAGAAGAACAGCTTCGAATCTCTCGCGTCGGGCGCCTGCGGTAATGAATTGCAGCTCTTCCGCGACACGCCCAAGGACTACGACGCCTGGAACATCGACCCCGGCACTCTCGACCAGCCTCCGGCTAAACCCGCAGCCGATTCCGTCGAGCTCGTGGAAAATGGACCGTTGACCGCTTCCATCCGCGTCACCCGCCACACGCAGAATTCGAAGTTCGTGCAGGAGATTGTCCTCCACGCCAATTCCGATCAGGTCGACGTCGTGAACGACATCGATTGGCATGAGACGCATGAGCTGTTGAAGGCAGCATTCCCGTTGGCGGCCTCGGGCCCGATGGCCACCTACGAAATCCCCTATGGCACCATCGACCGGCCGACCACGCGCAACAATAGCTGGGAGAAGGCCCAATTTGAGGTTCCCGCACTCCGCTGGGCCGATCTTGGCGACGGACAGCACGGTTTGAGCCTCATCAACGAATCCAAGTATGGATATGACGCGCGCGGCAATGTGCTGCGCCTCTCCTTGCTGCGGTCGCCCGTGTGGCCCGATCCTGATGCCGACCGTGGCCCTCAGCATTTCAGCTTCGCGCTCTATCCGCATTCGGGAGACTGGAAACAGGCATTGGCGGTCCGTCACGGTTACGAATTCAACTACCATCTCGACGCCATGCAGGTCGGATCGCACACCGGAGTCATGCCCGCGCGCCACTCGTTTGTCTCGGTGTCGCCCGAGAATGTTGTTCTCACGGCCATGAAGAAGGCAGAGGACAGCGATGGCCTCGTCTTCCACCTCTATGAATGGGCAGGAAAGGCTGGCACGATCGAAATCTCACCGCCCCCTGGGGCAACTGGAGCGACGAAGACGAATCTGTTGGAGCAGCCACAGGGCGCGGCACTGCCGGTTGCAGGCGGCAAGATCGCCCTGCCTGTCACTCCGTATGAAATCGTCGCAGTCAGAGTGGATTATTCGCCGCAGAAGCCAAAATAGAGCCAGGGCGTGCGCGAGTGGACGATGTAGGAGCCCCCTCCTTCACCGCTTGCGCATACCTTGGCAGGGACCTCATCTGTAAGAGTCACCGGAACATGTTTGACCGAAGCTGTTGCCATTCGCTAAACTCAATGTAGATCGCAAGTTGCTTTGGAAGGTCACCGTTCGCAACGCCTCACCCGCCGCCCTTTATAAGTGTGTTGGAGATGCATACTTGGTTTTTAGTCCTACCGCAAGTTCAGCCATTCGTCTTCCTAAAGTCTCTGCAAGAGTCGTCGTAGCTTCCGTTTGGGAGTGAAGTTTTCAGCTGATGAAGATGAAAACGTTCGTACCCAGGATATCTACAAGCTTGAAGTGTCTATGCATGTACAAAAGGGTGCATAACCGTCGAACGCCACATAGCTAATGTCATTATTGCGAGTCAAGGCGCTGATTTCTGAGGCGCAGGCGTTTTGGGCAGGTACGGTAGCCGGCTCTTGGGGCTGTGCCGTCGGGCGGCAGAAGTGACGGCGGTGAAAGATAAGCTTCAGACAGGTCGAAGTCTTGACAATTCTGTCCGGAGATTTGCGAGGCTTCTCCTACCCGATTCCGATATCGGTGGGACACGGATGGGCCGGGTTCGGTCGATTATAAGGAGCGCATAGGGATGCAAGGGTGGGCAGTTCCTCCCCAGGGACCACAACAAGGCGCAGGGAGCGGTGCAGGCCCCGCTCCGGAACAATCCGTTCTCACGCCAGGCGATTTTCGCAAGCTTCTCATTAAGCGTAAGTGGGTAATCGTCGCCTGTCTGGTCATAGGCCTGGCGTACGCGATTTACTACATTGCGACGACAGTGCCTCAATACGAAGCAATCGCCCGCATTCACATCGACCTGAGCCGGTCGACGAATATCGGCATCGAAGATCTGATCGAGCAGAAACTCGGTGGCGGCGAAGACAGCTCTGAGAAACTCCAGACCGAAATCCGTATCATGCAGAGCGAGTCTGTGGTTATGGAAGTGGTTAACACGCTGGATCTCTATCACAAGCGTCCATTTTCAGGATTATTCAGCAGGCAGCCCTACAATGGCCAACTGACGCCAGTCCAGCGCTTTGAGATTATTCGCATGTTTCAGGGTGCAACCAAGGTCATGGTTTTGCCCAACACTGAAGTTGTGGAAGTGCATTTCCAGAATCAAGATCCCGTGGTGGCGATGAACGTCGCCAACCAGATTGTCGATTCCTATCTGAACCGCGATCTGCGCTCGAGATTCGAAGGCACCACCAGGGTTTCAAACTGGCTTACCGGCCGGTTGAACGATGTAAAAAAGCAGGTCGAGGATTCGCAGAAATCTCTGACGGATTATCAACGCCAGAACAATCTGCTTACCCTCGATGCTGAAGGTGGGAATCTGCTCACCGACAGCTTGCGTACCGTGAACCAGCAGCTTGCTGAGGCCGAAGCGGATCGTATCGTGAAAGAGGCGCGCTATAAGATGGCGCAGACTCGCAATCCTGATTTGCTCATCTCAGTTGCGCCGGGCACTGTGCTCGGGTCCCTCCGCGGGCAGCAAGCCGATCTCATGGTGCAGGCAGCGCAATTGAAAGCGAAGTTCGGTCCGGATTATCCAAAGGTCCGTGAACTCGATAAACAACTGGCAAGCGTGCAGAGTGACATCGACTCGGAGATCAATAATCTTACCAAGCGGTTTGCTGAAGAATATAACGCTGCCGTCAAGACGGAATCTCTCTTGCAGGAACGCCTGAATACGACCAAGCAGGAGGCTTACAAGGAGAATGAATCTGCTGCCCAGTTCGACATCCTGAAGCATGGTGCCGAATCGGCGTCTGAGCTCTATGACGGGTTGCAGATGAAGCTTAAGGAGGCTGGCATCACTGCCGGCCTGAACTCGAACAACGTCGATATCATCGACCGCGCGAGTATTCCGCCTTTTCCAATTCTGCCCAGGAAGCGATCCGCTCTTATCTTCGGATTTCTGGGCGGACTGATTGGCGGCATTGCTTTGGCCTTCTTCTTCGAGAGCCTGGACGACACGATTCGCACCTCGGATGATGCCGAGGCCGTATCTCAACTGCCTACTCTTGCTGTCATTCCGCACTTCGTCATCGCCGGGCGTAAGAGTTCTTCCGCCACTACTCCCGCCGGCAAGGCTGAACAGCAGCGGCTGCTGAAGGTGTCCCCAGATCTGGTTTCCTACGTCGATCCACAGTCGATCGCGGCTGAAGGCTTTCGTACTTTCCGTTCGTCGATTCTGCTTTCGGCTGTGGATCATGAGCCAAAACTGTTGTTGATTACCAGCAGCTTCGCCGCAGAGGGCAAATCTACCTGCGCGGCCAACCTGGCCATTTCCTTTGCCCAGCGATCGGCACGCGTTCTCCTGGTTGACACCGACCTGCGCAAAGGGACTTTGCACATGAAATTCCGGCTCTCCAATCGTGCCGGCCTGTCAACGCTTCTTGCGCGGGAATCAGGCGCTGAAGCCTACGAGCACCCTCTACCCGAGCTGCCGAACCTCGCTGTGCTCTCTCGCGGCCCCATCGCGCCGAACCCCGGTGAGATGCTCGCTTCGCGCGCCATGGAGGAGCTGATGACGCAGTGGCGTTCCGAGTATGAGCACATTATCCTGGATTCCTCGCCGATCCTCGCGGTGGCCGATACGCTTAGCCTCGCACCTCAGGTCGATGCCACATTCATCCTGGTGCGTTCGGGCGTAACGCGCAAAAGGGCCCTGATTCGGGTCCGCGAACAACTCCGCCGGGCCAGTGCCCGGGTGCTGGGCACAGTCATCAATGATGTGGATCTGCGTATGGAGAATTACTACACCTATTCCAAGCGCTACGATTACGGCTATAAGAACAATTACGGAGCCGGGTATGGAGTCACCGATGACGAGAAATAGACTGCTTTCCCGGATATCCTGGCAATCTCTGGTCTTCTTTCTATGTTTTGGTATGGCCATCGCCGGATGGGGCCAGACTGCTGCTGATACCGTGCCGAGCGACCCGGTACAAGCCCAGAGTGCGCCCGGAGCGGAAATGGATCGAGCGCCAAAGATCGCAATCGGCCCTGGCGATCAGATCGACATTGAGGTCTTTGATACCCCCGAGCTCTCCGGCGTGGCGCGCGTGAGCCAGACGGGCGAAGTCAATCTCGTCGTACTCGGTAGCATTCAGGTCGCTGGCCTCACCCCGAATCAGGCAGCGCTGAAGATCGAGTCGGAATTGAAATCCCGAGGCATTCTGATTGATCCACACGTTACTGTGTCGATCGGCGAATATGCCTCGCAGGGAGCCACTATGAGCGGCGAGGTACATGCTCCCGGCGTCTATCCAACTCTGGGAAGCCGCAGGCTACTGGAGATGATTGCCTTGGCCGGCGGAGTCACAATGACGGCGGGGAGGACTGCCACGATCATCCATCATGACGATCCACAACACCCTCGCGATATCGCGCTAGTACCGAACAATCATTTACTGGGCGCCCAGGAGAATCCGGTGATTCTGCCCGGTGATACCGTGGTGATCGACAGAGCCGGCATCATCTACATCCTTGGCGATGTGGGCAAGGCGGGAGGTTATCTCATTGACAACAATGAGCGTCTCTCCCTCATTCAAGCCCTCACGCTGGCCGGCGGATGGACCAGGACCTCAGCCCAGAGCAAAGTGATACTGATTCGCCAAGTTCCGGAGGGCAGGGAAGAAATCAAGCTAGATCTCGCCCACATGATCCGCGGAAAACAGGCGGACATCAAGGTCAGCAATGGAGATATACTCTTCATTCCGTCCAGCCTGGGCAAGATCTTTGCTTATCAGGGTATTGGCGCCGTCGTTACTGGTGCGGAGCAAGCGGTAATCTACGGAGCCATATACAGGTAATAGGCCGAATATTGTCCAATCACCCGCCGGCATGCCAGCGAGTCGGCATGCATAAAGGAACATGGGTTGAATGCGATCAGAATAGCCTCGCCGGTAATGCAGTCCGGCTTGTTTTCGTCGCCATCGCGTTTGCTGGGCGAGGACTATGCGCCGCCTCGCTCGGTCTACCTTACCAATATCCCCGCGATACTTGTGCTCACCGGCCTGGTTACATGGATCGCCAGCGATGAAATAGCCATGGTGGTGGCGGCGGCAGTGGGAGGCCTCACCGCCTGCTATCTGCTCTGGGAGTGGCTGTTTCGCGAGGGGCCAACCCGCTTTTCTACAGTCCTTGCCATGACCCTTCTGCTCGGCTATGGGCTGGGAGCCGTGAATACGTGGCTTACGCTCCCCCGGGGCGACCTGCCTCTTTCCGCATTCCTGGCCCTTGACGAAGGCGTTCTCGCTCGGGGCATGGCGGCGGTGCTGCTATCGGCAGCGGTGCTCTGTTTCCTTGGTGAATTGTATGAGCGTCCGCTTTTTGGCAGGGAATTTCGCATTCCCCTCGATCAACACTCCTACAGCCTGATTTATCTCGGAACTCTGGCAACTGCGGCTGGATTCTTCACGCACTCTCTGGGTAGTGGAGGTGGGCAGAGTGTCAATGGAGAGCAAAGCGTTGCTTCAGCGCTTCTGGCATGGCTTTTTTCTCCACTCGCGGCTCTTACCCTAGCTGTGTTTCTTGCCAGCGGGAAGGGTGTGTCGAAGCTGCTCACGGGAATTTGCGCGCTGATTTTGTGTGTGCTTCTGATGGTTGTGGGCAGGCGAACGGTCGTCTATACGGCCATGGAAATCCTTTTTGCACTGCGGCTTACTGGATATCGCGTGAAGGGAACGATTCTCAAAAAAGCTATGCTGTTTGCAGCCTTAACAGGTTTCGTAGCCCTTGGAGTAACCGTCGTCATGCTGCTTCGCGTTGCTGGCAACCAGACTAAAGCCGGTTACCTAGCCCCGCTCTCTCAGAAGATTGAGATTGCCATGACCTGGGTAGAGGATGGAACCGCGCTCAAACGGGCAACCGAAGCGAATCAGAGCAACGTACAAAAACGGACATTCGTCCTCGGATTTTTTGCCGACGTGCTCGAGGGAAGTTCGCGAAGCACCCCTGCTCTGGGACGGGACCTCCTTGGATTGGCATCAATGGCGGTTCCAAGAGTCCTATACCCGGACAAGGTTGGCATTGGTGAAGAAGGTCTCGTCGACGAGATATTCGGCCTTACTTACACAGACGCTGCAAACTCAATTCTCACTGGGGGCGCCACGGATTTCGGCCTTCTCGGGGTTATCGTATACCCCCTCTTTGCTGTCTGGCTCATGCGATTTTTGATTGAAATCCTCGCTAGGTTCCTGAGTCCCCTTCCAGTTTCGATCATGGTATTGGGCGCGGTCTTCATGCTCATGCAGACTGAAACCACGCTTACCGTTTACTTCCTCACAATTCGCAACCAGATCATTTTTGCGATTATCCTGTCCATCTTCTCCCGGTTGCCGATCATTCGCTTGCGAAGTTAGAGAGCATTTCTCTGATAGCTGTGTACTAGAACCGATGGCCCTTAAGCCGCCATTTCCTTAAGACAGGGCCACTCAGCCCGGTATATATCGCTTGCCGCGTCCGGTCCGAGCTCGAGCCTTTCTCTCGCATGACGCGGACGCCGACATCCATGCGGCGCGCGCTGTGCGCAAAACGGCATGGACCGCCGGATGCACGCCAAGAATGAACAATAACGCGCGCGGTCTCCATGTCGGACTCGCGTTAGTTTTTTGTATATCAATGAATGCAGGACAAGCTCCCAAATAGGAAGCCTCCGTTACAGTCTCTATTTGTGGCAGATGCCTTTCACCAATCGTGACTGGCATTCGGTGTAGGCCACATTCCATTCAACATTGGGGCGGACGCTGGTTTGTGCGTGCGCTTCCCATTACTTGATTGAGCAACCTGTGCTACGCATGAGAGACAGGGCAAGGGCGCCCAAAAAAGGTGGGGAGGTGGACTCTACATTCCCCGAAAGAACTCTTCCAGCGTAATTCCCAACGCCTTGACGATCCCCCGAAACTGCCGCGAAGACAAGGAAAGAATCGATCACTCGAGTGGATCCGTAGGACATTGAATGCCACGATTGGAGCATGAGGCCATGGATTTCATATTAAGACGCTGCCGAGCAATGCCTTAGCAGCTCCTCGTTTTGCAGTGTCACGATACAATCAAATCATGCGTACACGAGTTGCCCCTGCTGCGTGGATCATTGCCAGCCTCGCCTTGGGCGGTGCCGGTATCGCCGCCTGTCAGTCTGCGAATTCCTCGGTTACATCAACCGGCGCAAATGCCACTTCGATGTCAGGTTCCGGTGGCTCAGGATCGGGCAGTTCCTCCTCTTCCGTGAGTAGTGCCTCGGTCTCCGACGCAACGGGGTCTGCCCTGGGAAATGTCTCAGTTAGCGCCGCTGTTTCAGGGGTTTCGGCAGGTGCTTTTTCTAGCGATAGCGGCTCCGGCACGGCGAAGGGAGGCAACTCATCGTCGTCGAGCGCCCCTGCTTCCTCCTCGAGCGCCCCTGCTTCCTCCTTCGGTGTCTCTTCCGCGGGCTGGGGTGTTGGATCGTCCAACTCTGGAACGTCTGGCTCTCACTCTGGGCGGCCAACAGAATCTGCAGGATCTAATGTCGCCCACGCCAGCGACCGCCAGTCTGGGAAGACGTCCTCGAAGGGTTCCGCTGAGTCGCTCTCTGGAAAAGGCGCTGTCACCCCCTCATCTGCTTCGCGTTCAGCTCTCGCTTCCAGCCCGGAAGGGCACCAGCCGGGGGGGCAGAATGCCTTGGCGGAAATGTCTGCTGGACAACTGTCGCGCTCATCGAGGGAGAGTCAGGATGAGTCTACACAATCGGGTGGGGGAGAATCTGGCGCGGGTGGGGGAGAATCTGGCGGAGGCGGGTCCTATACAAGCGACTTTCCCGACAGCACCAAGGGCACCGCTGTGCTGAGTCCGCCGGATCCTGCTCTCAAGCCGCTATTCGCTTTTGATCCGGCGCTGAACCACGAGTTCTCCGACTGGAGCGAGCGTGAGTTTCTCTTGCCGACCCTCCATGTGAACAGCACATCTTCCGGCACGAAGGAAAAACAGGACGTATATCAGCGCATCGAGGAGCGACTCCAAGCTTATCGAACCGAAGCTGAAAAAAGAAGTAGAAACGGCATGGAGCAGGGCAAGGGCATGGAGCAGGGTAAGAAAGGCTCCCGCCGTGAATCAGAAAAGCCATTCTCTAAGGAAACAACCGAGACCGACGGGCTTTCGAAAAGGTCAATGTCGAACTTTTAGTAGAACGCTCCCGTCGAGAAATTACCCTGCAAATATGCAGGCTGCCCATTCACTGGGACCGGTGAACGTGAAGGCTCGCATCGCAGCGGGCCTTCACGCCTTGCAGAACGGTCGCCTAAGCCCGTTCAATCACCAGCGACTTGATAACTACTGCTTGGACCGGCTTATCCTGTGAGCCTCGCTTCACGCGGGAGATCTTTTCCACGATATCCTGCCCTTCAGCCACCTCACCGAAGATAGTGTGCTTGCCGGTGAGCCAATCCGTCGGGGCCACGGTAATGAAGAACTGCGACCCATTCGTATTCGGACCGGCATTGGCCATAGCCAGCTTGCCAGGGACATCAAACTTGTGCGGCGAGCCTTTGGTCTCGTCCTCGAAGCGGTATCCAGGTCCTCCCATGCCGTTTCCAGCCGGGTCTCCCCCCTGAATCATGAAATCGGGAATCACACGGTGAAAAATCGTTCCGTCGTAGAGCTTCTCGGAGCTCTTTTTCTTCGTGAGGGGATGCGTCCACTCGCGCGCGCCTTCGGCAAGTTCAATAAAATTGGCAACCGTCTTCGGAGCTTCTGTTGGAAACAGGCGGCAGACAATCTGACCATCACTGGTATTGAAGACGGCATAGGTTCCGGGTTGACGTGGCATGATCACTCCTTGGGATGATGGAACTACTGTGGGATGATGGAACTACTGTGGTTTTGCTGCCGTGGTGGCGGCAGGCGAGGCAGAGGAAGCGGCGGGCGCCGAAGACGCTGCCGCAGGCGGCATCGGCTGACCCTCTTGCACGATGGTGACCTTCTTCAGGATCACCGCGTCGAGCGGTTTGTCGTTCCCGTTTCGTTCAACCCGCGCAATCGATTTCACGACCAGCACACCGGATTCGTCGCACTGTCCGAAGATGTTGTACTTCTGGTTCAGATCCTCATCGGGTGCCTCCGTGATGAAGAACTGCGAGCCATTCGTATTTGGTCCGGAGTTGGCCATGGCCAGTCGGCCCGGCACATCGAAGTTCAGGTTTGGTGTGAACTCGTCCTTGAAGTAATACCCTGGATCGCCCATCCCCGAGCCCAACGGGTCTCCGCCCTGGATCATGAACCCCGGGATTACCCGATGAAAGGTAGTTCCGTTATACAGCGGCTTGCCATGCATCTTCTGCTTGGTATCGGGATTGGTCCAGTCTTTGGTGCCCTCCGCTAGACCGATAAAGTTGGCTACAGTCTCGGGAGCTTCCGTCGAAAATAATTTGCAGGTAATGCGTCCCATCGAGGTGTCGAAAACCGCCGTTGGCCCTTTGGGCTGCGGACCCAACTGTGCCTGTGTCCCCGGCGAGTCAGGCAGATCCTGACTTGACTGAGGGCTCGACTGCTGGCTCGACGTCGAAGGAGTCGCAGGAGTGGACTGCTGCGCAAAAACTGTGCCGATGAGACCGAACCAAAAGAGCAAAATAAGAGCGATATGAGCCGATGTTTTCATACAAATTCCCAAGAGGACAGACTACAGCATGGCTTGGCGGGAAGGAAACTCACCGCCCCGCAACGGTAGTTGAAGGCGCCGCAATCAGCTCCCACCTGCGAACAATCACCGGCATCACCGCAAGAACCAGAAGCTGCGCGAGGATGGCTCCGGACAGATCGATTCCCACATCAACCGGCGAACTTGTCCGGCTGGGCAAAAAGCTCTGGTGATACTCATCCCCGCAGGCCACCAGCAGCGTTGACGCTACGGCCAGCAGCGCAGCGCCCCGCCACATCGAGCGAACCCCGCCCGCAGCCACTCTGAGAGACGTTCTCCAGCCGTGGAAAAAACACACGCTGACCATCCCATAGCCTGCTAAGTGACCCATCTTGCGAATCAGATGGTGTATTTCAGCCCAACGGGAGGCGCTGATCGGGCCGAAGAGATGCACCCAGAGAGGCAGAAGCCAATGGCTGGTGTTATCCGCCGACATGGTGGCGGTCGACTCCCCTGCGATCATCGCCAGCGCCAGCGCAGCCGGCACCCAATCCAAAATCCTTCTCCACGTTGTCCGGTCGCTGTAATCCACACTTGTAATTATAGTTGGCATCTAAGACGTACCATACTACCTCTTGTTGTAAGATCGGTGCGCGCAGCAGACGGGCTCTGCACAGCCCGCTTTCTCCGGAAAGCCACACGAAGCGCAGGAAGCACGCATGCCACAGGGAGCACAGCTCTAACAGCAGAGAGAAGGGCAGCGAGCTATGTTGAATTCGAGAATTACCCGGCAGATCAAATGCTGACTGCTGCTGAATATCCTGCTGTTCGTCTCAATCCCCGCCATCGCGCAAAGCGCAGCCGGCGACCCGCTGCCTTCCTGGAATGACGGAGCGTCGAAACAGGCAATTCTGGACTTTGTGGCTCGGGTGACGAAGGTCAGTGGCCCCGACTTCGGGAGCGAAGATCAGCGTATAGCGACGATTGACAACGATGGCACGCTCTGGACAGAGCAGCCCATGTATACCGAGTTCGTCTTACCTTTGATCGTTTTGCCGCGCTTGCCCCGAGACATCCTGAATGGCAGACGCAACAGCCCTACGCCGCAGTTTTACATCACGACATGAAGGCTCTGGCGGCCAGCGGTGATCACGGTCTGTTTGAACTAGTCCTGGCCACGCATGGCGGAATGACAACCGAGCAATTTACGAAACTCGTTAGCGACCGGATGAGTCAGGCCCGGCAGCCGAGGTTCCACCGTCCCCACACCGAGTGTGTCTATCAACCCGTGCTGGAACTGCTCTCCTACCTCCGCGCCAATGGATTTAAGACCTATATCGTCTGGAGGCGAAGTGGAATTCATGCGCCCATGGACAGAGAAGGTATACGGCGTTCCCCCCGAGCAGGTGATCGGAACGACGATCAAGACGGAATTTCAGATGCAAAACGGTTCGCCCGTCCTTGAGCGTCTGCCACAGCTGGACTATGTCGACGATGGCCCCGGCAAACCTGCGGACATCGGCAAGATCATTGGCAGGCGCCCGATTCTCGCCTTTGGTAATTCCGATGGCGATCAGCAGATGCCTGAATAGACAGCTGCCGGCGCCGGACCACGGCTGATGTTGCTCGTGCACCACACGGACGCGGTCCGCGAATACGCCTATGACCGCCAATCGTCAGTAGGAAAGCTCAATACGGCGCATGATGAAGCAATCGCGAAACATGATCGTCGTCGATATAAAAAACGATTGGAAAACGATCTTTCTGCCGGATGGAGCCTCGCAGTAGCGAATGATTCGTCCCGATGCAGCAGAATATTTGAGACATTCCGGCGCTTTGCCTAAGGCGGAGGGGCATTCTCCTGCTGCGGGTGCTGCAATGCTGGGCGTAATGTAAGTGCGATCAGCATTGCACCGCGCCCGCGAAGGGTCAATGGAATTTCTGCATTTAGTTACTTCAGGACGTCGCATTGTGCAGGAGTATACTGATCGGAAATTCGGGGGAACCTTGCGATGGAATGCAAAGGAACAAGGTTCGAACAAGCTCAGCCAGAGGTCTGGCGGACCATCGAGCGAATGCGGGATGCGCCTCTCGCTGCTGGGCTTCTTGCTCCCTTTGAATCCTACTTCAAGCATTCGCTAAGGCACATCCACATTCACACGTGTCCACTGGCTGCGGCTTCTGCACGCAGGCTGAACGCTCGCGCCTACGCTTTGGGGGATCATCTCGTGATCGGCGGCGCAGAATACCAGCCCGAAACTCGCCGGGGTCTGTGGCTGCTGGCGCACGAAATCACGCACATCATTCAGCAAGGGCCGGCTTGCGGAATTGATGCGATGGAACTCGAGGCATCTGACTCGCCGCTCGAGGCGGAAGCCGATGCCGCAGCCACAGCTTTCGTATTGGGACAGGCAGTGCCGCGAATCAACAGCGCACAGCATCGTCGCGCGGGAATTATCCGCCGCAAGGAAATACTATGTCCAGGAGAGCCCGTGTTCGAAACGATCGACGCGGGTCCGGCGGAAATCTACCTGCCGGCAAATCAAGCGATCGAGGCCGATTATCTGGCCGCCCATCTCGACCACGCAGATTCAATCTTCTTCAATTCCAGTTTCAGCGCCGCCGAAGACGTTCGCCTTCCGCGAGGCGCGCCAAACAAGAGATTCGGTAACCTCCTGCTGGCAAAATTGCGCGGAATCAGCAACCAGCTGCGACCGGACATCATTGACTTCAAGGAGCACAGCTTTTACGAAATCAAATCCGAAAGGAACGCCATAAAGAATCGGGTCAAGGTTTCCTACCAGCTCAGCCACTATTACACCCTCACGGAGGAGATCCGGCGGGAATACGGATCCGATGGCGAACATCCCTGGAACCAGGATCTCGCATCCTGGAAACCCAGCGTGCTGATTTCGCTCCCGAGCGCAACGCTGGACACGTTTGTCTGTACGGCTGCGACCGATTATCAAACATGGCCCCGCGGACTCGTCCTGTACGACGTGCGCAAGCGCAAAAAGGAGGAAGAACAGCTCAAGCGTGCCGCCAAGGCAATCCACCTGGTCGAATTCGACCGGGATTTTGCCGGCATTATGCCCGACCGGACGAGGCTCCGCTCGGCGATTGGCGACTTCAATCCATACCTGTCTGAATTCGTCATTATTGTCCCCGTCCGCATGTTTCAAACCTGGAAAAGTCAGGCTCGCGATGAACGGACGAGGCGCATGTTCGAAGTGATGCTTCCACCCTTTCTCGATACCAGAACACCGATTGGTCAGTTTCATCGAATCGGATGGATGATGGTAGGTCTGACCGCTGCGGCATACGCGGCCCTCGGCGCGGGCATGATTCTGGTGGACGCCGCGGCATTTGTGGGAACGGCCGCTGTCGGCACCGGCATCGGCGGCGGCACGGGTGCGGAGGAAGGGGCCAAAATCATTTCGCTTGCCGCTTACAGGGCCATGCTGGCTTCCAAAGAGGCAACCGGGATTGCCGCGGCTGCGGGCGTGCTGATCGTAATTGGTTTCTCCGGCAAAGCGCGAGCAAATCAGGTAGCGGTAAGAGACATAAGAGCAGCGCGTGTTGTGCCGGTGGAAATGTTCAAGCCCTATAAAGAAAAGCAGGTGGCCAGCAATGCGGACGATGTACCAGGTAATTTTCTACAGACCGATCAAACGGTAAAAGGCCAATTTGGAGTCGGGACCACAGTTCTTTACGACTGGGAACCGCACGTAATTATTGGGCGCGTGGACGTGGAATATTGATGGCTCCCAGAGTGCCCTGGAGAATTCCTCCGGAATTCACTGCTTCGCTGCCTGCATCTCCCGGCTCACCCGCTCCACCTCGCCGAACACCCGCAGTAAATTGCCGCCTAGAATCTTGCGGCAATCCTCTGCCGAATAGCCGCGCGCCAGGAGCGCCGCGGTGATCTTCGGGAGATCTGCCGCTGAGTCGATCCCCGCGGGTAGCTGCCCGCTGACGCCATCAAAGTCCGAGCCGAGTCCTACGTGATCGATCCCAGCAACCTTCGCAACGTGATCGATGTGGTCGATCAGCGCACTCAGCGGTGGCCGCGGAATGCGATCCGCGTATTGCTGTTGCAGCTTTTCGAGATCCCCATACGTCACCTGCTTGCCTTCAGCCGCGAACTTCGCCTTCAACTCAGCGGTAGCCTTCTCAACCTCCGGCTGCTGCGCAATAGAGGCGTCGCGATAAGCCTGGCCGATGAAGCCGGAGTAGTAATTAACCTGCACCACGCCGCCATTTTTGGCCACCGCGCGAAGCATATCGTCAGTCATATTGCGCGGCGCGTTGCAGATCGCCCGCGCCGACGAGTGCGAAGCGATCACCGGAGCCTTCGTCGTCTTTGTGGCCGCCCAGAAAGTATCGTCTGCGACGTGCGAGACATCGACCATCATGCCTAAACGGTTCATCTCCAGCACGACTTCTTTGCCAAAGGGAGTCAGCCCATCGGGATTGTGCGGCACGCCCGGCTTGCCCTCGTCTCCCGATGAGTTGGCCCAGTCCAGCGAGTTCGACCAGGTAAGCGTCATATACCGAACACCCAGCCGGTAGTAATCGCGCAGCAGCCCAAGAGAATTTTCGATGGAGTGGCCGCCTTCAATGCCCATCAGCGCGGCCAGCTTGTGCTCGCGATGCGCAGCCTCGATGTCCGATGGAGAATACGCCATCCGCATACGGTCGGGATGCTTCGCCGCCTGCTGATACACCGCATCGATCAGTTCCAGGGTGCGCCGCGCATCGTGGCCCTTATACAGATCCGGCTCGACCCAGATCGAAAAGAACTCCGCGCTCAGGTTGCCCTTCTTCGCCGAGTCAAAATTGAGATTGCCGCCGTTCAGCTGGTCGGCGAGGTCGTAGTTCTCGTCGACCAGGCGTTGCGTAGTGTCAGCATGCGTGTCGATAACGATAGCGGAGTCGTGTACGGCTTCAGCAGTCTTTGGATTCACAGGAGCGTTCTGGGCAGCGAGAGGTAGAGTAGCGGCGAGCAGCGAAGCAAGGAGTATCTTCATGAGCGTGGTGGGATTGTAACAGTCCCACCATGCTCGACCAATAGATCGTGAACGGGTTTTGAGGCCGCTTCTACTTTGTTCTCGTGCTCCACTCTGTCACGGGCTCAATGGTCGTCGCACGATCCTCGCGCCGCTTCCAGCTTGCGCGCAGATAATCGCTGTTCATCGTGGCGATCACGCCCAGCGGAATCTCCTTCGGACACACGCCCGTGCATTCCCCGATGTTCGTGCAGCTGCCGAATGGTTCCACATTCATCTGTGCGACCATTCCCAGCGCTCGCCGGTCGCTTTCCACCTTGCCCTGAGGCAGGATGCTGAGGTGCGCGATCTTTGCTCCGGTAAACAGCGCAGCCGATGCGTTCGGGCAGGCCGCCACGCACGCGCCACATCCGATGCACGCCGCCGCATCCATCGCCCGGTCGGCGATCTCCTTGCCTACGAGAATCGTGTTCCCATCCGGAGCATTTCCCGTCGAAACCGAGATATACCCGCCTGCCGCGATGATTCGATCGAAGGCCCGCCGGTCCACGACCAGGTCCTTCATCGTCGGAAAAGCGGCCGCCCGCCACGGCTCGATCACCAGTTCCTGACCGTCCTTGAAATGCCGCATGGTCAGCTGGCACACGGTGGTGGCGCGCTCGGGGCCATGCGCGACGCCGTTGATCATGAAGCCGCACGAGCCGCAGATGCCTTCGCGGCAGTCGTGCTCAAAGGCCACTGGTTCTTCGCCCTTTTCGATCAGCGTTTCGTTGAGGACGTCGAGGCACTCCAGAATCGACATCTCGGGATTCACATCGTCCATGGAATAGCCGATGAATGCACCCTTGTCCTTCGGTCCCTTTTGCCGCCAGATTTTCAGCGTCAGTTTCATAATTTATCCATATTTCTGCCGAACTACTTATAGCTCCTCTGGCTGGGATGAACGTAGTGAAATTCCAGCGGCTCCTTCGAGAGCTCGGGATGATTCCCCGGCCCCGTGTAGCCCCAGGCAGCGACGTAGGAATAATGCTCGTCGTCGCGCTGTGCTTCACCATCCGGCGTCTGATACTCCTCGCGAAAGTGACCCCCGCATGATTCATTGCGCTCGCGGGCATCGATGCACATCAGCTCACCCAGTTCGAAGAAGTCGGCGACGCGACCAGCCTTTTCCAGGCTCTGGTTCAGGTCATCGCCGCTTCCGGGAACATTCACGCTCTGCCAGTATTCCTCACGCAGAGCGCGGATTTGCCCGATCGCAGTTTCCAGTCCCTGAGCCGTGCGTGACATGCCGCAGTGGTCCCACATGATCTTTCCCAGCTCGCGATGAAAGGAATCGACCGTGCGCTTGCCCTTGATCGAAAGCAGTTTGTCAGTCATCTGCTGAACCGACGCCACCGCGCTCTGGACCTCAGAATTGCTCGCGTCCACCTTGGCAAATTTATTCGTGGCGAGATAGTTGCCCACGGTGTAGGGAATCACGAAGTATCCGTCGGAGAGGCCCTGCATCAGCGCGCTCGCGCCCAGACGATTTGCGCCGTGATCCGAAAAATTGGCTTCGCCCAGCACGAACAAGCCGGGAATGGTGCTCTGCAGGTTGTAGTCCACCCACAGGCCGCCCATCGTGTAATGAATCGCGGGATAGATGCGCATCGGCACTTTGTAAGGGTTCTCATCCGTAATGCGCTGATACATGTCAAAGAGGTTGCCGTAGCGCTCGCGAATGGTGTGCTCCCCCAGTCGCGCGATGGCATCCGAGAAGTCGAGGTAAACCCCAAGCCCGCTCGGGCCGACTCCGCGTCCTTCATCGCACACGGCTTTCGCATTCCGAGAAGCCACGTCGCGTGGCACAAGATTGCCAAAGCTCGGATAGCGCCGCTCGAGATAGTAATCGCGTTCGCCTTCCGGAATCTGGTCCGGCGAACGCTGATCGCCCTTTGTCTTAGGCACCCAGATGCGGCCGTCGTTGCGGAGCGATTCGCTCATCAGTGTCAGCTTCGACTGGTAGTCGCCCGAAACCGGAATGCACGTCGGATGGATCTGCGTGTAGCAGGGATTGGCGAACAGCGCGCCGCGTTTATGAGCCCGCCAGCTTGCCGTTACGTTCGACCCCTTGGCATTAGTCGACAGATAGTAGACGTTCCCGTACCCGCCTGTGCCCAGAATCACCGCGTCGGCAAAATGCGTGCTGATTTCGCCAGTAACCAGGTGGCGAGTGACAATGCCGCGCGCCTGCCCGTCGATCACAATCAAATCCAGCATCTCAGTCCGCGGATATGTCGTGACCGTTCCCGCATGTACCTGGCGTTCCAGCGCTTGGTACGCCCCCAGCAGAAGTTGCTGCCCCGTCTGCCCCCGTGCATAAAAGGTTCGCGAAACCTGCGCGCCGCCGAAGGAGCGATTCGTCAATGCGCCGCCGTACTCGCGGGCGAAAGGAACTCCTTGCGCCACGCACTGATCGATAATGTGCACGCTGATCTCCGCCAGTCGATACACATTCGCTTCGCGCGCGCGAAAGTCGCCGCCCTTCACCGTGTCGTAGAACAGGCGATACACGCTGTCGCCATCGTTCTGATAGTTTTTGGCAGCGTTAATGCCGCCCTGCGCCGCAATCGAGTGGGCGCGTCGAGGCGAATCCTGAAAGCAGAAGCACTTCACGTTGTAGCCAAGCTCACCCAGCGTCGCCGACGCCGACGCCCCCGCCAGCCCCGATCCCACAACAATGATCGTATGTTTGCGTTTGTTCGCCGGATTTACCAGCTTCAGGTCGAAGCGCGTCTTCTCCCACGCTTTTTCAATCGGACCGGAAGGAATTTTCGAATCGGGTGTCATTTATTTCACGAGCCCCAACAGAACGCTGATCGGGATGGAAATATATCCCAGAACGATGACGACGGCGATCCAGATCGCCGCATTCTTCAGCATTGGCGTATAGCGCGGATGATTCAGGCCGACCGACTGAAACATGCTCCCGATGCCGTGTCGCAGGTGCAGGCCCAGCAGGCTCACCGCGAAGATATACCACACCGAAACCCACCACACCTGGAACCCGGCTACGACATTGTGATACACATCGCCCTCGATATAGGCCGAAGCCGGGTCGATGATGCCGGCCGTCAGGTGCAGCAGGTGAAAGATGATGAACGCCAGAACGATGGGACCCGACCAGTACATCGTGCGCGACGCATAGGAGGAGTTGATTGCCTCCTTGCGCGAGTAGCCGACCGGCCGGGCCTTCTGGTTGCGCAGCGCCAGTTGCACGGTCGCGGTGATGTGGAGCGCGACCGCCGTCAGCAGCACGATACGCTCCGCCCACAGAATCTCTCCCAGGGAGTGCAGGAAATGGCCGTAGGCATTCAGCCTCTTAGGTCCATCGAACACCTGCAGATTGCCCAGCATGTGCCCTATCACGAACGCGAACAGGATCGCGCCCGTCACGGCCATCACGATCTTCTTGCCGTTCGTGGACTGCCAGAAGCTCGCCGCGCGGTTTTCATGCAGCCTTACCGCAGTAGCGCTCATTGAATTTTTCCAGACTTGTTTAGACCAATCTCGAACATACCCCGCCCCTGTTGGCTTCTCCAGCGATCATTGCTGGCACGCCGCGCTATGCGACGCAGAGAGATTTCGGATCCGGTTGCGAGAAGCAGTGCGGATGCCTGATCGTTGCTGAACTGTGGAAGAGTCAACATCCATTATTGGTGGTGAAGACAGCGAGCGTCAAGGAAGGCAGTAGGGACGCTGGCACTGCGACAACTTCCAGATTGCCCTTAGGGAGTATTGGGGCGAGA
>Ga0210390_10000853_pt1 | contig 30964 bp, 19 predicted proteins | sample IncBWH11OmetaG_FD_161050 | JGI IMG/M metagenome (GOLD analysis project Ga0210390, IMG submission 161050) | Forest soil microbial communities from Barre Woods Harvard Forest LTER site, Petersham, Massachusetts, United States - Inc-BW-H-11-O ...
ACCGCCGAAGTAGGCAAACCGCAACGTGCGCCCCTGCACTCCCGGCTGCTGGCTTAGGAGCTCAAACTCGTGCTCGAGCGCTTGGACGTAATTCTCGATTGCCTGCGCGTTCTGGTTGGTGTAGACGCGGAAGTAACAGAACTTGCAGCGCTTCCGACAGAATGGGATGTGAATGTACAGTCCCATCGTGACCGAGCGGTCGGGCTCGCTGGTCAGCGCTCGGCGAATTTCGGGAACATGACTTGGCTCCCAGAGCGAAAAGGGCGGGTAATTGGCGATGAAGTAACTGCCAACGTCGGTCGGTGTCTCTGCGATCATAGTCCGATTGAGCCCAGCCAGTTTCGTGGCCCGCACTAGCGGCGCGGGGTGCCCAAATGCGACAACGTTGCCATTCTAGGCAATGGCGGCCCCCCGGGCCAATCGACGGCTGTTCAAGTCGCCTAGGCGCCTTCAACCTTAGCGAACCGGACGCTCGTTACTCCCAACTCAAGCTGAAGTAATTCATGAGCGAGACTCAGCCTTGTCGGTCAAGTTGTGCGGCCGACTGTTCGGACACAAGCCGGGACGGTACGCGTAGAGTGCCGGACAGACCGAGTGCCCTACAAAATGACCGGGGTTATGGCACCATGCCCGGGAAGACATAGGCCTGGAGTAGCACGAGCAGGCCGACGAGGATGGCCAGGCCCAGGCTGTGGAGGAAGACATATCGCAGGACGTCGGCCGGGCTGACCGCGTCGAGGCGCGATTGTGGGCCGCCGTCCGATTCGGTCGTGCTCGTGGCCACGCTGGCGACCACGATGCTCTGGGCGTCGATCATCTTGCCCATCACGCCACCCGAGCTGTTGGCGGCCGCCGTCAATATCGGCGAGACGCCGATGCGGCCGGCGGCCACGGTCTGCAGGTTGCCGAACAGAACGTTGGACGAGGTGTCGCTTCCCGTGAGCGCCACGCCGAGCCAGCCCAGGAGCGGCGAAAAGAAGGGAAACAAAACGCCGCTGTGCGCGAGCGCAAGTCCCATCGTGGTGTCCATGCCGCCGTAGCGCGACGTCATTCCGAGGGCCAGCATGGCCGCGATGGTCAAGAGGGATGTGCGCACGCGCCGTAGCGTCCCCCCGTAAATGCGGACGAGGTTGACGGGGGAGACCCCGAGGCACAGTCCCCCGACGATCCCCGCAAAGAGCAGGGCGGTTCCCGTTGCGGATAGCGCCGTGAGCTGAAAGAGGGCTTCTTCCGCCTTTGGAACCGGCACAACGGGAGGCACGCGGACAACGCGTTCGTCGAGATAGGGGACCGGAATCGGCCGCGTACCGATCCGGTCGAGCCCCTTCTTCACGACCGGCAGACCCCAGAGAAAGACGAAGACGCACAACAACACCCACGGCATCCAGGCGACGAGCGATTCGCGACGCGAGGGATGCGAAACGACGACCGGCTGCTCGTCCGGGAATTGCCACGAGGTTCGTGGCTGCCAGAACCGCAGCAGCGTCACTAAAGCGAGTATCGAAACGATGGCGGCCACGATGTCGACGAGCCACGGACCGTGATAGTTGCTCATCAAGAATTGGCCGACGGCGAAGCTGCCGCCGGCAACCAGGCAAGCGGGCCAAACCTCGAGTGTTCTCCGCCAGCCCGCCAGCACGATTACGAGCCAGAAGGGAACAATTAACGAAAAGAAGGGAAGCTGGCGGCCGACCATCGCGCTCAGCGTATGGAGGTCGAGCCCAGTGACTCGCGACAGGGCAATGAGCGGAGCACCGAGTCCGCCATACGCCACCGGCGCCGTATTCCCCAGGAGCGACAGTCCGGCCGCGTGCAACGGCTTGAAACCGAGCGCGACCAAGAGCGCGGCCGAAATGGCGACCGGCGTGCCGAAGCCGGCCGCCCCTTCGATAAACGCTCCGAAGCAAAAGGCGATCAATAGGGCCTGGATGCGGCGATCGGTGGAGAGGGCGGCGATTTGCTGTTTGACGATCTCGAAGCGGGCCGTGTGCACCGTGATGTCGAAGATGAAGATCGCGTTGAGCACGATCCAGCCGATCGGCAACAGGCCGAAAGCGACGCCATACCCGGCCGCCGCAACGGCCAATTTCGCCGGCATGCCGAAAACAGTGATCGCCAAGGCCATCGCCGAAGCCAGGCCGCACAAAGCGGCGACGTAGGCCCGCGCGTGAAAGAAGCCGAGCAGCCCCAAGAGCACGATGACCGGCACGGCCGCCACGAGCGCGGAGAGAAAGATGTTGCCCAGCGGATCGTAATTGTGGACCCAGGTCATGGGGCGCAGAGTAGACCGTTTTGCCATCTTGTCCGCCAGTCCAAAACGCTCCTATACTCCGACCATGAAGCGCCGGCTCGCGAATCTGCCGTTGCATGGCGGCAAGGCTCCGCCGTGGCTTTTTCGGCGCATGACGCGGTTGGCCGGCGCGGTGACAATGGCCATCGTCGACGAGTTTGGCCCGGCGGAGATGCTGCGGCGGCTGTCGGACCCCTGGTGGTTTCAGGCGTTCGGCTGCGTGCTCGGCTTCGACTGGCACAGCTCCGGCGTGACGACCGTCACGTGCGGCGCGCTCAAAGAGGCGTTCAAGCTGTTCGGCCCGGATCTGGGGATCTGCGTCGCTGGCGGGAAGGGGGGCACGAGCCGCCGCACGCCCGACGAGATTGCCGCAGCCTCGGATCGATTTGGCATCGACGGCGGCGACCGCCTGGTCTACGCGTCGCGGATGAGCGCGAAAGTCGACTCGAGCGCCGTTCAGGACGGCTTTCAGCTTTATCACCACGTGTTCCTTTTCACTCGCGATGGGCAGTGGTGCGTCGTGCAGCAGGGGCTCAACGGCGAACAAAAGCAGGCCCGCCGCTACCACTGGCTGGGCGAGCGGGTCGACGATTTTGTCTGCGAACCCCACGGGGCAATCAGCGACCTGTCGCCTGACAGTCGGATGGGCCCGGCGACTCTGCCGCCGCAGCAATTGACCCTGCTCAACATGGTGGCTTGCGACGCGGGAGAGAATCGGTCCGCGAGCGCGACGATCGTGCGGGAAAATCCCGACTGGGTCTGTGAGCAGATCGAGCGCTACACAGAGGGGCCGACCCTGTTTGCGCCCAAAAATCACCGCCTTCTTCCCAAGGACGTCAATCGCCGGCACCTCCGCCGCATTCTGATCACGGCCCACGAGACTCAGCCCAATTCGTTCGAGCAGCTCTTGGGGACGCAGGGGGTCGGTCCGGCGACGGTGATGAGCCTGTCGCTCTTGGCCGAGCTGATTTTCGATGCCCCCGCCTGCCATCGTGATCCCGCGGACAGGTTCCGGCCACCTGCGGAACAGACGGCAAAGGAGCGGCACTGGGCGGACTATGCCTACGCTCACGGCGGCAAAGACGGAACTCCCTTTCCAGTCGACCGCGAGACGTACGACCGCAACATCGCCCTGTTGACGGACGCCGTTCGCAAGGCCCGGGTCGGCCAGAATGAGAAGATGAATGCTCTGCGTCGACTGGCCGGGAAGACTGGGTGAGCCCTGGCCGCTACAACTTCGCCGTCCCGAAAGGTCTTCGCAACACGCCTTGTTTACCCGGTTTACGGCAGTGATTGACAAATATCTTCAGGTCGGTACTCTTTAACAGCAATCATGGTTGCCGGACGCGCTTGCCGCGAACCGTGCACTGCGGACGCCCTGAAATTCCCATCGGCTCCGCGGGCCAAGCCATCACGGAAGAACCAGGGATGAACAACGGCTTAGCACTCAGAGAAGGAAGCTGCCATGAACCGCGGCAAACGGACATCGCGTCGGACTCTCCTTGGCCCGCGCTGGGCACTCGAGCGGCTGGAAGAACGTACGCTCCTCTCGGGCAACGTTACGGCCACCGTCACCAATAGTGGCAATCTGGCCGTAATCGGTCTGGCCAAAAACAGTCAGATCCTGATTCAATCGACTCCGACCGGCGCCCTGCAGGTCTCGAGCCTCGACGGCACAACGACCATCAACGGCACCTCGACCCCGTTCACGACCTCGGCCGTCACCGGCGATGTCGACGTCTTCATGCTGCAGACCGGCGACGTCGTCGATATCGGTGGCTCCGGTACCGTCACGAACATTCCCAAGAATCTGGCCGTGATCACGCTGGGCGGCAACGATACGGTGGCCGTCGAGAATGCGAGCATTGGTGGAAACGTCACTCTCATCGGCTTCCTGGGGAGCGACGAATTCACCGTTGGCGGCACGACCGGGGAGACTCCGGTCAGCGTCGGCGGCAACGTGGCCATCGTCGGCGGCACCGGCAACACGAATACGATTGCCGTCTTCGACGCCAATATCACAGGCAATCTCGACATTCTCAGCAACGGAGCCAACGACGACATTCAGGTCGGCTTCGACGCGGGTTTGGGAATCATCGGCGTCGATCAGACGTCGCACGTGAATATCGGCGGCGACCTCGACATCACTCCGGGGAGCGGGCTGCTGTCGTTCCTGCCGTTTTTGGGTTTCAACTCGTTTAACAGCTTCAACAGCCTGTCCCAGAACGGAGCGTTCTGCGGAAACGGCGGATCGCTGTTCTCGATTCCCGGCTTGGGATCGTTCGCCTGCGGCGGCTTTGCCAACAACTTGTGGAACGACCTGGCCTTCTTCGGCGGTTGGTGTGGCGACGGCGGTGGCGGCAACAATTGCGGTCCGGGCAACGGCAGCGCGCCGAAAACCGGCGAGACCGTGGCCGTGGCCGACGTGACGGTGACGGGCAAAACCAACATTCAAACCGGCAATGGCAACGATTTGATCCTGCTCGGCGCCGCTCCGGTTCCCTCCGGCGATACGTCCGCGCCGCTCAACCTAGTCTTCGGACCGGTGAATCTCGGCGGCAATCTCAAAGTGAATTCGGGCGACGGCAACGACACGCTGTTCCTCGACGGCATCGTGGTCACCGGCAACACCACGCTGAAGACGGGCCGTGGCAACGACGACATTGCCGTGCTGGGCAACGACGGTTTCTTCAACGGCACCTTCACCATCACGGCGGGTGGCGGGAACGACCACATCGCAATGATCAACGGGGCCACCTTCCTGAGCACCGTGACGATCAGTGCAGGCCGCGGCTCGGACGTGATGTGGGTGGCGCAGGATCTATTCATGGAGCAGGTCACGATCAACGGCGGCGCGGGTAGCAACACGCTATTGGAAAGCCAAAGCACATTCCCCAACAGCTTCCCGCCCGGCAGCCCGATTCTGAACTCGATCCAGACCGTGAATCTCAACGTCAGCCCGACCGACCCGATCGTCACCACGAACTTCGGCTGGCTGAACACGTTGCTGGGAGTGTAAGACTGCCGCCTCGAACGCAGGATCTCGTCGCAGCATGGTTCGCTGGGATCGGGCCCGTGCTAAGATGCTGTTTCGTCAAGCGTGTCTGTGAGTCCGCTGACGCGCCTAGAGCGCGTCCGTGTTCCCGCTGGCGCGTCTAGAGGGACGCACGTCTCAGCACTCGGGCCCGGGATGACCAGTCGACCCGTCATTTTCATCTCTAGGACTAGCGATCTGCGCTCCGGTCGCGCCGTCAATCTACCTCCGGTTGCGAGTGCCGCGCGTCGCGCCCAGTCGCCCTAGCCACCCTCGATCTATCCCACCTCCCGGATCGACCATTTATTCAACGTCACACATGCACTCGACAGCCCCATCCCAATTGCCCGGCTTGCCGCTCGTGGTGCATTTGAGTTTCGCCGGCTCGCGGATGTTGCTCGACGCGACCAAACATCCGCGCGTCGATCGGGGCGAGTTCGAGGATCGCGTCGAACGTTGGCTCCGTGAACGGATCGTCAAGCTGCGCGCGGAATTGGGACTGAGCGAACGGCACTTCTGGTGCGGCATCTCTCAGATCGCGATCGGCGGCGATACGGTCTTCACCCGCGCTTGCCGCGACCTGGCGATTCCGCAGCGAATTTATCTGCCGCAGCAGCGAGAAGACTTCCTCAAGGCGGCGAGCAAAAGCGACCAGCCCGATTTCAGTCCCGACGAAGAGCGTGTCGCGCGGGAGCTGTTGGAGAGTTCGCACATCATCCAGGAGCGGGCCATTGCCACGGCCGACGATCGCCAAGCGCGATTCGAGGAAGTCAATCGCGAGCTGGCTCGACTGGCGAATGTGGTCCTGTGCCTGATTCGGGCCGATGCGGAACCGAAGCCGGGAGGGAGCCTCGATCTCGTCAAACAGGCGGCTAAGCGGGGTCGCCCCGCGATCGAAATCCGCGTCAGCGTCGGTGTCGACGGGCAGCCGCAGTTTGCCGAAACCTGGCACCAGCGAGAGTCGTTCAAGCTCCCTGCATTACCGCACGAGCTGCACGATTTGAAGAGCGATCTCCCGGCGACCGTTGCGCTCCGGCCTTACTGCGCGGCCCTCCAAGGGTTCGCCGAGCATCAGGCCCGCGGCACCCAAGCGATCTTTCGCTATGCCGCACTCACCATCGTGGTTACTCACTTCCTGGCGACATTGTGTGCTGTGCTCGCGCTCTGGAAGGAGACGGCGCCGGTGGCCTGGTTGCTCGGAGCCGAGCTGTTGTTGTTGGCGATCGGCCTGGCAACACACCAGGCGCTGCATGGAAAACACGCGTCGGCGGTGTGGGGGATGACGCGATTGGTCGCCGAAGTCGCGCGGTCCGCGTTGCCGCTCGCCGCCGTCAAGACTCACTCCGGCCATCTCTTCACTTTGCCGATGCCCGACGGGCTGCGGCCGCTGTTGCGGACTCTGTCGGTGCTGCACCTGCGAGAGTCGCATCGTCTGTCGGCCGACACGCTCTCCGCTCGCCGTGACCAATACATTCGGGAAAGGCTCACCGACGAGGCACAGGGACAGATCCCGTATTACCGCGGCAAGCTCAGCTCCGCTCAGTTCTGGCGGCGGGCGGCCAACGTCCTCTTCCTGGCGGGCTCGATCCTCGCCTTCGCGGCGACTGCGTTTAAGCTCTTGTTGCACGACTGGTCCACCGCGAACCTGGGCGAGCTCAACCGCGAGGAGTTGATGCACTGGCTCGGGTCGGCGGCGATTCTGCTACCTGTGGTGGCGGTCGCCGCCTTGTCGCTGGCTGCTTCGCTCGATCTGGAGGCGCGCGCCAGCACCTATCGCGAATTGCTCGATTACCTGGTCAAGCACTGCCGGCTGCTCGAGCAGGCTGCCTCCGACCGCGAATTTGCCGAGCTCGCCACTGAAGCCGAGACCCGCCTCTTAGGTGAGACGGTGACCTGGTACTTCCGGCGGTCTTACACGAGCGTGGCCTGACGGGCGTCGCTCGGCAGCTTCAGGTCGATGCGCTCAGTTCAGGTCGATGCGGGCCGTATAGATCAACTGCCGGTCGGCGCGGCTGGAGAAGTCGTCCAGGATGTCTTCGATCGACGACTTGGGCTGCTTGATGTGCTTCTGCATGTCCCGCACCATCACCTTGATTGGCTTCTCGAAACTGATGAGTTCGGGTGAGAGCCAGACTGTGTGACTTTTGGCCGTCGACTTCACGCGAATGGTGCCGCCCGGCGAAATCTTCCCTTCCAGGTGCATCGGCGAAATGCTGCCGTGCGAGGGACCGGCGAGAACGTTCGATTCGGTGACCGACTTGGGCAGTCCCGCCGCTGACAGCCAATAGAGGTGGTTTTCGCTCGGGCGGAGCACGTGCATTACAAAGTCGTGCGGGACCTTCTGGCGGCGCTGTCCTTCCATCCAGTCGAAGATCCGCGGCGTCTCCTCGAAATACGACTCGTAGCCGCGCTGCACGAACTCGACCAGCACAACATCCATGCCGTTGGAGTAACCGGTGGTGCCGCTCATCATCCGCGACAGAATTTTCGCGTCGACATTGAACGTATTGCGGGCGTCGAACTCGCCCGTCACCACGTACCATGCCGTGTGGCCGGCGTTTTGCCAGTACCAGGTACAGAAGTGGTTGCAAATGCCGTTGATCGGAATCACGCCGGCAAACAGATCGGGGTGCGACATGCCGATGTCGAACGCGGCGTCGCCTCCCATGCCGTGCCCGGTGAGAAAGATGCGATCGGAGTCGACGTTGAAGCGTTTGCGGGCATCGATGATTGAGCGCACCACGACATCGTGCGACGTCATTGAATAGCCGTATTCGTGGGTCTCCGGTTCGACGAATTCGGGCGTAATCACGATGTAGCCCGACGCCATCGCGCGGCCCGGCTTGGCGGCCGAGCCGCCCCAAAAATCGAGTTCAGCCTTGCCGTTGTGTTCCGCAGGGTGCAGTGACACGATCATCGGGTACTTGTGATGCCAGTCGTACTCGGGTGGCAGCAGCACTCCGTACGTGGGGTTCGGCTCGACCCCCCGGCCGCTCACTTGCAGCGATGTGGCCACCGCCGGACGAATATCGGGCGTTTCCACGATCGGCGGCAGATTCTGGAGCAGCTTCAACACCAGCTCTGGCGTGAGCCCATCGGTCGCTTTCAGCTGCGTGATCTGGTCCCGGTGGTCCTGCGGCGAATCGGTGCGGAGATACTCCATGATGGCGTGATCGGCTTCCCACAGGCGGATGGCCAGACGCAGATCGGTGACGGCCGCCGCGCTCCCCACGACGGTGCCCGAGTAGGCCAGCGCCAGCTTTTCGGCCGGTTGCAGCGTCTTGTCCTCGACCAGATTGAAGAACGCATCGAGCCGATCGATCGACTCCAGGGTGAGTTGCTCTTCGAGCATCGGCCGTAGCGGCATGACGGCGGTGACCAGCGCGGGGTCTTTCAACTGGGCCTGCAGCTCGCTCAAGTAGACGCGGGCCTTGGCGATTCGCTCGCGTCCCGAGTCGTAGGCGCTCAACAAATCCTTCACGTCGTGAACCACCGAGCCGCTCGCCTTATCGAGGGGCACTCCCAGGGCGTAGCTGTGCGCGAGCTCATGCTGCCCGGCCGCCTTGCGACGCCGCAGCTCCTGCAGGATCAACTTGTGTTCGAGGTCTTGCAGTTCTTTGCGGGCGTCGGCGACGCGGCCGGCCAGCTCCGGGAAATCCTTGGCGATCGAATCCAATTCCTTGCCCGATTCCTCATACAGACCTGCCTGCAGATAGAAACGGGCGATGCCGAAGCGATGATCGGGGTTTTTGAGGTCGCTGACCTTGCGAATCATCTTGTCGAGCTGATCAGGCGGGATCGATGGCGTGGTGACACCATAATTCCATTGATAGCGCAGCCCCGTCACGGCCACGTACTTGGGCCCAATCTTCGTTGCGCCGACGACGATGTCCTCTTTCCGTTGGGGCGTCTGCACCGAGTGCGTGCGCTGGCCAAACTCATTGAATGGCCCGGTTGAGAGCACGCGCCCCGTGATCTGCCGACCGCCCGTGCGGTGCTGCATGAGCTTGAACGTCTCGTACTTCGAGAGATCGTCGCGATCGTCGATCCGCGCGGATTGACCACGCGGAATGAAAATTCGCTGGTAGCCGTTCTCGATCATCAGGAACGGCAGATTGAGCGTTTCACCTTCGCGGGGGTGCTGATGCTCGTAGATCAGGGCTTGGATCCGCCGCGGCGTGCCGCTGAGGACCAGGCCGTTCTTCAGCGTGATTTCGCCTGCTGGGAGCGGAGTGCGCAGGCCCAACACGGCGAGCGCGCAGACTCCGGCGCCGGCCGCCACCCACTTACCGATCTGCCCCATAATCGAAGAGCTCCGTCCCGCGCGGGATTGGACAACGTCAATGATAGCGCGCGGACGGACGACAAGCCACGCTTTCCGGCTCCCCATCGCCGTCCGAGACGCGACGGCTCCGCCGTAAAACGCACAAAGCCGAAACTCAAAACAGGCCCAAAGTCAAACGGCGGCTGAATTTTCCGCCGTTTGGCTTCTGGGCCTTGGACAGTCGGTTTAGGGAACTGGGGCGCTCCCTAGTGCTTGTTTCGCGTGCTGGCATCGGCAAAGACGCCAACCGTGACGAGCATGATCTGCGTCTTCCGTTCCTCCGACACGTTCTCCATCCGTTTGCTGATCGTTTCCACCCAGCCCGGCTGCCGGGCCATGGCGGTCGACATCATGTAGAGGAACAGGCTCACCTCCCGGAAGTTCTGGTCGATGATGGCGTTGCTCAGCGGCGACATGAGCCGGGCCACCGTTTCGACCGTCTGCGACGGAAAGTAGACGAACAGCCGGGCCCGGTGCGTGACGAAGTTGGTCCCGTCCGGCCGTTGGCCGAACTCGACATTCACATGCAGCACGCCCGACGCCTTGATGGGCGACGGCAACAGGCCACTTTTGTAGGCCCCGTCGCAGAGCACGACGACCTCGCTGCCGCCGCGATAGGCGACGTCAATCACGCCGCGGGTCCCTTCGCCGTCGTCGGTTTCGTAGGAGTCCGGCCCCGTCTCCCGCATTTTGAAGTCGGAGATCTTCATCACCTGCCAGATGCTGACGGCCGCCTCCGGGTGATCCATGAAGAACTTGTAGCACCGGGGATCGATATCGAATTGCAATGTCGGCAACTCGCGGTAGATGCTCGTCCCGTTGACGATTTGCTGGACGCGTTGGCGGTTCTCTTGGGACATCCGGTCCAAGGGCATCGCCTCGATGGCCGCTTTGCGCGAAGCCCGGCTCGATGTCGCCTTCTGAACGGTCTTCACCCGCTGTTCAAGGGCGGCCCGTCCGTGGGGAGCTTTGGGCGCCTCGTCGGCGTGTGGCCGAGGGGCATCGGTCGAAGGCGCGATGGCCGGATCGACTTCGTTGGTATCCGGATCGCGGACGATCCGCGGAATGCCCAGCATGTCGCTCACGCCGCGACTCTGGTCTTGGGCGAGTGCCCGGTCGCCCAGGCCGGCTCCCAGAGAGAGCAGGCCCAGCAGTGCGAGAGCGGTCGCCCGCGTGCGTCGTCGGCCAATCCACAAAGACATACTGCCCCGCCCCCCTCCGGCCTTTTCGTCCGGATTCGTTTCGCCGCGGCTATCGCCCGAGTGGCGGTACCGCCAAACCGAAAGCCGAACGACCCCCCAAGGCCGTTGCGCTCTTAATTTCAAAGTCCGCAGCCCAGGCGCAGCGAAGCGGCATTGCCGATCGTCGGTAGGTTGCCCTTCCGCGCGGTGGCTGTTTTGGCCGCGGCTTGAGACGGCCACGGAGTGTTTTCGGGCTTATCGTGAGAGCGTTCTGGTGGAATAATCGGCACGTCAGGCAGAGTCTCGCCAATCGGAACGCTCAAGTCGGGCTGGCGCGGTGCAGAGTGCAGGACGGGCCGCCAAATAGTCGGTCCAGAGCCGGTGCATTGCGTCGTCTACTCACCTTAACAATGAGCGCAAGTGTGACTGCCGGATGACTTTGAAAGGTCGGCGTTGAGCGAGCGTGAACTAACCGCCTGGGCCAAGCGCGTGGTCGCACAGCTCCGCGCGCAAAAGGTTCGGCTGGTATTGGCCGAAAGTTGCACGGGCGGACTGGCGGCCGCCCTTTTGGCGCGGATCCCGGGGGTTTCCGAATTCTTGTGCGGGTCGGCTGTCGTTTACCAGGTGGAAACGAAGGCACGCTGGCTGCGCGTCTCCCGTCGGCTGCTCCGCGATCCCGGTCCGGTGAGCCGGGAGGTTGCCGCAGCCATGGCCACCGGAGCGCTTGAGGCCACGCCGCACGCGGACATTGCCGCCGCCGTTACGGGCCATTTGGGGCCGGGAGCTCCGCCCGAGCAAGACGGTTTGGTGTTCGTGGCCTTCGCGGCCCGCGAGCTCCGTAAACGGCCGACCGTTGCCGTCCAGAAAATCGAGCTGTCACTTGAAGCCGACGATCGTAAGTGCAAGCCGTCCAGACGCCGACTGCGTCGCCAGGAATCGGCAGCTGTTCATTTGTTGGAATGGATTCTCATCAACTTGCGGAAAACGAGCGGCAAGTGAATAGGAATTGGCCAAAACCGCGGCGGTCAATGGTTGACAATTTCAGAAATGTCATGTGTCCACTGACGTTCCTGGCTCCGTGGCGAAATTCCACAAGCTAGGCTTGAGTATCACATCAAAACACATCTGATCATCATTTCTGCTTGCGGGCAAAGTTCAAAAAGAGCGCGGTGCGTGACCCTATTCTGGGGAACGTGATCTCAATCGCTGGAGAACTTGCACCGACGTCAAGCTGACGAGTGTCCTCCGCACTCGGGCGTCGTCATCACCCAATCCCACGAACTTTGTCTCGATTGGCCGCTGGCCCTGCGCGACCGCTGCGTTTCCGGGTCGCCGGCGAAATCGGCTCTAGGGGGACCTGTGGAACACTTCATTGGTCATTACGGTCCTTACTGCGACTACTGTCTGGCGCGTTGGCAGGCTGCCACCATGTTCGACTATTGCATGTTGCTCGCGATGATCGTCACCGGCGGCTGGGTGACCTCCCGCATGCAATCGCGGTAGGCCACAGCGGGCTGAATTGCGGGCGCGGGGCTGCTTGTTCGTCGCGAGGCCCCGTCCTAAAATCGGGATGCGATTCCCTCAAACCGGGCGGCTGCTTAGCCCAATTGGTGCTGACGGTCGCCGCGATCCCGCTTGAATGGCGTGGCGCCCAACGCCTGCCCGATTTATCGCGCCTCATGTACCGCGTCAGCCAAGAAATCGATTTCTGTTACGGCCACCGGCTGCTTAACTATTCCGGCAAGTGCCGCCATCTGCACGGGCATAACGGCAAGGCCGTGATCGTGCTGGAGACGGCCAAGCTCGACGAGCGGGGGATGCTGGTCGACTTTGCCGACATCAAACGCTCGCTTTGCTCCTGGGTCGATAGCCAACTCGATCATCGGATGATCTTGTGCGAGGCCGACCCGGCCGTCCCGTTCCTGAAGTCACTGGGCGAGCCTTTGACCCTGATTCAGGACAATCCGACGGCCGAAAACATCGCCCGGATGATCTACGACCACGCCGCGGCCGAGGGGCTGCCCGTGGCCGAGGTCTCGCTCTGGGAAAGCCCCCGCTCCTGCGCTACGTACCAGCCAAGTCGCTGAGGACGGGCGACCGGCAACGTTTCAAAGGGTGGGCGCAAATATCCAGTCGAGAGTGAGGCAGATCGCGCCGCCGGCTGCGCCGTGCGATCGCTCAGTCGCGCGTGACACGCTTCGGCGGCCAAGCCCCAGTGCGCATAGAATGACCCCCGAGAATGAGTGCACGTTCAAGGCCTTGGACGTTCGTTTGCGATTGGGGAACTGATGAGCAGAGTGGGTCAGGCTGCTCTCAGGGGACCTTCCTCAACCAGGCCTTGTTCGCGCTGGACATCACCCTCGGGGGTCAGGCTGGGTCGAAAATTGAGCGCCGAATCCCGCTCTCGCCACTCTTACGAGTGACGATTGGAACTCGTTGCGATATTCCAGTAACGCACGTGCCGTGCCAGAAAGTGGCTCGGCGCGCGATGACCGGCGAAACAACGCCCTTTTCAGCCGAAATACCCCATTTTTATTGCAAAGTCTGCAAGTGACTTTGCAACTTCGTCCTCCCGTTTCGGCGCCGATCGTCGCGCCGCTTCGGCGCCGATCGTTGCTTTCGCGGCGCCGAAACGCTACAAGTGATTGGGGGCTGGGGGGTTTGTGACAGAGCCTACCGGACGAGTTTCGGACAATCTGCCGAGCAACTTCGCCGCACCCACGAACCATACGACCAATACGCCTCTTCGGCCAGAGCAGCCGCCATGAAATCGCGAACGGCCTTTCTGCTGATGTTCTGCGGGGTGGTCATCCTTGTCTACTCCATGATTGTGCTGGGCATCGTCGCTGCGGCCCCTGACCTCGGAATTCGGGGCCTGCTCTCGGATAAGCCGTGGCCAAATGGTGTGGCCGACGGGATGGTGATGCTGACCGTCCCACAAGAGGGCGTTTATGGGAAGTGGCACCCGGCCGTGGGTGACCGCCTGATCGGCATGGCGGACTGGCCGATCAATACGTTCGTCGACTTCACACGCGGACAGATGCGGCTCGCAAGCGAGCCCACTCCCAACGATGCCGGCCTCCCCGTTGGCGCCGACCCATACGATAACGAGGGGCTGCCGGCCCTGGCCCAGTACCACGACGGCACGCGCATCGTGGAGATCGAGTTCGTGCCCCAGGGCAAAACGCTGACGGAGGCCCAAAAATGCTACGTCACGATCCGGCCGTTGCCCCTCTCGGAGGTGCTTTTTTCGCTCGTCTGGTTCGTGCTGCAGACCGTGGCGTTCGCCATTGGGGCCGCCGTCTATTGGAACCGTCCTTTCGATCGGGCATCGCAACTCTTTTACTGCCTGTGCCTGGTGACGCTGGGCGCGTTTTTGGGCAGCAATCACTGGTGGATCGTGGCGGCCAGTTTTTGGCTGACGGCACCGTGCGTCGTTTGTGCACTGTTGCTGCCCGCCGTCTGCCTGCACTTCTTCCTGGTGTTTCCGCGGACGTGGCTCCCCCTGGTCTGGCGACCGCGCATGTCGTTGGCGCTGATCTACGGTTTGCCGGTCGTCGGCATCCTCGGTCTGCTCACGCTGGTCGCGATCTGCAGCTGGCCGGGCCTGTTCCGCCCAAACGTGGCGATGACGCGTCAGGTTCTGGACGCCATTCGCCTGGGGATCTACGGCTCACTGGTCGTCGGTGCGATCTATTTCGTGATCACGATGGCCCGCGTGCTTCGCAGTTATCGCAGCTCGCGCAACCCGGTCGAGCAAATTCAGCTGCAGTGGTTGCTGGGGGCCGGCCTGGCGACGGCATTCTGCATGGGAGTGACGCTGTTCAAGGCGCTCTTTGAGCGCGAGTCTTTCGCGTTGGGTGGAGCGCGGGTCTGGATCTTTTCGGCCGGCTTGTGTTTCACCGTCTCCTACGCCTACACGGTCATCCGTTATCGCCTGCTCCTGGTCGACACGATCGTCACCAAGGGCGTGATGTATTACCTGGCCAATTGCGGACTGACGGTCGCCTTTGCGCTGATGCTTGCCCTGAGCCCGTTCGCGCGACAGTACCTGACCGTGTTTCCGCTCACGCAGCAGTCGGCGATCATTTCCATTGTGCTGATGCTGGCCGTAATCCTGCTGTTGTGGCTGCGGGACATGTTTCAGGGCATGCTCGACCGCCGGTTCTACCGCGAGAAATACCAGCTGGGCGCGGCGCTCGAGCGGATGAACCGGGCCGTCGGCCGGCTGGCGGATCCGGAAGCCGTCGCCTCGCTGATGTTGAGCTCCTGCCGCGACGTGCTTGGCGTCGATCGGGCGGCCCTTTATCTGCGAACTGCCGCGGATTCGCCGTTTCGACTGATCTCGGCCTACGGGGCCGAAAGCTTACCGCGGCAGTTCCCGCCCGAACATCCACTGATCCCGGCAGTCGTCGAGTCGGGCAACGTGCAGCGGGCCCTCTTGGGTTCGCGCAGCGATCTGCCCGGCGTCCAGACGGCGCTTCGCGAGTTGCGGATCGATCTGGCCCACGGCATGCAAATCGGCAACGAAACCGTGGGACTGGTGCTCCTGGGAGCGAAGCAAACCTCGACGCCCTTTAGCGGCGAAGATTTCACGTTTTTGAATGCTCTGGGACAGATCACCAACGTCGCGCTCTACACCGTCAAGAGCGATCGGGACCTGGAACGGCTCAACGATGAACTGTCCCGACGCATCGAGCGGATTGAAACGCAATCGCGACAGATCGCCGTCCTGCAGGCCGAGCTTTCGCAAATCCAGAACCCAACGACCGCCGCGCCGACTCAGCAAACGGGCGACCTCGACCGCAGCGATATGAAGGGCAAGAGCCGGGCCATCGACAGCGTGCTCGACACGGTCCGCAAGGTCGCCGGCAGCGAATCGTCGGTCTTGATCCGGGGGGAAAGCGGCACGGGCAAGGAACTCGTGGCCCGCGTGCTGCACGAAAACAGTCCGCGCCGAGGCGGGCCGATGGTCTGCGTCCATTCGGCCGCTCTCTCGCCCACGCTCTTGGAGAGCGAGCTCTTCGGCCACGTGAAAGGGGCGTTCACCGGTGCGCATCGCGACCGGATTGGCCGCTTCCAGGCCGCTTCGGGCGGAACGCTGTTCCTCGACGAAATCGGCGACATTTCGCTCGACATTCAGATCAAGCTGTTGCGCGTGCTGCAGGAGCGGTGCTTCGAGCCGGTCGGCGGCTCGCAGACAATTCAGGTCGACGTCCGCGTGATCGCCGCAACACACCAGGACCTGGAACAACTGATCGTCCAGGGCCGATTCCGCGAAGACCTGTATTACCGGCTGAATGTGATTACGATTCAAATGCCTCCGCTCCGCGAACGGACGGAGGACATCCTCGAGCTGGCTCTCCATTTCCTGATGCGTTCGGCCCAAAAGTGCGGCAAACGGATCACACACATCGAGCCCGAGGCTTTGGCGGCGCTTGAGCGGCATCGCTGGCCGGGCAACGTGCGCGAGCTGGAAAATGTGCTGGAACGGGCCGTCGTGCTGGCCGAGTCGGATCGCGTGACGCTGGCCGATCTGCCGGCCGAAATTGGCCGACCCGGACGGTTGCCGTCGCAGATCATCGAGACGAAGCCAACCAGCCGCCGTCAACCGGCGGGATTTCCCGAGGGCGCCACGCTGAGTTCGCAGAGCGCCGAGGGGACGCCGGGCTGGGAACGCGAGGCCCTGCTCGGTGCGCTACGAAAGTGTTCGGGTAACAAGGCCCGCGCAGCACGCCTGCTGGGCATCCCTCGCAGCACCTACTTCAGCAAGCTGAAGAAACACGGGATCGACTAGCTGGCGTCGATGAGCGCCGCGCTCGACCGTACACAACGCACGTGTCCGGGAAACCCCCCGGGTCGATGCCAGGCCGAGCACAGATTGCGCCGGGATTAGAGCCCGCTGCCGCGTTCGCGAACGCCGCCCAGCGTGGCGTTCGGCTGATCGCCGCCGCCCGGCGACACGCCCGCGGGAGGCGTACCCGGCGCTGCCGTTGTCGAGCCGTTGGCCGCGGCGTAGAGATCGCGGCGGGACGCGTAGCGAATGATGTACGTCGGCCAGACCTGATTGACGTGGTTTTCGACTTCGACGTATGCGCCGTCGAAGATGCGGTGGTCTTCTGACGAGCGCATCGACTTTTCGGAAATGTACTGCACGAGGCCCAGCCACTCGCGATCCGGGGCCGTCATGCCGAAGAAGTTCTTGCGCTCGGGAGTGAACCCCAGGAACTCGCGGGGCAGCGGGGCGGCGTGCAGGGCCGCCAGCAGGAAGGCGATGGTGACGTAGCCGGTCATTACTCCGAAACCAAAGCGGCAGACGTCATACAGGCGGCCCTCAACCGCGATAAAGCTGGGCACCAGATACTCGGCCAGCATCCGCAGCAAAAAGATGCTTCCGCCGAAGAGCACTAGCAGGGAAATGAAGTCGAGTCGCATCGCCCAATCGGGCCCCGTCCACACCTCGAGATAGTTGGCCAGTGGCTCGAAAAAGTTCATCGCAATCAGGCCGGAGAAGACGACGGTCAAAAACACCGCGGCAGCTCCCCAGGCGCCTTCTGCCGCCACGTTCCAGGTGACGAGGGCCAGGACCAGCAGGAGGATGACATCGATCATGGTGGCGACTTTGCGAAAACGTGTGCGCGGAACCGAACGTGTGCGCGGGGCCCGGCTCGCTATTTAACCGTGCGCTCCAGCTCTTCGACCGATGTGATGCCCTGGGCCAGGAGGCGAATGCCCTCCTGCTTCATGGTCAGCATTCCGTTGCGTTTGGCCGCCAGCTTGACCTTGGAGGCGGCCGCTTTGTCTCGGACCAGGTCGCGCAGTTCATCGTTGATCACCAGTAACTCGAACACGCCCGTCCGTCCGACGTAGCCCAGGCCGTTGCATTCGGGGCACATTTCGCCTGCCTGCGAGGGTGGCCGGAAAAACTGATCGATGCGATCGGAGGGAATTTCCAGTCGCTCCAAAACGGCCTTGTCCGGTTTGTACGCCTCCCGGCACTCCTTGCACAGACGCCGCACCAATCGCTGTCCCAGCACGGCCGAAAGCGAGTTGGCGACCATGAAGGGTTCGACGCCCAATTCCAGCATTCGATAAACGGCCGTGATCGAATCGTTTGCGTGGACGGTCGAGAACACCATGTGCCCCGTGTTTGCAGCCTGGCAGGCGATGGTGGCCGTTTCGCCGTCGCGGATTTCCCCGATCATCAGCACGTCGGGGTCTTGCCGCAGAATGCTCCGCAGCGAGGTGGCGAAGGTCTGGCCGGCCTTGGTGTTGATTTCGATCTGGTTGACGTTGGCCATCTTGTATTCGATCGGGTCCTCAACGGTAATCACGTTGAGCTGATACGCGTCGACGTCCTTGAGCGAGGCATACAGCGTCGTCGATTTGCCGGCTCCGGTGGGACCGCAGCTCAGGAGCAGACCGTGCGGCTGGTGGACGATCTGCCGCATCGACTCCTGCATTTTCTTCCGCATGCCCAGGCCGGCCAGTGTATTGACCGAGTTAGACTGGTCGAGAATTCTCAAACTGAGCTTTTCGCCGTGGCGGGTTCCCTGCGTGGCGGCACGGAAATCGATATTGCGCTGCTCGAGCCGCGCACCGAAGCTGCCGTCCTGCCCGCGGCGTTTTTCGGTGATGTCCATTCCGCCCAGGACCTTGAAGATATTCATCACTGCGTCGCCGACGACGCGATCGAAAGGCTCGGTCGGATACATCACGCCGTCGATGCGGAGCCGCACCGACATCTCGTCCTCTTTCGGTTCGAGGTGGATGTCCGTGCTGCGGCGCAAGATCGCGTCATAGACAAGCTCCTTGGCCGCCATATAGCCCTTGGAGTTCTCGACTTGCTTGGTGCGGTTGCGGTCGGCCTTGCCGCTAGCGTCGGACTTTCCGATGAACTCGATCGGCGGCCCGGCAGAGGAGTCGTCGCCGCCCCCCGCGCCGAACCGGATGCCCGCGCGGGCCAACAACCGAATGGCGACGCCGCGAATATGCTGAGGCGTGAGGATCTTGCCCGATTCCGGAACGCGGCGATTGCGTTCCTGGACGTAAAAGCCAAACGGCACGCCGCAGGTCAATAGCACCGACGCCATCCCCACGACGAAGAGCGGCGAGGCGAGCGCGATGATGAAACCGAGGACACCCGTCACGACAAGAATCGAATTCCAGAACTCGGGACGTACTTTGAGGCCGCGGCTGTCTTCGTCGACGAAGCGGCAAATCCACATCCAGGCGACAAGCAGTCCCACCAGCAGGATCAGCGCGACGCGGCTGAAGTACTCACCCACGCCCGTCGATTGGTTTTCCGGATTTCCCCGGTAGAAGGGGACCGGACTGGGAGGAAACCGGTCGGACACGCTTGCCGTGCTGGGGGCAGAGGACGTCTCGGCCTTCGCGGTCGACTTCCCCGCATCGCCCGAGGTCTTCGACGACTGTCCCCGCGCAGTCTCGACCGGCGCGGCCAACGTGACCAAAAGCGCGACAAGCGCGAGCATCCCGGCCCAGGAACTCACACGGCTACGCAGTTTCACGCGGGGCTTCTCCCTGATCAGGCGGCCCGACGAACGGGGTGGCCTCACAAAATGGCGGCACTCTTCACGTCGATGCCCTTGATCATCATTTTGAGCTCTTCAACGTTCGGCGAGATTTCGAACGCTCCTGCACGGCTGATCATATCCTTTTGCAGGAAGGCGTACAGGCTTTCATTGAAACGCTGCATGCCCTCCTCCTTGCCGATGCGCATGGCGGCCGGCAGCTTTTCGTCTTCGCCTTCGAGAATCAGCTTTCTGACAGTCGGGTTGAAGGTCATGATTTCCACGATCGGCACACGGCCGGGCCCCTTGCCGTCTTCGCAGATCGTCTTCAGCAGCTTCTGGGCGACGATTGCCCGCATGTTGAAGACCATGCTGCCGCGCAGGGCTTTGTGCATTTCGTTTGGGAAGAGGTCGAGAATACGGCCCACTGTGCTGGGCGAGCTGGAGGCGTGAATCGTTCCAAAGACGAGGTGGCCCGTCTCTGCGGCGTGAAGCGCCGTCTCGAACGTCTCCATGTCGCGCATTTCTCCCACCAGCATGATATCAGGGTCTTCGCGGACCGCGTGTTTCATCGCGATCTTGAAATCCTTGACGTCGATGCCCACCTCGCGCTGATTGATCAGGCACTTGTCCGGCGTGTAAACGAATTCAATCGGGTCCTCAATCGTCAAAATGTGTTTGCGCATGTTGTGGTTGACCCAATTCAACATGCTGGCGATCGTGGTGCTCTTGCCGCTGCCCGTAACGCCGGCCAGCAAAATCATTCCCTGGTCGAACTTGCACAGCTCTTCCATGATCGGGGGCAGGTAGAGCCCCTCGAAGTCGGGGATCGAGCGCTCGACCTTACGGGAAACCATCCCCGGGTTGCCCATCTGCATCAACATGTTGACACGGAACCGCCAGCTTTCGCCCTCGCTCATCACCACGTAGGAAAAGTCGCAGCCCCCCGTATCCTGGTAGATCTGCCGATCCCGGTCGCTGATGATCGGGTCGAATAGTTCCCACATCCGCTCCTTGGTGATGGGCTCCATCTGCAGCTCGCGCAGTGTGCCCCGCACCCGCAGGATCGGCGGCTTGCCGACCTGCATGTGGAGGTCGGAGCCGTTATGCTTGATCAGTTGGCGATAGATCTTATCGATCTCGTTGTCGCGCTTTTCGGGATGCTTCACGCGGACGTCGGTGGCACTGGCCATAAGTTCTCGCTGGTGGTGGAATGTTCGGAGGCTGCCGAGACGAGCCGTCCGCCACAGAGGGCGAACCAGTTCGTCCGCGGCGGCCGCCTCGACCGTTGTCCTTAACTTGCCAGCAGGCGGACCGGCACGCCCCGATCGGCGAGGAAGTGCTTGGTCGCCTGAATGGTATAGGTCCCGTAATGAAAGATACTCGCGGCCAGTGCGGCGCTGGCTTTGCCCTGAGTCAGCACGTCGTACAGGTGTTGCGGTCCGCCGGCCCCGCCGCTCGCGACGACAGGAATGCGAACTGCGTCGGCGACGGCCCGGGTGATTTCCACGTCGTAGCCGTCCTGGGTCCCGTCCGCGTCCATCGACGTCAGCACGATTTCGCCCGCCCCGAGCCGCTCGACCTCTTGCGCCCAGGCGACCGCCTCGAGCCCGGTCGGGATCCGGCCGCCGTTGATGTGCACGTCCCAAACTTCGCGGCCGTCCTTCATGATCCGCTTGGGATCGATGTTGACGACGATGCACTGGCTGCCGAAGCGGAGCGCGGCTTCCTGGACGAACTGTGGATTCTTGACGGCGGCCGAATTGATCGACACCTTGTCGCAGCCGGCCTTGAGCAGGATGCGGATGTCGTCCAACGTGCGAATGCCTCCGCCGACCGTCAGCGGCATGAAGATCACTTCCGAGGTGCGACGAACCACGTCGAGCATGATCGCGCGTTCTTCATGGCTGGCGGTGATATCCAGAAAGACGAGTTCGTCGGCCCCTTCCGACTCGTAGCGCGACGCCACTTCAACCGGGTCGCCGGCGTCGCGCAAATTCAGGAAATTGATTCCCTTGACCACGCGCCCGGCATGGACGTCAAGGCAAGGAATAATCCGTTTGGCAAGCATGGCCCGGTCGTTATCTCTGGGTCACGATCTCAAGAACATGAGTCACAGGGGCGGTCGAGGGGAGCCGCTTGCGGCCATGGACCCGAGTTCCGACCGTTTGCACAGCGCACCCGGGCAGAACTGCCCGGAGCCCTTAAATTTCCCGGGAGCCCCAGATTTCAATGTATCTCGGGGCGCACGTGGCCGTCAACGACTGCTTCGGACGACGCGGATCTGCTTGCGGAGCGCGGTGAAGGCAAAATACAGAGCCCCCGCAGTCACCAAGATGCCCAGCACCCAGTAGAAAAATCGCCCGAACTGGGCGGACCTTCCTTCGGGCGTCGCCTGAACCGTGGCCAGCAGATCGATGGCCCGGCGGCGGACCATATCGTTGTCGTCGGTGTTCTTGATCCGCATCAGCGGGGTTAGCGCCGCGCGGGCGGCCGGTCCCGCCTGCTCGAGACCTTCGAGCGCGCTCAAACGGACTCCCGGGCGTGAATCGGATAGCCCGGCCACCAGCGTATCGGCGGCGTCGGGCGACGTGCGAGCCATCTCGCCGAGCGCCCGAGCCGCGTGGTTTCGTAGCTCGACATTGTCGCTCTTGAACGCCTCGAACCACAGCTCTTCAGCCCGCCTCTTTTGGCTCGACGTCTCCACCGTATGGAAGTTCAACGCCACCGACAGCGCAAGCGAGATGCAGAGCAGAGGCATCAGCCACTTATTGCGGGTCGAACGCTCCAGCATCTCCGCCGCGCGCGGCGGAACTACGATCCCCTTAGGAGGAGTGAGCGTCGCGTGCGACGGCGGCGTGTCGACGCCGCGTTGTTTCGGCGACGGAGTGCGAGTGGCCGAACCGTCCAGATCGGTCAGCCGCTTAGCGACGACGTAAGCGCTCTCCGGCCGGTCCGTCGGCTCCTTCTGCAAAAGGTCGCGGACCAACGACTCCAGTCCCATCGGGCAATCCGGAGTAAACTCGGAAACGCGGGGTGGCTTGGCATCGAGATGTTTGTGCATCACCTCGGCCGGAGTCTCGCCAATGAACGGCGTGCGGCCGGTGAGCATCTCGAAGATCACGCATCCCAACGCGTATAAATCGGTCTGCGGCGAGACGGGAGGGCGGCCGCGGATTTGTTCCGGCGCCATGTAAGGGAACGTGCCCATCGTCTTGCCGGCGGCCGTGATTTTGGTCGCGGCTTCGACAGTGGCCAGGCCGAAGTCGCTCAGCTTGAGCTTGCCGGCCGTCGTCAGCAGGAAGTTTCCCGGTTTGACGTCGCGGTGGACCACGCCCCGTTCGTGCGCGTAGGCCAGACCGGAGGCCATCTGCAGTGCCAATTGAATTGCCACGTCGGCTGAAAACTTGCCCCGCTCTTCGAGCAGCCTGTCGAGCGTTCCCCCTTCGACCAGCTCCATCGCGTAAAAGTGCTGGTTCCCCTCGCACACGCCGCCGAACGAGCGGACGATATTCGGGTGCCTCAGTGTCTTCAGAATTTCCAGCTCGCGCTCGAAACGCGAGAGGATGGTGGAGTTGGCGACGTCCGGAGGGAGCAGCTTGACGGCGACGTGGCGGTTGTCGACGACGTAACGCGCGCGGTACACCACGCCCATTCCGCCCTCGCCGAGCTTGTCGAGCAGCTCGAACGGCCAGATCCAACGCTTCTCCACGACCCGATTTCCCTATGGAAAAGTGAACGGTGCCAACCGGCGCGTGAACACCCGGGCACCGTTGCGGCCGATCCTCCGTGCGCAACGGACCCGCGCCCGGCCCACACAGCCGCTCGGCGGCCGTGGTTCCGCGGCACCCAGTCTCCGTGACGTACTAACCGTCTGATCGAGGCATTCTCGTCAGGCGTGCGTCCTGCAGATAAGCGGCGCAAACTGTCCCGTCAGCGCCTTCGCGCTCAGCAGGCCGTCGACGGCCGCTGACACGATTCCTCCTGCAAAGCCGGCCCCCTCGCCCACGGGATAAAGCCCGGTCACCCCCGGGCTCTGCCTGGTTTGCGAATTGCGTTCCAAGCGGACCGGCGAACTTCCCCTCATCTCCGGTCCCACCAGGACGGCGTCGCGGAGGAAGTTCCCCTTCCATTTTCGATCCATGACCGGCAGTCCCCAGCGGAGCGTATCGACAACCGGCCGCGGGACAATCTGCTCCATATTGACGGGCCGCACGCCGCGTTGAAAGGATGAACTCAAACGCGACTGCGGATCCGGGCTTCGACCCGCCAAAAAATCTTCGACGCGCTCGATCGGACAGTGGTAATCGCCGCCGGCCAGACGAAACGCCATTGATTCAAATCGCCGTTGTAATTCCATCCCCGCCAGCGGATGCGGGCTGCCAAACTCGTCGGGCGAAAGGGTCACGACCAACCCGCTGTTGGCGAACGGCGTGTCGTGTCGCGAATTACTCATTCCGTTTGTACAAAACATCTGGGGTTCCGAAACGCTCGGGATGACATAACCGCCCGCGCACATACAAAACGTAAATACGTCGCGCCGCCCGCGAGCGTTCAACGAATAATCGGCCGCGCCGAGCATTTCGAGGTATTCGCGGCGGCCATATTTTTGCTGATTGATCTGGGCCTGCGAGTGCTCGATTCGCAGTCCGAGCTGAAAGGCTTTGGGCGTCATCGGCACGCCGACGTCGAAGAGCATTTCGTACGTGTCGCGGGCGCTGTGACCGATCGCCAGCATCACCGCCGACGTCGGAATGTAACCGCTTGACGTCGCCAGTCCCCGGACTCGTCCGTCGGAAATATCCAGCCGCTCAACCCGGCAGTTAAACCGATATTCGCCGCCCAACTCCTCGATCTTGCGACGGAAGTTGCGGCAGATCATCGGCAGTCGATTGCTTCCCAGGTGGGGCCGATAATCGTAAACGATCGACGGTCTCCCGCCGCATTCGATCATTCGCTGCAGCACCCAGTCGACGTCGGGCCCGCCCATGCGGCATGTCAGCTTGCCGTCGCTGAAGCAACCGGCTCCGCCTTCGCCAAAGAGATAGTTGTTTTCGCAATCGAGCGCGCCGCCCCGATCGAAATCGCGGACTGCGGGGACGCGCTCCTTCACCGCCCGCCCGCGCTCGAGAATCAACGGCGCGTAGCCGCGGAGAGCGAGGTAATAACCAGCAAGCATCCCGGCCGGTCCCGAACCGACGATGACGGGTCGTTCGGGTAAGGGCTCGTCCCCCGGTGCCGGTTCATCGAAACGCCGCGGCGAGAACAACTGCACGTCGTCGCTCGCGGAAACCGGCTGCAAGTGGGCAAATCGCGAGGGCTCGTCCGGCAAATCGACGACCGCCGAATAAACGAATTGCAAATCGCGAGGCGAACGGGCGTCGAGGCTTTTGCGGAGAATGCGCCAACGCGTCAGTTCGTCCGACTTGAGCCCCACCCGGCGCGCAATGGCCTCCGCCAAGGCCGTTTCTGGCTCTTCGACGGGCAGGCGGATGTTCGAGACTTTCAGCGGCATGGGGCCCATTGGCGGCAGTCGAGAGGGAACTGCCCGCCTCCTATTTTATCTTCGGACCGACGTGCGAGACCAGCGCCGGCGCTTGTGGGCGGCGAATTGAAGCGATTCGTGGGTCACGCGGATTGGCCACCCTTTCACGCAGCGCTCGTAAATGCGTGCCGGGAGGACCGCGGATGAGAATCAGGCGGAGATCGCGGTGTATTCGGGCCGGCTGCTTGCGCTTTCCCGCGGCACGCCGGGCTCCGTGAATTGAGACTCGCCGGAATGGAGTTCGCAGACGTCCGCCAGAAAGCGGAATGTGTCGCGAGCGCAGGCGCTCCAGGAGAACTGCTGGGCCCGCTCGTAGGCCGCGGCGGCCAGGTGCCGTCGTAATTCGGCGTCGTGGAACAGCCGCAGTAGGGCTTCCTCGATTTGCTGCGGCCGGACCGGGTCGAAATAAACGCCCGCTTGCCCCAATGCTTCCGGCATTGGCAGTCGGTTCGAACAGGCGATGGGCAACCCGGAGGCCATCGCTTCCAGCAGAATATTGGGCAGGTTCTCGCAACTGGAGGCGAACACGAACGCGTCCGCCGATTGATAGCAGGCGGGCAAGTCGCCGTGATCGGCCGAACCGTTGTAGTGGAGGAAGAGTCCCTGCGGGTCGCGGGTCCGGATCGTGTTCAGCAAGCGTTTGCCGGCGGGCGGGTAAGCGTCGCCGACAAATTGCATCGCAATCGGCAGCCCCGCGCGTCGCAACCGGGCGACCGACTCCGCGACGTGCCACTGGTGCTTGTAGACATCGACAATCGACACGTACAAGAGCCGCATCGGATCGCTGGGTGAAAACTCGGTCGTCGCGCGTTGGTACCGCGGCTCACGAAAGAACCGCGATTCGACGCCGTGGGGTATCACCGTCGATTGGCCGGCCAGCGATCCCGTGGCACTTAGGACCGTGTCGCGGGCAAATTGCGAGAGAAAGATCACGCCGTCAGCCGTGCGGAACGATCGACTCTGCGCGCTTCGCAGCATTCCCAATCGCAGCAGCATCCGGGAAAGGCCGTAGCGCGACATTTCCCGCAACTGAAACGGGAGCATATTGCGCGACATAGTGACGACGGGATGAAACCGGTCGGTGCACAAGCCACCGGGGGCGAAGAGGATGTCACATTCAACTCGGGCGAGTTGCGGCAGCGAACGGTAACGCCACGCGGTCCGAGCGGCTGTGCCTCGCTCGAGTTCAGCCGGATTCGCCTTCACCAGCCAACATCGCTCGGGGAGTCGTCGCAGGACGTCGCGCGCTCCCCACACCACTACGCGCTCGAAGGCTGCGTCGGCCACGTCAACGTGCGACAACAGGGCGACCAAGTGCGTGACCCCACCGCCGCCCCGCAAATTCGATGCATCAATTCCGATTCTCAAGCGCAGACTCCCACCAATGACGCGGCCCGCGAGCGGCGCTTGTTAGCACAACGACGGACTCGAGACAACGCCACTCACCCGAGACGACGCCGCCATCCCATCTTGTGTGGATTGATGCGATCTGATACCAAATCGGCCGCTTAGCGGGACCGGACGATTGGCGGGCCGCTGAGCATTACCAGAGGGATTGGCGCGACCAAAGGACTGGGGGCGCGATGTGTGGAATTGCAGGCCTGGTTGGTGATTTTGTCCCCGGCTTGATCGACCGGATGAACGCCGCCCAGGCACATCGGGGCCCCGACGGCTGCGGCGTCTTTGAGTCGCCCGGCTCGCAAGTGGCGCTCGGGCACGTGCGCTTGGCCGTGCTGGATCTCTCCGAGCTGGCCGCCCAACCGATGACGTCGGCCGACGGCCGCTTCACGCTGATCTTTAATGGCGAGATCTACAATTACCGCGAGCTGCGGTCTTCGCTGGCAGGCAGCGGCCCCGCGCTGACCTCGACGGGCGACACGCAGGTGCTGCTCCACGGGCTGATGCGCTGTGGCCCGGCCTTCGTCGAGCGGCTCAACGGGATGTTCACCTTCGCCTTCTGGGACGATCGCGAACGCGAGCTGCTCCTGGCGCGGGACCCGCTCGGGATCAAACCGCTTTACTACACCGAGCCGCAGTCGGGATCGTTGGTGTTTGCCAGCGAGATCAAGGCGCTCTGCGCGCACCCCGATGTTCGTCGCGAACCCGATTTTCCGACCATCATGCAGCACCTGACGTTTTGCCATTCATGTTCCGAACGGACGGCCCTGGCTGGCATTCGCCGGCTGCCTCCCGGCTGTTTGCTTCGCTGGCGGGCGAGCCAGGCGAAGGCCGAGATCCGCCCCTACTGGCGGCCCCGCTTCAGCACGACGGCACTTCGCGACGGTTCGCCTGCCGACCCGACAGTTGATGTCGACCGGCTGCGCGTGGCCGTTGCCGACGCGACACGGCGACAGTTGGTCTCCGATGTTCCCGTGGGTTCGTTTCTGAGCGGCGGCCTCGACAGCAGTCTGATCACGGCGATCGCCGCGACCGGGCCGGGCGATGGCTCCAGCGCGCAGCAGCGCTTTCGCAGCTACACCATCACCTATCCGGCAGAGTCGAATCGGCTCGATCGGGCCCACGATGACGCGCCTTACGCTCGGCGATTTGCCTCGTCGCATGGGCTCGACTTTCATGAGGTCGAAATCGGTCCACAGATCACGACGCTCTTGCCGCAGATTGTCTATCACCTCGATGAACCGATCGCCGATCCGGCCGCGATCACGTGTTATCTCATCTGTCGCCTCGCCCGCGAACACGGCACCAAGGTGCTGCTGTCGGGGCAGGGGGCCGACGAACTGTTCGGCGGTTATCCGCGGTACGCCGTCCTGCGAGCTCTCCGCTGGCTCGATCGCATTCCCCAAACGGCTCGCGCCGGACTGGCGGCCTGCGGTAACCTGTTGCCGGGAGCGCTCGGCGGGCCACTCGGCGCGACACTCCGACGGGGACGGCGAGTGCTGCACGACATTCATCGCTCGCCGGACGAAAGATTTCTGGCCTATTGCATGTCCACGGCCGATTCGTCGGCCCGGGGCATTCTCTCACCGGCGCTCTCCGCGACGCTCGGTTCATTCCGGGCCGACGCGGATTGCCTCGAGCGTATGCGAACCGGCGGGTTGGGCGAGGTCGACCGGTTCCTCGAGCGGGACCTCTGTGTCTACCTGCCCAATCACAACCTGCTCTACACCGACAAGATGGGAATGGCCGTCGGGATCGAGGCCCGCGTGCCGCTGCTCGACCAGGAATTGGTCGACCTCGGCACTACGTTTACGGCTGCGCAGAAACTCGATCCCGTCCCCAAGGCGATCCTGCGACAAGCGGCGCGCGGCATCGTGCCCAACGAGATCATCGACCGCCCGAAGGCCGGCTTCGGCGCTCCGTACCGCTCCTGGCTGCGGCACGACTTGGGCACGATGTGGAACGACTTGATGGGGCCGCGAGCGATCGCCGACCGCGGCTGGTTCCGACCTGACGCCGTCGCTCGTCTGCGGAATCTCAGTCAGTCGCGGCGGGCCGACTACTACATGCTGCAGTGGGGCCTGCTCACACTCGAACTTTGGGCCCGGCAATTTCTCGATCAGAATCCAGCGACCGTCGCCCCGCGAACGCGCAGGCGGCCCACGGAAGTCCCACAACTCGTCCCGGCCGCCTGACAAGGAAGTTTGGCATGCCGTCAGTCGATCAAGATGTCTTCAGCCCCGCGACGAGGGGCGCAGCCGCTCTGGGGAACACGCTCCGCATCGCCACCCCGGAAATCGATTCGGGTCCGCGGACTGACGTGCCGACCATCCCCTCCGTCGCGCGGCCACTGCACGTATTGTTTCTGTCGCACTATTTTCCTCCCGAAGTCAACGCCCCGGCCACGCGCACATACGAGCACTGTCGCCGCTGGGTCGCGGCCGGGCATCGCGTCACAGTCATCACCTGCGCCCCGAACTGTCCGACGGGAGTCGTCGCGTCGGGTTACAAGAACACTTGGCTGAGCCGCGAATGGGTGGACGGCATTCGCGTGCTGCGCGTCTGGACATGGCTGGCCCCCAACAAAGGATTCTTGGGACGAATCGCCAATTACCTGAGCTACATGGTCTGTGCGACGCTCTGCGCGCTGGGCGTCCGCAAGGTGGATGCAATCGTGGCGACGTCGCCTCAGTTCTTTTGCGGCTGGGCCGGCGTGCTCTGCCGTTGGTTCTTGCGTCGTCCGCTGCTGTTGGAAATTCGCGACATCTGGCCCGAGTCGATCGTGACAGTTGGTGCCATGCGGCGATCGCCCATGATGCGCGTGCTCGAAATCCTCGAACAGCGGATGTACAAGACGGCCAAACAGATCGTCACCGTCGGCGACGGGTATCGAGACCAATTGATGCGCCGCGGCGTCGCGGAGGAAAAAATCGCGGTCGTCCCCAACGGCGTCGACGCCAGTCAGTTCGTGCCGCAGCCAGCATCGCGCGAGCTGCGTGCTCAGTGGGGTGGCGCGGGACGATTTGTCTGCGCCTATGTCGGCACGGTCGGCATGGCCCATGGGCTCGACGTCGTCGTGCGTGCGGCCCGCCAGCTCAAAGCGGCCGGACGCGATGACATCGTTTTCTGGATCGTCGGCGACGGGGCCGAGCGCAGCCGCTTGGAAGCCGAGTGCCGGGCGGAAGGTTTGGACCGCGTCGTCTTTACGAGCCTCGTGCCCAAGGCGCAGATCGCCGAGGTGATTGCCAGCTGCGACGCTTGCCTGGTTCACCTGCGCAAGACCGAGCTCTTCGAGACGGTGATCCCGTCCAAGATCTTCGAGATCATGGCGATGAACGTGCCGATCGTCATGGGCGTTCGCGGCCAGGCCCAGCGGATCGTGCTTGCCGCGCAAGCCGGCCTGGCGATGACGCCCGAAGACGAAGACTCGCTTTTGGCAGGAATCGAAACGATCGCCGGCAATCGGTCAGCTTACTGCCGCGGTCGCGATTATGTCGCTCGCCACTTCGATCGCGACGTCCTGGCCCAACGCTTGTTGGACGAAATTGTCGCCATGGTCGCTCCGACGCTCGCGACAATTCCGTTCCCAGCGCCGGCGATTGCCGAGCCCGCACGGCTGCCAGTGAGCGAGACCGGCCGAGAGGCCGCCTCCGACCGGCGCGCGGCAGCCTAGGCACCGACACCGCTACACTTTTCCAGTCTCGGGCGCGATCTCGGGGACACGCGCGGAGCGGCCATCGTTTTGCCAGGCCCCTGGGCAGAGTAAAATCATCCTGCGCCGCTCGTCGAGCGTCCGTCGCGCAGTTCCTGCGCTGCGAATCCCCTGCGCTTTGAGTCGGATATGTCACAGGTCACAGTTATCGCCGACGATCCGGCTCAGCCACACATCCGTCAGCTCATCGAAGCGCTCGACGCGTTTCTCGCGTCGCTCTATCCGCCGGAAAGCAATCATCTATTGCCCATCGACGCGTTGCGGCAACCAAACGTCACGTTTCTCACCGCGCGGCTCGAGGACCGTGTGATCGGATGCGGCGCGCTCGTGAATCACGACGGCGAATATGGCGAGCTCAAGCGGATGTTCGTGCTGCCCGAATTTCGCGGGCTGCAGGTCGGGCGGCGAATCCTGGCAGAGCTGGAATCGCGGGCGCGCGCGGCGGACCTGCGACTGATTCGCCTGGAAACGGGCGTCGCCCAGCACAACGCGCTGGCCCTTTACGAGAATGCCGGCTATCGCCGAATTGGACCCTTCGGCGACTTTCACGAAGATCCGCTCTGCGTCTATATGGAGAAGCACCTGGTTTAACCGGCAGACGGGCTGCGGTCCGCTTGCCCCATGAGGGAGCGACAGGAGATACTCATGTCACACCGATTCGCGATCACTGTTGTTGCCGCGATCGCGCTGGCGAGCCTCGTTCTGGTCGATCGGGCCTCGTCGGCGCCGCCGGCTCGTCTGCTCCGCCGAGATCGATCCTCTCGGACTCCGACCATGTCGCCACTTGTCGAGGCCGGAAATCGTTTCGCGTTTGATCTGTACGAGCGGCTGCGCGGGACGGAGGGCAATCTCTTTTTTTCGCCGGCCAGCATTTCGGTCGCATTGGCGATGACCTACTCCGGGGCCGCCGGCGTCACCGAGACCGAAATGGCCAAGACGCTGCATT
>Ga0210390_10000854_pt1 | contig 30963 bp, 24 predicted proteins | sample IncBWH11OmetaG_FD_161050 | JGI IMG/M metagenome (GOLD analysis project Ga0210390, IMG submission 161050) | Forest soil microbial communities from Barre Woods Harvard Forest LTER site, Petersham, Massachusetts, United States - Inc-BW-H-11-O ...
GGATCGGGCGTTTCGGGAGGCGTTTTTTATTTTGGATCGCAGAATCAGCTTGTTTCTATGCCTTCCGCTGAAGAGTCTTGACAGCCTTGCACTGAAGCGGGAGCTCGACGGCATTGGCCAGATGGTGACGCCCGTCACCCACGAATAGCGGCCTTTTTTCGCTGAGAGGCTGACTTCGATCAGCTTGCCGCAATATAAGGACCATCCATGAAGGCAACAAATCGCCTCAGTTTTCTGGACAGATATCTGACTGCGTGGATCTTTGCTGCGATGGTCGCGGGCGTCGCGCTGGGTTGGCTGATACCGGGAGTCGTACCGTTTCTCAATCGCTTCAACATCGGTACGACTTCCATGCCGATTGCTGCGGGATTGATCTTGATGATGTATCCACCTTTCACCAAAGTGCGATATGAGGAACTGCACGAGGTGTTCCGCAACAAACGCGTACTCGGTCTTTCGCTGTTGCAGAACTGGGTTGTAGGACCGGTTTTGATGTTTGTTCTGGCCATTGTGTTCCTGCGGGGGTACCCGGAATACATGGCAGGGCTGATCATGATCGGCCTTGCTCGCTGCATTGCCATGGTCATCGTCTGGAACGAACTGGCTAAGGGCGACACGCAATACGCGGCTGGCCTGGTGGCATTCAATTCTCTTTTTCAGGTCTTTTTCTACTCTGTCTACGCCTGGGTTTTTATTACCATTCTCCCCGCTAAGCTCGGCCTTCGGAGCACGGTCGTCAATTTGTCCATCGCAGAGATTGCAAAGAGTGTGTTTATTTATCTGGGAATTCCGTTTCTGGCGGGTTTCTTGACTCGTACTGCGTTGGTTCGCGCCAACGGGCATGACTGGTACAACCGGAACTTCGTCCCACGCGTAAGCCCGCTGACCCTGATTGCCCTGTTGTTCACGATTCTCGTGATGTTTTCCCTGAAGGGTGGGTACATTGTCCGCCTGCCCCTGGACGTCTTGCGCATCGCGTTGCCCCTATTGATTTATTTCGTCTTGATGTTTCTGGTGTCTTTTTATATGGGCAAGAAGATGGGCGCGGACTATTCCAAGACCGCAACACTGGCATTCACGGCGGCTTCGAATAACTTTGAACTGGCGATCGCAGTTGCAGTATCGGTGTTTGGCATCAACTCCGGAGCCGCATTCGCGGCAGTCATCGGACCGTTGGTCGAAGTGCCGGTGATGGTCGCACTCGTCAACGTGGCTCTCTACTTTCAGCGTCATTTTTTCGTCAATCTGGAACCGGGCAAGGTCGAGGCGGTGTGCTCGGTCTCCGCGAAGTGACGACCGCCTACAGAGCAGTCCCTGCGCAACCGCTTCCCCGCGCTGGCAAAAGCACGCGGACAAGAGTGTCCGCGCCGCACTTGCTACGGCACCAAGGTAATGTCTTGAGTTCATTCCTTGTTTTGCGCTCCCAAGCCTTGTGGTACTCTCGAAAGTACCCCATATTCTCTGGAGTTTGGCTGGGTTTCTCTGTGCCCTTGGTTTCTTCTAACAGCAAACCGGGAATCCACATCGCGTGGAAGACGGTCACCTACCGCAGCGTGGCGCTGCTGGTTCTGGCGGTCGCACTGGTGTTTTTTATCGGCATGCGCTTTGCGTTTCCGCAATTCACCGAGAACACAGTTAAGGCAGCGGATGGCTTTGGCACCAAACTACTGGAGGCGGTGGCCGGAGCCGCAGGCAATCCTCCCAAGTCAGGTAGCGCTGGCGCTCAGCAGGCGCACTTCACCGCGCTCGATGGCACAGTGCGGGTGAAGAAAGCGAACAACAACAGTTGGGGGACGGCCGACTACAGCGTTCCGCTGGAAAAAGGCGATGTGGTGCAGACCAGCTCCGAGGGCATGGCCAAGATCGTATTTAACGATGGCACGAACTACACCGTCAAACAGGATTCGCTGATCGTGATCGAAGAGAACTCGACCAACGATCAGCAGCAGACCAACGTTTCCGTAGCGGTGAGCACGGGCACGGTCGATCTGGCGACGGCCACATACGTTCAGGGTTCGAGGTCGCAGGTGGTGGTCGCGGGGGCGACGGCGTCCCTGGCTCCGGATAGCGCGGCTATGGTGCACAACGATCCCAAGGGCGATCAGCACGAGATTCTGGTCAAGAAGGGAACTGGCGACATCACCCGTAATGGCGAGACCGTGCGCTTGGCAGACTGGGAAAAGGTGAGCTTCCAGGCGGCCGAGCCGCATATGGACAAGCTGAAGGAAATTGGTCCCCCGACGCCGATTTCGCCGGCGAACATGATGCCGATGTTTGTGTCGAGTGATCCCAAACCAATTGAGTTCTCCTGGACTGCGATGGCCAACGCGAAGGGATACCGGCTGCGCATTTCGCGGAACCCGTACTTTTCTTCGACCATCGTGGATCGCAAGGTGAATACCGCGGATGTGCTGGTTTCAGGCCTCGAGCAGGGAGCGTATTACTGGATGGTGCAGTCCCAGGATGCCGCGGGCAAGGAATCAGTGGAAAGCGAAAAAAATCGTTTTACGATTATTCCGAAGGGTGCCGACACGGCGGCGATCAATTTGGATCTGGATCCGCTGATTCAGCACGGCCACGTGATCGAGTTAACCGGAAAGACCGAAGTGGGTGCCCGAGTGATGGTGAATGGCCGCGAGGTGCCCGTAGTCGGGACCGATGGCGCCTTCCATTACTTCACCCCGCCGCTGTCGGCTGGGGAAAGCACGATTACCATTACGGCGCAGAACGCGAAGGGCGGCGTGAATACGCTACAGAAAAAAGTAGTGATTCAGTAAAGCGGGAGTTGCGGAACGGGCTCCTGAGGGACAGGAACTTTGGTTTGCTGAAACCGAAGGCAATAACACATAGAATTAAGGATAGAGTTTCGATTCCGGAATAACCGGGCAAAAACCGGAAAAAGACCGACTCCATCGGAAAGAAAGTTTCGCATGTCATCGAACAACGGCTTTCATTCGAGCGCATCACGCTGGCACAATCTGCGATCGCTGTTCAGCGTTTTCTCCAGCGACCTCGCGATCGACCTGGGCACGGCCAACACGCTGGTATATGCGCGCGGCAAAGGCATCGTGGTGAACGAGCCTTCGATCGTGGCCATCAACAAGAACAATGGTGAAGTGGAGGCCGTAGGCAAGGAAGCCAAGGAGATGCTGGGCCGCACGCCGGGCAACATCGTGGCCATCAAGCCTATGAAGGACGGCGTCATTGCCGACTTCAAAGTCACCGAGAAGATGTTGAACTACTTTATCCAGAAGGCACACAACCGCAAGATGCTGGTGCATCCCCGCATCGTAATTGGCGTGCCGTCGGAAATTACGCAGGTGGAAAAGCGCGCGGTCATGGACTCAGCGTATCGCGCCAAGGCGAGCGAAGTGTATCTGGTGGAGCAGGCCATGGTGGCAGCGATCGGGGCTGGACTTCCCATCACCGAGCCGAGCGGCAACATGGTCGTAGATATTGGCGGCGGCACTACCGACATCGCAGTCATTTCTCTCAGCGGCATCGTCTATTCGCGTTCCGTGCGCATGGCCGGCAACCAGATGGACGAAGCCATCATGAATTATCTGAAGCGGAAATATAACCTGCTGATCGGCGAACGTACCGCCGAGCAGATCAAGATCGAGATTGGTTCCGCGTATCCGCTGGACAAGCCGCTGACCATGGAGATCAAGGGCCGCAACCTGATTGAAGGCGTGCCCAAAACCATTACCGTGGATGACAGCGAAATCCGCGAAGCCCTTAGCGAGTGTGTATCGACGATTATGAATGCGATTCGCGTGGCGCTTGAGCGCACGCCTCCCGAGCTTTCCGCCGACATCAGCGATCGCGGTATTGTGCTTACTGGTGGCGGTGCGTTGCTGAAGAATCTGGATAAGCGCATCCGCGAAGAAACCGGGCTGCCGGTTTCTATCGCCGACGACCCGCTGTGCAGCGTAGTGCTGGGCACGGGCAAAATGCTGAGCGACTTCAAGCTTTTGCGCAAGATTTCGATCGAGTAGAGCCGTCGTGCGTCGTTTGTCGCTCGTCGATCGCCGATCTCTACACTGCCTAACCTCGAAATCACCTCTGGCCGACGACGAACGACCCAGGACGAACGACGTGGCTTAAGTCATGGAAAACCTCATCAGCCGCTACCGCAACGTTACCATCCTGGTGGTCGTGTTGTTTGGCCAGGTGCTGGGGTTGGCGGTTCAGGTCAGGCGCGCCAGCCAGGATGAATCCACCCGCCTGATTCGCGTCTGGGCGGTGGACGCGGTGACTCCTTTTGAAAAGGGTATCGTGTGGTGTCAGAGCGCTATCAGTAACCTGTGGCGCAACTATTTTTACCTGCGCGGGGTGAGGCAGGAGAATCGCGATCTCAAGCAACAGATCGAGCGTCTTCGCATCGAGCAGGTTCGCCTTAACCAGGACGCGGAGCAGGCCCGCCGCTTGCAAGCTCTGCTCGGTTTCAGGGAACAGTTCATCTCGAAGACCATGGCGGCGCAGGTCATTGGGTCGAGCGGGAGCGAGCAGTCGCGGTCGATCTACATCGACAAAGGCTCGCGCGATGGGATCAAGCCGGATATGGCGGTCATCACCGCCGAGGGGGTGGTCGGCAAGGTGTTGCGCGTGTTCAAAACCACTTCGCAGGTGTTGCTAGTCAATGACCAGACCAGCGGAGTGGGCGCTATTCTGGAAAAATCACGATTGCAAGGCGTATTGCGCGGAACGCCGCTTGGAGAAGTGGTGCTGGAAAAAGTAATGTCGGACGAAACGGTTCAGCCGGGAGAACGAGTGCTGACCAGCGGCGGCGATCAGATCTTTCCCAAAGGCCTGCCCGTGGGCACAGTGACTAAGGTATCGCCGGGATCGGAACTCTTTCTTAATATCCGGGTGAAACCTGCTGCCGACTTGAACCGCATGGAGGAAGTGCTGGTGATCACCGAGCAGGTAGAGAAAGAGCCTGCACTGGCCGCTGGGGAACAGTCGATGCGAGCGGCAGACATTCTGGCGCAACGCCTGCCTTCGGTGCCCGACCGGCCGCCGGATGATCCCAATAAGCCTCCACCTCCGACCAGTGGACTAAAGATTTTTTCGGCGCCCACAACGCCGGCAACGCCAGGCGCGGCGGGAATTGCCAACCCCAAGCCGCTTAGCGCGGGTGCGACCAAGCCGGGCCAAGCCTCAAACGCCTCGAACGCCGGTACGAAGCCGCAAGCGGACTCCGCCGGGATCGCCAACAAAGCCCCGATTGATTCTTCGGCCACGAAACCAACCGTGAGGCCGCCCTCCCTGAAGCCAGCGTCGACGCAGAAGCCTGTTGCTCCGGCGGCCAAAGTTTCCGACGATACCGCGAATGCCGTTTCGGGCGATTCCCAGCCTGCATCCTCGAAACCAAATCGACAATCAGACCAGCCCGCTCCCCAGCCGCCCCCACAGGAACAACCTCAATAGCGTGCCGATCACTTACACATCGAATGAGCAGGTTGAGGTTTACCGGTTCAGCGTTCCGGCAGCTATTCTAGCTCCGCTGATCGCGGTGTTTCTGCAGGCCTTCCTGCCTCTACGATTTCATTTCTTTTCCATCTTTGATTTGCCGCTACTGGTCGTGATTTTCTTTGCGGTAGCGCGCCGGAGCCCGGTCACTGGACTGCTCACCGGCGCCGCCATCGGCCTGTTACAAGATTCGCTTACGGGCCACCCCCTGGGCCTATACGGCATCGCCAAGACCGTCGTGGGATACGGGGCGTCGTCCCTCGGGGTAAAACTCGACGTAGAAAATGCCGGCTCGCGGTTTCTGGTAACTCTGTTCTTCTACGTGGTGCACGAAATCGTGTATTTTACCGTGGCCCGCGGACTGGTCGGCCTCGCTCTGCAATGGAGTTGGCCGCGCGAACTGGGCTCGGCTTTGGCCAACGCCTTCGTAGCGGTTGCTTTGTTCGCTTTGCTGGATCGGTTCAAGCAGAGAACTTGAAGCACATCCCTCCGTAGAGACGTAGCTTTGCTGCGTCGCGGGTCTATGCCCTTCCGTTACCCGAAACTGCAACCCAATCTTTCCTTTGCCGGATTACAATAAACTTATCTTCCTGAAAGGACTAAGTCAGCGCGGAATCCGGTTAGGCGGCGTGCTCCGGGAGCCCGGGCACGAAGCTTGACCTTCAAGTCTGACACCTGATGTTCGGCCGCGACGAAAAAGTATCGCCCGTCCGCCTCACCGCGGTGCAGTACGTCATCCTGGCCATTTTCATGATATTGGCCTACGGATTATGGCAGTTGCAGGTGATGCAGAGCGACAAGTACGCCACGCTCGCGGAAAAGAATCGCGTTCGCAACGTGCCGATTCTGGCGCCGCGCGGCAAGATTCTGGATCGCGAAGGACGCATCATCGTTGACAACTATCCTTCGTTTACTGCGCTGTTATTGCGCGACTCTTCGCGCGACCTTTCTGCCGACGCGGGTCTCATCTCTCAAGGTCTTCATCTTGACGCGAAAGAAGTTCGAGATCGTATCCGGCATTTCGCTTCGATGCCGCAGTACCAGCCGATTTTTCTGAAAGACGATATCACTCCCGATGAGTTGGCCTTCGTCGAGTCGCACCGCAACGAGTTGCCCGAGCTGGATACCATCGTGGCGCACCGGCGGCTTTATCCGCGCAACGGATTCATGGCCCATCTTATTGGCTACGTTGGCGAAGTCAGCGAGGAGATGCTGAACCAGCCGCGTTGGGAGTTCTACAACCCCGGCGACGTCGTTGGCAAATCGGGAGTGGAGTTGCAATACAACCAGATCCTGATGGGCAAAAACGGGCAAAGGCGTGCAGTTGTGAATAGCAAAGGGCGAGAAGTGAGCCGTTTGGATGAGACTCAGGCTGAGCCCGGCAAACAACTCAAGCTGACCGTCGATCTCGATTTGCAGATTGCGGCGGAACAGGCGCTGGGCGAGAAGAACGGAGCGATTGTCGCCATGGACCCACGCAACGGGGAAATCCTGGCGATGGTAAGCCGTCCGACATTTGATCCCAATGATTTTGCGGTGCGAGTCTCGCGCGATCAGTGGAGCAAGCTGGTCAACGATGACGATCATCCGCTGTTGAATAAAGCGATTCAGGCTCAGCTCGCGCCCGGGTCGACTTTCAAGATCATCATGGCCACCGCGGGCCTGCAGGAGGGCATCGCGCAGGACATGCACGTCATCTGCAATGGCGGAGCCACGTTTTACGGACGCTACTTTAAGTGCTGGGTCACCGCCGAGCATCGCAGCCACGGCATGGTGGAAATCAGCAAGGCGATTTACCAGTCGTGCGACGTTTTCTTCTACACTCTCGCCGAGAAATTAGGCATTGATCGCATAGCGAAATATGCCACTCTGTTTGGCTTGGGACAGAAGACTGGCATCGATCTGCCGCAGGAAGTCAGCGGCGTGATGCCGTCGGAAGAATGGAAGGTTCGCAACTTCAAACAGAAATGGTACGCGGGCGAGACGATTTCCGTAGGCATCGGCCAGGGAGCGGTGGCGGTAACTCCGATTCAGTTGGCGCGCGCGATTGGCGCGATCGCAAGTGGCGGTCTGCTGGTGCGGCCTCACGTAACCAATCCCGCCGAGTTGCCGGCGAATATCGTTCCTGCCGCGGACGCGCTGCGCCCGGTGAAGATTCCGATCGATCCCGCGAATTGGGAAATCATCACCGACGCCATGTCGAATGTGCCCACGCCGCTGGGGACCGCGGGCAGCGCCCATCTCCAGGGCATCGATTTCGCCGGCAAGACGGGAAGCGCGCAGACGGTCAGCAACGCGCTCAAGGCCAAAACCGCCAATGGGAAGTCGAAATACAAAGACAATGCCTGGTTCGTAGGCGTGACCCCGCGGCGAAATCCTGAAATCGTGGTGGCGGTATTGTTCGAAGGCGGAGAGCACGGACAGTTTGCCGCCCGGATTGCGGCCCAGGTAGTCAAGGCATACGTCGAGAAGCAGCGGCGTCAACCGACCAAGGTCGCGCAAGCGAATAAGAAAGTCGAAATCGGCGCGGTGTGGAATTCCGCCAGCCCGGATGGAACAGAGCCGGATGGAACGGAGCAAGATACGTTGCACGGAGGTAGATTTCTGGTAGATGTACCCAAGAAGCGTGCGCCCCTGGCGGCGGCAGCACCGGGAGTCCAGTGAAGCGAAAGGCCGGAGAATGAATCGTTGGGATTTCAAGATGACAAGCGGCGAAGGTGCCAGCAGATGCAGGTGATGGATCAGATACCCTCCGTGCGCTTGTCGGCAGTGCCGATTCAACGACCCAATATACTGGCGTTCAGTGTGGCAGAAGCGCGGCGCATCCCTCAAATCGACGGCCTTCGCGCGATCGCGATCCTGATGGTGTTTGCGGCGCATGCTTTTGCAGTTCCCCTGGCTTGGATGGGAGTCGATCTTTTTTTCGTCCTGAGCGGCTTCTTGATCACCGGCATTCTCCTTCGCCTGAAAGAAAAACGTGCTGATGGGGGAAGCTACTGGAGCTCGTTTTACTCCCGCCGCGTTCGAAGAATTCTTCCTGCTTATATTGTGTTTCTCCTGGTTGTAACCTGCTTTTTCCGCGTGCAGTGGGCGCACATTTGGTACTGGTACGTCTTCTTTGCACCCAATATTCCCCTCGCGCTCGGAAAAGTCACAGTGGCTGCCATGGGTCCGTTGTGGTCGCTGGGCGTGGAGGAGCAGTTTTATTTCGTCTGGCCCTTGCTGGTGTTGGCATGCAGCAAAGCAGGCTTACGGCGGGTCGCACTTGGCGTCATTGTAATCTCGCCGTTTCTTCGCGCCATTTTCACTCCCGGGTTCACCACGCACTTCCCGATTTATAGCTTGACTATATTTCGAGCGGACTCGCTCGCTATGGGCGCCTTCATTGCTCTGTCCGCTCGCCGCGACCCGCAATGGATCGGCCGGCAACGGCCCAAGGCGCTGAGTGGCTTTTTGCTTGCGCTGGCCCTGCTCGCCGGTCTTTCCGCTTTGCCTGGTTTTCGGACAGCCGCGAATAGCATTCTCTTCAATTCAATCGGGTATTCGCTCAGTGCGGTCTGTCTGGGCTGCGCCTTGATTTACGTTCTTGGATTACAAAAAGGCTTCCTGCACACGCTCTTAACCGCTCGGCCGTTGAGGTATTTGGGCCTCATCAGCTATACGTTCTATCTCTACCATGAAGCGGTGTTGTTGAAAGCCGGGCAGTACCTTCATTCCCGCATCTTCATTGCCTTGGCCGCTTTCTCCGTAACGATTCTTATTTCCGTGCTGTCCTGGCATCTGTTCGAGGCGCCGATCCTGGGACGCTCAACCAAAAGGCTGGTCAAAGATTCGCCGTTAAAAACTGGCGACTTCGGCCCAATTCGACGGCCTGTCCACTTTAGAAGAACACAAGGCAAGATCGTCGTTGCGAATGATCCGTGTTTCAAAGACGTTTGAACCGATGTCACGCTATATTTCATTCCGCGATTTTGACTGGGTGCTGTTCATCTTTGTCCTGCTAATTTGCGGGCTGGGCGTGCTGGAGATTCGCAGCGCCACGGCGCATACCAAATTTGCCGGAGCCCACATCAAGCAACTCTACTGGATCAGCGGTGGCATCGCCGGCATGCTGCTGATGAGCTTCATCAACTATCAGAAACTCCTCGATGGAGTTCACTGGATGTACATCGTATCCATCGCCTCGTTGATGACGGTCATGATTTTTGGCCAGAAATATCTGGGCGCGCGGCGCTGGATCAAAATGCCCGGTGGCGGACATTTCCAGCCATCCGAGTGGGTCAAGCTGATCCTGATCCTTGCGGTGGCGAAATACTTTGCCGACTTGCATCAGCGGGAACTGTCCTGGCCCGACTTCATCAAGGCAGGTGCAATCGTTGGCGTGCCGATGCTCCTGGTGCTGGCTCAACCCGACTTGGGCACGGCGCTGACCTACATCCCAATCGCGGTCATGGGACTGTTCCTGGGCGGAGTTCGCCTCAAGCAAGCGCTGACCGTGGTGGTGCTCGCGGGGCTGATGATGCCGGTTGCGTTTCATGTACTCAAGCCCTATCAGCGCGAACGCCTGACCAGTTTTATGCAACCCGAGGCCGATAGCCAGGGTTCGGGTTACCAGGTAATTCAATCTCTCATTGCGGTAGGTTCCGGGGGACTCTGGGGGAGCAGTGCCGGCTCGCAGACTCACCTGGCGTTTTTGCCTGTCCCACAAACGGACTTTATCTTTGCGGCTTTTGCCGAGGAGCATGGATTTGTGGGCGCACTGACGGTAATGCTGTTATACTTTATCGTGCTGATGCGTTTGACCCAGAATGCGCAAACGGCGCCCGACCGCGCCGGCACATTCGTGGTGATGGGTGTGGTGGCTGTGCTTAGCTTTCACATCCTGGTCAATGTCGGCATGGTCGTCGGCTTTATGCCGGTAACCGGAATACCTTTGCCCTTAATGAGTTATGGCGGGTCTTCCGTCCTGTTTATGTTTCTGGCGCTGGGTATTGTGATGAATGTCAGGATGCGCCGCTTCGTGAACTGAAGCAGGGGAAGAAGGCAAAGAAAATCGCCACGCTGGCCATGCGTGGCCAAAACAAGATTACGATCGCCCTCGCGTAAAGAGGGCACTCACCGGCCAGAACAGCAGTTAGTGGCCGGGCAGGATTGAAGCTAAAGCGCTGCCAGGCGGGTAACGGCCCCCCCAAAGACCTGAAAAGGTTTTTGTGAGAGCGGTCACAAACCTTGGGCAAGCGCAATTGCGATAAGTGCAAAAGATTTCCAAGCTTGTACCACGAGTCCGGCCTCGGAGAAAACTCCGTAGCCCCAGTCGTCCCTTGCGCGGGGCGGCTATCGCAATGCTCGATTCTCCCGGCCTTTTCCTGCCTATGTTCCGGTGAATCCTGTCGCCGCATGACGGCGCAGAACCGGAGTCCGTATGACGAAAGAACTATTTGTGTCTTCCACCCCTCACGAAACCAAGGTGGGGTTGGTCGAAGACGATCTGCTCGCTGAAATCTACCTGGAACGCGAAAACGAATACACCCTGGCTGGTTCCATCTACAAAGGCCGCGTAACCCGCGTCCTGCCCGGAATGCAATCCGCATTCGTGGATATCGGCCTCGAGCGCGACGCCTTCCTCTATGTTTCCGACTTCATGGAATTGCAGGACGAAGACGAAGTCGAAGAAATTCCGACCAACCTTGCCCCCTCACAACCCTATCAATCGCCAGCGAAAACCGAGGCTCAACCTTCCGCGACTGAAGCCAGAAGTGCCCTGCCCGCCGCCGAACCATCCGACACGATGGAAGAACTTGCCGAACCGTCGGCTCAACCGGGAGAGAGTCGCGAACGATCTAACGGTGGAGAGAGCCGCGAGGGCCGCGACTGGCGCAGTCGTCGCCGCCGGGGGCGCCGTGGTGAACGTATGCCGGAATCCAAGTTTGCCCGGCCCGCCTCGGAGGCGCCGACCGCCGATCGCCCGGAAAGAACGGATCGTCCTGAGAGAACGGATCGTCCGCAGCGAACCGAGCGTTCCGAATACGGTCCGCCGCCGGGCTATCAGCCGATTCTCCTACCCGGGGAGTCGATCTCGAAATATCAGCGCCTCGCGCAGGCTCAGTCGGCGCAGCCGCGAGCGGGATCCAGGCCTGCCGGTCAAAATCCCGACTTGCCCGTCCCCATTGCAGCGGCATTTCCCGAGGACGAACCCTTGTTTGCGAAGCCGGAAAGCGAACAGCAGCCGGCGACCTTCGAACTTCAAGAGAGCACCACTCGCGACCGGGCAAAAGGTGCAGCCGCGAACGCGCAAGTCGGATCATCTGAGTGGGATCGCGAACAGAAGCGTCTGCATGAGATGAATGTTGCGGCCGTTTTTGGAGGAACCGCTGCCGAACCTGCCGAAGTCCGCCGCGACGAACGCATGGTTGCGGACCACGAACATTCGAATCAGATTCCAGTCTCTGCGGCTGCAGAGGGCACGATTGAGGAAGAACTCATCGAAGAGGAAGAAGCCGATCTCGTCTCCTACGTCGAAGATCTCGAAGAAGACGCCGTCTTCGAAGAGCAGGAACTGGAAGAGGAGACTCGAACTGCCGGAGATTATCGCGAGTCTGCGCCCCAGGAAATCGCAGCCTCTGGTGATCCCGTGCAGGCCAATGAAACTCACGTAGCCGCGCCCTTTGTCATCGAAGGCGGGATCGACGAGCCTGCTGGCGAAGAGGAAGTCGACGACCCGGTCGCGGAACAGGAAGCAAAAGAAGCCGAGGAAGCTGAACTTGAGGAAGCCCAGGCGGAAGCCGAAGCCCTTCTCGACGCCGAGGCTCGAGGCGACGGTACAGTGGATGCCCGGGCTGAAGTCCGCGCTCCCGCTGGGACTGCGGCCTACACACAGCGCGCTCAGCGTCCCGCGTTTGACCGGCGCGGTCAGCGTGGACGCCGCGGGGGCAGCGGTGGCGGGGGGCGAGGACGCTTTCGCCGTCACGAACCGCAGAACGTTCCGCTGATCACCGAGCTGCTTAAAGAGGGTCAAGAGATCCTAGTGCAGATCGCCAAGGAGCCCATCGGCAAAAAGGGCGCCCGCATCACCAGTCACATTGCTCTGCCCGGACGCTTTCTGGTTTACATGCCCACGGTTAATCACACTGGCGTGTCGCGCAAGATTTCTTCGGAAGAAGAGCGCCAGCGGTTGAAGCGCATCATCATCAGTGAGCGCGAGAACGGGCACGGCGGCTTTATCGTGCGCACCGCGGCGCAAGGAGCGTCTGAAGAAGAGCTGCGCGCCGACATTCGCTTCCTGAAGAATCTGTGGTCTGAGATCAAAACCCGCGCCGACAACGGCAAAGGGCCAACCCTGATTTATCACGATTTAAACGTAGTCGAACGCGTGCTTCGCGATCAGGTCACGTCCGACTTCACCGCCATCTGGGTCGACACTGAGCAGGAATATGAACGCGTTCTGCGCTTCGCCAACCGCTTTCAGCCGGCGCTGGTGCGGCGGGTCAAGCTGTACAGCAAAGAGGTTCCGCTATTCGAGCAGTTCAGCTTGAACGATGAAATCAACAAAGCCCTCAAGTCGAAAGTCTGGCTCAAGAGCGGCGGCTACATCGTCATCAATCAGACCGAAGCGCTGGTCGCGATCGACGTCAACACCGGCAAATACGTGGGCAAGACGGCACGCCTCGAAGACACCATCGTCAAGACCAACGTCGATGCCATCAAAGAAATCGTGCGCCAGATCCGTCTGCGCGACCTCGGCGGAATCATCATCATCGATTTCATCGACATGGATGAACGCCGCAATCGGCAGAAAGTCATGCAAGCGCTCGAAGAAGCGTTGCGCAGCGACCGCGCCCCCTCCAAAGTTTTACAGTTTAACGATTTTGGATTAGTCGCGATCACGCGAAAAAGAGTGAAGCAATCGCTCGAACGTACCATCGGCTCGCCGTGTCCATATTGCGAGGCCACTGGCTACGTGAAATCGGTGACCACGGTGTGCAACGACATCTACGTCGAAATGCGAAAGATGGCCAAGCACCTCGATCACGCCGACGTCATGCTGCGGGTGAATCCGGAAATCGCCAAAGTGCTCAAGTCAAACAACGGCCGCTTCCTCACCGAGATGGAAGAACTGACTAAGCGCACAGTAATCGTGAAAAGCGATCCAGCGCTACACCAGGAGCAATTCGACATCAACTAAAGCAGCCGGCGTTCAGATAAGACGGGCGCCCGTCCCCGCAAAGCGAAGCGAGCCAAGACCTGAAAAGGGGGCACGGTTTCGGAGGTTGCGGAAAAACTCTTACGACCCCTTTCCTTGGGCGCTAACCTCGGTTGAGGAAACTTTCCGGGACTGCTTTCAAAGGGCAGTGCGGCCCAGCTTTTCCGTCGGCCATGAATCAGATGTCGGGTGCCCCACGTTCTTTGCGAGAGGGCGATTTCTATCCGGGAGGCCACTGCAGGTTTCGGCCTCCCAGCAGGTGCACGTGCAGGTGGAATACGGACTGCCCGGCACGCGGACCGACGTTGAGCACGGTCCGGTAGCCATCCTCGATGCTGCGCTGGCGGGCAATGTGGGCGGCAGCCAGTTGGCACCGGCCGATCAGTTCGGCGTCCTCAGCCGCGGCTTCCTTGAGTCCGTGGAGGTGCTTTTTGGGAACGACCAGCACATGCGTCGGCGCTTGCGGATTGATATCGTCGAAGGCGTAGGTATGCTCGTCCTCGTACACCTTTTTGGAAGGAATTTCCCCGCGAATGATGCGGCAGAACAGGCAGTCGTTCATGACACCGTCCATAGGTTCGGGAATTGGAGACACACCCTAGCGGGGGGTCGCCAGGACGGGGAAGGCGCGGACCTACTATACCCGATCGCAGCAAGAATTTGCAGTGCGGTTGTTGGTGCTGCCCAGGATTTCAATTCACGTTCGGGCGCAGTTTTTCCTAGTCGAGTCTTACCAGAAAGATTGCCCCTTGCGAAGTCTGGGTCTTGCGGACGACCTCTTCGGCCAGTTTGCGATCATCGTCCTGCACCCGCACACGTACCCACCAATCGCCGACGGGACTGCTGAAGCATTGCACCTTCGCCGTCTGATAACGATGAGATAAATGGTCGGCTAACTTATCCGCGGTGTGTTCTTTTTCGAAGGCCCCGATCTGCACCGCCCACCGGCCACCGCTTTCGAGCGGTGCAGGAGTGCGCAAGACTTCGATGCGGACCATGGCGACACCCGCTTGCAAAATGTCAGTTCTCTTCGCTGCCGCTTGCGAGAGATCCAGAATACGGCCTTCGACGAATGGTCCGCGGTCGGTGATTCGCACCAGGGTCGAGCGCCCCGTTTTCACGTTAGTGACCCGCACGATCGAGCCCAGCGGAAGAGTTCGATGAGCCGCAGTCATGGCGTGCATGTTGTAGACTTCACCGTTGGAACCGCGGCGATTGTGATACGGGCCTCCGTACCAACTCGCCAAGCCGGTCTCCACCGAAATGGGCTTGGCATCCCGCGGGATGCGGAGCGCATCCTCGTCCGATTGTGCGCTGGCAGAGGCCGCTGGAGCCACTGTCTTGACAGGCGGCGCTGCGGGCACAGAAGCAGTCTGTGTGTCGGGTTCGCTGATCGGCGGAGGAGGAGGAACATTGACATGCGCCTCTTTGTGCTCTCCGCAACCTGTGAGCAGCAACGAGAGAACAAGAATGAGCAGAGCGATCGTAATCGTACCTCCTCGCTCGGCATGACAAACGGAGAAACCCCTCACTTGCGAGGAGGTGGGTTCTTCTCCATATAATCGGCGAGATGGGCGAGTTTCTCGGCAGCAATTCGCAATGCCTTGGTAGAATGCTGGCGAACCGCCGGCACGACTTCGTCGTTCAGATAGTTGAGTAGTTCCGCCGCTTCTTTCTCTACGGTGGTCGCGGCCTCGGCTACCGATTTGTTGACCCGCGCGGAAGCTTCTTCGACCTTGCGGTTGAAGTCGTTCATGGAGTTCCTTCGCTTTCGTGAGCGCGTCAAGGTGCACTCGTAGGTTGCGGACACCAGGCTCAGTCATTATTTCGTGCCGGGCAGCGAAGGTCAACGGGGAGGCATCCTTAATCGCACCCCTGCTGGCGACGAAGTAGGCGCAGTGAAAGGCTTCCGAACATTTGGCTTCTTTGCAGTAAAATCGCGCCATGCGAACTCCTCCCACGGTCGACTCATAGTTTGTAGTCTTAGAGTGCGCGAGGGTTGTACGGTCTGCATAGATGACCTTAGAACAAGCCACTTCGAAAATGGTGGAGTCAGCTGCGAGGCAACGCTTTCGGCGGAGGCTGCTGGCTTGGTTTGACCGGCACAAGCGCGATTTGCCGTGGCGGCAGGACCGCGATCCCTATCGGGTTTGGCTTTCCGAGATCATGCTGCAACAAACGCGAGTGGCCGCGGTCACGGACCACTATCAGAAATTCCTGCGCCGTTTTCCGACCATCGAAAAACTGGCTTCGGGGCGAGAATCGACAATTTTGGCCGCCTGGAGCGGGCTCGGCTACTACCGGCGCGCTCGCATGCTGCATGCTGCAGCGAAAAAGATTGTGCAGGAGCATGGGGGAAAGTTTCCTACGAGTGTGGAAGATTTGCGTGCTCTGCCTGGGATTGGCCGCTACACTGCGGCGGCGATTGCAAGTATTGCTTTCGAGCAACCAGTCGCCGTCGTGGACGGAAACGTCGAGCGCGTCGTGCAGCGCGTCCAGGGGAAGAATCTTGCAGGCGAGGGTTTGTGGCGGACCGCGGAAGAATTGCTTGATCGGCGACGTCCGGGTGATTTCAATCAGGCCGTCATGGAATTGGGCGCGACCGTATGCCTTCCGCGAGAGCCTCCGTGCCTGCTGTGCCCGGTATCCGATCTGTGCGCGACACGCGGGGAACTCCCTAGAACGGGGCATCGAACTCGTCAGACTAAGCGAGAAATCCACTACGTCTTGGCTTGCCGGGATGGTTCGGTGTTGCTCGTCAGGCGTCCGAACAACGCCAAGTTGATGCCAGCGATGTGGGAGTTGCCGGAAACCAGCGCCGATGCCACAGCCCCGATTTGGCTTACGGTCAGGCATTCCATCACGGTGACAGACTATGTGGTCCGGGTGAGGGAGGGCCTGCCTCCGGAGGGCGTGGACGGGCGCTGGGTGAAGAAATCCCGGATGACGACTTTAGCCTTGACCGGACTCACGCGGAAAATCCTCCGGGCGGCAAATATCATCTAAGGTCACTAGCTCTGGCCGAGAACGGAGATCGCGATGAAACAATTCACGCCAGGAAGTGGCAGCGAAGACACGAACAGCGGGCTTACGCGACGCCAGTTTCTCGAGACGACCGCAGGCACAGTGGTGGCTGGTAGTTTATTGCCAAAAGCCTGGTCGGCTGAGACCAGGAACGAAATCCCATACCGCACGCTGGGAAACACCGGGGAGAAGGTGTCCTGCGCCGGGCTCGGCGGCTATCACATTGGCATGCAGAGCGACCCGCAGGAGAGCATTCGGATTATTCGCACCGCACTCGACGAGGGCATCAATTTCCTCGACAACTGCTGGGACTACAATGGCGGCGCAAGTGAAATCCGCATGGGGAAGGCCTTGCGCGATGGCTACCGGCAAAAAGCATTCTTGATGACGAAGATCGATGGCAGGAGCAAGAAAGGTTCAGCGCGGCAGATCGATGAAAGTTTGCGCCGGCTGCAGACCGACCGGATCGATCTTCTTCAATTCCACGAAGTGATTCGCGACACGGATCCGGAGCTAATTTTCGCTGCCAACGGTGGCATGGAGGCAGTAGTCGAGGCCAGGGAAAAGGGCAAAGTGCGTTACATCGGATTCACAGGGCACAAGAGTCCGGATATCCATCTGAAGATGCTGAATACGGCATTTGCGCACAAGTTCACGTTGAACACGGTGCAGATGCCGTTGAACCTGATGGACGCTCACTACGACAGCTTCGAGAAAAAAGTGCTGCCGGTGCTGGTCGAACACAACATAGGCGTGTTGGGCATGAAACCCATGGGCGATAGCTTGATCCTGCGGAGCAAGACGGTAGACCCGGTGGAGTGCTTGCAGTACGCGCTGAACCTGCCGACCAGCGTTGTCATTACCGGTTGTGATTCGCTCGCGATCCTGCAGCAAGCGCTGAAGGTCGCCCGCTCCTTCCGTCCCTTGAGCCAGGAACAGGTTGCCGCACTCCTGGCGAAGACCCAGAAAGCTGCGCGGAGCGGAGAGTTTGAGCTCTATAAAACAGCGCATAACTTTGATGGAACGTTCCACAACCCGCAATGGCTGGAATAAGCAATACCTGATGATGATGACCAGATTTGTGGCTCGCATCGCCAGTTCGCGGGCTTGAGGTTGACCCACCCTTTATTGGCCGCAAAAGAAAGGGAACGATCGTCCGTTCCCCCCGTTTGCTGAGAGGACAAGCCGTCGCGAGAGACGTAGAAGTTTGAAGCCGAGACACGCGTGGCCGCAGTCTCACCGCGGATCGCTCACTTGTGATACAAATTCCTGTGATCTTCATGTACGTGCACGGTAGTCATAACTTCATCTTCTCTACCTCTGCAGGCAAGCGGTGCTAAGGGCGCTCTTCATCTCTCTATCGGAGAGCCACTGGCTGCGCGGCGTCGCTGAGCGTTCCTCCATCGGTCAGAACTTCTCCAGCCGTTTTGTTGCGGGCACACAGGTCGAGGACGCGCTTCGAGCTACGCGCACGGTCAATCAATCTGGCCTGAGCGTCTCGATCGACAATCTCGGTGAAAACGTCACCAATGCCGACGAAGCTCGTGCCAGCGCTCAGCTTTATCAGCAGTTGCTGGATGACATCGCCCAGCAAAAGTTGAACGCCAATGTCAGCCTGAAGCTCACCCACATGGGCCTCGACGTGGACGAACAACTCGCCCGCGACCTCGTGACCGGACTCGTGGCCAAAGCCGCAGCCATGAACCCGCGCAATTTTGTCCGCGTCGATATGGAAGGTTCGCCCTACACGCAGCGCACCCTCGACTTCGTTCATGAACTGCACCGCGCGCCCGGCAATCAGGGATGCGTGGGCGCGGTCATTCAGTCTTATATGCGCCGCTCGGAGAGCGATGTTGAAAAATTGCTGGCGGAATGCATCCGCATTCGCCTGTGCAAGGGTGCGTACAAAGAGCCTCCTGAGATCGCCTTCCAGCAAAAATCTGAAGTCGACGCCAACTACGTCAAGCTGATGAAGATTCTGATGAAGAGCAAGGTCTATCACGGCTTGGCGACGCACGATGAGAACATCATCAATCAAGCCAAAGCCTTCGCGACCAAGGAGAGAATTTCGCGCGACGCGTTCGAGTTCCAGATGCTACACGGCATTCGCCGCGACCTGCAGCAGAGTCTGGCAGGTGACGGCTGGCGAATGCGCGTATACATTCCTTTCGGGACCGAGTGGTATCCGTACTTCATGCGACGGCTGGCTGAGCGCCCGGCCAACGTGTTCTTCATCGCCAAGAACGTGCTGCGGCGATAAGTTGCGTGGAGGCAATCCCTGCCAGCATCACTTCCCCAACCCTTCCGCCCAGTTTGTAACCACGGTTATCGATTGGTTCACCTGCTGTGAGATTACATTCAGAAGAATTTTCTTGCCGTCCGGCGTGACATCGTAGAAAAATATCTGACTCGCCAGGTTCGACACCAGCGGCTGTGCAGCCCCAAATTGCAGAGTGTCTTTCAATTGCTGCACGGGCACCGCAAAAACCGTGAAGGTGAGATCGGCGTAGTAGAGGGTCTTGCCATCTTTTCCCCACAACGGCCGATCACCCCCGCTCTGCGAGACTTGCCATTTCCCTTGTCCGCCGCGGAAGGGGATGACGTATACCTCGGTTTGACCTGACTCGTTGGACGAGTATGCGAGCCAACGGCCGTCGGGCGACAATCCTCCAGTGCCAGCGTAAGAATGGGCGCTGTGGGGCACAATCAGGAAAGGTTTGCGATCGCCCTCCAAAGGCAACGCCCAGATTTCCGCGCCATTGCTGAAAAACGGTCCACGCGAATAAAGCAGGTATTTGCCGTCACGCGACCAATCGCCCGGCACCAGGACGAGATCATCATCGAGCAGAAGTTCCTCGGCGCCGCTGCCGTCGGAGAGCTTGCGATAAATATGATTTCTGCCGCCGCGCTCCGAACCATAGGCAATCCACTTCCCGTCGGGCGACCAAACTGGAAAGTCATTGCTAACCGGGCCGAACGTAAGCCGGGTGCGAATCCCGCGAGCAAGATCGAGAACCCAAACGTCGTTCGCGCCGGTATCGACCACGAGGGCAAGCCTGTCCCCCTGCGGTGACAATCGAGCAAATTGGAGGTTCGAAAGTTTGTCGGCCACCACGCCAATTCGTTTCCCGGTGCGATCCACCCAGACCAGTTGCCAATCGGGCGTTCCGCCACTGCCCATCACCAGCAATCCCGCGCCGGAGGCGGATGCATCCATGTGCCAAGTGCTAAGGTCATTGGCAACCCCGTTCGCCAGAACCTGTGCGTCTCTACTGAGCTTTCCCGATGCCGGATCGAGTTTCTGCGCCATCAATTGACCGCCCCTTGCGAACAACATAAAGCCGCCAGCGTAAATGGCGTTCGACAAAGACCGAAACAAAGGACGGTTTTCGGTGCCATCGATTGAAGCAAAATACACGGCGTCCTTTTCGGCCTGGGCAGAATCGTGATTGATGGCGACATAGAGGAAGTGTTTGCCATCTGGAAGAATGAATGGCCAGCGATGCGAGGTGTGTCGGGTTCGATCAAGTTTTGTAACCGCGACCGGAGTCCCGCCGTTGGTGCTGACTCGCACAATCGGCGCTTGGACATCTGGGGTCATTAGGATTACGCCGTCCGGTCCCCAAGACCCTCCGCGCCCCTGCAGGGCGTCACAGATCACTTGCGGAGAGCCGCCATTGAGATCGATGGTTTTAAGTTTGCCATCAGCGAAGAACCCCAGCGACCGGCTATCGGGCGACCAGAAAGGAAAAGTCACATTCTCGGTGCCGGGCAGAGCGTGCGCCTCAAGCTTGTCCATGGGACGAACCCACAGCACGACCTTGCCGTCCGCTGCAGCCGCGGAAAACGCGACATAGCTGCCATCCGGCGAAAGTTCCGGAGGACCAGCGAGGTCGCCGGTCAACCGGAACGAAGTGCCCTCGGGAGGGGCAATGACAGTGCGGATGCCGCGAGCAGGCTGACTGGGGCGGGCAATGAAAATTCCGGCAACTGCGCCGGCGATTAGCGCGATTAGCACCGCCGCAGCCACGACCAGACCCGTACGCGGATGGTGGACCGCTGCTGGCGGCAAAGCCGCAGTCGATGAGGACGATCGGTCTTGAGCAACCCATCGCAGCTGCAGCCTGACATCGTGCGCTGTTTGAAAACGATCTTCCGGATTCTTTTGGAGGCAGGTTCTCACCACATGCTCGAACGCCGCCGGAGTCATCGGCTTGGTCGCGCTCATCGGCTCCGGATCCTTTTCCAGAATCGACGATGCCACCGAAATCTGGCTCTTGCCCTCAAACGCCCGCTTTCCCGTCGCCATTTCGTAAAGCACGCCGCCCAGCGCGAAGATGTCGCTGCGCGCGTCCGCTTCTTTTCCTTCAATCTGCTCCGGAGACATGTACTGGATAGTGCCGACGATGCTGCCGGCAGTGGTCAGCGGACTTGCCGGACTCAGGCCGGTCATAGTCGCGACCGCCGTAAACGCCGGCGCCGCGCCGGAAGCTGGAGGACTCATCCCGAAGGGCTTTGCCAAACCAAAATCCATCAACTTCGCCCCGGCCTTCGTCAGCATGACGTTTGCTGGCTTCAAATCACGATGGACAATCCCGGCGCGATGTGCGAATTCCAAAGCATCGGCTACTTCGGCGCCGATTTTTAGCACTTCGTTCAGGGGCAACGAGCCGCGGCGAAGTCGCTCCGCGACCGTCTCCCCTTCGAGCAATTCCATCACCAGGTAGTCGGTTCCGTCCTGTGAACCAATGTCGTAAAGCTGGCAAATGTAGGGATGATTTAACGAGGAGATCGCGCGTGCTTCCCGCTCCAGCCGTTGCTTCAGTTCAGGCGAAGAGGAAAGATGCGCCGCAAGAATTTTGATCGCGACCTGCCGGTCGAGGCGAGTGTCGCGAGCGCGATACACTTCGCCCATGCCGCCCGCACCCAGTTCCGACTGGATTTCATACGGCCCGAGTTTTGCGCCAGAGGTGAGAGGCATCCGCTCGCGCCATTATAGTCCCTACGCTGTGTTCGCACGGCAGATGCGACACACTCAAATGAATTGTCGGCGAACGAGAGAGTAGGTTATCGCTCGGGCCCGCGGGTGAACCGAGCCCGCTCGCGCACAATGATGCTATGCTGTTGACCAGGCTATAGTTCGACCAAGGCGATGAAAAAGTTTCTGGTTCCGTGCCTGATTGTTCTTCTGGTGGCTTACGCGTTGTGCACCGCATTTATCTGGCGGACCATGCGGCGGCCTCCGGAGGAGTTCGCCCGAGTTATGGCCAAGATACCCGGCCCGGTGGCTTTCCTGCTCTTCCCGTTCGAAACCCTTTGGACTCGCGCGCGGGCTGGCACTCTGCAGGCTGGAGACCCAGCGCCCGACTTCTCGCTTATGAAGTTGGACAAAAGCGAGACCGTTCAATTGTCGTCACTCACGGCGCGGCAGCCAGTTGTTTTAGTGTTCGGAAGTTATACTTGACCGCCTTTCCGGCGGGAGGTTCCTGCCCTCAACCAGCTTTACGATAAATATGGAAATAAGGTGGCGTTTTATGCCGTCTACATTCTGGAAGCGCATCCCAGCGACGTATGGCAGATGGAAAGCAATATTAAAGACAAGGTAGTCTTCGCCAGCCCGAAGGATTTCGATGAGCGCTCGATGGTGGCAGGAGCCTGCGTGCGCAAGCTGGGGATAAAATTTCCCGCCCTAGTCGATGGTTTCGAGAACGCTACTGAGAAAGCGTATACGGGTTGGCCCGATCGGATTTACCTGATCGACGCGAAAGGAAGAGTTGCCTACAAGAGCAAGCCTGGCCCGTTTGGCTTCAAGCCGCAGGAGTTGCGCTCCGCGCTGGAACATCTGCCAGAAACCAAAAGCCAGCTTACGCAGTAGCATTCCGGGCTGGCACGTTCTCAGTGTCCGGATCGGAAGTTTGTGCATGAAATCGGCGGCCCGGGTTTGTAGCTGCCGCGGACGGTTGATGAAAAGCAGGGAGCAATGACAGTGCAAGCGGTAAGCTTCTTCAACGGCGCAGATGTAGAAAAACGCCGTGTGCAATCCGGAAAGCGTTACCTGGAATTCTTGCGTGTTCCAGCCATGAGTGCTGGCGTCTACGTCTTGTCTGCTGGAAGCACCGACCCGCAATCGCCGCACAAACAAGACGAAATGTATTACGTAGTTCGCGGTCGAGGCCGCATGCAGGCGGGTTCTGCAGATCAGGCCGTCAGCGAGGGCAGCATCATCTTTGTTGAGGCAGGCGTGGAACACCGCTTCCATGACATCACCGAAGAGTTGGTGGTGCTGGTATTTTTTGCGCCTCCGGAAAGTGAATAGCGGACTCAAGATTTTCTGTCCGCTGCGACCTTGCTGGCGTTCATAAATCAAATCAAAACATGGCGGACTTTGACATCAGGGCCATGCACAAGGGCGACTGGCCTGCGATTCGGGATATTTATGCCGAGGGCATCGCAACCGGCAACGCTACCTTCGAAACAGAAACTCCAGACTGGACCAAGTGGAATGACGCGCATCTTCAGGACTGCCGGCTGGTTGTGCAAGATAGCCAGCGGATTCTCGGTTGGGCGGCATTGAGTCCGGTGTCGAGCCGTCGCGTTTACTGTGGTGTCGCGGAGGTTTCGGTTTATGTAGCCTCCGACGCGCAGCGTCGCGGAGTTGGCAAGATACTCCTCCGATCACTGATCGAGCAATCAGAGCGCTGCGGGATATGGACGCTGCAGGCGGGCATATTTCCGGAGAATGCTCCCAGCATCGCGTTGCACAAGTCCTGCGGATTTCGAGAAGTTGGATGTCGGCAAAGACTCGGCCAACGGAACGGAGTTTGGAGAGACGTCCTGCTCCTCGAACGTCGGAGTTTGAATGTCGGAATCTAGGACCTGCCTAGTCTCAAGCTGCAGGCGTCTTTCTCGACGGCACCCAATAAATTTCTTCTTTCAATCCTTCTTTAGTGAAGCCGATTCGCTTCAGGATTCCCTTGGCGCCTTCGACCATCGCGGGATGGCCGCACAGATACGCAGTCGAGTTCGACCCCAGGCCCCACATGTCCGTGTACTTGCGCAAGATGTCGTCTACGCGTCCGGTCTCGCCGGTCCATTTCTCATCTTCCCAGGGACGGCTCACCGTGGGCACGTACTTAAACCAAGGCGCCTCCTGCGCGAACCTCCGCAACTCTTCCAAATAACCAAATTCCCACGAGCGGCTCGCCCCATTCAACAGGAAGAGCTTGTGATCTCCGGCAAACCTCCCTTCTTTCCAATCTCGATGGAGCGTGCGGATATAACTCACGAAGGGAGCCACGCCGGTTACCGTGCACATTAAAAGGTGATTGGTACGGCCGCTTTTGGTATCGAGCATGAACCGGCCTTTGGGAACCCTTCGCATGAAGACTTCATCGCCCGGTTGCAGTCTGTACAACAGAGGAGTGAGATCTCCGGGAGGAACCAGCTCGAAAAAGAATTCGAGCTCGCTCTCGTAAGGCGACGACACGATCGAGTAAGGCCGCTCCCGGTGCTTGTCGGGGCCTTCGAGGCCTAGAGTGGCATACTGGCCGGGAGCGAATTTGAAGTCGGTGTTCGGCCGGACGCGGATCATCCACAGCTCGGGAGCGATGTCCACGCGTTTGGTGATGATCGCGCGATGAAATTTGTCTGCGGCGCTGGCGCTCATGAAGGCTTACCCGCGCTTTGCCGTCCGCGGGGTTGGCATAGTTTACAGTAAGTGCGCGGCTGCTCAACTTCCGCTTAATCCATTTAATCGATGCAACGTATCTCTTTTATTTATGCGCTTGAACGCCTGTCATTTTTGCGACTGGTCTACCTGAACATTGTCATTCCGAGTGCCGCTGTTGGGAGCGAGGAATCTGCTTTTTCGCGGCTCCAAGAGACAGCAGAGTCCTCGCTACGCTCGGAATGACAATCGCCAGGCGCTACAAGGTATGGCGTTTAACGCGCTTTTATTTTCCGACAACCAGGACCACGAAGGTGTCGGGCAGAATGGTGCGCCGGGGATGCGGGTTGTCTGCGGTTGGCGCGGGGGGCGGCCCGAAATTCGCAGTTACCACGAAGACCTGATGTGTCTTCTCATCGAGCGCGAGAGTGCGAGCGCCTTGCTGCGTCTTAACATTCTCGACGACGCTGAACTTGTTGGGAGACTCTTCGTGCACCACGGTCAACACGCCTTCGCCGCATGACGCGAAGGCCAGGCCGGTGCCTTCGTCAAATGCGGTGGCATCGACTCCATCACCGATTGCGGGCGTGGCGATAACCTTCCCGCTGTCGGCGTCGACCACGGCCATCAACTTGTTGTCGCAGCCGGCAAACAGGCGGCGGTTCTTGCGGTCGATGGCGAGGCCACTTGGCTCCTCACACGGCGCGAGCGGCCATCGCGACTTCACTTCTAGTTTCGCGGGGTCGATCGCGTCTAGTTGGCTCTTGTCTTCGATGTTGACGAAAATCATTCCCTTGCCGTCGCTGGCGGCGAACTCCGGTTTGCCTTCCAGCTTGATCGTACCGATCACGGTTCCCTTGGCGGCGTCGATGGCGGTCGAGTCCTGACTCTTTCCGTTGAAGGTGAAGACGCGTTTGGTGGCGGGGTCGTAGAGGATCGCATCGGGATTGTCGCCGACCTTGACTTTCGCGATCAGCTTCAGCGAATCGATGTCAAAAATCTTGACCGTGCCTTCCCGCCCGTTGCTGACAAAGCCGCGTCCGAGTTCCGGAGCCAGCGCGATGCCGTGGACGCCGGGAGTGTCCGGAATATCGCCGACAGGCTTACCTGAATCCGCATCGATCACGATGACGTGGGTGGCGCGCGAGATATAAAGACGCCGCGAAGCGCTGTCGAGGTTGAGATAATCCCATCCGCCTTCGCCGCCCAATTTATAGGTCTTGATCACGTGATAGCCGGAATCGGCGGCAGAGGAAAGTGTCGCCAGCAGGGAAATGAACAACGCCAAACGCAGCCACGTCGAATACGAGTGCCTCATAATTTGTGTGCCCTCTGTTGGAAGATCGATTCCCACGGGAGCGCTCAGGCTAACGTTCGCTGGCTGAAGGCAAGCTTAACGGGAGAGTCGCGATTCTGTTCCGAATAGGGAGTTCACTGTTTAGTACTGGGCACCTCCCCCCCATTTGCCTGCAAAATCTAGAAAATAATGGGTCTGTTCTGGGACTATGCGCTAGATCCCTGAGTTTACAGGGAGTTACACGCAAGGTCCAGAGAACATGGGAGTTACGACAGGCGCAACGGTCTCTCGCGTCCCATTTTGGTGCTGGAGGCGAGCTCGGCATTTCGGGGCCGCTCAAAAAGCAGCACCGTCATCCTCAGTCAGATTGTCAAAGATCGATGATTATCCCTTAGATAACCTATGCCGTAGTATATTATCTGGCTTAAAGCGTGCCGTCAGCGACAAAACGGGCTGTGGAACTGAGGACTTGGAAAGCAGTCCCGGGTGAGAAATCGGATGCTCCTTGTCGGGCTGTCATCAAACGCTTTATTCTGAGCGGTTGCTGTAGCCACTGACTGGCTCGTTTGCTCAGATTAAGAATTAAGTAACAGGATGGGGCAGCAAACCCGTTCCCGTGCTTCGTTGTTACCTCGGTATTCAGCGGTCGTGAGTGCTATTGGGGATGGTTCGCCAACTATCGCGGTGCGTGAGGGATCGAAACTATCCCCTCCTATTTTCGACGCCCCGGCGGCACGGCGTTTGGCGCCGAGGGCCAGCAAACCGAGCGAGGCAGGCTGCGCGGTCTCAGGAAGCCGATTCGCGATAGCAGTGCATGATCCACGCGCAATGACACCCGTCCGGGAACCTGGAGGATTTGCGTTCGCTAGATCTGAGACCGAACATGAGCCCGCACGGATCGACTTGCCTGCTGTCGACTCATATCCGTACGCTTCAATGTCCGTCGTTGAGTGTCCGCCCTCGACAGACGCTCGCAGGCGCACCCAGCCATAGTGAGTTTGTCCCGAGGCTGTGAACTGGAATCCGAAGTAGTTGATGCGCCCGAATTGGAAGTTACCCTGGTGGTGTTTGCTCGTACCGCCTACGCCAGGCCCATAAGTAAAGAGCAGACCGTAGGACTGTCCCTTTCCGAACTTTGCGCCACGCCCTATCCGGGCGCCAGGGGCCAAATCGGCAGGAAGGCCATTTGTTGCGAGTAGTTCCTTTGCCCCCGCCGAATTTGGAGTGAAGAAAGCACGGTTCCCCGCCGTCGATGTATGAGAGGAGACACTCTCGAACGTCTGCGCAATATTGAATGGTGCAAACTGCTGACGCGCCGGATTGAACGCGTAAGTTCCGGTTCCCAACAACTCGACCGAAATGCTCTTACAAACTGGCGCAGCAGTTGCGGGAACTGAGCAGGCGAGGACGGCGACGCCCGCAGCACGTCCCGCCAGCGCGTAACTATCGAGGCGACGACGGAGCGGATCGAAAAGTGGGGCTGGCATTTTCGATCCAACAGAAGACCGCTTTCGATCCTTCCGGCTAAAGTCCGTCAACAGTTGTCTCCTCGTATCATCGAGTACGATCGCGAACCCCGAAACAAGCGCGTCATCCATTCGCCCTACGGAATTTCGAATATATAAGCCGCGCCCAGTGTCCGATTATTGAAGAGCGCTCCAGTCAGTGCCACATGGCCGCTGATGGCCAGAGATGTCCCCAGGTAGGCAGCAAAACGTGCGTCCGAACCGGTTAGTCTGTACGGGTCGGAAGCAATTTTCCACCCGGTCGCGGGTTCAGCAAACACATACATGGCGCCCTCATGGAAGAAGGGGGAAGAGATTGGCTCTGGCGACCTCGAGAAATTAGGCGATCCGGCAACCGCTGTGTTGCTGTCAACCGCCACAGATGTGCCGAACGCATCCTCAGCATACCCTCCCTTTGCGGTGAGTTTGGCTGTCTGCGTCATGCTTTTCCAGCCGCCTTGTGGCTCTGCGTATACGTAAGCCGCCCCTTGCCCTTCATTGGACCCGACCGTGGCATTCGGTGCTCCCGTGGCCACAGTGTCGCCGGTGGTGGAGACTGAGGTTCCAAGGCGATCGTACTGTTGCCCGTCCGACGCAACTAGTTTCGCCGTCTGGGTCATATTCTTCCACCCGCTCGGTGGTTCCACGTAGACGTAAACTGCTCCCTGCGCTTGATTGGACCCAATCGTGGCATCCTGCGCTCCCGCCGCCACCGTATTGCCGCTGATAGACACGGAGGCTCCAAACTGGTCGTTCGCCTCGCCGTCCGCAGCGACAAGCTTTGCTGTCTGGGTGCCATTTGTCCACCCGTTCGCCGGTTCGACGAACACGTACGCTGCGCCGGTTGCATCAGAGAGGTAAGTTCCCGGCGCTCCTGCCACGATCGTGTTTCCGCTGATCGATACGGAATTTCCCACGCCATCGCCCACCACGCCGTCTGAGGCTGTCAGTTTGCCGGTCTGCGTGAGCGATCCTCTCCAACCGCCGGGCGGCTCCACAAACACGTAAGCAGCGCCCGGCTGAGTTGGGCCGCAACCCGGGCTGGCTTGAGGGTCTCCGACTACGATAGTATTCCCGCTGATCGACACTGAGTTGCCGAACAGACCGCACGACATTTCGTCTGAGGCTGTCAGTGTCGCAGCCTGGATCATATTTTCCCAACCGCTTTTTGGCCTGACAAATACAAACGCGGACTGGCCGTAAGGTGCTCCCACCACGATTGTGTTCCCGCTGATCGCTACAGAATTGCCGAAGTCATATGCTTCAAAGCTGGATGAAATGAGCTTGGCGGCTTGCACCCACGGGTTGACCGATATTTGCTTCTCGGTGTTTTCGGCGTCTGTCGCGACGCTGGCAGATCGCTGGCTGGCCTCCTGCGCCCGACCTGGAGACAAATTCGCAACAATCGTCAGCGCCAGGCAGATTCCGATTGCTACGCGTTTCATGTTCTGTTTCCTCCCAAAGCTTGGGCGTGGCGAAAGCGGCCACAACGAAAACGCACTACCCCGAGCAGCCTCTGGAGAGGCTCGACTGCCCTGCAGTCTACTGCATTTCCCGGCTAAAAAGCGACCCCGTTCTAGTTTGTGTAACCAGATGGGATGAGTCTGCCGGTCTCCGGCGGAATGCGGCAGGCTGTCAAGTTATCGACGCGCTCGAAGCGCAAGAGATAAGAGATGGATAAAGGTGAGCGGCAAGAAAGGAGAAGCAGCGTAGTGACCAAGCGGAGCATGAATTTTCGCGAGCAGAAACTGACGATCGGTGTGGATCTGGGGGATCGATCGAGTTGGTCTTAAATATTGGATGAAGGAGGTGAAGTGCTGGTAGAGCAAAGCTAGGCGACTCCGAAAGTCATGAAGGGCGTCGCAGCGGGGCGCCTAACGTCCCGGGGAAGGGCTACCCGCAGGCCCCGCTGCGATTTTCGGATCAGATCTTAATCCTGCTAGCCAACTGGCTATCTCATTGTTTTTCATGCTGTCCAGACACGAATCCGGACAAGCGCTTCCGTAACCTGCCCTTCGTTACCCCGCCATGACATAGTGGTTCTGGCTATGACACACTTTCCCCAGACCCATCCTCAGCACCGTGCCCAGCGAGTTCAATTCGGAAGCTCAATTCCCGTCGTGATCAAGCTGACTGACGGACGGAGCGCTCGGGCGAAACTGCAAACCGTTTCCGAGACTGGTGGCATGTTGCGACTGGCCGGGGCCCTCGAGCAGGGCAATCTGGTCGAGGTCGTTTTCGAGACGGCATCGGGCGCTGTAAAAGGCATGGCGGAAATCCTCGAGCCGACGCGCAAATCGACAACCGAAACTCTGCAGCCATTTCGCTTCATCGCGCTCGAGGACGACGATCACCGCACCCTGCGTGACGCCCTCGACTCCCGCGTCGACAAGGATTTCATGGGGCTTCGCTCCAGCCAGTGGGTCGCCCCCAAGAGAAAGTAACTCTTTCCCAGCAATCCAAAACCTGCGCGGACTGCGGCGGCTCTGAAGATGTACGACTCCCCGTCCCTCGGCGGCTGAAGGAATCGCGGTGACCCTGAGAGATTTGGTCTGAGTCCGGAGCGGTCGGTACGAACCATCTGAAAACAAAGGTCTTGATATGGATTCCTAGCAGAGGCACGAATGTTGCAAACGTTTGCAACCGGTCGCAAGAATTATCAGTCTTGACAAGGTGAGCGGCGGGTATACACTCACGCGAGTACTTGATTTTGAATCATCGAGAAGTGTGATGATCCGTTATTTGAGAGTTGTTGGTGTTTCCGTAGCGTTCCTGCTGTTGCTGTGCCTTCCTGCGCTCGCCGACGGCAATTTTTCCAATGAGAAGCTCACGGGAAACTCCGGATCCAGTCTCTCCGGGTCGTTCACGTTCAACAGTTCTACCGATTCATTTTCCAATCTTTCCTTGTCGTTCAATGGCGGTAAGTTCGCAGGCACCAACGCTAAAGACACGAGCGGCGGTCAGGCAACTTGCGTGCTAGGAATCTGCGGATTCTCCTGGCAGACGCGGGTGAACGGTGTTTTGGTATGGGACACGATCCTTCTTAATGTTAAAACCGGAACGTATCAGGACTTTGGAGGGATACAGAATTTCCAGAACCAATGGAATTTCGATCCGCCTCAAGCGGTTCCGGAAGGTGGAACTCCACTGCCTTATTTGCTGCTATCCGGACTCGCCATGGTTGCAGGGATTCTGATATCCGGGAAGCGGCGTGCGATGCGTAGCGCCCCAGCACAGCTAACTTAAGACCCACTTAGATACCCCTGGCAGACACCTGGGGTTGAGGTGTGCCATTCTGCAAGGAGATTAAATTCCATCTCCGACCTGCAAATCAATCAATCCGTACCTGTTCACGCGGAGGGTCGAGACCGCGTTTTCCCCGCTTTGTCGGAAGCCTCGCTGCTTTTTAGGTGATAGTCAAGACGAGAGCGTGGCTGGTTCCACCACTCGAACAGCCTAAATCGCCCGAGTTCCCGCTGGGAGTATTGACCGTCACGTTGGCTGTTCCCGCAGCGGGGATCACGGCGGTGGTGATCGTGGCTTGCAACTGCTGACTGCTGGTGGCGAGAGTACTCACCGTCGTACCATTGACTACCACGACCGAAGCCGAAACAAACTGGCTACCATTCACAGTGAGCAGAAAACCCTGCCGCACTTCCGCAAAGGTCACTGTGCCGGGCGAAAGGGAGCCGATCACGGGCGACGGCCGCGCACTCCCGCACAGGGGATTGAGCGCATTGCAGCCCGGGAAAACCAGCAAGGCGAGAAGAAGCGTACTGAGAGGTCGCAACCAAGC
>Ga0210390_10000863_pt1 | contig 30716 bp, 21 predicted proteins | sample IncBWH11OmetaG_FD_161050 | JGI IMG/M metagenome (GOLD analysis project Ga0210390, IMG submission 161050) | Forest soil microbial communities from Barre Woods Harvard Forest LTER site, Petersham, Massachusetts, United States - Inc-BW-H-11-O ...
GGCCTGCAGGCGGAAAGCGGGAAGCTGGCCGCTGAAATTATCCGAATTGTTTTGCAACCGGGGACAACGCGGACCCCGGCGGGTGGTGGCCGATGAGAAGAGTGCGTACTCCGAGGCAACGGTTCCTGTTTTATTTTGCCGTTGCGACGTTCCTGCTCGTGACTTGGGTGGGGTTTGCGGGACGAACCGCCGCGCAGGCGCAATCCTCCTCGGCGACGCCCCCTCAGCGGTCGAACAACTCCTCAGAACCGACATCGACGGCTCAGCAACTGGTAAGAGAAACCCGAGAGGCCGCCGGTGAAGACGATCAGTTCAAACACTCGCCCTCGGTTCAGTTTGTCGCCAAACTTACCGGGTTGGATTTGGAGCACGCCTATTGGGTCTGTGTGCTGCTGAATTTTGTGGTTATTGCTGCGGTCCTTTTCTGGCTCGCGAATAAGAATCTCCCGGGACAGTTCCGCAATCGCACGGCGTCCATCCAGAAGGCCATGGAAGAAGCGCGAAAAGCTAGCGAAGACGCCAACCGGCGGCTGGTGGAAATTGAAGCACGACTTTCGAAGCTTGATGTGGAAATCGGTGGCATGCGCGCCGCTGCGGCGAAAGAAGCCGCGGCAGAAGAACAAAGGATCAAGGCCGCCGCCGAGGAAGACGCTCGAAAAATCGTGGAGTCGGCCGAGCAGGAAATCGCGGCTGCGGCCAAGTCGGCCCGACGCGAACTGACGGCCTACGCGGCCGATCTCGCTGTATCGTTGGCGAAAAAGCAGATCCATGTGGATGCCGCTACCGATCAATCACTAATGCGTGACTTTGCCCAACAACTCTCGGCCAACGGCGGCGAGATGCGGAAAGGTGGGCGATAGAGCATGGCCTCAGTGACCAACACCTACGCCCGGGCTTTTGCCGACGCAGTCTTCAGCGGCCGTCACGATCCCGATAAGACTTTGCAAGAGGCGCAGGCCGTTGCTGAATTGGTGGCTGGAAGCAAGGAACTGCGGGCGGTTTGGGAGACTCCCTCGATCACTGCGGAGCAGAAGCGCGCTGTGCTGGATGCGATCGTTGCCCGCCAAGGAATTTCTACCATCGTGCGGAATTTCGTTGCAGTGCTAATCGATCATCGGCGAATAAATTTTCTGGGACCGATCGTGAAACAGTTCGAATTGGAACTAAATCAGCGCCTTGGATTCACCGAGGCAGAAATCACCAGCGCTCATGAACTGAATCAATCCGACCGGAGCACGCTCGAAGCCCAGATGCAAAAGGTGACCGGCAAGAAAGTTCGGGCACACTACTCGCTCGATGAGTCCATTCTCGGTGGCGCCGTCGTCAAGGTCGGCAGTACGATTTACGACGGCTCGGTGGCAGGACAGTTGGAGAGGATAAGACAAGCGCTAAGCTCCTAGCTTCTAGCTTGGAGCAAGTGATGCAGATTTGGAGCGGACCGAAAGGTCGCCACACATGTTAAGAGATAGTATGAGCTAGAAGCCAGGAGCTAGAAGCTGACCTTATGGCACAAATCAAAGCAAACGAGATCACACAGCTGATCCGGCAACAAATCGAGAACTACGAATCCAAGATTGCGGTGGATGAAGTCGGCACCGTCGTCACCCTGGGCGACGGCATCGCGCGCGTCCACGGCCTCGACAAGGTCATGGCTGGAGAACTTCTTGCGTTCCCTCACGACGTTGCTGGCATCGCCATGAACCTGGAAGAAGATCAAGTCGGCGTCGTGCTTCTCGGCGAATACACCGAGATTAAGGAGGGCGACGAGGTCAAGCGTACCGGACGCATCATGAGCGTGCCGGTCGGCGACGCCTTGATCGGCCGCGTGGTGAATTCACTTGGGCAGCCTATCGACGACAAAGGGCCCATCGCTACCGACAAGTTCATCGCCTTGGAGCGCCTGGCGCCGGGAGTCATTGACCGGCAACCGGTTCGCGAACCGATGGCGACGGGACTGAAGGCCATCGACAGCATGATTCCGATTGGCCGGGGCCAGCGCGAGTTGATCATTGGCGACCGTCAAACCGGCAAGACCGCCGTAGCGCTCGACACTATCATCAACAACAAGGGCAACAATTTAATCTGCATTTACAACGCCGTCGGACAAAAGCGGTCGTCGATTGCGCAGGTGGTGAAAATTCTCACCGACTACGGCGCCATGGAATACACCATCGTGGTGGCGGCGTCTGCATCCGAACCGGCGCCCATGCAGTACATTTCGCCTTATGCGGCTTGTGCGATGGGCGAGTATTTCCGCGACAACGGAAAACATGCCCTGGTTATCTACGATGATCTTTCCAAGCACGCGGCGTCGTATCGCGAAATCTCGCTGCTGTTGCGGCGTCCGCCGGGCCGCGAGGCGTACCCTGGAGACGTTTTCTATCTTCATTCCCGGTTGCTGGAGCGCGCTGCGAAAGTCAGCGACAAGAATGGCGGAGGCTCGCTGACTGCGTTGCCGATTATCGAAACCCAGGCGGGCGACGTTTCGGCGTACATCCCGACCAATGTTATTTCGATTACAGACGGCCAGATCTTCTTGGAAACCGATCTCTTCAACAGCGGCGTTCGGCCAGCCGTGAACGTGGGCATCTCAGTGAGCCGCGTGGGCGGCAGCGCCCAGATCAAGGCCATGCGGCAGGTCGCCGGGAGCATGAAGCTCGATCTGGCGCAATATCGCGAACTCGCCGCCTTCGCGCAGTTTGGCAGCGATCTCGACAAAGCCACGCAGAACCAGCTCAATCGCGGGCAGCGCCTGGTCGAAGTCCTCAAGCAAAAACAGTTTTCGCCGTTGCCGTTTTCGAAACAGATTCTGATCATCTATGCCGGCACCAACGGTTTTCTCGATGACCTCCCGGTAGATCAGGTGAGAGACTTTGAATCCGAGCTGTACAAGTATGTTGATGCGACCAATCCCGGCCTGCTGCGCACGATCATGGAGAAGAAGATTCTCGACGACAACCTGAAAGCCGAGATGAGCAAGACGATTAAAGAGTGCAAAGAAACATTCGTTACCGAAAGACAAGCAGTGGCGAAATAAGCTACTAGCTTGCAGCTCCTGGCTTTTAGCTAGAAGCTAGCAGCCAGAAGCACAACGACCAACGACGAACGACCGAAAAAATGGCAAACATTCTCGACATCCGGCGCCGTATCCGCAGCGTGACCAACACGCGGCAGATCACCAAGGCCATGAAAATGGTCTCGGCGGCCAAACTGCGGCGTGCACAGGAGCGTGCGCTGGCTGCGCGTCCATATGCGCAGATGTTGACCAACGTGCTGAAGTCGCTGGTGTCGCGAGCAGAAATTTATGATCCCGATACGGGCGAACCGAAGCATCCGCTGTTGGCACAGCGTCCGGAAAACAACGTGCTGCTGATTGTAGTCACAGGAGACAAAGGTCTCGCCGGTGCTTTCAATACGAACATCCTGAAAGCGGCAACGCGTTTTCTGGAATCGAAGACGGGCAAGAACATCGAAATCGAAGCCATCGGGCGAAAGGGACGCGACTTCCTGCGCCGCCGATACCCGGTTGCTCCTCCGCGAACAGCCGATTCGCAGCAACCGCCCCGGACAACGCTCGTGGGTGAGCACGTAGGAGTGCTCAGCAAAGTTGAGTATGCGATGGTCTCGGAAATGGCAGGCCGCGCGATCGATCGCTATTCGAAGGGGGAAATTGATTCCGTCTACGTTCTCTTTAATGAATTCAAATCGGTGATTTCGCAACGGCTCATCGTCGAACAGGTGCTGCCAATTGAGCGGGTCGGCGAAGTCGGCGTCGCGCAGGCTGAGGAAATGAGCCTGAAGGAAAAAGAGCGGGCTATCGAGGCGGCCAAAGGCGCAGGCGTCGGCCTGCGTCCCGCCGATACGCGGGAAGCTGACGCTGCTGCCGCGAAGTTTGCCACCGCTCCGGTCGACTATATCTATGAACAGCCCGCCGAAGAGCTGTTTCGGTCGTTGTTGCCAAAATACGTAGTCATTCAAGTATTCCGCGCGCTGCTGGAATCGGTGGCCGCGGAACACGCGGCCCGCATGACCGCGATGGACGCAGCCACCATCAACGCAACCGACATGATTGATTCGCTAACGCTGGCAATGAACCGCGCCCGTCAAGCGAAAATTACGAAGGAAATTATCGAAATCGTAAGCGGCGCGGCAGCTGCAGGATAGCTGTAGAAACAGCTCGCTATGCCTTTTATTGGTGCCGCCGAAACGTAGCAAGCTACGATTCTACGAAGAAAGAAACGGGACTTATGGCAGAAAATGTTGGACACGTAATTCAAATCGCCGGCCCGGCCGTGGACGTGCAGTTTTCCGCCGCGACCATGCCGCCGATCTATGAGGCGCTTCGCATTGTGAGCGACGGCTTCACCGTTCCCATGCCGATCAACGTCATCGTCGAGGTGCAACAGCATTTGGGCGAAGGCCGCGTGCGCTGTGTCGCCATGGAAGCTACCGAAGGCATGGTGCGCGGCATGAAAGCCATCGATCAGGGTGGGCCAATTTCTGTGCCGGTAGGTCCGGGTACGCTGGGACGCGTGATGAATGTGATCGGCGAACCGGTCGACCAACTTGGCCCAATCGCGCACACCCAGACCATGCCGATTCACCGGCCCGCACCATTATTCGACGAACAAGCGACGACCGCTGAGATGTTCGAAACCGGCGTAAAAGTCATCGACCTCATTCAGCCATTCCTGAAAGGCGGCAAGATCGGGTTGTTCGGCGGCGCGGGCGTGGGCAAGACCGTCGTCATCATGGAACTCATCAATAACGTCGCCAAGCAGCACGGCGGCTTTTCCGTGTTTGCCGGAGTCGGTGAGCGTACGCGCGAAGGTAACGATCTGTGGCTGGAAATGACCGAGTCCGGCGTCATCAAACCGGGCGATCCATCAAAGTCAAAGGCCGCTCTGATCTATGGCCAGATGACCGAGCCGCCCGGAGCTCGTTTGCGTGTGGCTCTAACCGGACTCACGGTCGCGGAGTATTTCCGTGACGTCGAAGGCGCCGACACACTGCTGTTCATCGACAACATCTTCCGTTTCACGCAAGCAGGATCCGAGGTATCAGCTCTGCTGGGTCGTATGCCGAGCGCCGTGGGCTACCAGCCTAATCTTGCGACCGAGATGGGTGAACTGCAGGAGCGAATTACTTCCACGAAGAAAGGATCCGTCACATCGGTGCAGGCGATTTACGTCCCCGCGGACGACTTGACCGATCCGGCGCCGGCTACTACGTTTGCCCACCTGGATGCGACCACAGTGCTTTCCCGTGCTTTGACCGAGATCGGAATTTATCCAGCCGTCGATCCGCTGGCTTCCACCTCGCGCATTCTCGATCCTCGTATCGTTGGACAGGAGCATTACGACGTGGCGCAGGCGGTGAAGAAGACGCTGCAAAGTTACAAAGACCTGCAGGACATCATCGCAATTCTTGGCATCGACGAACTGAGCGAGGATCAGAAGGTAACGGTTGCGCGGGCCCGCAAGATTCAACGATTCCTCTCGCAACCGTTCCACGTGGCCGAACAGTTTACCGGCGCACCCGGCCGCTACGTAAAAGTCGCCGACACGGTGAAGGGCTTCAAGGAAATCAACGAAGGTAAATACGACGACATTCCGGAGCAAGCGTTCTACATGAAGGGCGAGATCGCCGAAGTGCTGGAAGCGGCAGAGAAGCTGAAAGCGGTAGCGTAAACGGTCCTTGGTCGTTAGTCGTGAGTCGTTGGCCAAACCAACGATGCCGACAGACGGCCAACGACTGACGACGAACGACTGATCTTATGGCTGACACTTTCCAACTCGAGATCGTCACTCCGGAGAAGATGGTGGTCCGCGATGTGGCGGAGGAGATGCAGATTCCCGGCAAGGACGGGTATCTTGGCATTCTACCGGGACACGCCCCGCTGATCACGGAACTCGCTGTCGGGGAGATCACTTATCGGAAAGACAATTACACTCATCATTTGTCGGTGGCGTGGGGATTCGCGGAAGTATTGCCCAACAAGGTAACCATTCTGGCCGAGACCGCGGAGCGTGCGGAAGAGATCGACGCAAGACGCGCGCAGGAAGCCAGGCAACGCGCGGAAACAGGGCTTGCTAAATGTAATACTGAGGAAGATTTCAAGCGCACTGCTGGCGACTTGAAGCGGGCAGACACCCGCCTGGAAGTGGCTGCGAAGAAAAAATAGAGACAGCAGATCGGAATTGCTCAGCGGCCTCATCAAGAAAACCTAAGCCAACCGCTTTTTCTCCCTCCTGTCGAACCAATTGCTGGCACTCCCGTGCCAGCGCACGGCACGCCTGGGCCATTTCGTTGCGACCTCATTTGAATATAGATTTATTTCCAACGGGCGGTGAGAGCAGCGGTGACAAGTTCTTGACTGAACAATGTCTTTTGCTTTCGCCGTCCGATCCAAGAGTTCTTATGACCCTTTCAGTCATCCGCTGTCCCTACTGCGTCCTCGGGGTTCAGTTCAGACCTATGGCGCCGCATCTGGATGGACGGTTTATTTGCGAGAAGTGCGGCCATGTGGCGCTTCCAAGGAATGCAAATTACCAATGTTCTTGCCAGAAGTGTGAGCAGCTGGAATCCTCGCGAATCTACAGCAATGTGAATCCGATTCTCAAAATCAAGACTGTCGCCAGCTAGACGGTTTCAGTTTGCTGTATCCAATACGAACTGTGATCCCGAGCAGAGTGAGGGATCTGGGCGCTTGCTCGCGGCGGAGCATAACTTTCGCAGACTGAATCGGGTAGCAGGCGGGAGCCTGATCAGATGGTCGCCGAGTCAAACCTTGGTTCATGCCATCAGTGGACCTGCGCGGGGAGGAACTCCCCGCGCAGCAAATGAAGGCTCGGCAACCGCTGCTACGGCGTAATCGTGACGCAAGCAAGTGCCGTGCAAGTCGGAACCCCGTCCTGCAGAGGACAGCCGTTGGCAATCATCTGTACGTTAATAGGCACGATTGAGGCGTGCGGGTCACCGTTCAGGGTACAAGCGTTCTTTAGGTAGTCGTTTGTCGACACGTTGCCCGGCGGCGTATACACAACGTTGGGAGGCACAAGTTGGTCGGGTTGCTCGTCGCAGATCTCGCCTCCGTTTGCTTCCTTGAGGCAGCCTGGGCCGTATGCGGTTCTCCCTCCTCCGCAAAAGTCTCCTATTTTGTTGCTGTCGCTGTCCGAGATACATCCCAACGCCCAGACTATAGTATTCGGATTGGCGTTGGTGATGATCGCCTTGTAAGTGACCGGAGTCCCACCCGCTTGCAATGTCGGAGGGCCGTTGATGGCGATGGTCGGAGGCGCGCTTGTGATATTGATCAGGTTGAAATCCGAAGCGCTCGGATCGATTACTGAAGTGACTGTCACGGTCACTTGTGGATTCGGGGGTACGGTGTTTGGGGCGGTGTAGGTCGCGATGAATTGTTGGCTATTGTTGAGCCCCATGGGTGTGAGCGTGCCGCATATAGATCCGTTACTAACGCTGCAATCTTGGCCAGTACTCGTCAGGGTCCAGTTGACGGGGTCGGTCGAGTCAGGAACTTCCATGCCGTTTACTAGCTTAGTTTGCGAGTCCGTGTATTGCACTTGGTTGTCGGAGGTCTGCACCTGCACAGTCTGCTGATCGCCTGGTCCTGGCTCCAATAACTCTGTGATCGGCGGGGGCGGGAGTATTGTCACGGGGACTTGGGGAGACGTGGCGCCATCCAAGGCGACGGCAGTGACATACACTGTCGGAGGAACGGGAATCGACAATGGTGCTACGTACTGCGTTGTGTCTTCGCAGCCAGAAGAAGTGCCCGGTTCTATGGTCCCGATCGTTGGATCCCCTCCGTTCTCATTATTCACATTCCAAGTTACAGCGACATCAGCATCGCCCAGACCAAGAACTGTTGCGGTAAAAGTCACGCCCCCTCCCACTTGGGCGGATGCCGGGTTCGGCAAGATGGTGACTTTCGCCACAGGGACTGGCGTGATGGTGACGGGCAGCTTCCCAACCACCTGCGGGTCGGCAACGGGAACGATTTCAAGAGTTACCGTCGGCGGGCTCGGTACGTTGGCAGGCGCAGTGTAAAGGCCCTTCTGCGTTATTGTTCCGACCGTAGTGTTCCCTCCCGTGATTCCATTGACCTGCCAAGTCACGTTCTGATTGGTCAGTCCGCCAACCGTGGCGGTGAACCCTGCGGAAACGTTGACCGCTATCGCGTCTGTGTTTGTGCATGGATCGGTGGCGGATATAGTGGCCGTCACGTTCTGAAACGGAATCAGGTTCACCTGGATCGATGCATGGGCGGATGGGTCAACGTTCGATGCCGCAGTCACGGTCACCACGGTGGTAGGGGGAAGGTGTTTGGGAGCAGTGTAGAGCGCTGTGTCTTGCGCGCCGCCGCCTGCGATCGTACCCACGTTCGCGTTGCCTCCGGGGACCGCGTCGACTTCCCATGAGACTGTAGTATCGCTAACGCCAGTCACACTGGCTTGGAACGGCTGAGTTTGTCCGGGTTGTAAGACTGGTTCCGATCGCGGACTGATGATAGTAACTACAGCGCTGCCTGTCGCTGCGGAAATGGTGACCAATGCCGAGGCTGCTTCTAGAGGATTGGCAACCGACTGAACGGTGACGTGTACCTGGGCGCTCTGGGCTCCCCCAGGAACAACCAGAGGCGCGGTATAGGTTACTTGGTCCGTGGAGCCGGGTACCGGGTTTATCGTCCCCACATTCGTGTCCCCGTTCAGAATGTTTTCCACCAGCCAGTTAACCGCTTGGCCGGGGCCCGCAGTACCGGTGAATAGAGCGATTCCTCCCACCGACAGGCTAGCCGAGGTTGGCGAAATGGAAACCGGCGACGCAGTGCCGTTGATCGAAACGGCGGCGTTCGCCGTGGCGCTGTTGTCAGCGTTGGCCACAGCGGTTACGGTGACATTGGGCGGAGTCGGGATGAACGGAGGCGCCGTGTAGTTCCCGTTCTTGTCGATGGTTCCGAAGGGAGAACTGCCGCTGATGGGATCGATCCCACCCGGGAATCCGTTGACCAGCCAACCCACGCCCATCTCGCTGGTGTTGCTGACCGTCGCGGTAAAAGGTTGCGTGGTTCCGGTGGTCACGGTCATCGTCGGAGGCGAAATGCTCACTGCAACTCGCGCCAAAGAACCTACGCCGTTGATCGAGGCTGCACCCACTCCGCCACAGCCCACGAAGGCCAACATTACGCTTACTGACGCAGCAACCACCAGTCCCAGCCGAGTATTCTTCAACATGAGGCACTCCAAAATGAATTAAGGCACAGCGCCAGAAATCTAAATGGTTCTCAGCGCGTTCTAATCAGTATGGTTCGCTTCAACGCCTTGCCTGTCCGCCTGCGAATTCCGCGAACCGTGAGTCGCGGGCTGCAGCGGAGAAGCCGGCCGAAGTTGATCTTTCAACCATTGCGCGATCGTGTCTCCGGACACCGCGCCGGAAAACTGCTTGGTGGTATCGAACGCCACAATCTGGGCCGTACCTGAGGCGGCTGCCTTCATGCGCTCCTGCACGACTCGGGGCGTGACCGAGTCGTCGAGCACCTGCACCAGGCGAACTTGCTGCGATTTCAACTCGGGCAGCCACCGCACCGGATCCAGCGGCGCCACTTTCTTCAGGAACTCTGGCTTCAGATAGTTGGGGCGCTCTACCTCGGGAATCAGCGAAGACTTGGCCATCCAGTCCGGCCAATCTCCCCAGGGATCAATCACTTGAATTGTCTTGATGCGCGGGTCGACGGCGGCGGATAGAATCGCGATCGTCCCGCCGGAGCCCACTCCAAACATGCCAATCTTGCTCATGTCCAGATCGTCGCGCGTGGACAGATAATTCAGGATCATTTGAACGTCGTGAACGGAGCTGCCCAGCGCCTCCTGCAGTTCGCTCACGAACCACTGCTTCATGGGCCGATTGGCATAACGATGGCCGGTCAGAGCGGACACAAACCCGATCGCCGCGAATCCATTTCTGGTCACGTTCGCACAGTAGGCGTCGCTCCGAAATATCTCCGTCTCAGAGGGATAGCTGTAGAGATACAGAATCGCCGGAGGCTTGACCACACCCTTCGGGCGAATGACGTACAGATCAATAGGGTCGCCCTGGCGCCACTTGAGCTGCAGCAATTCGCGGGTGAACTGAGGATTCTCATCCTTCTCGCCCAGCAATGGCCGCTCCGGAATCAAGTCGCTGTTGGCCAGCGAAATCGAACTCCAGTCCTCCAGGTTACCCACGGGATGAGCCTGTGCCGACCCGGCCTGACCGACGCCGACCGGGTCCAGACCTGGCTGTTGACCCCAGCCGACGTTCGAGCTCACACACAGCAGAGCAAACAAAACTACACAAAATCCCTGCCGATTACTTCTCCTTCGCCAATCCTGCATCCCATCCTCTTCAGACGATCTTCTTTACAAACGACTAGGCCGTCGAACTAAGCTTGAACTACCCGCAGAGTGCCGCCCGTCTTCTGCTGCGGAACGACAGTCACAGAACTAAAGCAGAAAATCTCGTTCGTGATGACCTCTGCGATTTCGAGAGCCAAATCCTCGGGCTGCTCCGCGGCCTCGAACACTTCACGGTCTGGAATTTCAAGAATGAACTTCATACTGCCTGCCAGAACGCATAACCATCCAGTAAGTGGAGACGGGCCGCGAACTTTGCAGTCTGCCTCCAGTCCCTTCCAGACGCCGGCTTACTGGAGTCGACGGCGAATGTGAGGCTCCGCTTCGGCTCCCAGAGGCTGGGCACACAACCTCTGAGAAACCACGAAAAATTCCGCAAAATGGGTCGGGGCGAATATCGTCGAACTCTGTTGCAGGGAAGCTACTCCAGCGTTAAAATCCCGTGAATTTCTTCGGATAATCCAGCATTTCAGAAGCTCTCCTGCGGAAATCAAGGCCCTAACCAAGAGCGGAGCGTGTCGCCCTAATCAGACTCACGCCTCGGTATCGCAAAGTTGCCGTGCCTGAAGCCGCATTGGGGTTTTTCATCCGAAATTAACCTGCCCGTCACAATGTCGTCATAGTTTCTCTGTAACCATGTGGCTCCTTTTACTCCCTAAAGAGGGCGGGTGAACGCTGTGAGATCTCTGAGGATTTCTGTGTGCATTCTTGCCGTTACTCTGGCAATCGCGGTGCCTGCTTCCGCGCAAGGTGCGAAAACGCCGGCCGATTCCGCGAAAGGAAGATCGAGTCTTACCGGGACCGTTACTGACCAGACGGGCGCAGTTCTGCCGGGCGCGACCGCGACCGTAACCAACGGCGCTGGACTGACGCAGACCGCGACCACCAACGATCGCGGCGAATACTCCATCCAGGGACTGCCCGCCGGCACTTACAGCATTACAGTCTCGGCTCCCGCCTTTAAGGACTTTCGCACCGAAGGATTGACCTTGAGCGCCGGACAGAGCATCCCCGTCGACGCCGTCTTGGAACCAGCCGGCACCACCACCTCCGTCAACGTCGAGGGACAGAAAGTTTCGCAGGTGGAGACCGAGACTTCTCAGATCGTCGGCAACATTACGCAAAAAGAGTTGGTCAGCCTGGGACTAAACGGCCGCAACTTCACCCAACTGATTGCTTTGACTCCCGGCGTCAGCAACCAGACTGGTCAGGATGAGGCCAAAGTCGGAGTCACCGGTAGCGTGCGCTACAGCGTGAACGGTGGCCGGGTCGAATACAACTCCTTCGACGTGGATGGCGGCGATGTGTTGAACGCGGGTTTGAACGGAAACCAGAGCACCTTGATCGTCTATCCCAGTCTGGATGCCCTCGGCGAAGTGCAGGTGCTGACCTCGAACTACGGTGCCATGTACGGCCAGAGCGCCTCCGGCACGGTTCTGGCGACGACCAAGTCCGGAACCAATCAATTTCACGGAGTAGCTTACGAATTCATCCGCAACGAATTCTTCAACGCCCGCAACTACTTCGATCAAACCACCAAAGCCCCTCTGTACCGCAGGAACGATTTCGGCGGCGCTATCGGCGGCCCACTTTATATTCCCGGCCTTTTTAACACCACTAAGGACAAGACCTATTTCTTCTTCTCGGAAGAATTCCGCTTCGAGCGCTCGCCCGTGGGCCCCGGTGGGGACAAGGAAAGCTACAACCAGGCGGTTCCATCTCTTGCCGAGCGCATGGGAAACTTCAGCGATGTTTGTCCGTTTGTCGTGACCGGACTGCAGACCGACTTTACCCGTTCCAGTTATCCGGATTGTCCCGCGTTCGGCATCGATCAAAATAGCGGTAAGCCGGAAACATTTCCGGGCAATCAGGTCCCGATCGATCCCAACGCCGCCATCCTTCTTGGCACCAATGTCATTCCTGCGCCGGATTCAACCACGGGCTGCAACTCCAGCACTGGGTCGTGCTTCGACGCGGTAGTCTCGCCCAGCACCTACTGGCGGCAGGAACTTTTCCGCATCGATCACAACATCACTTCCAGCATGAAAGCCAGCTTCCGCTACATTCATGATTCGTGGGATACCACCATCCTCACCCCGCAATGGGGCACGGTCCAAAACGCTTTCCCGACGATTCAAAGTTCATTCACCGGGCCCGGCGTCAGCATGCTGGCTCACCTCACCAATACGATTTCGCCTTCGTTGCTGAATGAATTCGTCTTCAGTTACACCACTGACAAAATTACGATCAAGAACATCGACGCCAACGGCATTCAATGGCAGCGCCCGGCCGGGTTGACCATGGGATACCTGTTCAACAATGGATTCGGCGGCAAATTGCCCGGCATCGTGATTTCAGGCAACAACGCCGCTTACGGCGGTTTCGGATTCGGCGTCGATCCCGGATATTTGCCCTGGCACCATTCCAATCCCAACTACAACTTTCGCGACGACATGAGCAAAGTCGTCGGCAAGCACACCCTTCAGTTCGGAGTTCAATTCATCATCGCTCAAAGAAACGAGCTGAACCAGGCGGTGGGCGCCAATACCGGCGATCAGCAGGGCATACTCACGTTCAGCAACGTGAGCAGCTTCAACAGCACCGGAAATGCGTTCGGAGATTTCCTGCTCGGAAAGCCCACCGGCACGCCGGGAGTTCTCGCGGGCGGAGTCAAGAACTTTCAGCAAGACAGCACGCAACGAAACTATTACAGCCGTTACCAGATTGCGGAACCCTACATCCAGGACGACTGGCGCATCACTCACAAGCTGACGTTGAACTTAGGTTTGCGAATGAGCCTCTACGGGAACTGGCACGAGAAATACAACAACGTGTACAACTGGGTGCCTTCCGCGTACAACCGTGCCCTCGCTGCCACGGCTACGGTTGACACCTCTACCGGCGGCTTGGCGATATCGGGGACCTGCAACCCCGCAGGCTATGACTGCACTCCGATCCCGCTGAATCTCAGCAACCTGGATCCGCGAATCACCAACGGCCTGCGGCGCTGCGGGGTCAACGGAATTCCCGATGGCTGTATGAGCAGTAAGCTCTTTAATCCCGCCCCCCGTGTTGGCTTTGCCTGGGACCCGTGGGGCGACGGCAGGACATCGATCAGGGCTGGCTACGGAATGTTTTTCCACCACGGGATCGGGAACGAAGCCAATACCGGTTCTCTCGAAGGCAGCGCACCTCTGGTGCTGGATATGACGCAGAACCGTCCTTCCAGCTACGAATGCATTGGAATCGCGAACCCGGAACTCTGCGGAACCCACGGGGCATTTCCGCTGAACGTCACCGCCATTCCCACCAAAAGCGTCTGGCCTTACGTTCAGCAGTGGAGCTTGAGTGTTCAACGTCAGCTTTCGAGTAGCACCGTGGCGACATTGGGTTACGTCGGCAGCAAGGGAACCCATCTCACCACCGAACTTCAAGTCAATCAGCTGGCGCCGGTGTCGCCGGGCAACAATCCATTCCTGCCAGGCCTGCCGCTCACATCTACGATTTGCGGCGATGTCGCCGTTGGGAGCGCGCCGATTGGAAACAGTACCGTGACTCCTGCCAGCCCGTCCTACGTCAACCTCGAGGCGGCATGCTTCGGCACCCGCGGTATCCCTGACCCTAATAGCCTGCGCACGTTTGCTCCCGGTTTTGGACAGATCTTTTCCCTGCAGAACGTCGCCGACTCCAACTACAACGCCCTGCAAGCTACCATTCGTCGAAGCACTGGCCCGCTGACTCTTGGTGTTTCCTATACCTACGGCCATTCGATCGATGATTCCTCGGATCGATCCGATACCACCCTGGTCAATTCGCTTAATCTGAGTTCGAACAAGGCGAGTTCGAATTTCGACCAGCGCCATTTGCTAACCATCAGCTATGTGTACAAGCTGGATAGCTTCGTCAAGAAACTGCGCTATTGGTTCTCCGATATCGGCTACGATGATGCCGCTAAAACTACTCCGCTGCCCGAAAGCGACTCCCGGCTGGCGCACGCCATTCGCGATGGATGGGAACTGTCAGGCATTACGCTCTATCAGACGGGCACACCTTTCAGTGTCATCAACGGCGCCAGCAGTAACGGCATCTCAGTGCTCGACAACGCAGGTGTGGCCAACGGAACCGGCGCCGGATCTTATCCCGACGTTATCGGAGACGTACACAAAGCTGCACCTTTCGGCGGCGATAACTCGAAAAGTTTTGGCCCGGTCCTCGGCAATCCGGCTGCGTTCGCTGCCCCGGAAGGTCTCACCTTCGGAAATGCCGGACGCAATTACATGAACAACCCGAGCCGCCTTAATTTTGATGTCGCATTGCTGAAGCATTTCAAAATCACGGAAGGCAGCAACCTGGAGTTTCGCGTGGAAGGTTTCAACGTCTTCAACCACACCCAGTTCCGCATCTACGATCCCGACTTGGGCAACACCGGAAGCAATACCGCGAGTTGTTACGGGGGCCTGAACAATTCTGCCGGCGACCCCAGTTGCCTCTCGGGAAGCGCCTTCCTGCATCCAGTCGACGCCCATCGCCCCCGCACCATGCAATTCGGCCTGAAATACAACTTCTGAGCCAATGTAGGCGCGGGCGTCCCCGCCAATGTCGGCCATTCCACGATTCTGCAATGAACCGGATAAACCGTAGAAACGTAGCTCCGTTACGGCGGGGACTTCGACTTTGGCTTGCCCCTGGCCGCTCCAGGAGCAATTCCAAATCACACAGAAGACGGGGTGCCCCATTCTTTCCGCGTTCTTTGGAGTCGACAATGCAACCAGTTTGAACCCGCTAGATCCTCGTAGTCGGACGACAAACCCCGGGGACAAGAAGCTGTGAAGAAATCGATTTTGGGGGAAAAGACGAGTTTGTGCTTCGAACAATTTCGGGGTTAGATGCCCTACAAGCGATTTTGGGCGCTTGGTGATACATTTGCGATCACCCGCAAAAAACTTAAATTCGATTTCTTCACAGCTTCCACACGGGACGTTCCCCAGTTTTCCGACAAAAAACTAGTCAACAAAGGGAGGCCGCACTGCCGGGTGTCAGCTGCGGGCTTTAGGGGCCGTCCTCTGCTGCGCGGAGCCAGCCGCCGCAAGGCAGGTGGCGCACTCAAGCCGTCTCTAGTCGGCGACCCTTCCAATTCACCCTTGGCTTGAGCTTCTTCTGCGGCGCTCGGTGGCATGAAATACTCTTGACGGCCCCAGCGGCGTGGTGCACGCCAGGCAGGTACAGCCATCGTTGGGCGTGAGTTGCCAGGCGGCAACAGCGTCCAGGCGATAACCTACGCCCCGAATCGTTTTCAGGTAAGTCGGAGTCGTCCTGTCCGGTTCAATCTTCTCGCGGATCCGGCGTATGCAAGCGTCAACGCTGCGAGGGGTCACGAATTGCATGTCTCCCCAAACCGCATCCAGAAGCAGATCACGCGTGAACACCTGCCCACGATGCCGCGCGAGGTACTCGATCAAGCGAAACTCCAGACTCGTGGTCGCCACTTCGCTTCCGCGCACCGAAACTTTCATGGCTAAGCTGTCGATCACCAGATCCGCCGGCTCCGTTCGGGATGCGGCCGGGGACGCGTAACGCCGAAGCACCGCCTGTACCCGCGCCACCAATTCACGCGGGCTGAACGGCTTCACGATGCAGTCATCGCCACCAGACTCCAACGCCAAAGCCCGATGCTCCTCGGCAGCTTCCGGAATAAGAAAAACCAGCGGCGTTCTTGACAGCGCTCGATTCTCGCGGATACGCCGGCACAGGTCCAATCCGTTACCGTCCGGCATCACCATAGTAATGAGCATTAAGGAGGGGCGAAAATCCTCGGCCTCCAGAATCACATTAGCGGTGGAAAATGTGCGCACCGCGTAGCCCGCGTCTTCGAGGCACTGCCGCGCCAGCTCACAAATCTCGGTTTCGTCTTCCACCACAAAAATGAGCTGTTTCATGCACGCGCTCCCACCACACTTCCGGGCACGCCACTCTGCGCACGCGCCTTAACAGAAGATCCGCACGAGGACATAAGAGATTACGAAAAGCTGCCGGAGTGCCGCACCTGTGCACTCGCAAACTCCATTGCAACCCAGCCTGAAGATTGATCTCGTACGACGCGAAAGGCAGGCCTTCCCGCAGACGGTGTTTAGCCTATCCTGTTCGGTGTGGCAGTTTAGAACGTCCTCTGTTACGTTGAGGTGACGGCCAGATGAATAACATGTAAATTTTCGAGAGCGCCTGCACAGCTGTCATCCTGAGCAACGCGAAGGATCCATGTACTTCTGTCCGGACCGCATGGATATTGGTGGGGGTGGGTTTTTCTCCGGGCACTCAGCGGCCGTTCTCAGCGATTTAAGACTTTGTGGGTTCTCCCACGGCCTTGCCACATTTTCCCGTTAGAAGCTATGCTGTTGTCTTAACTTCCAGAGACACTGCAAGGGAATCTCCACACTCAAACCCATGGCTCGGCCAGCTCCTCGCAAGTTCGACCGCGACGCCAGAAGAAAACACAACGGTCCGCCGCACCTGGTGATTCGCCGCTCCACGATTGATTCCGAAGGTTGCCACACAACTCTTCCCATCAAGAAAGGCACTGTCGTCGTCGAGTACACCGGGCCACGCATCACCATCAAGCAGGCCGACGCGCTTTACGACGACCATCCCCGAACCTACCTGTTCGGGCTCACCGACGGTAAACACGTCATCGATGGAGAAGGCGTGGCTGCGTTCATCAATCACTCCTGCGATCCCAATTGCGAAGCGGATGAGATTAAGGGCCGGGTATGGATTATTGCCAGCCGCGATATCGAGGCCGGCGAGGAATTGACTTACGACTACAGCTTGTACGACGGCGACCTCGATGACCCGTCGCCATGCTTCTGCGGCACTCCCAACTGCCGCGGCAGCATGTATTCAGAAGAAGAACTCAAAAAGCGCGCCAGGGCTCTCCGTCGCAAGAAAAAAGTGGGTCACAAGTCCGCCAAGTCGCCGGCATCCGGCGCGACCCGCTGATCGCCAACCTAAATGCACATACCCTAACGTACATACAATACTATGATGTTCCACGGGAAACACTTCTAGGATTCGACGAAGCTGGGGTGGTTTTTGGCGCTTGAAAGCCGGGGCTAGTTCGGCTTGCGAACCTTGCCGTCGGAGAGATACTGGAGCAGCGCGGTGTCAGCAGCCCGTTTGAACTTTTCTGCGGCTGCCACTCTGGGACTGACCATGCCATCCAGAGGCTTCTGGCCAAGGCTCTGCCGCAAGCGGTCGCCGTCTTCGGATTCGTTGGTCATCACCTGCATGTAAAACCAGAGGAAGTGGCGCATCTGGTCGAGGGCTGATTTCAACACCTGGAGGGACTCGATTTCGGGCAACTGACAGAGCGCCTCCATCAACTCCGGATCGCTTGGCGCTTGCATGGCGGCACAATTCAACGTCTGCTGAATCGCGCGCAGGTCTTCAGTCACCCGCAGGATTCGGACATGCACCTCGTCCAGAAAGTCACCTTTTTCCATGGTTCGCCGGCTTCCTCGATGGAGAAAATACAACCTCAACATCTCATCCGCGACCACAGACGAACAGATGTCCCACGTGCATGCGCTTTCGTAATTCAGAGCGTTACTTTGGTACGAAGAGAGCCTGGTGAGTGTAAGTTGCGGAGAGGATGGCCCACACGCGCCTCTTCGCGAAGGCTAGCGCGCGAAGGCGCCTACGAATGCGCTGCGCCGCCCGTGGGATTCCCAGTCTACGTCGAGGCCCGGACCACGATAAGAGTCAGTCAGGGCGACAGCCGGCATGGAGTGGGTGAGTTGGGTGAGCGGAGGATAAAAGGCCACTTCGTTGCCACAGAGATGATCTTTGTCGTTGACGGGCCGCGTCTGCACGGTGGCGAACTGCCCGGCGCGAAGGAAAGCTACTCCATGATGCTGGGCACTGACGATGAGTTCCATGGGCGCGGGAACCACCTGCTGAGCATTGCGGAGAAGTTCGCCTCCCATCTGGCGGGCGAATGCGACCAGCGCCGAACGCTGGTGCGGGTTCGCCTGGTCATCCACAATAAGGACGGCCTGCGCCGGGTAGGGATTGGCGTAGGGATCGCCCAGAGTAGCGCGAGCATGAACGGCGGCGGCGACCGTCAAACCATCGAGCGGGACGCCGTCCCAGCTTCCGCTCTGGACATGCCAAGCCAGAATGGCTTCGTCGCCGACGAGGTTGACCTCCCCGTTGGCGAAGCACTGTCCGGTGTAGACGTCGGCGCTGCGAGTCTCGAGGTAGTCTCCGCGAATCTGCTGAGCGACGGCCGAAGTGGAAAGCGCCAACAGCGCAACGCAAAGGAGTTTAGACAAGCCATGCCGCATAGGTCACCTCACCCGGAAAGGCGCAGAACGCTTCACGAATGTGTGTGCGCCTCCGCACGCTTTCCTCAGTCTACACAGGACGCTGTTGGCGCGACAAGGACTGGGAAGCTCTGTTTGCGTGAGGTTGTTCGGGAACAAAACAGAGTCGGAGTTCTCACCCGCCGTTTATCCCGGACGTGAGTCACCGAACATGACAGAACTAGCCACTGATCGTGACGAAAAATGGAAGTCGCGCCCGATGGCCCGTCTGTGCCGGGACTTAACACGCCGGTGCCATTTACGAATTCCGGGCGGTGCTCTATGGTGTCGATGAGCAGTTCTTGGGGAGGGCTGTTCGGGAGAGCGTCCTTGACTCAGATGAGTCTGGGGCGCTTTCTTTTTTTCACGGCCGGTCGATCGGCGGCATTGCGCGTTTCAGCCGCAGCGGGAAACGTGGCAAGCTACGTTTCCACTGTTAGGCTGCTGCGCAGATAGATACGTATCTGCGGCTGACGCCACGCTTCCTAGGTCAACCCCAGCGGACGGGAGCGTCCGCTCTACCCGGACGTCCGCGCCGGCATTGCCGTTCCCGAATCGGCACTCTTGCCGCCTTATCTTTTCAGAACTTCCCTGGTGGGGAGATGCTCCGGAGGTCAGCCTCCGATGTAACCACTAGCGGGGATGGATCAAGCGATGAGAAGACCAAGAACTTCTGAAACTGGCGGACGACGATTGCGACTGCTAGTGGTTGGAAGCAGCGAGCAGGGCTTCGCCAGTCTGTGGGAATTGCTAGCGGGGGCGGACGACTCGCAGATGCATCTTGAATATGCGGGTTCGCCGGAGGACGCTGGCAATCAACTAGGGAAAGGACATTATGACCTTATACTGTGCGGTCGCGAATCGACTGATGTCGCTGCGTTTCAGCTGTTACGCCAAGTGCGCCAACATGATTATGGCATTCCGGTCATTTTTCTAGGAGATGGGGTTGACCAACAAGCAATCAAGCTTGCGATTGCCGCTGGAGTTGGTCAGCGTGTGGCTCAGGGCGATGCTCCGAAACCGCGCAGGGCGCGTGCCAGGCTCGCTATTTCTGCCACGCACGCCGCGGAACGCCGGCACCGGGAATCCGAGGAGACCCTGCGCAAGCTTTGGCGCTCGATCGAGCAATCGGCGGATACGGTGATCATCATGGACCGAGTGGGCGTCATGGAGTATGTGAATCCGGCATTCGAGGCGCTCACCGGATATTCGCGGCGGGAGGCCGTCGGGCAAACGCTCACCATGCTCGAGTCGGAGCAGCAGTTGGATGGGATTTACGAAGAGATGTGGAAGACAGTTCTGTCCGGGAACGTGTTTCGCGGAATTGTGATGAACCGCAAAAAGAATGCGGAAACGTTAATTATTGAGAAAGTGCTTACCCCCCTGCGCGACGAAAGCGGACAGATCACGCACTTTATCGCCACGGGCCGGGACATTACCGAGCGGCGCAAGCTGGAATCGGATCTGCAACAGGCGCAGAAAATGGACGCCATCGGCAGGCTGGCTGGCGGGGTGGCGCACGATTTCAATAACCTGCTTCTGGTGATCAGCGCCTACGCCGAACTGATGCTCGACTCGCTGGCTGAGAAAGACCCACTGCGGCGAAACGTGGCTGAAATCATGACCGCCTCGCGGCGGGCGGCCGACCTTACCCGCCAGTTGCTGGCATTTGGCCGCAAGCAGATGCAGGCGCTGCAAGTCCTCGATCTGAATCTGGTTGTGAGTGAGATCACTGAAATGCTGCCGCGGCTGATTGGGGAAGACATTCAACTGGTGTTCGTTCCCGGGCAGGAGTTGGGCAAAATCAAAGCGGATCCGATTCAAATCGAGCAAATCGTGATGAACCTGGCGGCGAATGCGCGGGACGCCATGCCGGACGGCGGCGCGCTCACCATCGAAACCGCAACCGCACGAGTCGATGAATCCTACGTGCAGCGGCATCCGATCGTACCACCCGGCGATTATGTCGTGCTTATGATGGCCGACTCTGGCCAAGGCATCGCGGCGGAACATCTGCCCCATATCTTTGAGCCGTTTTACACCACCAAAGAGGCAGGGAAAGGAACCGGGCTAGGCCTGGCGACGGTGTATGGCATTGTGAAACAGAACAGCGGCTTTGTCTGGGTGTACAGTGAGCCGGGGCTGGGAACCACCTTCAAAGTTTACCTGCCTCGAGTGGAGTCTCTGAGCAGTGAAGTCAGGTCGGCGCAGCCCGCCGAACTTTGTCCGGGGGGGTGTGAAACTCTGCTGCTGGTGGAGGATGAGGCGTCGGTGCGCCAGGCGTCCGGGCAGTTCCTTACTCGAAGCGGCTATAGGGTGCTGGAAGCGGTCGATGGAGAGGACGCGTTGCGCGCCTCGCAGGAGTACGTCGGGCGGATTGACCTTATGATTACCGATGTGGTGATGCCTCGAATGGGTGGACCGCGACTGGCGGAGCGGTTGGCGCAGGAGCGAGGGGAAATGAAAGTGCTGTTCGTCTCCGGCTATGCGGAAAGCACGGTTCTGAAGCACGGAAAGGTAGGCGTTACCACCCGCTTTCTGCAGAAGCCCTTTTCATTGAATGACCTGGCGCGGAAAGTGCGTGAAGTTCTGCAATCCAGCGAAGCGCGCGTTTTGGCGGGAACCGCTCATTGAACGGGTGTGCCAAAGCGAGGAATGTGCAAATCTCAAAGGTTGCTTGAAAATCTAACGGTGCTCCTAAGTTGCCACTGGGAACTGCCTCAAACGTTGATAACACCATACAAACTAGCGACTTAGGGAGACACCCATAACGCGAACGAGAGCGGGGTTGCGGTCGGTTCCAGAGGCGACCAAAGCCGCGGTGCATGCTTCCACAGTGTTTTGCACAGCCTGAATGTCATCATTTGTGACAAGAAAACACCCTAATCCGGAGGTGCCATTCCGTCCGCTAGCATGGACTCGAACCGGGTCGAATTCTTCAGGAATGCCAGGTTCACTCGGCCGGTTGGGCCGTTACGTTGCTTAGCGATGATCAGTTCGGCTTTCCCCTGCAGGTCGGGATCGTCCTGTTTATAGACTTCCTCGCGGAAGATGAAGGCGACGACGTCGGCATCCTGCTCGATAGAACCCGATTCGCGTAGGTCGGAAAGCTGTGGACGATGGTCTCCGCCGCGGCTCTCTGGCGCACGGCTCAACTGGGAGAGCGCTATCACCGGCACAGTGAGTTCCTTGGCTAACGCTTTCAGACCACGGGAAATGGCGGAAACTTCCTGAGTACGGTTTTCATAGCGGCGTCCGCCGCCTGACATCAGCTGCAGGTAGTCCACGATCAACAAGTCAAGCTTGCCTTGTGATTGTTGCAAGCGTCGCGCCTTGGCGCGCATTTCGCTGAGCGAGATGCCGGGGGTGTCGTCGATGAAAATCGGGGCGTGGGCCAGTTGCTCCATGGCATGAACCACTTTGGTCATGTCGTCACGCCACAGCGAACCTGTGCGCATCTTGTGCGAATCTACCCGGGCCCGCGAACATAACAAACGCAACAGCAAGGCCTCGCGCGACATTTCCAGCGAGAACATGCCGACCACTTTCTGATCTTCAATGGAGGCGTTTTCGGCGATGTTCATGGCGAAGGCGGTTTTTCCCATCGAAGGGCGGGCAGCGATGATAATCAGGTCGGAGCGCTGGAATCCGCTGGTCATCTCGTCGAGATCGGTGTAGTGCGTGGCCAAGCCTGTGATCCGCTGGCCGCGTTGCAGCAAAGCATCCACCGAGCCGAAAGATTCTTTTACGATCTCCTGCACGCCCATGAAGCCGCGGCCGATCCGCTTTTCGGAAAGCTGGAAGATTGCAGCTTCAGCGTCATTCAGGATTTCTTCGGCGGGGTCGCTTTGGTCGGAAGCACGCGCAATCGCCGCGTTGGCAGCGTGAATCAGTCCACGCAGCAGCGCCTTGTCGCGGACGATCTTTATGTAGTGCTCGATGCTCGGCCGGTCGGGAACGCCGTCGACCAATCCGGAAATGTAGCCGACGTCGCCAATCGCTTCCAGTTCCTTGCGCTGATCCAGTTCTTCGACCAGCGTAATCATGTCGATCGGCCGCGAGGACTCAGCCAGGTCCACCATGCGGGTGAAAATGCGGCGATGCGAATCGAGCGAGAAGTCCTCCGGCTTCAGATGCTCGGCGGCTTCGTTGTACGCCAGATTGTCGAGCAGGATCGCGCCCAGAATGGAGCGCTCGGCTTCAACGTTTGCCGGAAGCGTGTGCGCGAGTGAATAGTCCGAAATCGCCATTGTGCGTGTAAAACCGGGATCTTGCGTTAATTATGACGTAGGCGAATGAAAAACGAAATACGCTTTCAACACTGCCCGCCGCCCAAGCCCCGCCGCGACATGAACCACGTTGGTAAACACACGTTATCGTGAAGGCGAGAACGCAAGACGGAAGAAAAGGAACAAAGAGGAGCTAGCCTGTGTAGAAACTGTCGAAAGTACGGATTTGTTGTGGAAAGGCTTCGAAAATAATTTACTAATTATTACACAAGTCGCCAACGAACCAGGTTCGTCCCCTTCAGTCGTTGATGGGTTCAACCTTCGGTTAGATCTGGTTTCGTACATCCCACGCAAGCGGGGCAGCACCCGTCGCAGCATACGCATGAGGTACAGGTCAGCCAATCGCACTTAACGCATCGAAAGGCTCTTCCGAAGAGCTGCGTTCCGCAGAATCACAGCATGACTCTTCTGTGTAGACAACATTTGCATTCCTAGTTCGGCGACGCCGCTGATCACTCCTTGTCGTCACCCCAGTAAAACGTGCCTGTTCTGATCTGCATAAATCACTTTCCAAGACGGTTATCGAAACAGCCAAACGATGAACCTACCGAGTTCCACAACGAAGCACCCAAACAGAAGCGTCCTCAGCGCAATTCTTTCACACGCGGCGTAGGAGTCATCCACGAGTCTTTCCAGCCTTTCGAGTTTGCTCATTCGCCGCGTCATACCCAAGCTTGCACAGGAATATGTTCACATGAGTATTTAGCAGATTGCGATTGTGAATGCGAAGAAATGCCTTCGGAAAACGAAGCTGAAATCTGTTTTTTCCGGCTAATCGGTGGCATGACGAAAAGTAAATTGTCCTGTGCCACTTCATTGGCAACATTGTAGGGAAAGAAAAAGCGAATATCAACCACGGGACGATCCCGAAGTCTTGATCCGTGAAAATCCGTGGCGAGGTTGATTTCCGCCGCAAAAGAAAATGCGGCTCAGGCCAGCCACCCAAGCCGCATTGTTTGTGGATGCCTTGGCTCGCCTTCTCGCTGCCCATAGCAGCGATGCGCCCGTCTCGAAACCGCATTCACGGGGAACGCTCGTTTCTCGGTGCGCTCTGCAAATCATGAACCCGTGGACATGAGTCCGCGTTCCATGTCTCGCAGTGATTGCTCAAGCTGACGGCTCAGTCCTACCAACCCGGAGGACTGTTCGAGGAGGCCGCAATTCCAAGGTATCCGAAAACGCGCCATGACGCGCCTTTAAGAAACCCTCCAGCAGTTCACCCTCGAGAACCGCCGGAAACGCCAGCCTTACCGCAATCTGACAGCGTGCTCAAGACATCTCACGTTTGCACTGGCGATACTCTGCTTGAAGCGCAAAACCTCTGCAATAGAAAATTCATGCCGAGTTGTGCACAAGCTGTGGAGGACGGGGATTCTTTGTGGAAACAGAAGGAAAAAGAGGTGGCAAAGCAAATCGAGAGAGATCCAGCGCCTAGGAAAGCCGCGCAGTTGCCCCAATCAAAATACTTTGATCGCAGCAGCTCGCCTTCCGTGATCAAGTGCATAGCTGAAAGCGCTGAAGGAAGAGGGCCGACTATGGCCGCTTCGCCTGGATCATGGATTCCGCCGGAAATCGTATTGAATTGTGGGAACCACCGAAAACCAAGTAGTAGCTCGGACCATCCGAGCAGTCCGATTTGAACTGATGCACCCGCCCTCGTATACTTACAGCCCGCTATGAAGGTGGTCGCAATTATTCCGGCTGCGGGCCTGGGGACGCGCATGCACTCCGCTCCGAGCGCCCGGGGCAAGAAGCCCTCGGCGAGCAAGCAGTTCACGGAACTGGGTGGCACGCCTATTCTCATTCACACGCTGCGCAAGTTCGCGGCTAGTCCGGAAGTTTCCGAGATCTATATTGCGTTGCGCGGGAATGAGATTGAAGGATTTCGCAACCGCCTGGAAAAAGAGGCGAAGGATGTTTCGCGGGAAAAGATTCACCTGGTAGAAGGCGGAGAGCATCGCCAGCAATCCGTTGCGAACGCGATGAGTGCGATTTCCGCGGCCGACGACGACATCGTGCTGGTTCACGACGCGGTGCGCCCGTTCGTGACCGAGGGAATCATTCACGATGTGATCCAGGCAGCCCGTAAACATGGCGCAGCGATCGCTGGCCTGCCAGCGGTCGATACGGTCAAGCAAGTCGAACGCACATCCGACGGAGCTTTGATAACCGCCACGCTTCCCCGGGAGCGCGTGGTCATGGCGCAAACTCCGCAGGGCTTTTGCTATCGGGTGCTGAAGAAAGCGTTCGATGAGGCCACGGTGGACGGGTTTCTTGGCACCGATGAAGCATCGCTGGTTGAACGCTCCGGCCACCAAGTAGCAGTCGTCATGGGATCTCCAAGAAACATAAAGATCACCGCTCCGGCCGATATGGAGTTGGCAGAGTTCTATTTAAGGAAGTAAACCTTTCGCCGCGGATCTACGCGGATGAACGCGAATCGAAATGCAACCAGGTTCTGTAACCCTAAAGCATCACGAACTTACCGAGAAGATCATCGGCGTCTTCTTCGATGTCTATAACGAGCTGGGTCATAGGTTTCTGGAGGGCGTGTATGAGCAGGCATTGGCAATCGCTTTGACCGACGCGGGAATTAAAGTACAGGAGCAGTTACCGCTCGCGGTGTGGTTCCACACTCACCGTGTGGGAGATTTCAAGGCCGACATGCTGGCTGACGATAAACTTTTATTGGAGCTCAAGGCCGCCCGGACAATTGATCTGGCGCATGAGAAGCAGCTGTTGAACTATCTTCGAGCTTCCGATATTGAGGTCGGTCTTTTGCGCAATTTCGGTAACAAACCTGAATTTAGGCGTCTTGTATTTGAAAACGAAAGAAAGAAAATCCGCGTTGATCCGCGTAAATCCGCGGCGAGTGGGGGTTGCTCTTGAGAATTGGTTTTGGCTGGGACTCTCACGAATTCAAAGCTGGCATTCCGCTCAAGATCGGCGGAGTAACTTTGTCTCATCCGCAGGGCCTTGGTGGCCACTCCGACGGCGATGTGCTTTTGCACGCTCTTACCGATGCTCTGCTGGGGGCGGTGGCTGCGCCTGACATCGGCTCGTTGTTCCCTCCCTCCGATCCAAAGTGGAAAGGGGCGGACTCTGCCGTTTTCCTGCGCGAGGCCTTGAAGCGAGTACGAGCAGCGGGCTATGCCGTCGTCAACGTCGACTCCACACTCATTCTTGCGGCGCCCAAGATCGGGCCGCACGCCGCTGCTATCCGCGAGCACGTGGCAGAACTCCTGGGTGTATCTGCGGATTACGTCGGCCTTAAAGCCAAAACGCCCGAAGGTTTGGGCACCGACAATGCCGTGATCGCGAACGCTGTGGTGCTCCTGGAGAAAAAGAGCTAGCCACGGATTAAATTCTTTAATTGATCCGGCTGAATCCGTGAAGATCCGTGGCCGTGTTTCAGACTGCCTCGAATTCTCCTTTTAGTTTGTCGTGCCGGAGTTTTGCGGCTTCGACGAGGGCGCGAAAAATTGCCCGCGAGGGTTCGTCTTCATCGACGGAGCGCTCTGGATGCCACTGCACCGCGAGCACGAAGTGATCCGGGGACGTCCCCTCGAGCGCTTCGATGACTCCGTCCTGTGGAGATCGCGCGACCGCGCGCAACCCATCTCCGACAACCTCTGCCGCCTGGTGGTGGCTGGAATTCACAGGGATGACGATCGACTTCCCCTCAGGAGCTGAAGCCTGGCCTTTGGCGGGACGGTTGAAGCCGTGTTCTTCCCCGCCGGTTCGCACGATGCTCTCCAGTTTCGATCCCGGCTCCACTTCGATCGTGTGCGCCACCGCGACCTTGCGTCCCGCATCGTGCTTCACTGGAGACTCGACGTGCTGGATTAGCGTACCGGTGCGGTAGACGTTCAGGATCTGGAGGCCATAGCAGATACCCAGGATTGGCTTGCGCATGTTGTAGGCGTCCTGCAGCAGCAACTCGTCAACCGTGTCGCGGCCGGCATCGGCGGCGGCGGTTTGCGGAGCACGCGGGGCGTCATATTTGGCCGGATCGACGTCCGCTTTGCTACCGGGCAGTAAGACGCCGTCGCAGCGCTCGATCAACTTCATCACTTCCGCGGGCGGTTGATCCAGTGGGATGCGGACCGGTTCGCCTCCGGCCATTTCGACGGCCTTTTCATATTGCGGGAGGGATCGCTCGGCATATTCTCGGTCGCCCGAATGGGGAACAGGGATGGCGATGCGTGGCGGCATGCTTTGATTGTAGCGCGTGTCCGGCCCGCACCGATTGGGCTAACGCGGCGGCGAAGAACTGATGACGGCGAGCATGGGTCATCTCACTTTTGAGTAACTATGCCCCTATGCCCCTTCCCCCTGATCTTTGGAATCATGGAGTTAGAGCCAGACCATCCGCCAAATGCTTCGAGGATAAAGACGTATACGCAAAATATTACGGAATAAGGAGTTCGGTGCTCCAGACCATACTTTGTTCCCGTTTCGGGAACGAACGCCTTTACTGGCGGCTCAGGTTGTCAAGGAGCTAGCGTATCCGGCAATTCTCAAATAGCTAACTTCGCCTCCTGTGTCATATCTGTGGTTCGGGGTGGCATCAAGCAAAAAATAACGGTCACTCGTTGGTCACAGAGAGGCACCGGAAAAGCATACGGGATCACAAAAAGCCAGTTTGTGAGTCCCCAGTTCCCGGTTCTCGGTTCGTTCCTCGGAAGAAAAAAAGCGTCCGGGAATGGCGCGTCCTTAGGTAACTTCTTCCCGACCTGCAGGCGCGAGAGAATAGAAACCTTAGTGAATCTTGACCCCACCGCGAGATCCCCGGCGAAGCCTGATGAGCCATTGCGCAACATGGGGCGCAGGAGCTTTCGCTTTCCGGGCAAGGCTTTGCTGGTGCTGGGGCTTTTCCTGCTCGTGGCTGCTCTCGTGGCCGTGCACACTGCGGTGACGCAGAAAGACTGCAGCTTGCGTCTGAGGGTTCAGCACGGCTTCCTGAGCGCACAACTTTACGTCTGGGTGGATGACGGCCTCGTCTATTCAGGGCGGCTGATCGGCTCCCGCAAAACAATCCGCCCCAGCAAGAAGAAGCTGAAATCGGTTGAGCCTGTGGAAGGGAGCCTCTCCGAGGCCTTTGCAGTTCCCGCCGGTGAGCATGAAGTGCGCGTGCGAGTAGCGGCGGAGGACGGCTCGGTGCAGGAGAATTCTGTCCGAGGGGACTTTGTGAGCCACAGTCAGCGTACGTTGTCGGTAGTGGCGCGGGGAAACGATGTCTCCATGGACTGGGAGTCGAAAGGCCAAGAAAAGGCAAGCCCGGCCAGCCCCGAGTCCGCGCCCGTGCAGGACCCCGAGGGTTGGTTGCAGCGCTATGCTGGGTCACTGCTGATCTCCATTGTTGGGTCCATCGTTTCAGCATTCACCGGTTACGCGATCAAGGAACTCCCCAAGAAGATCGCACCTACGCAGGACGATCCGCCAAGAACCCGATCCGCGAGTGCGGGGCGCTAGTCGCCGGCTGCAGGCTCAGGAAAAGAACCACGATTCGCCGGTCACGACGGGCAAGAACCAAGAAACCATAAGACGAACGGGATCACAAAAGGCCAGTTACCAGTTCCTGTTCTCGGTCTGAGTTCGCTCCTGAGAAGTTCTCGAGGATTTCCACATGTATCGAAAAATTCATTGGCTCGTCACCTGAGCGCAACATTCCGCGGCTACAGTTTCTTGCTCAGGAGGATTTTTCAATGAAAATCAAGAAGCCTTCAGGGGCTTTGGTTGCCATTCTTTTTCTGGCTGCGGTACCGGCCGTGTTTGCTCAAAACTCAGGAAAACAGACCCAAATCAGCCACGTCCTGCTGGTGAGCATTGATGGCATGCATGCCGTGGATTATCTGAATTGTTCGCAGGGAGTCAAAGGAATAAACGGTGGGCAACCTTACTGCGCGAACCTGGCGAAGCTGGGCACAACTGCCGTGAACTATCTGGATACCAGCACGTCACGGCCCTCCGATTCGTTTCCCGGCTTGATGTCAATTGTAACCGGGGCCACACCGCGCCTCATGGGCGTGTTTTACGATGTCGCCTACGACCGGGTCTACGCTCCTCCGATTAAGACTACAGGCAACGGCCTCAAGGGCGGACCCTGTACAGCGAACCAGCCTAACGGCACCTCGAGCGAGTATGAAGAGGGCATCGACATCAACCAAAAATACCTGAACGGCATCGATGGCATCAGCACCAAGAACGGGGACGGTGGGATCAACTCGATTGATCCGGCGAGGCTGATTCGCGATCCGTTTAACAACTGCCTTCCGGTTTACCCGTGGAATTTCGTCCGCACGAACACAATTTTCGGTGTGATTCACAACGCCGGCGGATACACCGCCTGGTCCGACAAGCACCCAGCCTACTCCTCGGTTTCCGGCCCCGGTGACGGCACGAACCTGGACGATTTCTATGCACCCGAAATCAATTCCGAGGTGGTTGCCCTGAAGGGTGTTACGACGCCGCTTGGGTTGGCCTGCGATCCCATTCCGGACCCGGGAGCCGATCTTAGCGCCTGGACCAACAGCTTTCTAAACATTCAGTGCTACGACACACTCAAGGTAAACGCCATTCTCAACGAGATCGATGGCTACAGCCACAACCGCAAGACGAAGACCCAGGTGCCCACAATCTTCGGCATGAATTTCCAGGCCGTGAGCGTAGGGCAGAAGTTGATCGAAGCCACCGCTGGCAGCGGCGGTTATCTGGACGGAATGGGCACTCCAAGCGCCTTCTTGCTCCAGGAGATTCAGTTTATGGACGCAGCGATCGGAGAATGGACTGCGGAGCTGCAAAAGCAGGGTTTGTTGGACTCAACGCTCATCATCATTACTGCCAAGCACGGTCAGAGCCCAATCGATTCTCAGCGCTACGTTGGGATTACATCGGGCGGGCCGGTGACGACCTCGCCGAGCATGCTGATCGACAGCTGCTTGCCGCCATCCGAGTCAAACGCAGGTGGCCAGATCGGTCCAACGGAAGACGATGTCTCCCTTTTGTGGCTGAAGAGTTCCTGCAACGCGGCGACCGAAGTCGGGATACTCGAAGCGGCATCCCCGACATCGAGCAACATTGCGGGCATTGGCGAAATCTTCTTCGGGCAATCTGTCAATCAACTGTTTAATCCTCCGGGCATCCCGCCCAATGGAGATCCGCGAAGCCCGGACATCGCGGTTGCTCCGAATGTGGGTGTCACTTACTCAGGCAGCACTGCGAAGCAGGCGGAACATGGCGGCTTCTCGCATGACGACACCAACGTGATGATTTTAGTGTCCAACCCGAGCTTCACCGCCAAGACCCTGACAACTCCTGTGACCACGTCACAAGTTGCTCCGACGATTTTGCACGCCCTGGGCCTTAAAGCTGGCAGCTTGCAGGCAGTCCAAATACAGGGCACGGAGGTGCTTCCGGGAATCTTTTCCGGCCAGAAATAATAAATAATAAGGTGGAGAACTGTCGGTAAGCACTGCAGCGGGGACTTCAGAGGTCCCCGCTTTTTGGTGCTCGCGGGGAATGACAATCAGACGGCAACGCTATCGACGTACACCGGTTGTTGTTGCAACGAGAAAATGTCGTATTAGCTGCAACGAGACTCTGTCAACCCTTTCTAAATTAGGTCACGGCGGCCACAGCGGGTCGGCCACCGAGGT
>Ga0210390_10000864_pt1 | contig 30697 bp, 27 predicted proteins | sample IncBWH11OmetaG_FD_161050 | JGI IMG/M metagenome (GOLD analysis project Ga0210390, IMG submission 161050) | Forest soil microbial communities from Barre Woods Harvard Forest LTER site, Petersham, Massachusetts, United States - Inc-BW-H-11-O ...
GGGCGCCCCGGCCCATCCCGTCCGATTCCCGATTTTGAGCGGACCACCACAGGAGAGCCGACCCTACAGTTTGGCCCTTACCTGACCTTGTCATCCTGAGCGGAGCCGTTTTTCAGGCGCAGCGAAGGATCTCCCGCTGAACCGGCCTAATGCGCCAGCCAAGACGCCCCACCTCGTCGCGGTTTTCGACGAGAGGGTCACCCCCTCCCCCCCACTATTTTTTCTTCTGGGTCGGCTAAGATATTCATTCTTAATGGTTTGTGGGCCGCGGATCGGGTGGGATCTGGGTAAAATCTTGATCCGGAAGGGCTTGCGGCTAAAATATTCTGGAATAAGGACTTGGTGTCGGACTGCGCGGACCGCGATCCCCGCTTGGGATCGGCGGTCGAGAAAATGTTGGGGGAGCACTTGCGCATGTATCCAGCTTGCGCGTTCTGAAATCCTCAGTAAAGGTTGTTCGTCACAGGAGTTGGAATTATTTTTGTGGAGGCTGTGGAAAAGACGGTTTGGGGGTAAGGGATGTTCCTCTTGTGCCCATGCCCAGTTTCCCCATCCTGCCGTCCTGCTCCCTCCCGTCCTGGGCAAAGCTGAGCTTTGGGCCAGAGAAGTGGCCCGATACGATTGTCGGTAATGCCCACGCTTCGAACATCGCGAAGCGTGGGGCAGCCCTGTTCGTGTTCGTGCGAAGGTGGGCCAGCCCCCCGCGCTAGGACTTGAGTGTCCTCACCTTGTCGGACATTAGTTCCTTCATCTCGTTCTTGTGCTTCTCCCTCGCCTCGCAGACCATCTTCTCGAATGTGCTATCCAACGCCTGAAGCTGCATGTGGAATTTCTTCGGCGTGAACTCGGGATTGGCCCGGACATACCACTCGTCCATCGTCTTGTAGAGATGCCTCTGCGCGACCTTAGACTGCTGGTGGAGCCTGCGCACGTCCTCCCCCGTGCTTCTTGCGAGCGGCCTTATGGAGTTCTTTCACCACTTGGTGCTTCGCCGGCATCTTGGGGATCATCCGGTGCAGCTTGGCGTTCTGGATGGAGGCCTCGCGCCACGACGGGCAGTCCGCTGGAAGGCGCTTGAGGAGCTGATCCACGGCGCCCGCCTTCATGTAGATGAGTGTCGGATCGCTTGCCATGAGGAGATTCTCACTTTCGCACCCATGGCCCTCAAAGCTCGTCTGACCATTCCCTTGCCTGTCTTCGACTCCAATTCATCAGGTTTGTCGATTTGGTTCCAGTCGGCCCAAAATAATTCTGTTGAAAAAATCCGTCGCCTGTGGAAAACCGGGCCCAAATCCCGAATCACCCACGTCATTCCTAGGGATACAACCTGTAGTGTTTCCCTCTTGACAGCCACAACTTAGGGGAGTAACTTTGCAATCCCAAGCACAGAAATTCGACCTCGCAGAGAGGGGCCGGATTAGTGTATGAGCGAGGGAAGATGCTATTTCGGCGGGAAACAGGCCGTTATCGAAGAGGGTTCCGCGGACGCCGCGAATCGACCTCAACACGCATAGGATCAAATATAAGAAGAGGAGAACTTCCTCGACTGCACCAAAAATACTGAATTGATGTCTTTACGATTCTGACTTACAGAGTGTGTGTTAGGCCGGAGTGAGAAGCAACGTTGCCGACGCGATTCTCACCCCGACCCCTTTGTGGTGGGCATAGTTTAACTGGCAAAACGCCGGGCTGTTACCCCGGTCTCGTCGGATCATCCCCGACTGCCCACCCCAACTTTTTAGATAACCCTCGAAAGGTTTTGGACTCACCCTGGGCCGAAAGCGTTGCTTCCCTTGGCCAATCCGTTTGGGGGGAAGCGTCTACGAGACGGGAATCCTAAACCCGCCGCCAGCGCATTGCAAGCGATTCCCGTAGACACATTATAGCGCCGTCTGGCCGACTCCGAAGGCACGTCCGTAACCTATGTTTACAGCCACTCCTGCGGGTAGTATCCTTGTGTCCCGCCTACGGTGCAAGTGCAACAAATGGTGCATCTGCATCGTACGGTGCAATATACCATGAGACCGTGAAAAAGAAATCCACATTTCAGCTGCGCAAGCTCCCGCCGGACCTCTTGGGCCGAGTGAACGCGTACGTAGACCTGCTTGGGATGGACCGCGAGAAGTTCTTCGAGGAGCTGCTCGACGAGCTCACGAAGGAGCTGAAGCCCGTCCAGGAGAAAGTCAGAAAGACACACGAAGCGAAGAAGGCCAAACTGAGAGCCGAGTAATCTCCAAAAGCGGGATTAGGACTTGAGACCCTTCGGCCCCTCGGCGGCGCTCAGAACATTCGACCTCTTTTCCTTCACTATCTCGCTGATGGTTTTTTCGAACTGCTGTTTCGGGGCGGCAAGAGCCCGGCGGATGGCCGCTGGCGGTACCGTGGGGTGCTCCCTCCGATAGCGCTCCTCTAGGGTCTCGCCCAGCGCGGTCCGCAACTTCTTTGCCTGCCGGTGGAGTTTTGTGAGGCCGTTAGCCATCGCTTTGCGCTTCTTCTTGCTGACCTTGCCGCCGAGAGCTGGCGCCGCCGCAGCGACCCAGAACTTCTTTTTGAACTTCTCGACGCCGCGCTCCAAGGCGCAGATCTTGAGGTTCGTGTGATACCACGACGGGCACTCGCGCGGAATCTTCTCAAGGACCCACCGCGATACGACAGCCCTAACGGTGAAGATGTAAGTGTCGCCAGCCATTCGGAGATTTTAGCACCCGTCGCAAATGACCTCGAAAAGGCGGGGAGGGACGGGACGTTCCCAGCTGTGGGCAAGGTCTGGCTTTTTGTTGCGGAAGATTGGCACCCTACTGCCGCTGCATCACTTCGTCGACCACGACCTTGCCGCCCGAGTCCGCGGTAATGATCTTATGCACCGGAGCATATCCGCTGAGCGAAATGTCGACCACGTAGTTGCCCGGATCGAGCGCAATATCGACCGGCGAGCTTTTCTCCAGCATGTGCTGGTTAATCGCAATCTGTGCGCCCTTCGGTTGGGTACGGATGCTGACCGTCGCCTGCCCCGCCGCCGCGCCCTTGCCGCCAAACAGCTTCGACATTTTTCCAACCGTCTTAATGTTGTCGGTATTGCCCAGCGGCCGCAGCGTAGGCGAGAAGTTGAAAGTCTGCCCCAGCACAAACTGCCCGTTCATGGTTTCGTCGAGGTACCCCGACATGCGGACGAGCACCACGTGCTGCCCCTTGTCGATGCTGACCTGCGCCGGCGTCTTCGGCCCCACATCGCGCCCGTCCACATAGATGTTGGCCCCCGCCGGATCGCTCTTAACAATCAGCGTCGCCATCAGCTGCGCCAGGTGGATCACAGTCGTCGCGCGGTTGGCGGAAGTCACGGTCACCGACCGCGTGTCGGTCGTATATCCCGGCCGGCTCACGGTGATGGAATGCGGCCCCGGCTGAATGCTCGTCAGCACAAAGGGCGTGACATAGCTCGCATCGCTCCTGCCGTCCACCTGCACCTGCGCTCCCTGCGGAGTAGAGTCAATGGCGAGCTGTCCAGGAATCACGGCTGCAGGCGTGGGCGCTGCTCTCCGCTTCGAGTTCCGGCCGTGCGACGGCGTGGGCTCCTCGGCAGTCGCCTCGGGTTCCTGAGCTTGCTCGCGCGGCTGCGCAACGGGCGCAGGCGCAGGAGCCGGCGTCTTTTCAGGCGCCGCCTGGCTGGCCTCGGGCTGCGCCGGAGCATCGGCCGCAACGCTAGTGCGGGGCGCCCCATCGTCGTCGCTGCCCAGGCTGTGAATGTACATGGTGACGCCAATGCCAATCACGATGATCAGCGCCGCCGCCCCGCCCAGAGCGTAGAGCATCAGCTTAGGCGGAACGTTCTTGATCTCTTTAATCGCCTTCTCAGCGACTTCTCGCGGCTGAACCTTAGGCTTCTCGTCTTCCTTCTTCGCGCCACTAAACCGCGTCGATGTGGCAGCTGCAGGCTGCGAGGCAAGCGGCTGCGGTGGCGGCGGAGGCGGAATGTAGACTTCCTTGAGCGGAGGCAGTTCCGTCATCTCGGAAAAGCTGACGCCCCCGCCGCTCTTCTGCCCGCCTTCGGCCATCATCGGATCGACTGCAAGCCCGGGAGAGTCGTCCGCCTGGGGTTCGTTAGCTTGGGGTTCAAAGGTTTCGACTTGCGGCTCGAAGGTTTCGACTTCGGGCTCGGGACTCTCAACCGGCGGCTCGGCCACAGCCGACATGGAGGCAGATGGAAACTCCGGCGGGTCGATGGTCGCCTTCACGCCGGCTTCAATGAACTCGTTCGGCCCCTCAATTTCTGGAACTTCCGGCGCAGCAGAGATTGCATCCCCGCCTCCGACCCCAGCGGCCGCCGCAGCTGCTTTGGGAACCGCCAGCTTCGACACAGGTTTCGCCAGGGCCGAGGGCTTGGCTTCCGCGCTGGCCGACGGCGGCGGGTCGAGCTTCCGCTCGGCTGGCTTGGCCAGCATAGCTTTCGATGGCGGAGCCGCAGCTCGCACCGGAGCCGAGGGCGTTGCAGGCCGGGCAGCGGGCCTGGCCGCAACCGGGGCTGCAGGCTTGGCTTGCGCCGGCTTCGCGGGAGCCGCTACGCCTTTTGGCGCTTCCTTCTTGCCCGCCGCCGGCTTCGATTCTTTGCATTTTTCCAGATCGTCCAGCAGTTGCCGGCCGGTCTGGTAGCGCTGAGCGGGATCCTTGGCCAGCGCCTTCATGATCAGCTCACTCAGAAGCGGATGCACCTTGGCGTTCACCTGAATCGGCGCGGCCGGCGTGCTCTCCAGAACTCTTTGCCGCAACGACTCCGCGTCAGCGCCATCGAATGCCTTGCGCTCGGTCACCATCTCGTAAAGCATGGCGCCGAGACTGAACAGATTCGACCGCCCATCGGTGGGCTCACCCTGCACTTGCTCCGGCGACATGTAATGCAGGGCTCCGGGCATGCCTTCCGAAACGTTGTGCGCAAAAATGCCCGCGCTCGAAACGCCCAAGCTGAGAATTCGTACCGTGCCGTCCCAGCCGCACATGATCTTGGCTGGCTCCAGGCTGTAATGCACAACTCCATGAGAAGTCAGGTAGTCGAGCGCGCCGCCCAACTGCCGGCCGATGTCGAGAAGATCCCAGATCGAAAATCCTTCTTTGCGCGCCAGCATGGTGGCGATGCTGTTGCCCTGCACATACTCCATGGCGGCACAGAACTGGCCTTCGATCACGCCGGCTCCGAAGACGGGCGTAACGTTGGGGCTGCTCAATGCTTTCGAGCTCTCCGCCTCAGCCAGCAGCGCCTGTTCGAGCGCCGACGCGCTCTCACCGAACGCGCTCAACTGAATTACTTTCAGGGCAATCGTCTGCGCGGTCTCAGGGTCATTGGCTTTGTAGACCGTGCCCGTTGGCGATTTCGCCAACTCACTCAGAATCTCGAAGGGGCCGATTTGCGTAGGCATGTTTTTCGTTTCCAAAAGATCCCCTGCGACTCTGCCGCCATCGCCGCGAAAACGCCCGGCGGGCACAGGCCCAGGGAATGTGTACCGTAAGGATATCTCTGGTTGTGTGAACCTTCGAGTTACCAAGGTAAGCAGGTGCAGCGGCGGTAACTTCGGGCGATCCCGTAGCGGACCAGGCAGGTCGTGGGTTTCACGGCGCCTGAGCCACGCCTCTCAGGATGAAGTTTCTCAGCGTCCGGATTGGGGGGTCGCGCGGCTTAGGCGGTCGGTCAGCCTCCGCATGTAGTCGATGAGTTCCGGAGGCTCGTGCACCTGGAAGTCGACGCCGAGCAGCGACAAGTGGATCGTGATTCCCTCCAGCGAGTGCGATCCCGTGTGAAGCAGGCAGGAGTGTTCGTCGATCGCTTCGAGCACGCCTGCCGATGGCGGGATGCGCTTGGCGAGGACTTCGACCGGCGCGTACAGAGTCGCCTTGGCGCGGTACGGATACGGCACTTCGGACAGCGACTTAGAAACGTAGGCGGCAAAATCGCCCTCGGGCGGCTTGCGTGGTTTGAACCGCGTTGAAGTCCTGAGCTTGCCTTCGATGCGATCGACGCGGAAGGTTCGCCAGTCTTTGCGACCAGAGTCCCAGGCGACCAGGTACCAACGAAACCCGGTGTGAACCAGCCGGTGTGGCTCCACGACGCGGGCGCTGGGAGCACCGGTGCGGTTGTGATAGCTGAAGCGAATCCCTTCATGGTCTCGGCAGGCTCCGGCGATGGCCGAAAGACGCTCCGCATCGACGGTTGGTCCGCGACGCCCGAGCGGCACGATGAACGTGTGCAGAGCGGTTACGCGATGGCGCAGCCGGGGCGGCAGCACTTGCTCAAGCTTTAGGAGCGCGCGCACCGACGCTTCTTCAATGCCGGCCACGCTGCCGCTGGCGGAGGTGCGCAGCCCGAGGGCAACAGCCACCGCCTCGTCGTCGTCAAGCAGCAGCGGAGGAAGGTTTGCGCCCGCGCCTAGCTGGTAACCGCCCGCGGTTCCCGAGGTCGAGTGCACGGGATAGCCCAGGCTGCGCAGGCGGTCGACATCGCGGCGCAAAGTTCTCGCCGTAACATCGAGCCGCCGCGCGAGGTCGGCGCCCGACCAATAACGCTGCGCCTGAAATAACGACAGGAGGCGGAGCAGCCGGGCTGAGGTCTGCAGCATGTTTTGTATTGTGGCACAGATCGAGGACCGAATCTGTCCGCAATGCCTGTTACGGTTCCGGACATCGATTGGCGGGAAGTTCGAGGCCAATCGTTCGAGGCCGATCGTTCTAGGCCGATCGAAGGACGGAAAACGAAATCATGAAAATGACAGAGATGTTCCTTGACGAACTGGAACGCGAAGCAGCCGCCTCGCGTAGCACACTGCAGCGCGTACCTGAAGGCCACAATGACTGGAAGCCGCATCCGAAATCGATGGCGCTCGGCTATCTGGCGTCGCTGGTTGCGACCATGCCAGCGTGGGTGGTCACGATGATCAAGCAGGACGAACTGGATTTCAAATCGCCCGCCGCCGCGAAGTTCAAGCCTCTGGAGTGGCGCAAACGCAGCGAATTACTCGCCGTACTCGAAAGCAGCCTTGTCGAGGCGCGCGAGGCGTTGCGGAACACGACCGATGAACACTTAATGACGCCGTGGCGCTTCCGGGCCGGCGAGCATGTGGTCGATGAAAATCCACGGCACGTGATGATCGCGCACGCCGTGTTCAGTCACCTGGCGCATCATCGCGGACAGTTGACCGTCTATCTGCGCCTGAACGAAGCGTCTGTGCCTGCGCTCTATGGGCCTTCGGCGGACGAAGGCAAAGTGGCGTAGAACGGCCGCGGCGCCGCGCGGTGTAGGTCAGACGGGATGGCGCGCCATCCCGTAACTTTTGGCTCTCCGCGGCGGTTGTAAATGTTATGTGTGGCTCCTTTATGTATGGCTGCGTGTGACATTTGTCATCCCACCCTGATGACGATCTCCACTTGTTTGCGAGGGCGGTGGGCGCAAATATGGAAAGTGAAGAGGGTTGCGAAATCAAAATGCTCGGCGGCGGAAAAATCGTATCGGGACTGGTTGCCGATCGTGAACACCTTCGTCTATTCTTGGGGGGCTCGGAAGTTCCTACCCGCAGTGCCTGGCTCCCGGTTCGCTCTGGAGTTCGCTAAATGACGTTAACCCGATTTGTTACCAAGAACGCGTTCCGCAACAAGAAGCGCAGCACGCTGACCGTGTTGAGCATCGCTTTTTCTTTGCTTCTGCTCACGCTGATGATGACCATCTGGCGCGCCTTCTATCTCGACAAGGGCAGCCCCGAATCTGCCGAGAGGCTGGTTGTGCGACACCGCGTTTCTTTGACCTTCAGTCTCCCGGGCTTCTACCGCGAAAAAATAAGGGCGATGCCTGGGGTTGTCGCGGTGGTGCCGGTGTCTTGGTTTGGCGGAATCTACAAAGATCAGAAACCGGAGAATTTCTTTGCGCAATTCGGCACCGATCCCGATGAATTCTTCAAAGTTTACCGGGACCTCGAAATACCCGCGGAGCAAGTCACGGCCTGGCAGCGCGATCGGCAGGGCGTGATTGTGAATGACTCCCTAGCCACGAAGTACGGCTGGAAGTTGGGCGACCGGGTTGTCTTGCAGGGAACAATTTACCCCGTCAATCTCGAACTGATCGTGCGCGGCATCTTCCATTCCAATCCCGACAACAAATCGGTTTATTTCAATACGAAATATGTGGAGGAAGCGGTCGCGTTCTTCAAAGGACAAGCCGGGACGTTCAGTATCCTGGCGGACAATCCCGGGGACGTAAGTAAGATTGCCGGTGCCGTGGATGACACGTTCCGCAACTCGCCGCAGCCCACGAAAACCGAAAGCGAAAAGGCTTTCGGACTGGAGTTCGTGGCCATGATGGGCAACGTGAAGGCCTTCATTCTGAGCATCTGCTCGGCGGTAGTGTTTGCGACGCTGCTGGTATCAGCCAATACCATGGCCATGTCGATCCGCGAGCGGACCCGCGAAGTGGCTGTGCTAAAAACCCTGGGCTTCACCCGGCGCAGCGTGCTGGGATTGTTTGTGAGTGAAGCTGTCGCGCTCTCGCTGGTGGGAGGCTTCGTGGGGGTTGGCCTGGGCTGGCTGATGGTTTATGGCCTTACCCATTCTCCTCAGTTCTTCAGCTTCTTTCCCATGAAGGTGACAGTGGGGATCTGGCTTGCCGCCATGCTTACTTCTGGCATGGTCGGACTGTTGAGCGCGGCGGTGCCTTCTTACACTGCGTCCAAGGTAAACATTGTCGACGGATTGCGGCACATCGGCTGAAGTTGTTCAGGACGATTTATGACGCTGGGCAGTTTTGTCGTACGCAATACGTTTCGCAACAAGCGGCGGAGTGTGCTGACTATGATCAGCATCAGCTTCTCGCTGCTGCTGCTCACGCTGATGATGTCGATCTGGCGGACGTTCTATCTTGATCCGGGTACACCGGACGCGGCGAAGCGCATTATCACTCGCGACCGTGTTTCGCTGGCTTTTTTTCTTCCTGCTTTCTACCGCGACAAGATTCGCAGTATTCCCGGAGTCGTCGCTGTCGCTCCGATGACTTATTTTGGGAACCGCTTCAAGGACGACCGAGCGGCGAATGCGTTCGCTCAGGTGGCGACCGATCCAGAAGAGTACCCGAAGGTGGCATCGGACAAAGTCATTCCGGCGGACCAACTGCTGGCCTGGCAACGCGATCGGACAGGGGCATTAGTGGATGTCGAGTTGGCGAAAAAGTACGGTTGGAAGATTGGCGACCGCATCACTTTACAGAGTCCATATTTTCCAGTCGCGCCTGAGTTGACCATTCGCGCCATGTACACGATTGATCCGCCGGTTCGCGCTCTGTACTTTAATACGAAGTATCTAGAGGAGTCGGTGGATTGGTTCAAGGGGCAGGCGGGCTGGTATATCACGCAGGTTGACACGGCCAACCATGTCGCGCCGGTTTCGCAGGCGATCGACGAGACGTTCCGCAACTCGCCACAGCGCACCAAGACCGAAAGCCAGCAAGCCTTCCAACTGTCGTTCGTGGCGACGTTGGGTAACGTGAAGGCCTTCATTCTCAGCATTTGTGGGGCAGTCGTTTTTACGATCCTTCTGGTGTCGGCCAACACTATGGCTATGTCGATTCGCGGACGAACTCGTGAAGTCGCTGTGCTGAAGACACTCGGCTTTACACGGCAGAGCCTACTCGCCATGTTCGTCGGTGAAGCCGTCGCGTTGTCGGTCGCGGGCGGAATGTTCGGGGTTCTAGCGGCGACCGGGGCGATTCAGTGGTTGACGCACTCTTCCCTCGCGATCGGGATTCCGGCGGGGATGAGGGTTACGTTTCCTACGATGCTGGCGTCCTTACTGGTGGCCGCGACGGTGGGATTCATCAGCGGCTGTCTGCCGGCGTATAACGCGGCGCGCATCAACATCGTGGATGGGTTGCGGCACATTGGTTAGCAATAGATTTTTGAGTTGAGAGTCTACCTATGGCGATACCGATCAGTTACAACGTCCGCAATTTAGTTCTCCGCAAGGGGCTCACGCTGATGACCGCGCTGGGCATTGCGCTCACGGTCACGACCGCGATTTTTCTGATGGCGCTTATCGCGGGGCTGAACAAGGCATTCGTCAGCAGCGGCAATCCGCTGAATGTGCTGGTGCTGCGCAAAGGATCGGAGGCGGAGTTGTCGGGCGGTTTCGACGCCGCGCTCTATCCCACGCTGAAGACGCTTCCCGGCATCGCGAAAGATAGTCACGGCGAGCCCATGACTTCTGGCGAGTGGGTGGTGGTGATCATTCTGCCGCGTAAAGACGGAACTGGTGAAGTGAACGTGACCGTGCGCGGCATGATGCCCGACGGCCTGGAAATGCGGCCCAGCGCGAAGTTGGTCGAGGGACGCTGGTTCCAGACGGGGCAGCGGGAGGTTGTCGTCAGCAAGTCGATTCGCGATCGTTTCAGCCACGCCAATATCGGCGACAGCATGGAGTTTGGGAAGGGATCGTGGAAGGTGGTGGGAGTGTTTGACGCCGGAGGCTCGGCCTACGAGTCGGAGGTTTGGGGAGATGTAAACCAGATGGCATCCGATTTCGATCGCCAGGGAGGCTACTCGTCGGCGTACCTGCGTGCGACTGATCCGATCTCGGCGGAAGCGTTGAAGAACCGAGTCAGTGACGACCAGCGGCTGAAACTGGAAGGAATGATTGAGAAGGATTACTACGCCAAGCAGACCAGTTCCGGGGCGCCTATTAAAGTGATTGGGATCGTGGTGGCGTTCATCATGGCGATCGGATCGATTTTTGCGGCTATGAATACGATGTATGCTGCTGTGGCGTATCGCGGGCGCGAGATTGCTACGCTGCGGGTGATCGGCTTCTCGCGGCCGGCGATCTTAACGTCATTTGTGCTGGAGTCGCTGCTGCTGGCGCTGCTGGGTGCAGCCGCGGGAATTTTGCTGATGCTTCCGTTTAATGGAATGCAGACCGGAACGTCGAACGCCGTGACTTTTAGCGAAGTGGTGTTTGCGCTGCGCATCACATGGCAAGTTGCGGGCTTCGCTATTTTGTTTGCGCTGGTTATGGGATTCGTGGGCGGGCTGGCTCCGGCGTGGCACGCGGCGCGGCAGAATATTTTGAATGCGCTGCGCGGCTAACGGGCTTTCGGCCATTCCCACTTCTCGCGCAAAGAGCGCGCGAGAGATGGGGCACCTGGCGACCGTGAAACTATTGGGCGACTTCGAGCGTAATCGTTCTTATGGCGATATCTTATGGCGATTGACACGAAACACGAAGACCTGCAGAGCTTGCGCATTGACCGCACGCAGCGCGGCGACTCCGGCGGAGAGCCGCCGGCATGGGCGCGCCGCTACATCCTGGGCGGCATTGCGGTGGTGGTGATGCTCGGCCTCGTCACTGTGGCGTACCGCATGTTTGCGTCGGACGTACCGGAAGTCGAAGTCGTGCGGGCTGCTGCGCAAACCAGCGGCAACGATGCGGGCGGTACCGTGCTCTCGGCCACGGGCTACATCGTGGCGCATCACACTATCAACGTGAACTCCAAGGTCACGGGCCGACTGTCGTGGATCGGCGTGGAGAAGGGCGACAAAGTGAAAGAAGGCCAGGTGCTGGTGCGCCTGGAGGATCAGGAGTTTCGCGCGTCGTACGAACAGGCTCGCGGAATGCTCGATAACGCCAAGGCTTATCTCGACGAGTTGCAGCACGGATCGCGGCCGGAAGAAATTCAACAGGCGCAGCATAATCTGGATGAAGCCCGCGCCACGCTGGTGAACGACAAGGCGACGCTGGATCGCACGAAAGAACTGGCGGGCAGCGGCGTGGTTTCGCGCCAGCAACTGGATGATGCCACGGGAAAGTTCGAATCGGATCAGCAGCGGGTGAACTCGCTGGAAAAAGCGTTTCAGCTGATGAAGATTGGTCCGCGTGCGGAGGAAATCGCGCGCGCGCGGGGCGCGCTCACGCAGGCCCAGGGCCAGCTCGACTATGCCAAGTCGCAACTGGATGCGACCGTGATCCGCGCGCCGGTCACGGGGACGATTCTCGATCGCACGGCGGAAAAGGGCGAGTTGATCACCGCGCAGTTTGCCAGCGCCGCGGCGGGCGGGCCGCAAGGATCGGTCGTTTCGCTCGCGGACCTGAACGATTTGCAGGTTGAGCTCGATATCGCGCAAGCCGACTTCGCCCGACTGGGTCCGACGCAGAAGGCGAAGGTCACGACCGACGCGTATCCTGACAAAGAATATGATGGCGTGATCGCGCAGATTTCGCCCGAAGCGAACCGGCAGAAGGCCACCGTGCAGGTGAAGGTGCAGGTGTTGAACCCGGACAAATATCCCACGATTCAACTGCGGCCGGAGATGAATGCGACCGTGAAATTCCTGGCCGACGAGGCGCCGAAGGTCAAGACTTCGCAGGAACCGACCGGCGTGTACGTGCCATCAACAGCCATTCGCGACCGCGACGGGAAGAAGATCGTGTTCCTTGCGTATGACGGAAAAGCGGTCGCGCGCGAAGTCCACGAACTGAGCCAGCGCAGCGATGGCGCGCTGGTCGATGGTTTGGTTGGAGGCGAGACCGTCATCACCACGGCTCCAGCCACGTTGAAAGATGGAGACAAAATCAGAATCAAGGGTCAGTCGTAGAGATGGCCAAGACAAAGATTAGCCAATTATAAGAAGGGGCAAGCATGAGCACAGTTGCAGAATCGAATGTGTCTACGAGCACGAAAGTGGTCCAGGTTCGCGGCGTCAGCAAAGTCTTCAAGCGCGATGCTTTTCAGGTGACGGCGCTCGACGACGTTTCCATCGACATTGCCAGAGGCGAGTTTCTCGCGCTGATGGGGCCGTCGGGGTCGGGCAAGACGACGCTGCTGAATATGATTGCGGCCATCGACCGGCCGACTTCCGGCGAGCTGCTGGTGCAGGGGCAGGACATTTTCCGCTTCAACGACGCGCAGATCGCGCGCTGGCGCAACGAGCACATCGGCTACGTCTTTCAGACGTTCAACCTGATTCCGGTGCTCACGGCATTTGAGAATGTGGAGTTGCCGCTGCTGCTGACCAAGCTGACCTCGCAGCAGCGCCGCGAGCATGTATTGACCGCGCTGAAGTTGGTCGGGTTGGAAGATCGAGTCGGCCACTTGCCGAAGCAGCTCTCCGGCGGACAGGAGCAGCGTGTGGCCATTGCGCGGGCGATTGTGAGCGATCCGACGCTGCTGCTCGCCGACGAGCCTACCGGGGATTTAGACAGTCATTCTGCGACCGAGGTGTTGGAGATTCTGAAGCGGCTAAACGAGGACTTCCACAAGACGATCGTGATGGTCACGCACGATCCGCACGCGGCATCGTACGCGCACGTGACGCGGCACTTGGAAAAAGGAATGCTGTTGCCGCCGGGCTAAATACTTCGGCAGCGATCGAAACTCAACACCGGTTACGCGACCAGATCGGCTTTGCCGGTCACCTGCGAGTCCGCAGGCGTTTCTGCTACCCAGCGCCAGGCGCGTCTGCCGTTTGCAACCACGGCCTGCGCCTCGCCATAATCCACCAGACGGTTCAGCACGGTGGTCACCGAGGCCATGGGATCTTTGTGGCGGGCCATCAACGCCGGCATGTTCTGCTGGAAGTAATCGCAAATCTCGCGCGCGTTCATGGCGCAGCCGGCCTGCATCAGAATCATGCGACAGGCCTTGGTGAATCCGGGCTGGCGGCCGCTACTCTTGCGATCGACGAGTTCCATGAGTTCATCGTTCAACACGCCGTCGCCGAAAAGATTGGCCAGGCCTGAGATGGTCTGCTTGACGGTGCCAATGCGCTTCATGATCTCTGAGCGCTGTTCGAGCAACTGGCGTAGTTCTCCGTGTGCCTGCCGAATCACTTCCTGCACGTGGCCGACGTCATATCTCTCGACGGGCCGGATGGATCCGTTCACCTTCTGCCCTGTTTCCATGCATCCCCCAATGTTCAATTGTTTCGATTCCAACGCGTTCGTCACACCCAACCCCAACGCCACAAAATGAACGGGCGCCTCACAACCGCATACAAGCAGGGGTCCGGTTCGGTTCCTCCAGACAACTCCGTGTAGACCGTCACGCGAGAGGCAGAATCCCGCTTGAGGGTCTATACGCAGAGCGTCGCACCGGCGTTCCCTTGGTTGCTTGCGAACTGCATCCGGGGCGTGCCGGATCTTGTGGGATTAGACGGAGCAATTGCAGATTGGTTAACTGGGATCTGCATTATGATTTCGCCGCAGGTTGATCGCGTCGACCCGGACGTTTTGCTCGCGGGCCTAAGAGACGTGGCAAGCTAAATCTCTACGGTTGCTATTTGCTTACTGCAGGAAGATCACCAGTAACCGGCCGTCGGAACGGTAGCCGTCGCCGGTGGCGTTCTTGGCGTCCTGCACTGGGTCGGGTGGCAGGTAATAGGTAAGAGTCTTGGCCTGGTTGGACTTTTGCAGGCTGCTGCCAATGTTATCGCGCTCGCCGTCCACCGACGGATCGATCTTGTGGGTGACGCTGCCGTTGCGTTTGTCTTTGGCGAAGCCGATGTCGTGGGTTCCGGCGCCGCACCACACCTCGGTCCCGTTCCAGGTAAATGGGGCCTTCCAGATGCGGAAGTGGTGGCGGCTTGCCACCATGGCGATCGGCTCGGCCATTTCGTAGCCGAAATCCTGTTTCCGTCCAAACAGGTATAGCGTGCTCATCGGCATCGCCAGATAGTCTTTACTGTCGTAGGTTTGCTCCAGGGCGTTGAGCACGGCCTTCTGATTGTCGGTGTCGGCCACGTGCCAGGTCGCAGCCGCGAGCGCGGCCTGCACATCTTTCTGCGAGCCAACGATCACGAAGTTGACCATGTCGCCCTGATTGTTGAACTGGTCGTTGACCCGGCGGGGCAGGCCATCGATGCCCTTGCGCAGCTGCCCGTCGAGCGGAATGTCGGAGATTTTCAAGGGAGCGGGCGCTGCATCGGCGCCCGAAGCCGCGTCTGAGGTGGCCGCATTGGTGGCGCCGGCCTGGGAGTTGCCAATGCCGAACTGCCCAGACATAAAGACCTGAGCCGCAGTCGCCAGCTGGGATTTAAGCTGCTGGCCGCGATCGGTCGACTGGCCACCGGTTGTGCCCGCGGTGGTACTGACTGAATTTGTGCTGGTTGAGTTTCTGCCAGCCGAGTTTGACCCTTCGGACCTTACATGCACTGTAACGACAATCGTTCCCTGGCAGATCGCGGCGCTGGAGAAGTTAATCCCCAGCGTCAGGTGAGAAGGCTCTGCAATGTGGAACTCGCGGCTGGATCCCACGAGTACCGGTGCGGCTCCGTGGGCGTGCAGGCGGGCGATCAGTGCACCGGCGGGCGCGCCGGACAGCGGCAAGGCCGTCTGCGAACCGGTTGCGGTCACGCCCTTAGGATCGCATACTGGCGCTCCGGAAGTTGCCGGTTGATTGGAGGAGACTGTGGCCGAGAGTTCGAGCACGTCCCCGGATTGCAGGTCGAGGCCGCTGTCGGTCCAGGCTTGTGCCGTCGACACCTGAACGGTGTAGGTCTGTGCGGTCGACGTCACCTGAGCGCCGAGGTGATGGGCCCAGAGCAGCGTCAGTAGAAGAAGAGTGGGTCGCTTTGATATGTCGCAGTTCATGTACGGTTCCGGGCGGTTTCTTATTATCTTCTAATTATTATCCTCGAATCGGGGTCGCGTATGGCAAACCCTGGCTGCGCCTGGGAGCAAGCTCGATCGCAATATTCCTGATTCCGACAATTGTCCGATTTGGCACTCCTAAGGCGCGGGGGACCAAGAAATCGTGCCTCCCGCCCAACGTGAGGGCCCCGAGAGCCCGATGGTAATAACGGAGCCCCTTGCCGTGTCTACTGCCGCACAACCCGCCCCAGCGCTGTTGCACGTGTTGCTAGTGGGCAACAAAGAGGAAGATTTCTTCCTGATCCGCGAGATTCTCGAGCGGACGCGCAGCTTGCTCTCGGCGGACCTGGACCACGCCCACTCGCTGGAAGAGGCGAGAGAAATGTTGCAGCGGAGCAGCTACGGCCTGGTTCTTTTTGAACATGAAACCGGAAACGTCGAAGCGGTTCATTTTGTGGCGGAGTTTCTGCATGCCGGACTCTCGGTGCCCTTTATCGTGCTCACCGAGCATGCGGACGAAAACACGGTTGCCGAAGTCATCGAGGGTGGGGCCTGGAATTGTGTGGCCAGGTCGCACCTGGATGGAGCAACTCTGGTCCGCACCATCCGCAACACGCTGGCGATGCATTCTCTGCAACAGGATCAGCGTAATGCGGAAGAATCTTTACGCAAACTTTCGCGAGCCGTCGAACAGTCAGCCGACACGGTGATGGTGACCGATCTTCGTGGGACGATTGAATACGTCAACCCTGCGTTTGAGACTCTGACCGGATATACGCGCGACGAAGCCTGCGGGAAGACTCCGCGGATTCTGAAGTCGAGCGAGCAAGGGCCCGAGGTGTACCAGGAAATGTGGAACACCATATGCGCGGGGAACGTATATCGCGGCATTCTGGTGAACCGGAAAAAGAATGGCGACCTGTACTATGTGGAGCAAACCATTTGCCCGGTGCGGGATGGCGCGGGAACAATCACTCACTTCATCTGCAACGGACGCGACCTGACCGAGCGACTGCGCCTGGAAGGGCAGTTGATACAGTCCCAGAAAATGGACGCAATCGGCAACCTGGCCGGCGGGGTCGCTCACGACTTCAACAACCTTCTGACTATTATTACCAGCTACGCCGAGCTGTCGTTGGATGCAGTGCCGAAGAGCAGCCCGCTCGAGGCCAAGATTCAAGAGATTCTGCTGGCAGCGCGGAGAGCGGCCGAATTGACCCGGCAGTTGCTCGCCTTTAGCCGTAAACAGCCGCGAGCACTGCGCGTGGCCGACCTGAACCAGGTGATCGCCGGCATCGCCAACACCCTTCCCCGGCTTATCGGAGAAGACATTGAGTTCACGTTCACGCCGGGTAAAGGATTGGGTCGCGTGCGGGTCGATCCGCTGCAGGTTGAGCAGATTCTGATGAACCTGGCGGCCAATGCGCGCGACGCCATGCCCCAGGGCGGTTCCTTGCGAATCGAAAGTTCCGACGTGCAACTGGAACACGACTACATTCATTGTCACCAAGCGACCATCCCCCCCGGCCGCTATGCTCTCTTCACTGTTAGCGATGACGGGGGTGGAATTCCTCCCGAACACATGCCGCACATCTTCGAACCCTTCTACACCACCAAGGCCGCGGGCAAGGGCACAGGCTTGGGGCTGGCAACGGTGTACGGAATCGTGAAACAAAATAAAGGATTCATCTGGGCTTACAGCGAACCCAAGATGGGCACGGTATTCAAGATCTATTTGCCGTGCGTGGGCCCGCGCGACCACGCAGCCGCGGTTGAAACTGTAAAGGCCGAACCCGCGACCCGCGGATCGGAAACCGTGCTTCTGGTGGAAGACGAGCAGGCGGTGCGGCGGGCAACTGCGGAATTCCTGACCACGCAGGGCTATACCGTGCTCGAAGCTAAAGATGGCGTCGATGCGCTGGCGGTGGCCAAGAACCATGTTTCGAACATCGACTTGCTGGTCACGGATGTGGTGATGCCGAATATGAGCGGCGGGGAGTTGGCCAAGGAACTCGGGCAACTGCGGCCCGATACGAAACTTCTGTTCGTTTCCGGTTATGCCGGCAAGACTGTGGTCGACCACAAAGTCGTCGACCTGGAAACGAATTTTCTGCAAAAGCCGTACACGCTGAAACAATTCTCACTTAAAATTCGCGCCGCCCTCGGCCAGAAGACTCCTCCACAACTGCACGTCTAGTTATTCTTATGCCCGCGGAGCGATACGAATCAGGCGTCCGTTCTTGAGTTCAAAGCGATCGCCGCGCCAGGTCACGGTGTGACCTGTAAAGCTGACAATCCACACCGCGACTGCGATCAGATCGCGAAGCGGAAGCAGCCACAGATTCTTCAGCAGGTGCGCATCCTGCAACACGGATTTCCCGACTGCCAGCGCAACCACCAAGCGCAACAGGACGGTCACCCCAAGAACTCCCCACGACCAAGGCACGCCATGTGCGGCGATGACGGCGAGCAGCGCCCACATCAGGCCGTACGTAGAAACCAGGCCGATGTAGCCGCCGGAGCGTGCGTCGCGCACGCCACGCGCCCAGCGTAACTGATGAGCCAGGAAACTGCCTAGATCGTAGGCGGGCAGATGAGTCTCGACGACAACGTCGGACAATTCAACCTTCAAGCCGAGATCGGCGATGCGCCGGCCTAATTCGTAGTCATCGGCTAGAAAGTCGACAAACGATTCGAAGCCTCCGATGCGGGCCAAATCGGCGCGGCGAAAAGCCAGCGTCGAGCCCAGTCCGAAGCGGATGGCGCCTTCGAGTTGACGCGCCGCTAGAACGCCGGCGCAGAAATCCGTGCTGATACCGAGCGCCTCTAGGTGCGAGCCCAGCGTCGGAGCGGGAAGGCCTCGATATAGACAAGTCACCATCCCAACTGACTTGTCCGCTAGCGGAGCCATCACGCGGCGCAGATAGTCGCTCTCCACGCGGATGTCGCTGTCATTTACGATTAGGTAGTCATAGCTTGCCGTGCCCAACATCTGGGCGAGATTGCTGACTTTCACATTTGCGCCAAGGATCGCAGGACACGCCAAGCACTTAATCTTGCAGCCGGGAAAGTCGCGCTGCAACTGTTTGACGGTTTCAACCGCCGGATCGTCGGCATCGCTCACACCGAAAACAATTTCGTATTCCGGATATTCTTGCAGACAATGGCTGCGGAAGCTTTCGTCCATGTCTGGGTCCGTGCCCTTCAGCGGCTTGAGGATGCTAACCGCCGGCACGAACTCTATGGTGCGGACACCCCCGACTATTTGTTCACGGATAAAACTCCACGCAGCCCTAAGACAAATTAGATAGTAGATGCAGCTTGAGAGGCAGCCCAGGCAGGAAATTACGATTGCCGCGAGCTGAAGAATCCTGAGGATGGAGTGAATCATGCGCGGCCGCAGGTCAATCTATTCGTACCGCAACGACTCAATCGGATCGAGGTTCGCGGCCTTCCATGCTGGATAGATTCCGAAGACGAGGCCGACGGCCGCCGCGGAACTGAATCCGAAGGTAACCCAGAACATGGACATGCGTGCCGGCAACGAAGGCCACACGAGCGGAATCACCCAGACCACGAGCGCACCTGCCGTCACTCCAATCACGCCGCCGACTGCGGTCAGCATGATGGCCTCGAGCGTGAACTGCAGCAGGATGTCGCGCTTGCGGGCGCCGATCGCCTTTCGTACGCCAATCTCGCGCGTACGCTCGGTCACGCTGACCAGCATGATGTTCATGACCCCGACGCCACCCACGACAAGGCCCACGCTGGAGATTGCGAACATCCCGACGAACAATGCGCCCGTGAGCTGATTCCACACGTCGGAGATCGAATCCGAGGTCATGATCGCGAAGTTATCCGGCTTATCGAAGGCAACTTTCCGGCGCCGCCGTAGCAGTTCACGAATCTCGTCCATCGCTTTCGGCATATCGTCGTGCGAGGTAGCCTTGACGCTGATGATGTGCTGCTTCATTTCCGGGTGTAGCGTTTTGAACGTCCGCAGCGGCATGATGACCCGGTTGTCGTTCGGGTCATTGCCGCCGCCGAACACCGATTTGATCTTCGACACCGTGCCTATGACTTCAAACAGACGGCCTTCGATGTTGATGTCTTTCCCTAGCGGATCCTGATCTCCAAACAATTGGTGCTGCGTGTCGTAGCAAACTACCACCACCGGCGAGTGATGTTCATCGTCGAAATCGCTGAACCACCGACCGGTCGCCATGGGCAGATCGAAAACATCCTTCGCCGACGCCATGTCTCCTTCGATGATGGTGTGCCTGGCCTTCTTGTCCTCATATTTCACCGAGTAGCTGCCGATGCCCAATTCAGGGCGAAAGATGCGCAGTCCGGCCGAGACCGCCTTGATGTGGGGTAGATCCTGCATGGCGAGCGCGTCGTCGTAGGTGAGTTCCTTGCGCATGCGCATTTCGTCGGTCATGCGGCCAAAGCTGAAGAAGTCCAGGTGGAATACAAAAATCACGTTCGATCCGATGCTGGCGACCAGTTCGCGAACGTTGTCGTCGAGGCCGCGGCCGATGGAAGAAACGCCAATCACGACCGCGACGCCGATGACGATGCCGAGCACGGTCAGGGCGGAGCGCAGCTTGTTGCCGCGTATTGTGCCCACCGCCATCTGAACGATTTCGCCGAATTCGTCTTTGCGCATCATCGTAGTGACTTTACATCTCGAATCTTAAGGCCACAATCGGGTCCAATCGCGCGGCTTTGCGCGCGGGATACACGCCGAAGAATACTCCCACGCTGGCGGCGACCAGTAATCCCGCGACTACTGCCCACAGTTTGATCGACGACGGCATTCCAATCAACGCGGTCACGGCTTCCGCAACGCCAATTCCCAAGAGCACGCCCAGCACGCCGCCGAGCAGAGCCAGCATCACGGCCTCGATGAGAAATTGCAGCAGCACGTCATCGCGGCGCGCGCCCAGCGCCTTGCGAATGCCGATTTCGCGAGTTCGCTCCGTTACCGAAACCAGCATGATGTTCATGATGACGATGCCGCCCACCACCAGCGACACACCGGCGATCCCGATGGTCGCCATGAAGAATGTATTGCTGATGTCTCCCCAAATACTGAGCAGGCTGGCGTTGGTCTCGACCTGAAAGCTGTCGTCTTTGCCCGGCGGGTCGTGGCGGCGGGCGCGCAGCACCACCCGCGCCTCGTCAATCGCCTGATTCAGAGGCGCCCCGGTCGCCGACGCTTTGCCCCAGATTTCGATGCTGTTGGTGTGCGCCCCATATTTCTTGATGTATACCGTGATGGGAATCATCACGTAGTTGTCGGCGCTCTGGCCCAGCGTCTTGCCCTTTTTCTTGCCTACGCCGATCACCTGGTATGTCCAGCCGTCGACGCGGATTTCCTGCCCCAGCGGATCGACGCCGGAGAGTAACTGCTCGACAATATCGGTGCCAACCACGGCGACCGGGAGATGGTTATCGAGGTCGGTCTCGTTCAGCATGCGCCCGGCGGTCAGGTCAGTATCGTGCACAATCGCCATGGAAGGCGTGATGCCCTGGATTTCTGTGTTCTCAATCGACTGCTCGTTGTGCTTTACCTTGCCGCTGCTGTCCTCTTCGGCGCCGACTGCGGCGCACTGACTGCAGGCGTCGCGCACCGCCATGTAGTCTTCCAGTTCCAGATTCTTGCGTTTCTCCTGCTCCAGAAATTTATCGGGATTGGTTTCGATGCCGGACATCTTCTGAACTATGAAGACGTCAGCGCCGAGGTTGAATATCTTCTTGGCGACGTAATCGTTGATGCCGGAAACGAAGGTCACCACGGCAATCACGGAGGAGATGCCGATCACTACGCCGAGCAGCGTGAGTACCGAGCGCAGCTTGTTCGCCCACAGCGAGCGCAGTGCGATTCTGATGGCTTCGGCGATGTTCATGGCGCGGCTTCCGGCTCTCGGCGTCCGGCTTCTGGAGGAATCCGGCGCTTTATGTCAAGGGTCAGTCTACCAGCCTAACCCGCTAGATATGCTACAAAACGATACGCTGCTCAAGGCGTAAAGGTTCCGGAAGCCGGGAGCCGGCCGGGATATAATCATTCTGTAGGCAGCCGGACCGGACGGTCGCTCTTTGCGTCTTCGGACGCGGAGGGAGGAAAGTCCGAACTCCGCAGAGCAGTGTGCCGGATAACGTCCGGGAGTGCGGATTCAAGTCCGCTCGACGGAAAGTGCCACAGAAAACATACCGCCCTGGCGGCAACGCCGGGGTAAGGGTGAAAAGGTGCGGTAAGAGCGCACCGCCGCGGCAGTAATGTCGCGGGCAGGGCAAACCCCACACGGAGCAAGACCAAATAGGGAGGAAGTTCGCGTCCTGATTCTTTGGAATCAGCCGCGGACACGTGCCGGCTCGGTGCGTCAAACCTTCGGGTAGGTCGCTAGAGCCGCGCAGCGATGCGCGGCCCAGAGGAATGGCCGTCCCACGGGAGCAATCCCGCGGACAGAATTCGGCTTACAGGTCCGGCTGCCTTAAGCTTTATTTCCCCTCAATCTCCAAATAAGTAAAGGTCAGTATGAGGTGGGTGTGATGCGCCGCGCGGCAACGCCGCCGCCGGGGTAGTGTCTTATTAGCGTGTTGCTAGAAATGCAAGGAAGGTCGAAAGGATTAGGGTCATGCCGAGCTCTAGAGACAACCAAGCGAACGCCCATTTTCTCTGTCCGACTTCTTCCTCGTCCTTATGGACATTTTTTCCTCGGAGGAGCATCAGGGCTTCCATGCGATACCGTGTCCAAAATATTTTGTCGGTCTGTTCGGAGCTGTGAACCTTCCGAAGCCAGCAACCATGCAGAACGACAATTAGGAACACTGCGAAATATGCGATACAGCGGGGAATTCCAAGGCAGTGATCCTTTGCGAGATAGATCGCTCCCGCTAGGAGCGTCCAAAGGGAAATATTGGCCTTCCACTCGACTTCCTGTGTTTGATGGAAGCGCTCCATCTGCTGTTTGTAGAGTTCGAGATATGCCTGAACCTGTTTTTCTGGAGGGAGTTCCATAGTAAAAAGGCCCAATGTCAGTTGGGCCTTGAGATTCTTCGGGTGTTACTGTCTCCAAAATTCTACACCCGGAGACGGCACGATGCACATCGAAATAGAACCCGAACTCGCAAGCGTACTCCAGTTCATGGAGTCAAAGATCAGCGCCGAGAAACTTCAACTCGTAGCTAATTCCATGCCGGGAGCGGCGAGACTTCTTTGGAATAGTCCTACTATGGCTCGACTCTCCAAAGAACCTATTTGTCCTTCAGGTGGATAGCATAGGCAACGAGCCTCCATTTGATTTCGCCTTTCGCGCATTTCCATCGAGCTTTGTCATGCTCTTCGCAGGTCTTAGCTGGCGGCAAGGAGTTACCCTCTGTGGATACCGCTTCAAAACCACATGAGTCGCATTTGTAGATGCCAGAATGCGGAGCTTTTATACCTGGGCTGAGTTTCTCCTTGAACGCGGCGCTGGTTTCGTCGCTAACTGTGCCGAAGTCGGCAAGGTCGAGATAGATAGGCATTTCGTCTCCTTTGCGGGGGAAGCGCATTGAAGGCGCGGCAAGCTTATGCCGCGCCTAGCAGTTCAGCAATGGCCCAAACGTGGTCTGTCAAACCCGCTTCCATCGCGGGAGTGACGCGCAAGGAAGCATGAACGCGACAGAAGTTGTAGAACGCAAAATGCAGATTCACAGCAGCCCCGAAGATTCTCCAGTTTCCGCGAGAATGCATTCGTCAAGCGGGTGAAGCGGCGAAGCTGCATTCTGATGGTCAAGTTCTGCCGCTCGACGTAACTCGTGGAGATGTGCTCGGGATCAGGGTCACCAGAGCGGACCTTGGATATAACCTCCGTGATCTTACCTGGGGAGTAGCGTTCATTTCCGTGCTGGCCGTAGTCTCCGTAGAGCTTCGTAAGTTGCGCGAAATCGGCATCGCCGCCGAAGGATTCCTCGACAGCCTTCCGGTAAAAAATGTACGCATCGGTTGTGAGCTGGACGCGCTGGTTGGCGACTCGGCTCCAAACGTCGCGCATGAAGGCTTGGGTGTTCTCGCTGGACCGCTTGCCGACCAAGAACGCGGGAATGAGCTTTGTATCCGCGTCCAAGGCGATAAATACCCATTGGTCGCCAAACTCTGCCGGATCGTCTTTGCGGACGTGCCGCGCCTTCTTCATCAGGAAGGTCCAGATTTCATCGCATTGCAGACGGCGGCAGGGCAGTTCGCGCATTTCTTTGTCCATCAGCTTTTCGCAGCGTTCGCCAGCGAGTACGAGCAGACGCATGATCGTGTTGCGGTTCAAGCCCGTGAGCCGCTCCGTGGCACGGATCGAGCAGCCCTCAAGAAGACATTGAAGCGCCCGTGTAGCGGCATCCGTGCTGGTACGCATGGTGCCAAGAGGCGAAGCGGGCTGAGGTTCGCAGAAGGTTGCGCTACAGGATTGGCAGCGCCAACGTTGAATGCGACGCTTACCGAAGTACCCAAACCGCTTGCGGGTTTGGTGCTGACATCTGGTGCAGGTCATGGCTTTTCTCCGCTTGATTTCTCTGCGGAGCTAGGCCACAATGAGTTTGGGTCTGGATCGTGGCTAACCCCGCGTTCTGGATTAGCCCTGCCGACTGCTGAAACAGGCGACAGGGCCGTTTCTTGCTACTCAACTAGTTGGTGGAGGTCTGGTCATGGGCTTCTACCTCGTTTCTCTTGCCGCGCAGCGCTTGCACCGTTGCGCGGTTCGTATTTGACTCCAAAGTCATTTCCCCTTTGTGTGCTCCACCTTAAATCGTTCTTGGGGGCGGAGGTTGCGTGTAGGGGAAGGTTCAAGGCTGAGAGGATCGCCGACCGCAGAACCCGCCTCGCGCATTTCTTCGACTGCACGCCGTTCGGCTTCAAGCTGTTTCGCAAGACGAGATTTGCTAAGCTGGTCCGCCGGATGCGGTGTTGCGACCTTGGGGAAGAAGAGATCGGCCAAGGAGTTACGGCTAGCGAAACTCCATCTATAGCCACGTCCTGCCGATGTATCGACCGACACAACTTCTTCCTGTTTAAGCAGGCGTTTCAAGGTGTTGTGGGTGTGAATCAAAAGAATTTTGGGGTCTTCCTTCGGGGCGGTTTTAAGAAATTCATCGCGAATAACTACCGCAGTCAGAGCCAGGGCGGGGTTGGCTTTCAGAATAGCCCTGACGCGATCCGTAAAGCCAGCCTCTTCATTGGGCGGCAGGGGCGGCACTTCGATTGTCGATTCATCGCTTTCATCGGCAAGCGTCTTGATGGCTTCGATTACAGCTTTCACGCCAGAAATCTGCCGCTCCAACTGATCTCTCTGGTCCAAAAGACTATCCAACTGCTCCTGAAATTCAGCAATCGTGGCGTTGTAGTTAGGCATGTAAAGGAGGTTACCACATATGCAGGGTGAATGCAACAAGAAAGTGTTAACTTCGTGGAATGAGTTAATATACGACGCAAGGCAAAAAATTTCGGCGGCCAAGGAGCGGGTTTTGGTTCTGCGAAAGGCCCTCAAGAATTTGGAGAAAGTTCGCGATTCGGGGCAGCCGTGGCCGCATAGATCGCAATCCACCGACCAAAAATCAGAGGCAGCAACACAGTGTTAAGACAGTACCCGCCGCCGGGTTTTTGTTGACTCGACCCCGCTCGCGTTCATACCATGGGCGCGCTGTTGATCTTCTGCCCTGCCTATGATCGGCCAGACCATTTCGCATTACCGCATCGTCGAGAAACTCGGCGGGGGCGGGATGGGTGTGGTCTACAAGGCCGAGGACACTGAGTTGGGCCGCTTCGTCGCCCTGAAATTCCTGCCCGATGACGTTGCCCAGGATCCGCAGGCACTCGAACGATTCCGCCGGGAGGCCCGCGCGGCTTCGGCGCTGAACCATCCCAACATCTGCACCATTCACGAGATCGGAAAAGACGGGAACCAGTCATTTCTGGTGATGGAGTATCTCGACGGGGTGACGCTTAAGCATCAGATCGGCGGGCGTCCGATCGAAGTAGAGTTGATCGTTTCGTTGGCTATCGAGATTGCCGACGCGCTCGATGCGGCGCATGCAGCCGGGATTATCCACCGCGACATCAAACCGGCCAATATTTTTGTGACCAAGCGTGGGCACGCTAAGGTTCTCGATTTCGGTCTGGCGAAAGTGACACCAGTCCTGGGCGGTATCGGACAGCAACAACCTACTCCAGAATCAACGGTGACGATGGAAGAGCATCTGACGAGTCCCGGCACGGCGGTCGGCACTATCGCCTACATGTCCCCGGAACAAGTCCGCGCCAAGGAATTGGATGCCCGCACGGATCTGTTTTCGTTTGGGGCCGTGCTCTATGAGATGACGACCGGAACGCTGCCCTTCCGAGGCGAGAGCACCGGGTTGGTCTTCGAGTCGATCCTCAATCGCACTCCAGTTCCTGCGGTTCGACTGAATCCCGACTTGCCGCCCCAGTTGGAAGAAATCATCAACAAATGTCTGGAAAAAGATCGCAACCTTCGCTATCAACATGCCGCCGACATCTGCACTGATCTGCAACGGCTGAAGCGGGATACGGAGTCCGGCACCAAACCGAAAATCGCAACTACCCGACCAACAAGCAGGTCGCGACTCACGATTTGGGCGGCCGTCTCGCTGCTGATCGCAGTTCTCGCCGTCGCTGCTTTTGTGATCTGGCGAAAGTCCGATCACGTTGCGCCTCTCGACTCTTCACAGTGGGTTCAGCTGACAAACCTTAGCGGCGAGAGCTTTGAGCCGGCGCTGTCACCCGACGGACGTATGCTGACTTTTCTCCGGGGAACCGGAGGTCTGCCCCAACTCTATGTCAAGCTTCTCCCTGACGGAGAGCCAGTCGAGCTGACGCATGATGAAGCTAATAATAAGCTGGGACCCACATTCTCTCCGGATGGATCGCGCATTGCCTACGGAACGGCTGGACTCAACTGGCAAACCTGGGTCGTACCTCTGCTCGGGGGGCAGCCCCAGCTACTGCTTTCCAATGCCACGGGGCTGAGCTGGATCGACGCACGCCATGTGATGTTCAGCGAGATTAAAAGTGGAGTTCACCTTTCCGTTGTGACCGCAACGGAAAGTCGTTCAGAGCAGCGGGATGTGTATGTTCCGCCAGACGAGAACCACATGGCTCACTTCTCCCATCTCTCACCGGATCACAAATGGGCGCTGGTGGTCGAGATGGGCGCAGACAAACGGATGATTCCCTGTCAACTCATACCTTTCTCAGGCGGGGCAGCGCGGTCAGTCGGGCCTCAGTCTGGATCCTGTGAATACGCGGCATGGTCGCCGGATGGGAAGTGGATGTACTTCAATTCCGATGCAGGCTCCAAGGGTTATCACATCTGGCGCCAGGCCTTTCCTGACGGAGTGCCTCAGCAACTGACGGCCAGTTTGGGCGATGAGGAGGGGATCGCCATGGCTCCAGATGGCAAATCCCTGGTTACTTCTGTTGGCAACTCTGAGAGAAGCATCTGGGTGCATGACCCGGCAGGAGAGCGGCAGGTTTCTTCTCAAGGTTATTCTTATAGCCCAAGGCTCTCCAGCGACGGCAGCAGGGTGTTCTATCTTGAGACTGCCAACTCGTCACGGGTCGGTCACGGAGGCGAACTGTGGGTGTTAGATCTCGGCACGGGTCAGGCTTCCAAGGTATTGCCCGGGATCGCCGTCCTCACCTTCAGTGTTTCCCCGGATGACAAGCAAGTCGCCTTCGACACGGTTGACGAAAACGAACAATATCATCTGTGGCTGTGTTCCACCGAACATGGCTTCGCTCCACGCCAAATCCGTTCAGCGAGCGGCGAATTCTTCCCCCAGTGCTCGCGCTCTGGGCGCATCTACTATCTGGTTTCCGAGGGCAAGCTTGCCTACTTGTACCGCATGAAGGACGACGGCACACAGGAAGAAAAAATAACCTCCGAACCCATCGTCTTTGCTTTCGGGATTTCTCCCGACGAGCGGTTCGTGGTTGTGCATCGCACGCTCAGCAAGGAAGACAAATGGTGGGACGCCGAGGCAGTTCCGGTAGCTGGCGGCCCCTGGGTTCCTCTTTGCTCGGGTTGGTGTGAAGTCGACTGGGCCCGTGACGGCAAAGCAATGTATTTCTACTGGCGCTCATTTAGCGGCAATCCGCGAACTTACGTGGTTCCGATTCCTCACGGCAGTGATCTGCCAAAACTTCCTGGCTCAGGATTTCAGTCGGAAAAAGAGCTACGTGCAGTCGCTATCCAGACGCTGGAGGGAAACCTTTCTCCCGGCCCCGACAACTCCCGCTACACTTTCAGCAAAGAAATCACCCACCGGAACCTCTATCGCATTCCACTCCGGTGAACTCGATATTGCCAAGATTTCACTCACACTCTGGAAATGCGCGGGCCGCGACATCTGAAACTGAAGCAGGTCAAAGCCAAGTCCGCGAAGCTGCGATAGTGCGAGCACGGCACTTGAGCGAGTTCGTAGATGCCCGACCTGCGCGCCGCATGCTACCATTTCCCGCGTGGGGGATTCCGCTTACGCTCCGAGTGCTGCCTTAGCCGTTCCGGCCGCTGTCTCAACGACGACGGTGGCTACGCGACACTCGGTCCTCGTCCGCGTCACTCACTGGATCACCACGCTGTGCTTCTTCGCACTGCTGGTCAGCGGAATTGAAATTGTGATTTCTCACCCGCGGTTCTACTGGGGCGAAACCGGCAACGATCTTACTCCAACATTGTTCAAACTGCCGATCCCGGCTTCACGGAATTTCGTGCCCAGCGGCTACGGGTACGTGCTGCCCGATCAGAATGGCTGGAGCCGCTATCTTCACTTTCAATCGGCATGGCTGCTGGTGTTCACCGGTTTGCTTTACGTAATCTTCAGCTTGTTGAATGGGCATTTGCGGAGAGATTTGCTGCCCCATGGCGCCGATCTGTCGTGGCGGGCGCTCTCGCGGTCGATCGCCAGCCATTTGCGCTTCGAGCAGCCGAGTGCGGCCGAAGCCTCGTCGTATAACGTGCTGCAGCGCCTGAGCTATTTGTTCGTGATCTTCGTTCTTTTTCCGTTCGTCATCTGGACGGGCCTGGCGATGTCTCCCGCGTTCGTTTCCGCGGTTCCGGCGGCAGTGAACATACTCGGGGGGCAGCAATCGGCGCGCACGCTGCACTTCTTTGTCTCCGTGGCGCTCGTGCTGTTCCTGCTGGTTCATGTGGGGATGGTTTGGTTTGCGGGATTCAGAAGCCGCATGCGGGCGATGATTACGGGCCGGGTTACAGCATCCAAGGAGGGCGCATGAGTGAGCCATCGAAGCTCGAACCGTCAAAGCTTGAACCTTCACCCCGAAATCTGTCACGTCGCAAATTGATCACCACCGGACTCGCGGCCACCGCGGGTGTCGCTGGCCTGGGGGTGGCGGCACGCATCGCGCAAAAATATGGCTTGATCCCGCCCGACCGTGGCGGATTCTACGGCCTCGGCGAAACGCTCACTTATGCGTCCCAGCGTCTGCTCACGCGGCACTCGTTAGCGCGTGAGTTTTCTCGCAGCCAGATTTCGCAGACTCCGTTCCCCAACGAAATGCCGCCGCTGAATGATGCGTTCAAGAGTCTTCAGGCCGGAGGATTTGCTGATTGGCGGCTCTCGGTCAGCGGCATGGTCGGGCGGCCTGCCTCATTTTCGCTGGCCCAGCTTAAGAGCTATCCATCTCACAGCCAGATCACGATGGTGCAATGTGAGGAGGGCTGGTCGTATATCGCCGAGTGGAATGGCGTGCCGCTCTCTCAAATCCTTCAGGCCGTGGAAGTTCACCCGCAAGCCAGATACGTTGTGTATTTCTCGATCGATCCCGACTGGTGGGAAAGCATCGATATGGCCGACGCCTTGCACCCGCAGACTTTTCTCACCTATGGGATGAATGGAGGGGAACTCCCCGTGGGCAACGGCGGGCCGCTTCGCCTGCGGGTCGCGCGCCAACTCGGCTACAAGAGTGTGAAATTCATTACCCACCTGACCGTCACCGACAATCTGAAAACCTTCGGCAAAGGTCTGGGCTCCTCGGCTCCGGAAGGCGGCTATGCCTGGTACGCCGGTATCTGAGAAGTTTCTGTTAAGGATGCGATTCTCGCCAGCGAGCTAAGTAGCAGCATTGACAGTTGCGGCGCTCTCCGTTTCCAATGGTGAGTGCGGTGGTAAGGGCTCCAGGAAATTTCATGCGCCCGGTTCGCAAGCCGCAAACTTTCGCACTTACTTCAGGAGGATGAATGTCAGCACCCAGCCGCCGGCCGGAGATTCGCCGGCGCCGTACCCGCAAAGAGAAAATTGTCCAGTTGCGCAAGCGCCTGGCCGCCGCCAAAACCGACGCCGATAAGACTCGCATCACCGCCAAGCTGCACAAACTCGCCATCCTGTCGCCCGGCCAGCCGCTGCTGAAGTAGCACGCTCTTCAGTCGGCGGCGGGTTGTCGACCAGAGTGCGCCGCTTTTGGGTCGGCGATCTGGCCGTAGGCCTCCAACATTCGCCGCACTGACGCTTCCCATGAGAACCGGGCAGCCTGCTGGTAGCCGCGTTCCTTCATGCGATCGCGCAGTGCTTTGTCCATTAGGACGCGGTGCAGCGCGCGCATGATCTCGAACACATTTTCGGGGTTGACCAGCACGGCCGCGTTGCCCACGACTTCGGGCAGAGACGACACGTTCGACGTGACCACAGGCGTTCCATGCGCCATGGCCTCCAGCGGCGGTAGGCCGAAGCCCTCATACAACGACGGGAAGACGAAGACCTTCGCCTCGTCGTAAAAAATCCGCAGTACCTCAATGGGGACGAATCCCAGGAAGCGCACATCGTGCTGCACTCCGCTCCGCACCACGGTTCGCCGCAGATCGGGATTGCCGGAAAGATCGTCCCCGATAATGATGAGCTTCAGATCGGGATAGGCTGCATCCCGTTCCAACTCCGTTTTGAGCGCGGAGAAGGCCTCGATCATGCGCACGACATTCTTGTGCGGACTGATGCGTCCGGCGTACAGCAGAAAAGGATAGGTCACCTGATAGCGCCGCGCAATCAGGTCACGGTCAGCCGCACTGGCGTGCCCGCGCAGAAAGCGCTC